>WNGA01011220.1_pt1 | contig 11723 bp, 14 predicted proteins | sample 5400061 | NCBI WGS metagenome assembly WNGA01 (sample SAMN13153366, study PRJNA577476) | soil metagenome | isolation source: 100 cm soil or saprolite under grassland replicate 2 | place: USA:California | collected 2016-06-15
TGATCGTCATCCTTCGACCTGTATTTCGTACATCACCCAGTTCCCACCGGTGGGCGAGAGGGTGAACTGCCAGGTCTCGGTGTGCGCCTTCTTTTGTGCCGGAGCGGCGGTCGGACTCACCCGCTCCGTGTAATTGCCTGAGCGAACCGTGAGAGATCCGCCTACCCGCCCGGATGAGCCGCGGAAGAGATCCTTCACGGCAACGAGGTGGTCTGCATAGTCACCGGTCAGACCGCCGTTTCGGCCATTCGTTGTGTTGAGGTAGTCCGCAGTGCCCTTGCAACCGACGCACCCTTTGTCACTGGCGGCCAGCATCGGCTCGGTATCGCCGGTCGCATAGGCGTAATTCAGCAGTGCGACGTAGTGACCGACGAACGATTCGGCTGCGGAAAGACCGAGACCGTTGGCCGTTGCAGGGCGGGTCGGAGCCCCGGTCGGCAACGTGTCGGTCGCCGTCGACGTTGGTGTGGTTGTCGGAGCCGGGGCGGAGGTTGGTGTCGTGTTGGGGCGGCCGGCTTCGGGGCTGCCTGGGGTGCAGGCGGTTAGGAGCGCGGTTGCGCCGAGGCAGGCCAGAAGGAGCAGCGATGGCCTGTTGCGGGTTGTCACCGGGGTCACCTCTCCGTAGTCGGCCTTGATCGTAGCCGGGGTTGGGAGCGGCCGGAGGTGTCGAAAGGTGCGGGTGTGGATAACTGGGCGTGGCCAGGAGCCGCCCGGCTGGGGGGTGTAGAGGCTCGGACGGCTCCTGGTGTGGATGAGACGAGGAGGGCGGCCGTTTATGACGCGATGTGAGCGACTGGTTTCGCTGTGATGTCGTTCACAGCGAACTGGCGGGGGCGAACTGGACGTCGAGGGCGGCGATGGTGAAGCCGAGCGAGGCGTACAGCGCGCGGGCGGCTGTGTTGGTGCCGTCGACGTACAACGCGATGGCGTCGAGGCCGCGATCCTCTTGGAGGTGGTGTAGGCCCTGGAGGGTGAGCGCCTTGCCAAGGCCGCTGCCCTGGTAGTCGGGGGATACCCCGACGACGTAGACCTCCCCAACTCCGTCCTCGACCTTCGTCCAGTGGAAGCCGGCTACTGCACCCGTCGCGGTGTCCACAGCCAGGAAGAAGCCAGCCGGGTCGAACCATGGCTGCTGGACTCGTTCGGTCAGGTCCGCGGTCGTCCAGCTGCCCTGCTCGGGGTGGTCTGCAAAGGCCTTGCTGTTCACCTCGAGCCACGCCGCCTCGTCCTGTCCGGGCACGAAGGTCCGTACGGCGATCCCATCGGGCCAGACCGGTTCGGGGAGTGAGGCTCTGGTACGACGGAGGAAGTACAGCTCTCGCGTGACCTCCAGTCCCAGTCGAGCGGCTAGTGCATCGGTGCCGGGCAGTCGACCATGTGCCCACACCCGGAGCCCGGAGCCACCGTGGTCGAGCAGCATGCGGAGTAACGCCGTACCGGTGCCATGTCGTCTGGCCGCGGGGGAGACCACGAGTTCCGCTGAGCCGTCGGAGGCGAGGGCGCCGTACCCGATGAGGTTTCGTGCGCTCTGGAGGCCGGAGACCTCGAGGGTGCCGGGGTCGCCTTCGTACGCGAGTACGTGCAGGTCGCCCGGATGTTCTCCATCCAGGTGGAGCATGGTGCGTTCCGACAATGGGTTCACGCCATCGGTCAGTGCCGCGGAGCGGGCGAGTTCGGCGACGGCCGCGGCAGTGGCCGAGGGCAACGGTGAGGGCACGGCTTCGAGAGTCACCTGAATACCGTAGAGGTCCGGGTTAGTTCATGCTCAGGTCCTTGGATACTCCGCGTTATCTCGGGTAATTTTCGCGGCACCGCGCACCTGCGGTGACCGAGACTACGACGGAGTAGGCATGGCCCTGACAGGACGAGACAAGACGTGGCTGCGGGGACGGCGAGTTGTTGGCCTGCTCGCCGCGGGGACGGCCGCGGTACTCGGCTTGGCCACGGGGGGAACCGTGACCCAGGCAGCGGAGGCGAAACCCAAGCCGACGCACACCCAGATCCAGTTGCTCGCCATCAACGACTTCCACGGCAATCTGGCGCCGAACAGCCCGACCAGCTCGAGCGGCAACGTCAATGGCACTCCGGCCGGTGGGGCCGAGTTCCTCGCCACGCACCTCAAGCAGATGCGAGCGGCCGCCGCCGCCAACGGACAGGATTCCGTCACGGTCGCCGCGGGCGACCTTATCGGGGCGTCGCCGTTGCTGTCGGCCGCGTTCCACGACGAGCCCACGATCGAGGCGCTGAACGGGATGGGTCTCGAGGTCGCCTCCGTCGGAAACCACGAGTTCGATGAGGGCTGGCACGAGTTGCTCCGGATGCAGACCGGCGGCTGCCTGCCGGATGGTGACGGACAGAACAACCAGAACTCCTGCCCGGACCCGGAGCACCCGTTCACCGGGGCCAAGTTCAAGTACCTGTCCGCGAACGTGTTCTTCGAGAACACGGAGAAGACGTTGTTCGCGCCGTACAAGATCAAGACCTTCGAGGACGGCCGGAAGATCGCGTTCATCGGCATGACGCTGGAGAACACACCGAACATCGTCACCAAGTCCGGTGTGGAGGGCCTGAAGTTCACCGACGAGGTCGAGACCGCGAACCGGCTGGTGCCGATCCTGAAGAAGAAGGGCGTCGAGTCGATCGTCGTGCTGCTGCACGAGGGTGGCTTCCCGGCCGACCCGAAGGCGTACAACAGCTGCCCGGGCATCTCCGGCCCGATCGTCGACATCAACGCAGGGCTGGACCCGGAGATCGACGCGATCATCTCCGGCCACACCCACCAGGGTTACAACTGCAGCCTGCCTGACAAGGCGGGCCAGCCGCGGCTCGTCACCAGCGCTTCGTCGTTCGGCAAGCTCGTCACCGAGGTGCGGCTGAGCATCGACAACGCCACCGGTGACGTCGACCGGGCGAACACGATCGCCGACAACCGGATCGTCACCCAGGACGTGCCGAAGGACGCGCGTACGAGCGCGCTGATCAGCAAGTACCAGGCGCTGGTCGCGCCGATCGCGAACAAGGTGATCGGCCACCTCACCACGACGTCGGTATCGCGGACCCCGGACGACTCGCTCGAATCACCACTGGGCAATCTGATCGCGGACGCGCAACTCGCAGATCCGTCGGTGGTGACGGGAGGGAAGACCCCGGTCGTGGCGTTCATGAACCCGGGCGGCATCCGCGGCGACCTGGCGTCGAACGGCGGTGAGGTCACCTTCGGGCAGGCGTTCACCGTGCAGCCGTTCAACAACTTCCTGGTGTCGATGGACATGACCGGTACTCAGATCAAGGCGCTGCTGGAGCAGCAGTTCTCCGGTCTGAACGGTCCGGAAGCGCCGAAGTTCAAGGTGTTGCAGGTCGCCGGCATCACCTACACCTGGAACCCGGCCGCGGCGGCGGGCTCCAAGGTCGTTCCGGGATCGATCAAGATCGCGGGCCAGCCGTTGGTGGACGGTACGACGTACCGGATCGTCACGAACAACTTCCTCTCCGACGGCGGTGACGGCTTCCCGGCCTTCACGACGGCGACGAACAAGTTCTTCGGCGGCCTGGACATCGATGCCTTCGCCAACTACCTGACCGCCCACGACCCCTACACCCCGGTCGCAACGGACCGAATCTCCACCGGCTCCTGACGCGCCACGCCGGTACGCCGCCAACCCGGCGTACCGGCACACGGGATTCACGAACGTACGACCTACGCCGCCGCCCGGCCGCACAGACGCGACCGGGCGCGCCGTTGACGCTTTTACGTTCTTGGGACGTTGCTGCTACCTTGCGTACTCGGTCGATTGACGGAAGGTGACCGATGGCGCACGTTGCTCCGACCTCGCATCGCCGTCCGACCCGCGCGTCGCATCGCGCGGATCGCAGTGTCGACGGGCCGATCCACATCACGACGTGGATCGGACTCACGTTCGCGTTCGTCCTCGGGTTGGTCCTGACCAGCCAGTCGCACGTCGGCGTTCACGCGGCCGGGATCACCCTGCTCGTCATGCTGGTGCCGCTGACCGTCGCAGTCTTCGGTGCTGCCCTCCGCCAAGGCTTCGGCTCCGGCAAGGCCGCGCTCACCACCGCGGCCGCGCTCACCTACGTCCTCCTCAAGTTCTTCCTCTGAACCGACCGCCAAGGAGATTCCCGGTACCCGGTCGGAGGGGTCAGCCGCCGGCGAACGGGGGGAGGGCGTCTATTTGGGCGCCGGGGTGCAAGGGGGTTGTGGGGTCGGCACGTTCGCCGTCGAGGAGGAAGGTGCAGATGTTGAGGACGCGGGCGAGTTCGGGGCGGTCGGTGGAGACGGTGGCGATGAGTTCGCGGATCGAGGCGGCGTCGGCGGTCGCGGTGGACTCGCCCGCCGCGGCCCGGGCGGCGGCGAAGTACCTGATGGTGACTTCCGGCATCTGGGAGAAGCCTCACAAGTTGGTTAAGTGTTCCGCTATTATGTCAGCTTGCTGTTGCTATCCAGTGTGTCTCGGGCCCCCGGCAATGACGCCGCAGGGGCCTGACGTGCAAAAGGACCGGATCGCTGACCGGGGATCCGACGACCAGCACAAGGAGACAGCGTGAGCACGTTGCTTCTGCTGACGAACGCGCTGCAGGCCTCCACCGAGGTGCTGCCCTCGCTCGCCCTGCTGCCGCACCAGATCCGGATCCTGCCCGCCGAAGTCGCCGCACTGGTCGACGCCCCGGACGCCGACGCTGTCCTGCTCGACGCCCGTCGTGATCTGGTCACGGTGCGTGGAGTGTCGCGCCTGATCCGCACCACCGGGATCGACGTACCGCTGATCCTGGTCCTCACCGAGGGTGGCCTGACCGCGGTGAACGCGGACTGGGGCGCGGACGACGTTCTGCTCGACACGGCCGGTCCGGCCGAGATCGAGGCCCGGCTCCGGCTCGTCATCGGCCGGCTCGCCGCGGTGCGGAACGAGGAGCCCGACAGCACACTGATTCGCAGCGGCGACGTCGTGATCGACGAGGCGTCGTACACGGCCAAGCTGAACGGGCGGGCGCTCGATCTCACCTACAAGGAGTTCGAGCTGTTCAAGTTCCTCGCGCAGCACCCCGGGCGGGTGTTCACCCGCGAGCAGTTGCTGCAGGAGGTGTGGGGATACGACTACTTCGGCGGTACGCGGACCGTCGATGTCCACGTACGGCGGTTGCGCGCGAAGCTCGGCCCCGAACACGAGGCCCTCATCGGCACGGTCCGCAACGTCGGCTACCGGTTCGTCATCCCACCCACCACCACCACCCGCGAAACCGCCGACGCCACCACCTGAACAGTCCCAGAGGCGCGCGATCAGTCGTCGGGGCGGGTGCGCAGGCGTTTGGTTTCGGAGCGGCGTTTCTTGTCGTCGAGGCGTCGCCGGATGGAGCCCTTGCTGGGCTTGGTGGGTCGCCGCTGCCGGGGTGGCGCCGCGATAGCCGCCCGTAGCAGCGCCGCCAGTCGCGTCCGTGCCGCCTCGCGGTTGCGCCACTGCGACTTGTGTTCCGACGCCGCGATGGTCAGTACGCCATCCGCAAGCCGCGACTGCAGCCGCTCCAGTGCACGAGTCTTCAGTACGTCGTTCAGCGCCGTCGTGCCCGCGACGTCGAAACTCAGCTCGACCCGGCTGTCCGTCGTGTTCACCGACTGTCCGCCCGGCCCGCTCGACCGCGAGAACCGCCAGGAGAGCTCCGTCTCCGGGATGACGACCCCCGCTCGCACCATCAGCCCACTCTCCACAAGACCATTCAACCCTGAGTGCCGTCCGATGGATGAACGGGCATTTGAGCCGAATGTGCAGCGACGTACGCTGGATAGTCATGAGCCTGGGGATGTGGGTGCTGGTCGGCGCGGTCGCCGCCGGTGTCGTGCTGAGCCTGCTCAAGTCCCGGTTCGACGGACGATTCCGGGGCACCCGGGCGGTACGAGACGTAGAGGCGCACGAAGTGACGGACAGCGTGGAGCGGGTATCCGCGACGGACGTCGGCGGTGAGCTGGGCGACCGGGCGACGTTGCTTCAGTTCTCGTCGGCTTTCTGCGCGCCGTGCCGCGCGACCCGCCGGACCCTGGCCGAGGTCGAGGGAATGGTCGACGGCGTGCGGCACGTCGAACTCGACGCGGAGTCGAACCTCGAGCTGGTACGGCGCCTCGACATCCTGCGCACCCCGACGACGCTTGTGCTCGACAGGACCGGCGCGATCGTGACCCGCGCCAGCGGTGCGCCTCGCAAGCCCGACGTGATCGCTGCTCTCGCGACCGCGATCGACCCCGCGCCACGCTGAGCCGCGTCCGGTAAATGCCACCGGATGGCGTTTGCCCTGGCAGATAGGTGATGCTTTGGCGGTGAGCTATCCAGCCGGTTGGTACGACGACCCCGAGGACCAGTCCCAGCAGCGCTACTGGGACGGCAGTGCGTGGACGAGTGAGCGCCGCCCGCGGCAAGGCCCACCGCCGTACGAGGGCCGGTTCGGCGAGCCCGCCACCACCGGCAAACCGCAGTACGGCCAGCCCGTCCAGCACGGGCAGGTGTACGGCGGGGGCCGACCGGAGCCGACGCAGTACGGCGGCCAACCGGAGCAGCCCGGCCCAGCGCCGTACGGGCAACCACTCCAGGACCAACCGCAGGGCGGCCAGCCATACCAAGGACAGCCGCAGTACGGGCAGCCGCAGTATGGGCAGGGCTTCCAGCAGCAGGGGTACGGCTACCCCGGCCAGCGCGTGCACACGACCCCGGACGGGCAGCCGTTGTCCGGCTGGTGGCGCAGGGTGTTCGCCCGCATCATCGACTGGCTTCTCGCCGGCCTCATCGGACTGCCGCTGACCGGCTACTTCTCCTACCACTACGGCCAGGTGGTGTGGCAGTACCTCAAAGACACGATGGACGCGGCGGCCTCCGGCGCGACGCAGACCAGCACCACGTTGCCCGCCGAGGCGTACAAGTGGATGATCCCGGCTGCCCTCCTCGGCATGGCCGTGTCGTTCGCCTATGAGTTCTTCTTCCTGACCCGCAAGGGCGCCACGCCCGGCAAGATGGCGCTCGGCATCGCCGTCCGGCTTCGCGACGTGCCTGGCAACCCGCCTGGTTCCGCAGTGGCCAAGCGGTACGGCTTCATGATCCTGCTCAACCTGCTCGGGTGGATCCCGTTCGTCGGCGCCCTGTTCTTCTTCGTTGGGCTCATCAACTACCTCTGGCCGCTGTGGGACGACAAGAAGCAAGCCCTGCACGACAAGATCGCCGGCACCAACGTCGTCCGCAGATAGCCACCGTGTCCGGAATGTGATCAGTTGTCTCATTTCATGGGACCACGACTGGCGGGTGCGCCCGGTTTCCGTACTCTCGATCCGTGGCTTACACGACATGGCTGACCAAGCGCCGGGCAGTGGACAACTGCCGGGTGCGCTCGTCGCTGTGTCGTCGCCCCTGACCAGGCGGCGTCCCGAGCGCTGCGGAACCGGTCGCTGAGCACGGTTCCGCGTACGTCGCCTCCCGCAAACCCGGGCGGGTCCGGCTCGAACACCTTCCTCCTCCGGGAGTCGTCATGTCCGAACAGACGGCGAAACAAAAGAGCACTCAGGTCGATCCGCGGGGACTCCGGTTCGCGGCCGGTGTGACCACGGTCGTCCTGGCGTTGACGCTCGTACTGAACAGCGCCTGGCCGCTCGCGGTCCAGGCCGTGGTGTTCGCGATCTCCGTCGTGTTCGGCGTGAGCGCGTCGCCGTACGGGCAGATCTTCAAGCGGCTGATCCGTCCACGGCTTGGTCCGCCCAAGGAGTTGGAGGACGCGGCCCCGCCGCGGTTCGCGCAACTGGTCGGCCTCGTCTTCGCGATCGTCGGTCTGATCGGTTACCTGACCGGCGTGACCGTCCTGGGCGTGGTCGCCACCGGATTCGCCCTGGTCGCCGCGTTCGTGAACGCGGCGGTCGGGCTCTGCCTCGGTTGCGAGGCCTATCTGCTGATCCACCGCATTCGTACGCCAACCACCGCTACCAACTGAGAGGCAGCACAACAATGAGCAGGGAAGCCGCGCTCGTCTCGGCCGACTGGGTCGAAGAGCACAAGAACGACGCCGGTGTCGTCCTCATCGAGGTCGACGAAGACGTCTCGGCGTACGACGCCGGCCACATCGCCGGCGCGATCAAGCTGGACTGGAAGGAAGACCTCCAGGACCACGTACGGCGGGACTTCGTCAACAAGCAGCAGTTCGAGGCGCTGCTGTCCGACCGGGGTGTCGCCAGCGACGACACCGTGGTGCTCTACGGCGGCAACAACAACTGGTTCGCGGCCTACGCGTACTGGTACTTCAAGCTGTACGGCCACGGTGACGTCCGGCTGCTCGACGGCGGCCGCAAGCGCTGGGAGCTGGACAGCCGCGAGCTGACCGACGAGGTCGTCAAGCGCGAAGCCACCCAGTACACCGCCCAGGAGCCGGACCTCACCATCCGCGCCTTCCGCGACGAGGTCGGGGACGCCATCGGCGTGAAGAACCTGGTCGACGTCCGTAGCCCGGACGAGTACGCCGGCCGGCTGCTCGCCCCGGCTCACCTGCCGCAGGAGCAGGCGCAGCGTGCGGGTCACATCCCGACCGCCGCGAACATCCCCTGGAGCAAGGCCGCCAATGACGACGGCACCTTCCGCTCCGACGACGAGCTGAAGACCCTGTACGCCGACGCCGGCGTGGACTTCGGCAAGGACACCATCGCCTACTGCCGCATCGGCGAGCGGTCGGCGCACACCTGGTTCGTGCTGCACGAGATCCTCGGGCAGGCGAACGTGAAGAACTACGACGGTTCCTGGACCGAGTGGGGTTCGCTGGTCGGCGTACCCGTTGCCCTCGGCGACGAGCCCGGAAAGGCCTGACACATGTGCGGAGCGAAAAAGGGTGGCCTCGACCTCAAGGGCGTGGACATCGACAAGGAAGCGGTGATCCAGGGCCAGGTACTGCGTGGTGAGGAGCCGGTCGGCGGCGCCTACGTGCGGCTGCTGGACTCCACTGGTGAGTTCACCGCCGAGGTGCCGACGTCGGCGACCGGGCATTTCCGGTTCTTCGCGGCGCCGGGCAACTGGACGCTGCGCACGCTGGCTCCGAAGGCCGACCCGGTCGACCGCCAGGTGGTAGCCCAGTACGGCGAGGTCGCCGAGGTGGCTGTCTCGGTCTAGCCAGTACGACGTACGCGGTACGGCGCCGGACTGGCGTCGTACCGTCGTACGGGAAGCAAGCCCCAACGGGCCCGGATGCTTGTGCGTCCGGGCCCGTTGGGGCTTGTTGTCGGTTCAGAGAGTTCTCGATTGCACAAGCGGTGTCACCAGTGCAAGAGCCCGATGCACACGAGATCGGGGATCAGGTAACGGTTTGGTCACGGAGGTCACCGGTCTCGTCACCTACCGCAACCGGCCGAGTTGTGTCTGTGTCCTGGCCCGCCATCTGGGTCACGTCATCTCTAGGGAGGAGGGGTCATGAGACCCCGCATCGGATACAAGAAGCTCGCTGCCGTCGGAGTTGCGGCGGTTGTCGGCGTGGCTTCTACGATCGCGCTGACCTCGGGTTCGGCGTCCGCCGCGCCGGTTTTCGGATACAGCGGCTACGCCTTCGGGTCACAGGGGCAGGCGCAGGTTGAGAACAGCGACCCGCAGGTGGTCAGCATCATCGCCTGCACCACGGACTCGAACCGGTCCAGCCAGAACGACCTCGCCACCGCGAACGCCTACGGCCACGCCGTCGCCCGCTCCGTGTCGACCGAAACCCACGCCTTCAACAACGGCGACGGCAACGGTGTGACCAGCAGTGCGACCGCCACCGACGTCAAGCTCGGCAACCTGCTCACGCTGACGGGTGCGAAGACCACCACCACGTCGGTGTACAAGGACGGCCAGCTGTCCTACACCGGCAGCACCACCTTCTCCGGCGTGAAGATCGGCGGCGTCCCCGTGCCGTCGCTGCTCAAGCCCGCGCCGAACACCAAGGTCGCCGTACCGGGCCTCGGCTACATCGTGCTGAACCGCGTCGGCGGCGTGAAGACGAACACCGGTATCTACTCGTACGCGCAGGCGGTCGTCCTGCACTCGAACGTGAAGAACCAGTACATGCCGCAGGGCGCCGAGGTCGCGGTGCTGAAGACCCGCGCCGAGATCACCAAGCCCGCCACCGCGATGGTGACCGGTGACGCCTACGGCACCAAGATCAGCGTGGACAAGCTGGTCGTCTCCGGCCCGACGGCGTACCAGGCCACCTGCCAGGGTACCGAGGGCAAGACGGTCCGCAACGCGATCGGCGCGCTGACCGTTCCGAACGTCGGCAAGATCGACCGGGTGATCACCACCAAGAACGGCTACATGAACCTGGACAAGTCCGCCATGAACTTCACCTCGAACATCGCGGGCGGGAAGGTCGGGCCGCTGTCCTTCGGAGCCGTCGAGTCGTCGGCCTCGGCGTCGAAGACCAAGGACGGCGACGTCGAACTGAGCTCGTCCTCGAGCATCGCGTCGCTCCGCGTCGGCGACAAGGTCTACAACGTGCCGACCCAGCCGAACACCGTGGTCGAGATCCCCGGCGTTGCCAAGCTGACCTTCAACCAGGTCCTCCGGCAGCAGCGGTACATCTCCGTCAACGCCCTGGTGATCGACGTCTACAAGGTGAACACCAGGATCATCGTCGGCCACTCGGCCGCCGGCGTCATCGGCTGACTCAGCCGACGCCACCTCTCTGAGTCGAACCTCACCGATTCAGAACCGTCCAACCGGCCCTGGGGATCCCACGATCCCCGGGGCCGGTTGGTTGTGTGTGGCGGGCGGGGATCAGGCGTCGAGGATGAGGGTTACGGGGCCGTCGTTGACCAGGGCGACGTCCATGTGGGCGCCGAAGCGGCCGCGTTCTACTTTGGCGCCGAGGGATTCCAGGGCGGCGCAGAAGGTGTTGTAGAGGGGTTCGGACACGGGGCCGGGCGCGGCGGCGCTCCACGACGGGCGGCGGCCCTTGCGGGTGTCGGCGTACAGCGTGAACTGGCTGATGGCGAGGATCGGCGCCTGCTCTTCGGCGCAGGAGCGCTCGTCATGCAGGATCCGAAGTGTCCAGATCTTCGCCGCGAGTGCCTTCGCCTTCTCCTCGGTGTCGTCGTGCGTGACGCCGAGCAACACCACCAGTCCCGGTACGTCGATCGCGCCGACCACCTCGCCGTCGACCGTCACCGACGCCTGGGACACCCGCTGTACGACTGCTCTCATGCGCCCATCCTGCCAGCGCGCATCCAGCCTCGCCGCGCCGGTCCACGGCGGGAGATCATCCGGTAGTCCACTGCAATGGCAGGCAAATATCCGTACCAGCGCCGGATCTGGCAGGATTTGTTTCATGGCGTCGACTCTGATCACCGTTGCCCCCACTGGTGCCGAGACCGCGAAGGCGGACTTCCCGGCATTGCCGACCACCCTCGACGAGTTGGTCGAGACGGCCAAGCGGTGCGAGGCCGCGGGCGCGGCGATGATCCACCTCCACATCCGCGACGGCGAGCACCGGCCCACGCTGGATCTCGGCCGGCTCACCGAGTCGGTCGCAGCAATCCGGCAGAACACGGCGCTGATCGTGCAGTTGTCGACCGGCGGAGCGGTGACCGATCCATACGATCGCCGGCTCCGGGTGCTGGACGCCGGACCGGACTCGTGCTCGCTGACGATGGGCACGGTCAACTTCGGCGACGACGTATTCATGAACCCCTGGCCGTTCGTCACCGAGCTCTACCAGCTCACCCAGGA
>WNGA01012763.1_pt1 | contig 11723 bp, 8 predicted proteins | sample 5400061 | NCBI WGS metagenome assembly WNGA01 (sample SAMN13153366, study PRJNA577476) | soil metagenome | isolation source: 100 cm soil or saprolite under grassland replicate 2 | place: USA:California | collected 2016-06-15
ACCTGAACGCGCGTCTGGCGCAATATTTCCCAAACTTTTTCATGCTCGCTTCGCGCCGCAAGCTCGGCTTCCTGGTTCAGGTTTTCCGGCCACAAGCCCATCAGGTAACCGTGCCAGGGTTCCTGCGGTTGGAGTTTCGGCAAGCCTAGCTCCTCCCAGATTTCTTTAGCGCGAACCATGAATTCTTCCTTCGGTAAGGAAAGGGGAGGGAAGTCGGCTTTCCTCGTCGCATCGATAAGCAAGGATGATTCGGAGTTATCGTAGCGGCTCGATGGATGGGTTGCGACCATGCCGATCGGCGTAGCGCCGAACGGGCGATCGCCAACGATCTTGACGTCCTTGTGCGGCTGAGAGCGGTGCGTGATCGCCCATGTTACCGCTATGGGATCTTTGACGTTAATATCTTCATCGACGGCGACGATCATTTTTCCGACGCGGTCGCCGTAGTCCAAGACCGCTTGCATCACGCCCCAAGGATCTTCGTCGTTGCGTTTTTTAAGACTCACGGCGACATAGGGACGCATATTGACTAGCGGCTCGATCATGTGCACTTCTTTGACGCAGTCGAAGCCTTTACTGATGATGAATCGTTTGACCAGCGTCGCCATGCCCATCGCTTTGATCTTGGAGCTTTCGCTGGGCGTAACCTGGCTGATGATCGACACCCAGATCGGGTTCTTGCGATGAGTAACGCACTTGAGCTCGAACATTGTGCTCAAGGTGCGCGGGTCGACGTAACCCATGGACTCGCCGTAGGGCCCTTCCTCTTCCATATAACTGGTTGGGATGATCCCTTCGAGCACGGTCTCCGAGGTGGCGGGCACTTCGAGGTCGACGGTCTGGCACTTCACGAGTTTCACGGGCGCGCCCATCAAGCCGCCGGCGAGTGCGAGCTCGTCAATCTCCGGCGGCACTTTTTGGGTTGCGCAGTAGGACACTGCGGGAATCGTGCCGACGACAATCGCGACTTCCAATGGTTTGCCCAACTTGCGGCATTTTTCCCAATGAGTCGACAGATCCTGCGGCGTGCCCGACATGAGACCGGTCGTGGTCGGGCCTTTGATTAAGCCGCGATAATTACCGACGTTCCGTCTGCCGGTTTCCGGATCTTTGGTTATCCAGTGTCCGGCGGTGATGTACGGTCCATTGTCGAATCCGGGCGTCGACATGGGAACGGCGAACTCCATCAAGCCGCCATGCGCGAGCAATTGATCGCCTTTGTGGATCTCCTCCTGACACGAGCCGGAACCGACGATGACCGGGTCGATCAAATGATCCATGGCGTAGATCCATCGATCGGCAACTTCGTCGGGTTGGCATTTAAGACCCAGGCAATAGATCGCCTCCGATCCCGAAAGACCGCCGACGAGAACTTGGCAATTGTATTTGCGCTTCTTGCCGTCGGTGACGTTGTCGAACAAAAATCCGCGCCGTCCCTCTTCGGGTATGCCACCTCTGAACTGCCAACGGACCAGCGGTTGTAGCTCACTGTCTTTGTTGATTTCACGGTGAATACGATACAATTTGCCATGTGCATCCAACGCGGCGATAAACTCACGCAAATCCTCATAGGGCTTGGCGAAATTCATAGGACTTTTGTCTATGCTTTTTTCTCCGGGTTATCAAGCCGGAGAGCGTAATTTCACTTGCAAAAACGTGAATGTTCCGTAAGATTGAGCCTTCATCGACATGTCGTTAAGAATCTTTAATACGTTAACTGGAACAAAAGAAAGTTTTGTTCCGCTGATGCCGGGACAGGTGCGTCTGTACGTTTGCGGCGTGACGGTTTACGATTCGGCACACATCGGACACGCGCGCTCTCTCGCGACGTTCGACGTGATCTATCGCTATCTCAAGTTTAGCGGTTACGACGTCAAATTTGTGCGCAATTTTACCGATGTGGATGATAAGATTATCAACAAGGCCAACGAGGAAAAGGTCAGCTGCGAAGTCATTACCAATCGCTACATCGAAGAATATTATCGTGACAGCGAAGCTTTGGGGTTGTTACGTCCAACCGAGGAGCCGAGAGCAACGTCGCATATCCCGGAAATCATCGCGCTCATCGAACGGCTCGAAAATAAAGGTCTCGCCTATTCAATCGGCGGTGACGTATACTACGAAGTGAACCGCTTTAAAGACTACGGCAAATTATCTGGCAAGAAGATCGCCGAACTCGAGGCGGGCGCGAGAGTAGAGGTCGACGAGCGCAAGAAGTCTCCTTTGGATTTCGCGCTGTGGAAATCGAGCAAGCCGGGCGAACCCACTTGGGATAGCCCGTGGGGTCCCGGTAGGCCGGGTTGGCACATCGAATGTTCGGCAATGAGCACCAAGTATCTCGGACAGCCGTTTGACATCCACGGCGGCGGCACTGATTTGATGTTTCCGCACCACGAGAACGAAATTGCCCAGTCGGAAGCAGCCTTCGATTGTCCCTTTGCGCGTTATTGGATCCATAACGGCCTGCTCACGGTAAACAGTGAGAAGATGTCCAAGTCGTTGGGCAACTACTTTACAGTCCAGGAGATTCTGGAAGGACAAGACGCCGCGGCATTGCGCCAGTGGTTCCTCGGCAGCCAGTATCGCAGTCCGATGGATTTCTCCAGGGAAGGATTGGAAGAAGCAGGAAAAGCAACCGATCGCATTTACGAAACCATCGATAGGGTAAACCAATCGCTCAAAGGACAGGCACAAGCCGTAGCAGATTCAGCGCTCATGGATTCTTTCCGCCACGAGATGGACGACGATTTCAACACGCCGCGCGCACTGGCGTTGATATTTGACGAAGTGCGCGCGCTCAATCGTTTGCTTGACGACAAAAAGTTGCAGGGGATTGAGTCAAGAGGGGCGGCGCTGCGCATGATGTGCGATACGCTCGGACTGCTTCACGAAGGATATTTTGATCGGAAGAAAGAGCGCTGGCTCAGAAAAGCACTGATCTCGCGGGAAAAGATCGAAAGCAGAATTGCCGAGCGCGATGATGCGAGAAAAGCTAAGGAATGGGAAACAGCGGATCGCATCCGTGACCAACTTCAGAAGGAAGGGATAGTGATTGAAGATACGCCCGGAGGAACCCTATGGAAGGTGAAGTAAGGATCATGTGGCTTTACCATCACCTTTTGTTTATCGGCGCCGGCCTCATCCTGTTCTGTGCGCCCGCAGTGGGCCGCGCGCAGGCGGCGGCGCCCTCGGCTCCGGCCGGCGGTCAGGCGGAGCTGAACCTGCGCAGGTCGGTCAACACGCGTGAATTTCGCGGCCAGGAGGTCCAAGGTGAAGAGCGCCAGATAGGTCCCGGCGATTCTCTGTGGCGGATCTTGGTGGAGGAGAAGGGCCTATCGGGAAAAAAATTTCGCAGCTATCTTGTGGTGATTCGAGGATTGAATCCTCAGGTAAAAACCCTTGACGTCCTACGGGTCGGGGACAAGATCTTCATTCCGCTCCGCGCCGATCAATTGCTCGAAGGCGGTCCTTCGACCGAAGTTGCCGTCTCCGAGAAGACGCAACCTGGTGCCGGGGTGACAACCAGCTACCGCGTGAAAGCGGGCGAACATCTCTATCAAATTTTACGCGAACAGTTAAAAGTCACCGATGACCGTAAAGTCGCGCAGTATTACGCCCTGGTAAAAGACCTCAATCCGGAGCGCAAAAACTGGGACACTCTTTTGGAAGGCGAGATCCTGCGATTACCCACGGTGGGCCGCGGCCAAGAGATCACAGCGAGGGCCGCGCCGCCGGCTGTAGAAACCAAACCGGCGCCGGCACCGCGCGCCGGCGCCGAACCCAAGCCCACGCCGGAAGCGACAGCGAGCGCCGCGCCGAAAGCAGCTCTCGGGCCACAGAACCGGCGTCAAACTCTTCGGGCGCCGGCGAAAGATAACATGGCGTTGTTCGCTATGGTTGTGGAAGCGATGGGCGGTCAAATGCAGCAAAGCGGTGAAGAAGTCGTCGTCGTAAAAGACGGTACCGTCCGTTTCGACAAGAGCGCCTACCCAATGATCTACAATCCCACGTTGGGACAAAAAGTGGTCATTGACCCGGATGACAAGATCCCGGCTTCGCTTAGAACGAAATTGAGCGACCCATCCGTTGGGACACAAGTTTTGCCGATGGCGAACGGGGTATCGATACAAGAGGCGGTAAGTCAATTGTTGGCGCGACTGGGTTATCAATCGTTGCCTACGGACCGGCCGGTCATCGTACATGATGAAGGAGTTGCCTTCGAAGCCAAGGGCAACTGGATCGCTTTGGCTCCGGAGCAAAGTAATAGAACCCAGGAAATCGTTGTTATCAACGTCACCGATGAGCCGAGCGAAATCCCGGAATATTTAAAATCTCAACTCGTTAAAAAAGGACTGCATTTGCGCGACGTGGCGCTATCGTCATCGGCCCGGGGACAAAAGCCGCCTGAAGCGGCGAAGCCGCCCAAAGATGTTGCAGCGCAGGTGAAAAATTGGCCGCGGGACAAAAAGGAAATGGTCGACTCGTTGCTTTTGTCGTTTGGCATATCGTTCGGCGTGGCCGAGACTCTATCGGTTGAGCTGCGCGACGGGCTCAGACTAGAGGCGCGCGCCGATAGGGTATTTGAGCAGAGCGGCAAACGCACGGCGCTTTTTTTTCAACGCACCGATCCGGCAATTAAGCAGGCGTTGCAGGAGAAGCAAGGCGTGCGCACGGTGGAACTCGATATTGCGTCGTTGTCGTCGCGCGAGCTCATTGACAAGGTGTTGACGATGCTGGGTCATCAAGCCTCCTACCGGGAGCATCGCTTTGCCGCGACCAACGGCTCGGCGCGGGACAGGCTCACTGTTACGGCTTGGGGTTTCCATCTACCCACGCGCGCGATGTTCGTGACGGACCGTCAAATCCCCGTATCACTTTACCGGTTCTTTTTTGAAAAGGGCTTGGAGATCGTCTATTTTCAATAGCGGTTCTCATTAGGCGCCTGTAGCTCAACTGGACAGAGCATCAGACTTCGGATCTGAGGGTTGGGGGTTCGAATCCCTCCAGGCGCGCCAGCTTCCGGCATTTTAAACTTCTCTTCTCACAAGCCGATCGATTATGGAAACCAGTTCCCTTAAGCGCATCGATGTTGTGGCCGGCCTGATCTGCCGCGACGGGCGCTTGCTCGCCTGCCAGCGCCATGAAAATTCTGCGTTTCCACTCAAGTGGGAATTTCCTGGTGGAAAACTGGAAAACGCCGAGTCGCATAGTGAAGCGTTACGGCGTGAATTGAAGGAAGAATTGGGAATCGACGCGCGCGAGTTTAGACAAGTTTTCCAAAATGAACATGTTTACGCTGATGGGTTCAAGGTTTGTTTGCGCTTCTTCAAAGTCCTGAGGTATGAGGGACAAATAACAAATTTCGTCTTCCAGCAGATCCGCTGGGTGCAACCATCGGAAGTTGCCGGAATGGATTTTTTAGACGGCGACCGGCCGTTGATTGCCAAGTTAATTGAATCTGGCGCAAATGACTTCTTATGGTAATCCGCAAAGAATTGACATGTAGCCCAGCAGCGAGTATCCTGCCGCAACTTCTAATACGATGAGTTTCCCAATTCTATTTCGATCAGCAGCTGTATTGTTCTTGGTGCTTTCCTGGAGCACCTCGGTATTTGCCGATGTATACGTCTACAAAGACAACAACGGCGTCCTGACTTTCAGCAACGTTCCCAATCATACAGGGTATCGACGCGTCCTCAGAGAAAGAAACGGGCCGGTGTCGATCGGCTCGCTTGTCAACGCTTCATATGATGATTTGATTTTAACGGCATCTGGTCGTTACAATGTCGACGCGCACCTCATCCGTGCCGTGATCAAGGCGGAGTCCGATTTTAACTCCCACGCTCGCTCCCAGAAGGGAGCTATGGGACTGATGCAGCTTATGCCTGAGACTGCTCGGCTCCATAATGTGATCGACGCCTATGATCCGACCGAGAATGTCGATGGCGGGGCGCGACATCTAAGGATGCTATTGGACCGATATCAAGGCGATCTTGAGCTTTCGCTTGCGGCTTATAATGCGGGTAGCGGCGCGGTCGAGAAGCACGGTGGTATTCCGCCCTTCGTAGAAACCCGCGACTATGTGCGTCGCGTTCTCCGTTTCTACGATTCGTATCGTGGCATTGGCTTGCAAGAGATTCGCCAAGTCCGCCAATAAAAGGTTAAAACTTTGTCACTTCAGAGTCTCCCGTGGTTTGGACATTCCCGAACCTATTAAGCTTCTTTCGAATTCTCATTATTCCCGTCCTGGTTTATCTGTTGACGTTCAGCGATCGAACGTCAGCGCTGCTCGCCGCGGGGATCTTTCTTATCGCTTCGGTGACCGATTACTTCGACGGTTATTTTGCGCGACGCAATAAAAGCGTTTCAGATCTCGGCAAGATTCTCGATCCATTGGCCGATAAACTCATGGTCGCTTCGGCGCTAATCATGCTTAGCGCTATGGATCGACCGAACGAGCCGAGCGTGCCGGCATGGCTGGTGGTGATCATACTGGCTCGCGAGAGCGCCGTGACCGTGATCAGGGGGATCGCGCTCACGGAAGGTATCGTGATGCAGGCCGAGACTCTCGGCAAGTACAAATTCATTCTGCAGGCCTTTGCGGTGGTCGGCTTGTTAGTTCACTATCGCTTTTGGGGACTCGATTTTTTTGCTGCAGGAATGTACTTTCTCGTGTTGTCGGCGGTGATTGCAATTTGGTCCGGCGCAAATTATCACATCCAGTTTTTCCGCCTTCGTCAATCGCATCTTGGTCGCAGTTGACCGCGGTGAAATTGACAATCCGTCTCCGTTCATGTAGTTAAAATTTTGGTGCGGGTGTAGCTCAGTTGGCTAGAGCGTATGCTTGCCAAGCATAAGGTCGGGAGTTCGACCCTCCTCACCCGCTCCATCAAAGGGCCCTTGAGAAATCGAGGGCTTTTTTGTTTTTGAGGGAGTAGGGGAGGAAATAGAGCTACGAACGAGCATATGATAACCGTTTTGGATATAGAGTAATGCAGGCTTTACGAAATTATGTCCAGCATACAGGAGGCCGTTGAACTCTGTTTCATATGATCATCGAACAGTTGAATCTTCTGCTGGGCGAAAATTGCGATTCGCTACTAGAGCATTAATACGTGTGCGGGAGCTGGCTGAAGATCCGAAGTTTAAAAAGGCGGTTTAGACGAACTTCGAAAGATGGGGGATCAAATCGATATTTCTCCTTAGAGTCTCTTCCGAAATCTCGAAAGCTATTCGGACCGAATTTCTCACGGCGCATTTTATTGTCACGCAGGCAGATAAAGCTCGTGAATCTCTGAGGAGGATAGCCATGAGCACAGAACACGCAAAATTCATGGCTCTCGCCATTGAAGAGTCCCGCAAGGGACTTCGCGCAGGCGAGCGCCCTTTCGGAGCGGTAATCGTTCGGGGAGACGAAATCGTCGCGCATACGGATTCCATTGTAGAGTCCTCCGGCGACCCCACGAGCCACGCTGAGACCCTGGCCGTCCGTGCGGCAACGGCTCACTTGAAAAGCCCCTCCTTGAAGGGCTGCACGGTCTATGCTTCTTGCGACCCTTGCCCCATGTGCGCCGGGGCGATGTTCGCTTCCCATATCGAGCGCCTCGTTATCGGCGCTTCCTCCCAGGCGCTCATGCGCCTCACCGGGTGGCCATCGAGGAGCTACTCCGTGGAAGAGCTGAGTAAACAAATGAACATCAAGATCGAGGTGATCCGGGGCGTCTTGCAGGACGAAGCGGAGAAGGTTTTGGCGGCATACAAGTGGTCCGAAGGCTAGTCGCTCTTAAGTTTTATTCGGCTAAGGAAAAACGAAATCTGCCTCCGCCCCCTCCTATGGTAGAAGAGGGCAGCGCGAAACGAAATTGAGTCCTAATCTCGTAGTGATTGGAGTCCAGAACTGGCACAGCGGGAGCGCGACTCAGCTTGCAGGCGGCATTTGCCGATATTAATATCCACAAAAGCCTGTTTGTATCTTGCTGGACTAGGCTATTCCTAATTCCTAATCATGAGCCCGAAAATCTCAGATGAACTCGCTGTCAAGGCTAACTCCTATCCGGAGTCATCTTATGGCGCCACTACTGTTACTTTAATCTTATTGGACAGTAGACGTATCAATGAGGTCGTCCTTGCTGGGGCATCGGAGATAGTAAAGGTCGGTGGTCGGGATGTGTCTGAAGCCAGCGATCTTGATTTTAGCCGACCGCGGATTGATTTGGCGACACACAGACTATGCGCAATGGATTGAGACCGACCCTGCCAGCCGATTTTCACCAGAGGAATTGCGGCGGTTGCCAGTCGTGCGGGTCGGTGAGCATCCGGCTCTCGACCGAAACCGATTCGCTGACAGACCTATTTGAGATGCGAAGCCTTTGCTGTCAAGATCGAAGATCGCGACTGGGAGCTTAGTGATGACAGAAAAAACTACGAACGAAAACTTTTTTTGGCTGTTTAGACCAGGCGTATCCTTAAATTTAGACCGGAACGGAGCGTGGCAGCTCACTGCGCTTCTTGTCTAGCTCACAGAGCCTCTGAGAACCTCCTCCTCCCCAGCCCTCGGAAACGCTTCCCCAGCTCATCTTCGAAGAGAGGGGAGTTGATGAACTTCGCTAGATCCAAAAGGCCATCGCGGAGCAAAAGCGCCTCGCTGATCGGCTGAAGAAGCTAGAGGAGTAACGAGCGGTGGTGCCAAGTGGTGCCACTTTTTAAAGTTCCGATATCGTCCTAGATCACAGGTAAAGGCTCAGACACCCGCCCCATTCCCGATTGGGGTGAGGAGGGGTGGTGCCCCCTGCGTGAAAAACGCCCAGACGTGCAACGTTGCACTTTTTGGATGCTCAAGGGGCTTGCTCGGGACATTCGGGAATGCTCGTTTGCTCGCGCAAATGCTCGAAACTCAGCGTATAAACGAGAAACCCTGCGGAACGCGAGCTTGCGCTGGCTAGCCCTTTTTTCGCCTACCATGTTGCTAAGCATAAGGTCGGGATTTCGACCCCTCCTCACCCGCTCCATCTTCTTCCTCTCTACGATTTCCAATCAATAACGCGTGTCTTCATTTCAGTTCAGAGCGCTCTGCCAAACATTCCCCAAAGCCCTTGAAAGGTCGGCGTCAAATTACTTGACATATGGAATATTTGTCTATAAAGAAATCACTATCCAGCCACGTTTAACTCCTCGAGCCAGTTCTGCGTGCATCTACGAATTGGTAAGGGAAGGGTAGACAGTTCTTCGTCGATGACCAGGTTCCTAACCTCCCGCGTTACGCAATCGCTCTTGGATGTTTGTTCATCCCGGGATCACATGTTGCTCAAGAAATTTTTACAAGTGGAAACGAATCGGGAGAGAAGCTCGACAAGGTTCGCGAGCCAGCGCAAAGGGTTGCTCAGCCAATATTGAAATGACGGGATAGGCTCTGATTCTGAAAGGAATGGATTCGAATGTCTCGAAGTTATTACGGTGACTTTCGCGATTACTTAGACGATCTGCAGACGCGCGGCAAACTGTATCGCTGGCGCCGGCCGGTGAACAAAGATTCTGAATTGATGCCACTGATGCGGCTCCAATACCGCGGCATCGACGACCAAAAGCGGCAGGCATTCCTATTTGAAAATGTCCGCGATGGCAGCGGTAGACAATTCGACATTCAGGTCGCAACCGGCATGTACGGATCGTCGCGAACCGTCGCAGCGCTTGGATTAGGCTGTGAAGACGCAGGCGATATTTATGAAAACTGGCGTCACGCGCTCGCGCACATGTACGAACCAAAAATCATCGCCCGCGCGCCGGTGCAAGAAGAGGTTTATAGCGGCGGCAGGTTGAAAGAATTTCCCGTGACGCGCTTGCCGTCGCCGGTGGAAGAGCCGGGTTTCAGCTGCGGCATCCGGGTGACGGCGCCATTCATCACCAAGGATCCCGAAACGGGAATGCGCAATGTCGGCATGTACAGCGGTCACTTTCGCGGCGACCAAAAGCTCATCGCAGGCATCGCTCGAACCCACCACGCGCTACTCTACCATCACCCCAAAGCGGTGCGACGCAGGGAGCCGCTGCCGGTGGCTATCGTGCTCGGATGCCTGCCGGACATTGTCTATGTTTCAGCAGCTAACTTACCCTATGGCATCGACGAGATCGCCGTTGCCGGCGGGATTCGCCAGCGGCCGGTCGAGATGGTGCCCTGCAAGACGATTCCGTTGGAAGTTCCTGCCGACGCGGAGATCGTCATCGAAGGTGAAATCTCCCTCGACGCGATGGAGCGGGGCGAGCCATTCAGCGACTATCCGGGTTATCTCATGGCCGAGCGCGGTTTGCGCCCGGTGATCGATATCAAGGCAATCACGCACCGCCGCAATGCGATTTTCACAGCGATTCTTGTCGGTCTGCCGCCCAGCGAGTCGAACGGCATCTCGCGCACCTGCCGCGAAATGATGCTCTATAATTTTCTAAAGTACAGCTGCAACATTCCGGAAGTGTTGGAAGTCTGTTGTCCCGAGATGGGGGGCGGCTGGAATTGGTGGGTGATCCGAATGGCGAAGAGCCATCCGTCGAAACCCAAGCAAGCGTTGCAAGCGGCGTCCGGCATGGACACGACCAACAAGATTATTATCACCGTGGACGAAGACATCGATCCCAAGGATCCCGAAATGGTGATGTGGGCGATCAGCTTCGCTTCACAGCCGCATCGCGACGCGCAGATTGTCACTGGAAAGAGTCCGTTGTTAGATCCTTCCGCCTACGCTCTCATGACCAATCCTGAAGAACGCTTCTTTCCACCTCCCGTCGGCTGTTCGGGCTTGCTCATCGACGCGACACGCAAAGGCAAATACCCCCCAAAATAGAAAGGAATCAGGTGTGGCAACACGAGCAACCAGCTATGAATTGTGGCTCGAGGAGGAAGGCATTCCGGTCGTGGACGGTTACGGCATCGAGGACGTGACACTCTTGCCACGCAAACCATGGAAGCGCACCGGCGGCAGCGGCGCGTACATCGACCTCAAAGGCATGGAAGGTTTCACCGGCATGTACGTGTGCGAAATTCCCGCCGGCGGAGCGCTCGAGCCGGAAAATCATCTGTATGAGGAATTGATTTACATCATTAAAGGCATGGGCGCGACGGAGATTTGGTCTGCCGGAGACGACAAGCGCAAGATGCACTTCGAATGGCATCCGGGGAGCTTGTTCGCCATCCCGCTCAACACGCGCCATCGCATGATCAACGGCAGCAACGAGCCGGCAATCTTTCTCGCCGTCACCAGCGCACCGCTGATGATCGATCTGCTTCACAACGTGCCGTTTGTGATGGGCTGTGATTATAAGTTTGATGACCGCTTCGACGGCCAGGCCGATTATTTTGTTCCCACCTCCGACCGAAAAGAAGTCGGCGGCTTTATCAACTGGGATTCGAACTTTATTGCCGACGCCCGCGGCGCTTTGGTCGATCCATCGGAGGCCAAAGGTTTCGGCGTGCGCATCACCTCTTTCGATATGGGCGGCAGCACATTGGTCGGTCATATCGCCGAGTGGCCTGTCGGCCGTTATCATAAAGCGCATTTTCACCAAGGCGGAGCGATTTTGTTGATCCTGCGCTCCAAAGGTTACACTTTGATGTGGCCGCCGGAAGCCGGCATCCGTCCTTACCGCGCGGGCAACGCGGAGCAAGTCGTGCGCGTCAACTGGCGCGAAGGTAGCGTTTTCAGTCCACCCAGCGGTTGGTATCACCAGCATTTCAA
>WNGA01065118.1_pt1 | contig 11723 bp, 16 predicted proteins | sample 5400061 | NCBI WGS metagenome assembly WNGA01 (sample SAMN13153366, study PRJNA577476) | soil metagenome | isolation source: 100 cm soil or saprolite under grassland replicate 2 | place: USA:California | collected 2016-06-15
GAGGGCTCGGGCTACGGTTCCCGCTGTCCAGTCGTCCTATCCTCGCCCGTGGCGCGGACACCTGCTGGACGCGGCCACGATGGTGGCGACGACCGCGGAGATGTCGAGGTCCACGGCGCCCTCAGCGGTCGCCTGCGCGAGCCAGTTGCGAGCTGCCGCGGTGACCCCGAGCGTGTCACCGAACCGATGGGCGGTCTGGTCCACCAGGTGGAGATCCTTGAGAGCGTGGCGCAACTTGAAGGCCGGCGGGTAGGAGTCCGACTCGATGTTCCTGCGCTTGACGCTGACTATCGCGCCGATCGGTGTGTCGGCCAGTACATCGAGGGCGACCGTTCGATCAAGTCCAAGTTCGTCAGCGAGAGCGAGAGCTTCACCAAGTGCGGTGATGGCTACACCGAGGACCAGGTTCGCGACGAGCTTGGCGGCCGCGCCGGCACCAGGTCCGCGGACGTGCTGCGGACTGCCGAGCGCGGCCAGCAACGGTTCGACGTGTTTGTACGCCGCCCTGGTGGCGCCCACGAAGATCGCGAGCCGACCTGCGGTCGCCTCCGGAACACTGCCCCGGACTGGGGCATCGATCAGGGTGACGTGCTCGGGCAGTCGCTGACCGACCGCCCGGCGCCAAGCGCGCCGGCCACGCCGTCGTCGGAGAACAGGACCTGCTCGAGCGCGAGCGGATCCGCGAGCATGGTGATCACGACGTCCGCGCCGGGCACGGCGCCGGCAGGTGACGTCGCGGCGGACGCGCCCTGGTCGACGAGCGGCTCGGTCTTGCTACTGGTGCGGTTCCAGACGGTGACGTCGTGGCCGGCCGCGAGAAGCCGGCCGGCCATCGGCGTACCCATCTGTCCGAGGCCGAGGAATGCGAGCTTTGCCACGGGGATCTCCATCTTTCTCGTTTGGGTTGAACGACGGTGCTCGAACAGGTCGATCCCGCACTGCAACAGTCCCGCGTGGGTGGCCTGATTACCTGGTGGGCAACGGTCAATTGCATTGCCTGCTGGCGGGAATCCCGGGTGCCCGCTAGCTGCCGTGTACCTGCCAGCCGGTAGCTCGGACGGCGGCTGGCCGTGGCGAATACCGCGCGCGGAACCGGCAACTGGCGCTGTTGAGCGTCTGCGACTGGGATCTCCGGGCCATCCAGCACCCACGTGACACCGAGCGCTGCGAGAGCGGGCGGCGCACGGCTACGAAACCAGTTCGATTGAGCTGTCGGCGCTCGCAGTGGTCGAGGGATGTCCGCCGCCCTCGACCGGCTGCGTGGCGGGTGTGGCCTGCCAGGCGCGGCCTGGCGAGTCTCCTGGTGCAGGTTTGTCGGCCTGCCGCCGAACGGCCGGGGTTCTACCGACAATCCGGCCGGGTGACGTCGACGCCCCGATGCCCTGGTGCAGCCGCTTGGCGGCGTGGATGAGCCGGCGGAGGGTTCGGCGCTTGGCCGGATCGGGCCGTATCGGTGCGTTCGGGAGGGCGGAGTTGGCGTACTCGTTGATGGCGCGGATGGCGATGTAGATGCCGAGGTCGTGCATGGTCAGATGTCTCCGTGTCCGGCGCCGGTACGACGGATGGCGCCGGTGATGTCGGTGAGGTCGGTGGTGGTGAGTTCGATGGTGGGTGCGCCGATCCAGCCGTTGACCTGGCGGGGGTTGCGTGCGCCGACGATGGCGGCGGTGACGCCGCGGTTGGCCAGGCACCACGCGATCGCAACGCTTGCGACGGTCGTCTCGTGGCGGTCGGCGATTGGCCAGAGGTCGGCGACCAGGGCCAGGTTGCGCTCTAGTTGGGCACCGGTGAACTCGGGGTCGCGTGAGCGCCAGTCGTTCGCCGGCAAGGTCGCGGCACGTTCGGCGGTGAAGGCGCCTGTCAGCAGGCCGGACTGCATCGGGCTGTAGACGATGACGCCGGTGTCGTGCGCGTGGCACCAGTCGAGCTCGGCGGTGGCGTCGCGGTTGATCAGGGAGAACGGCGGCTGCAGCGAATCGACATGTCCGAGTGCCTCGGCCGCTTCGAGTTGCTTGGTGTCATGGTTGGACAGTCCGATGGCCCGGACCTTTCCCTCCGCCTTCAGATCGACCAGGACCTGCCAGTAGTCCTCGACCTGTTCGGGAGCGGGCCAGTGCATCTGATAGAGGTCGATGCGCTCGGTTCCGAGCCGGCGAAGCGAAGCCTCGACCTCGCGCCGCACGCTGGCGGGGTGGCCGCTCCGCTGCGGTTCGACGCTGCGGTCGTTCTCGTTCCAGACCAGGCCGCACTTGGTGAAGACGTAGGGCCGGTCGGCGTCGCCGTACGGCTCGAGGGCCTTGCCGACGACCTCCTCGGAGTGTCCGAGGCCGTAGACGGCCGCGGTGTCGATCCAGTTCACGCCGGACTCGACGGCGTGCCGGATCGCGGCCACGGACGCGTCGTCGTCCTGCTCGCCCCAGGCGTAGGCCCAATCGCCGCCGCCGATGGCCCAGGCGCCGAAGCCGACTCGGGTGATGTTCATTCCAGTTGTGCCGAACGGCACAGTGCTCAAGCTCATGCTTCTACCTTGGTGGCTGCTCGCTAAGCTTTCCAACAGAAAGATCTGATCCCTCTGATCTGTGTTGGTGATTAATCATGGAGTTGCGCCAGCTCGAGTACTTCGTGGCTGTGGCTGAGGAGCGGCATTTCACCCGGGCCGCAGGACGGATGCATGTGGCGCAGTCCGGCTTGTCCGCGTCCATCCGTTCGCTCGAGCGGGAACTCGGCGCGGACCTGTTCGTGCGGAACACGCGAAGCGTCGAGCTGACCGACGAAGGACACGCGTTACTGACGGAGGCCCGCCACACACTGGCCGGGGTCGCCGCTGCCAAGGATGCCGTCGCCGCAGTGAAGGGCCTGTTGCGTGGGTCCCTTGCCGTGGGCACCATGCAGTGTCTCGGCGCCGTGAACCTCCCGGCGATCCTGGCCCGCTTTCACGCCTCGCACCCCGGCGTCCAGATCGAGCTACGGCAGGGCGGCTCGACCGACCTGATTGAACGTGTGCGAACCGGCGACCTCGATCTCGCCTTCGTCTGCGCGCCTACCGACGGTGCGTCGGGAGTGGCGTTCACCGCGGTCGCGGAGGAGTCCCTGCTGCTGGCTTGTTCGCCGACCCATCCGCTGCGCGATCGCGACGCCGTCGACCTGCAGGAGCTCCGGGATGAGGCCTTCGTCGACTTCTACCCTGGCTGGGTGACCCGCGATGTGGTGGACCGGGCGATGGCCGCCGCGAACGTCGACCGGCGAGTCTCGTTCGAAGTCAACGACGTGCACTGGTTGCTCGACCTCGTCGGGCACGGTCTGGGTGTCGCCGTCGTACCCGAGGTGTTCAGGCACAAGAAGAGCTCGGCCCGCTTCGTCCCGATCACGAAACCGCTCAGATGGGAGATCGCCGTGGCCACTGCTACCGGCCGTCATCCGGCCGCCGCAGCCAAGGCCCTGCTCTCCCGCGCCGACCTCAAGCGAACTCCATGAGGCAACGCCACGGCTGAGTAGCACGATCGCAGCGCCGAACTACCTGGGTGACTGCTGCGTGCATGGGTCATCTCGTGCGTCATGATGCTGCGGATCGGGCGTTGTCTTGGGATCGCGCCGACACACTGACGGACACGAAATCCGGTACGACGGCGCGAGGTACCCGATGGCAACGAGCAAAGACAGCAAGATCCAGGACGACCTGACGACGGAGGTCGGATCAGGTCGCCTGGGCGGAGTACTGGGCTTGGTCGAGAAGCTCGGCAACAAGCTCCCCAATCCTTTCCTGCTCTTCGTCGGCCTGCTGGCGCTGATCGCGGTGGCGTCCACGATCGTCGCGGCGTTCCACGTCGAGGTAGTCCCAGGCCTGAAGGACGCGGTTCCTGTCCGGGCTGCGCTGGCCCCCGACCGCGACGATTCCCGGGGGGCTTGAGTGCCTCCTCGCGGAGCGCGCGTCCCTTCTCCGTGAGAGGGAGACGGCGAGCGGCTCGAGGGTCGGCCGGTAGAGCGCGATGACGCTCCGCGAGGCGATTGCCAGCGCGAAGCAGACCTGGTGCTCGAGCGCCAGTGGGTTCTCCACCTCGGTCCGTCTCATTTTCGCCGCAGCCACCTCGTGAGTGTTGGGATATTGCGTACGCTAACGATTAGTACACTAATTAACCAGGAGGAACGATGGCGCGAGAGCAGGTACTGGTCGACGGTGATTGGCTCGAGAAGCATCTGGACGACCCAGCGGTCTTGGTCTTCGAGGTGGACGAGAACAGTCAGGCGCATGCCGAGAGGCACATCCCGGGCGCGCTCGCACTCGACTGGCGGGCCGATCTGCAGGATCCGCTTCCTGCTGACCGAGCACCAGGTCACGCCTGACGACACCGTGATCCTCTACGGCGGGGACAACAACTGGTTCGCGGCGTACGCCTACTGGTACTTCAAGCTCTACGGCCATCGCGATGTGCGGCTGCTGGACGGTGGCACGAAGCGCTGGGAGCTGGACGGGCGAGTGCTGACCGATGCGCCGACCGTGCGTGAGCGCAGTCCGCGACCGGCCGCCTACCAGGCCCAGCCCGCGGATGGAACCCTGCGGGCGTTCCGGGACGACGTCATCGCTGCCATCGGGCAGGACAGCATCCTCGACGTCCGGTCGCCGGCGGAGTTCTCCGGCGACATCCTGGCTCCGGCACACTTTCCGCAGGAGCAGCCGCAGGTCCCGGGCCACGTTCCCGGGGCGGTCAACGTGCCGTGGTCGCAGGCCGTGGCCGACGACGGCACCTTCCTGTCCGACGCACGGCTTCGCGAGCTGTACGCCGATGCCGGACTCTCACTGACCGGGCCGGACCACGAACCCGCCCCGGACATCGTCGTCTACTGCCGGATCGGCGAGCGCAGCGCGCACAGCTGGTTCGTCCTGCACGAGCTCCTGGACCAACCGTCCGTGAAGAACTACGACGGATCCTGGGTTGAATACGGCTCACTGATCGGGGCGCCTGTCGAGAGGTGACTCAAGGCCTGGCGGGCGTTGCAGACTACTGCAACGCCCGTGCAACAGGTCGGCGGACCATCTGATCAAGGCCCTCATTCCGGGAGATCAGATGAGCATCACCAGCGAAGGACACCTGCCCCCCGACCTCGTCACGGCGTTGTGCCAGCAGCTCTATGCCCTCGCGCGGCGCGAAGACGAGGTCGCGGCACGCGAAGCCGCGCGTACGCCCTATTGGGCGCCCTGCCCGCCATCGGTCGAGGCCCATCGCACCGCGGCCCGGCTGCTGAGGGCGGATGCCGACCGCCTCGAGTTCGAGTCCCGTCCGTGGGGCGTCCCGGTCTGAGGAGGTGAGCGTCGTGCTGATCGAAAGCTCCGAGGTGGATCGAGTCGTGCTGGTCTGCGGGTCAGCCGAGTGCGGCGGCCGAGAGGTCGGGCACGAGTCCGAGACTCTGGCGTACTGGGAGACACCCGACTCCGGTACCCTGATCAATCGGAAGACCTGCCTCCAGTGCAGCCTGGCAACCACCATCCGGCGCTGGGTCGGACCTTCTCGTGCGCCCTCCCACGACTGCGACTACTACACAGGCGCCTCGGGGTCCTGTTCCTACTGCACCTGCTGATGACAATGACCTGGCCGGACCTGGTGGTGCTCCGGCGCGACCTGGTCACTCACGGCCGGACCTCTGTTGCTCTGGTCAACGAATGTCTGACCCGGATCGCCGAGCTCGACCCGCAACTTGGCGCCGTGCTGGCGCTCAATCCGCAGGCAGGAAGCGATGCCGCGGCGGCCGACGAGCATCTCCGGCGAACAGGCGAACCGCTCGGGCCGTTGCACGGGATCCCGATCCTGGTGAAGGACGTGTTCGAGACGCGGGGGATCGCGACCAGCTTCGGCTGTCGCGCCTTCCGCGACTACGTTCCCGAGACCGACGCGGTTGCGGTACGACGATTGCGTGCGGCTGGGGCGGTCATCCTCGGCAAGACCGCGACTCCGGACTTCGCGATGTCGTGGTTATCCGACTCGTCCACCGGTATCCCGACGGTCAATAGCCGATCGGCTTTGCACGACCCAGGAGGATCCAGCAGCGGATCGGCGGTCGCCGTCGCGGCCGGCCTCGCGCCGGCCGCACTCGGGTCTGACACGGGTGGATCCGTGCGGGTGCCGGCCTTCTTCAATGGCGTGGTCGGAATGCGTCCTTCTTCTGGCCTGGTCCCGAGCCACGGGCTTTCCGCGTTGGTGTCGATGCAGGACACCCCAGGTCCGTTGACCAAGTGTGTCGACGATGCCGCGCTCCTGCTGGCCGTGCTGTCCGGCGGCCGACTGCCGATGAGCGAGGCCCGGCGGCCTCTGGAAACCTACCGGCTGGGTCGCCTGGTGGTCCGGCCGGACGGCCCGGTCGCGTGGGAGGGCTCGGACCAGGTCTCGACGGTGTTCGACAAGGCACTCGCGCGGCTCGGCGTCCCGGTCGACTGTGTCGAGGTGCCGGGGCTCGAAGGGCTGCTCCGGGACAGTTCGCCGTACCTCGTTGCAGCTCGCGCGGATCTCGACGCGTTCCTCGCCTCACGTCCCGCGCTTGGTAGCAGGTCCTTCACCGACCTGTACGACGAGGGCGTCTTCCCCGAAGACCTGGATCTCGCCGAGTTGCTCGCGACCCGCTCGTCGTCCGGTGCTCGGCGTCGTACGGAACTGCTGGCAGGGCGGCGTCGGCTGCGCGAATCGGTGGTCAACGTGATGACCAGTCGCGGGCTCGACGCGCTCGTGTATCCGACTGTCCGGGTACCTGCTCCGCGGCGGGACAGGGACCGGGTACGGCTTCCGAGCCGGCACCTGCCGGTCAACACCCTTGTGGCTTCCCAGGCGGATCTGCCGGCCTTGACTCTGCCGGCGGGCAGAACGGACGATGGGCTGCCGGTCGGCCTCGAGCTGCTTGCCTTGCCGGCCAGGGACGCGGCGTTGCTGCGCTTGGCACGGCTGATCGAGCACGCCTTAGACACCTAGCCGGCGTTCCAGAGCCGCCCACGAGGCGGCGTCCGTGGCGAGCGGCAGACCGTGGTCACGGGCGTGCCAGGAGGCCGACACGATTGCCTGAAGCAACCGGTGCCGGGCGACGGGACGTCGTACCGACACCACGCCGTCAGGTGAGATCGCGACCGCGTCGTCGGGCACTGGTCGCCGGCGCAGGGCGGGCTGGAGCAGGCCGCACAGGTCGAACGCGAAGTACGTCGGTCGCGCGTCATCCTCGGCGAGGGCGAGGTCGCGCAAGGTGCAGGCGCCGCCCAGTACGAACATCGAGTCCACACCGGCCGAGTGGGCGCCGGCGATGTCGGTGTCGAGGCGATCGCCGACCATGATGGTGTCGGCGCGATCGCACCCGAGCCGTAAGCGGGCGAGGTCGAACAACGCCGTACCCGGCTTGCCCGTCACGTGGGGAGAGGCCGGCGTCGTGGTCCGCACCGCCCCGACGAACGCACCGTTGCCCGGTGCCAGGCCGCGGGCGGTCGGTACCGTCGCGTCGAGGTTCGTAGCCACCCAGATCGCGCCCGCCTGTGCGAGATAGCCCACCCTCGTCGCTGATCCCCAGCTCGCGCAGGTGCGCACGGGCAGCCGCAGGGGACCGGGAGGCGTTGTTGGTCGCGAACGCCAGCCGCACCCGTCCGGCGATCATCGAGTTCAGACTCTCCACCGCACCCGGTACAGCTTGCGCCCCGCGATACACCACACCATCGAGGTCGCAGATCACCCCGCGGTACTTCGCCAGCAGCGGTTGGGATCTGTTGACGATGTCGACCTCGTGAACGTGGGTCACGAGGCGGCCCCGTTCGAGACCAGAGCAACGGATTGGCTCGCACGCCTGCAGCTCTGCAGGAGAATGCGTTCCCACTCACCGTCTTGTACCCACGCCGAGGCCGCGGCCGCGATCAGGGAACGCGAGAACGCGAAGGTCACCCGCCACGGATGGCCCGGGTCCGAGGCGACAGCCTCCAAGTACATGCACGCCTGGTCGAGCGGCTGCCCGCCTGAGAGCAGCAGTACGCCGGGAGTCTCAGCCGGCACGCCCTTCTCCAGCAGACCGACGGTCCGGCGAGCGACCTCCTCGGAGTCCGCGGTCACCGGGTTCGAAATACCGGGCACGACCATGTTGATCCGCAGCAACAGATGCCGGGGATTCACCCCTGCCCGATCGATCTCGTCGCGCAATGCGAGCAGCGCGTTCGTAGTGACGGCCTGGTTGACCTGGATGCTGGAGGCACCGAGATCCGGCATGGCGATGGTGAGAACCGGCAGGATTCCCTCGGCCTGTGCCTCCGCTGCTCCCCGTGCGAGCGCCTCGACGCCGACGTGGACACCCCCGCGCGGAACGTCAAGTGGAGAAAGGTTTTCACGCCACTCCACGAACGAAGCGCCGCTCCGGGCCAGCTCAGCGAGGTCGGGCTCCGACATGGTCATGCGTACGCCGACCAAAGGCTCGGACGAGCATTCCCTTGGGCGGCTCGAGGATGGCGGCAGCCGTCTCGTCAAGTGTGCGCATTTCGGCCTCCCTGCAAAGGATTTCCGTCGACGCTAACCCAAGGACCGCCCAGCCGATTCACCCCTGGGGCTGAGTGCACGGGTGATCGGCGGACGGCTACCACCCCCGCGGTCACCCCTCGGGTGGATGTCCCACAGTCGTGCTGCTGGTGTGCTCAGGACAGCACACCGCCGCCGCGAGGAGAGAACATGCTGACCGAACGTCCAACGCTCACGCAGTTCTTGACCGAGGACCCTGGTTCGAGCCAGGAGATCACCGCGTTGATCGCCGACGTCGCGCTGGCCTGCAAGGCGATCTCGCAGCGGACCGCGTCCGGTGCGTTGAGCGGAGTGCTCGGCGCCGCCGGGGCCACGAACGTGCAGGGGGAGCAGCAGCAGAAGCTGGACGTGCTGGCCAACGAGATCGTCCTGCGGTGCACCGAGCGGGGCGGGTTGCTGGCAGGGATGGCCTCCGAGGAGCTGGAGGCGCCGTACCAGATTCCGGCCGACTGTGCGCGGGGCGGATTCCTGCTCGTGTTCGACCCGCTCGACGGCTCGTCCAACATCGACGTCAACGTGTCGGTCGGCAGCATCTTCTCGATCCTGCGCGCGCCCGGCACCGGACTCGACGTCCAGGTCGACGACTTTCTCCAGGCGGGCACGGAACAGGTCGCCGCCGGCTACGCGATCTACGGTCCGTCGACGATCCTGATGCTCACGATCGGCACCGGCGTCCATGCGTTCACGTTGGACCCTGACCGTGGCGAGTTCCTGCTGACCCGGCAGGACATCAAGGTGCCGGAGGCAACGGCGGAGTTCGCGATCAACACGTCGAACCGCCGCTTCTGGGAACCATCGACGAGTGCCTGGCCGGTACGACAGGCCCGCGGGAGAAGGACTTCAACATGCGCTGGGTCGCCTCGCTGGTGGCGGAGGCACACCGGATCCTGACCCGGGGCGGTGTGTTCCTCTACCCGCGTGACTCCAAGGATCCCAAGCAAGAGGGGCGGCTCAGGCTGCTCTATGAGGCGAACCCCATCGCCTTCCTGATCGAGCAGGCCGGTGGCCGCGCGAGCACCGGACATGAGCGTGTGCTCGAGATCAGGCCGAAACGGCTGCACCAGCGGACCGGGTTCGTGTTCGGTGCGCGCGAGGAGGTCGATCGAATCGAGCGGTACCACCGCGATCCCGAGGAGCAGACCAATCCGTTGTACGGCTTCCGCGGTCTGTACCGCGCCAGCGCCTGAGGATGTGAACCTATGTCAGCCAAGCACCCCGTCGTCGCGATCACCGGCTCGTCCGGAGCCGGAACCACCTCGGTGATGCGGATCTTCGAACAGATCTTCCGTCGCGAGCAGGTGAACGCCGCCTTCGTGGAGGGGGACAGCTTCCATCGCTACGACCGAGTGGGGATGAAGGACGAGATGGTCCGGGCGCTCGCCGAGGGCGATCACACCTTCAGCCACTTCGGGCCGGACGCCAACCTGTTCGAAGAGCTCGAGGCACTGTTCCGCGAGTACGGCGAAACCGGTTGCGGCCGGGTGCGCAAGTACCTCCACGACGACCAGGAGGCGGCGCCGTACGGGCAGGAGCCCGGCACCTTCACGCCCTGGGAAGACCTCCTTAGCGGTACCGACTTGCTGTTCTACGAGGGCCTGCATGGCGCCGTCGCGACCGAGAAGGTCGACGTCGCCCAGCACGCCGACCTGCTTATCGGTGTCGTGCCGGTGATCAACCTGGAGTGGACGCAGAAGCTGCACCGGGACAAGGCCAAACGTGGCTACTCCACCGAGGCTGTGACCGAGACGATCCTGCGCCGAATGCACGACTACGTGAACTACATGTGCCCGCAGTTCTCCCGCACCGACGTCAACTTCCAGCGCGTCCCCGTGGTCGACACGTCCAACCCGTTCGTCGCGCGAACGATCCCGACGCCGGACGAGTCCATGCTGGTCATCCGGTTCAAGAACCCCCGCGGCATCGACTTCCCTTACCTGCTGTCGATGCTGCACGACTCGTTCATGTCGCGCCCGAACACCATCGTCTGCCCCGGCGGAAAGATGGATCTGGCCATGCAGCTGATCTTCACGCCGATGCTGTGGCGGCTGCTCGAGCGCCGGGACAAGGCCCGCTGACGTCCACCATTCCCGTTCCACTCAGGAGGTTTCCGTTTTCATGACTGTTCGCGTCGGCATCAACGGCTTCGGCCGGATCGGCCGCAACTTCTTCCGTGCTGTCCGCGCTTCCGGCGCCGACATCGAGATCGTCGGCGTCAACGACCTGACCGACAGGTCCACGCTGGCGCACCTGCTGAAGTACGACTCGATCCTCGGCCGGCTCGACGCGGACGTCCGCGCGACCGACGACGCGATCGTCGTCGGCGACGCCTCGATCGCGGCCCTGGCCGAACGCGATCCCGCGAACCTCCCGTGGAAGGACCTCGGCGTCGACCTGGTGGTGGAGTCGACCGGCTTCTTCACCGACGCGAACCTGGCCCGCGCACATGTCGACAGCGGTGGCGCACGCAAGGTCGTCATCTCGGCGCCGGCGACCAACAACGACGTCACGATCGTGATGGGCGTCAACCACGACGAGTACGACGCCGACGCGCACACCGTGATTTCCAACGCGTCCTGCACCACCAACTGCCTCGCACCGATGGCCAAGGCGCTGCACGACGGTCTCGGCATCACCAAGGGCCTGATGACCACGATCCACGCGTATACCGCTGACCAGAACCTGCAAGACAACATCCACAAGGACCTGCGCCGGGCCCGGGCCGCGGCGATCAACATCGTGCCGACCTCGACCGGGGCCGCGAAGGCGATCGGTCTGGTGCTGCCCGAGCTGAAGGGCAAGCTGGACGGCTACGCGATCCGCGTCCCGGTGCCCACCGGATCGGCGACGGACCTGTCCTTCGAGGCGGCGCGGGAGACGTCCGTCGAGGAGGTCAACGAGATCGTGCGAGCAGCGGCCGACGGTGATCTCAAGGGCTATCTCCGTTACTCCACCGACCCGATCGTGTCGTCCGACATCGTGACCGACCCGGCGTCATGCATCTTCGACGCTCCGCTGACGAAGGTGATCGGCAACCAGGTCAAGGTCGTCGGCTGGTACGACAACGAGTGGGGTTACTCCAACCGCCTGGCCGATCTCGTCGCCCACGTCGGCGCGAGCCTCTGATGGCGAGCGAACTGCGTGGCCGGCGTGTCCTGGTCCGGTCAGATCTCAACGTGCCGATGGACGACGGCCTGATCACCG
>WNGA01016034.1_pt1 | contig 11720 bp, 7 predicted proteins | sample 5400061 | NCBI WGS metagenome assembly WNGA01 (sample SAMN13153366, study PRJNA577476) | soil metagenome | isolation source: 100 cm soil or saprolite under grassland replicate 2 | place: USA:California | collected 2016-06-15
CGCGGCTACAGCGCGCGTGACATCGAGGGCAATCTCTGGAGCTTCGGGACTGAGCGGCCTTGAGCCCACATGCTCAGGATCGACCAGACCGAAGCGCGCATTCGCGTGCTGCTCGCGGCGGCCGGCGTCGACAGTCGCCGTCCGGTCTTTGGTGAGACATGGGATGTCTTCAAGCAGCTCGCGAGAGAGCCGGTGGACTCCAGCTCGGACGGGGCTTCTCTTCGAGGCCGGGACATACGCGTTTGGTGGACCAGAGCGCTTCGTTGTCGATTTCCTGCGACAGTTTGAAGTCGTCGGTTCCGATGGCGCGCATGACCACTTCGAGCAGCTTCGTTGTGAGTTTGAGTTCGAAGTCACCACAGAGGTCAGCGCGTTCGGGTCGTTCGAACGGTGGTGCTATCCGAACGAGGGGGATGACCTCGAGAGGTTCTTCGCTGAGGTCGAGGATCGTCCGGAGTTCCGGTTTGCGTTGGGCGGGACGCCTGTGAGCGCTCGAGTCGAACAGGAGGTGGTGTAGTCGACACGCGGCGGATCGACCGCTGCTCGAAGATCTTGGCAATCCTTTGGCAATCCATCTGGCGAGAACCGCTGGAATAGGCCCTACCGGCTGGACGACGGATGCCACCTGACCTGGCCAAACGGACAGCGCGGAACTCGTGGACCCGCGATCTCTGACTTACAAGGCGGAGGCCGGGGGTTCGAGTCCCTCAGCGCCCACCGCGAATCGGCTGGTCAGCATTACGCCAGTGCTTCGGAGCGGGAAGCCGAACTTCGTCCTCAAGTCCGTGATACACGTCGCCTTCGAGTCAGCCGAGAGCCAACCTGCGACGCGGTGCCGTACAAGGCGTTCCGTGGGCGTCAGCGCGACGCACTCGACGACACTGGTTCCTGCCACACGAGCGCGGAGCCGTCCAGGACCACCGTGCCGTCTTGATTCGTGATCGTGGTGCGTAGGCGCGTGATCGGCTTGTCGTCACGGGCCTCGAGCACCTCGACCTCGGCCGTGATGTCGTCGCCGGGGCCCACCGGCGCCGTGAAGTCCCACTCGACGTGTAAGAAGACGCTGCCTGGACCGGGCAGGTCCTCGGCGACCACCGCGTTGAGGAGGCCCGAGGTCACGCCACCTTGGACGATGATCGAACCGAACCGGGATGCGCGTGCGGCGCCCTCGTCGTAATGCAGCGGGTTGCGATCGCCCGTCATCTCGGTGAACAGCGCAATATCTCGCGCTTGCACGGTCCGCGTACGGCGGGCGACGTCTCCTACCTTGGCCATGGATTCCGTCCTCACGCGTCGCTTGCGGTCGATCGGAGTATTGCGAAGCACCGACCGACGGGCACGCGGTCGATGCAAGTTGTCCGAGTTGTCACGAAAGAGAACTCTCTCGCAGCACCGTGCCACAAGTTCCACTTCTCACCGACAGAGGCGAGGAGTACCGTTCCAGGAACTTACATACGCGCGATCCGGGCAGGGCTTCAGCATTCGACCGCGAATCGCAACCACGCAGTCGTGCGCAACTCAAGGGCAGCACCGGATCCGTCCCTAGCGAATGGCTTGCCTCGAGTGAGCCGAAGGAGGAGCCGGCGAGATGACCACTACAGAGACTCCGGTCGACAACGGCGTCAACGTCGAAGCACTGCTCGGCGCTCGTGAGGCGCTGACCGAGACACCTGAGGGCGCGAAGTTCCAGTGGCGGGCGACCTGTGAATGGCAGAACGGTACCCACAGCAGCTCTGTCGTCGAGGGCTTCTTCGGTCTCGGCGAGGAGCAGCGCCACCGGACCCGATACGCGTTCGAGGCGGATCACCCGGAGATCTTCGCGTCAGAGGACAACGGGGCGGCGCCGGTCGAGTACGTGCTCGTCGGCCTTGCAAGTTGCCTGACCGCGGGCATCGCCGCAGTCGCACAGAACCGGCAGATCCAGCTGAACAGGGTGTCGGCGACGCTCGAAGGTGAGATGGACGTGCAGGGCATTCTCGGGATCGACAGCGACGTCCGTAACGGGTTCAGCGGTATCAAGGTGACGTACGACATCGACGCCGATGCGACACCGGACGAGATCAGGGGAATCGTCGCGCAGTCGCAGAAGCGCTCGGCGGTGTACGACGTCGTTACCAACCCGACGAACGTCAGCGTCGAAGTGGTCTGATCCGCGCGGGGTCGGGCGACGAGGGCAGGTTCGATGCGTACCACCACCGTGGTCATCGGCGCCGGGCATGGTGGGCTCGCGATGAGCCGTTGCCTCGCCGAACGCTCGATCGACCATGTGGTTCTCGAGCGACGCGAAGTGGCCAACTCATGGCGGACGGAGCGATGGGATTCGCTCCGGTTGCTCACGCCCAACTGGCAGTGCCGGCTGCCCGGGTACGTGTACGAGGGCGACGACCCCGACGGCTTCATGGCGATGTCCGAGGTCGTGGATTTCGTCACCGGCTATGCGCGGGAGATCTCCGCTCCGGTGCACACGGGGACGACGGTGACGTCGGTCGGGCGCAGCAATGGTGGATATCGCGTGGCCACCGACCAAGGCGAGTGGCAATGCCTGACCGTGGTGCTCGCGACCGGAGCGTTCAACGTGCCGCACGTACCCGACTTCGCTGCTGCGGTGCCGTCGTCCGTGACGATGCTCACGCCGATGGAGTACCGCAGCACACGAGATCCGGCAGTCGGGTCGTCCGGTCACATTGGCCGTGGGCGAGCACGTGCGCGGACCCCGCGTCTACCGGGGTATGGACATCCACTGGTGGATGGAGGCGGCCGGTGTGCTCGACGAGCGTTACGACGAGGTCGACGACATCGTGCGGGCGCGCCGTGTGCCGTCGATGCAGCTCGCGGGCTCGCCGGAACGCGCAACCTTCGACCTCAACGCACTCGTGGGCATCGGTGTGAAGCTCGTCGGTCGTCTCGCCGGCATCAAGGACGGCCACGCACAATTCTCCGGGTCGTTGCGCAACAAGTGCGCGCTCGCCGACCTCAAGCTCGGCCGGCTGCTCGACGCCGTCGATGACTGGGCCGCCGCCAACGGTGTCGACGACGAGGTGCCACCTCCCCAGCGGTCCGCTCCGACGGTGGTTCCGGAGCCGCCCCCACTCGGACTGGATCTGACCAGCGGCGAGATCCAGTCCATCGTCTGGGCGACAGGCTTCCGCCCGGACTACTCCTGGCTCGACGTGCCGGTTCTCGATCGCAAGGGCCAGATCCGACATGACGGCGGCGTCGTCGAATCGCCCGGGATGTATCTGATCGGCATGCCCTTCCTGCGCCGGCGCAAGTCGAGCTTTATCGACGGCGCCCGCAGCGATGCCGAAGACCTCATCGTTGAGCTCGCCGCCTTCCTCGACCGCCAGGCCGCGCTGACGAGGCACTGAGCGCGACCGCGCGAAGGGACCACGAATGCGAAACCTGAAGCGGGACCGCGACTACGACGTCATCGTGGTCGGCGCCCGCTGTGCAGGCTCGGCGACGGCGATGCTACTGGCGCGGGGAGGGTGCGAAGTCCTCGTGGTCGACCGCGCGCGAGCAGGGAGCGACACGCTCTCCACGCACGGACTCATGCGCGGCGGCGTGCTCCAGCTCCACCGATGGGGCCTGCTCGAGCGGATCCAGGCAGCAGCGACCCCGCCCGTCCGTAAAGTCGTCTTCGACTATCCCGACGAGCGCCTCCCGATCACGATCAAGCCGTCGCCGGGAGTCGACGCGTTGTACGCGCCCCGCCGAACGGTGCTCGACCGCGTACTAGCCGACGGCGCATCCGAGGCCGGTGCCGAGATCCGATTCGGTGTAACGGTGACCGATCTTGTACGTGACGGGCCGGCGGTGACCGGAGTGATCGGACGCGACGACACGGCGACCTTCCGTGCGAGCGCCGATCTCGTCGTCGGAGCGGACGGCATCCGATCCACGGTGGCGCGCCTTGTCGACGCTCCGACGACGAGGGTGGGCTCAAGTGATAACGCAGTCATCTACGGCTACTGGGAGGGCGTGGACGCGGCGGGCTACGAGTGGTTCTACCGCCCCGGTTTCGCAGCCGGCGTGATCGCAACCAACGACGAGCACACGCTGACCTTCGCTGCGATCCCGCCCGAGCGGTTTCACGCCGCGGCAACCGGTGACCTCGAGGGTGCGTTTCGGGCAGCGCTCACGGAACACGCTCCTGAGCTCCTCGAACGGATCGACGATGGCGCTCGCGTCGAGCGTCTCCGCGGATTCAAGGGCGCGACCGGCCTCATGCGTCGTCCTTGGGGTCCGGGGTGGGCCCTCGTCGGCGACGCCGGGTACTACAAGGACCCAATCACTGTGCACGGCATCACTGATGCCCTCCGCGATTCCGAGCTACTGGCCCGTGCCATTCTCGATCGCGGTGACGCCACCCATCTCGCCAGATACGAGTCCGAGCGAGATCGCGTCTCCCACGCGCTCTTCGACGTGACCGACAAAATCGCGTCGAGGAACTGGACGATGCCCGAGATCAAGGCGCTGCTTCGAGAGATGAACGACTCAATGGCCGATGAGCTCGCCGTCCTCGAGGGCCTCGACTCCACTGTTGCGAGCTTCCATTGATCCCGGCACGTGTCAGTTCCCGTGTTCGGGTCGGCGGTGATATCGAACTCATCGATTGAATGACAGGTTGCGCACCACCTTGTCCGCGACGAGCGATCGAGTCCGAGTCAACGAATCCATACCGTCAGCGATCAGACGAGCGGTAATGAAAGTCGCCCGCGTAGGCCGCCGTGTCGTGGATGTCCCATGGCAGCTCCGGGTCAACACTCCGATTCCTATCAGCGACCATCTCTCTCCCGGGATGGTCGAAGCCAGGGATCCCACAGAGGACCTGTTCCTGATTCGGCACGATGCGAGCGGCCTCCACTGAGAGAAAGCCGTCAACCCCGATGCGCTTGGTCCGAGTTCCGTGGTCCAAACGGATACGCGCCGAGCGCACCGCGTGCACGGGCCCGATGGCATGGGCGAAATTGCGCAGCGTGCCGCCGCCAGCGCGCCCGAGAAAGATGGCGACGAGAGCATCATGCTGGTGCTGGCTGGCGCCGTCGTCGACGTAGAGCACAACTTCCCAAGGCGTAGCGGGCTGAACCGCGTCTTCGTACCGCATGCCCATGACGACTGCGAGTCCAGAGAGGCCGAGTTCGCTCACAGACCCATCGTCCACGAACCAGGAGAGCGCCCCGAAGCACTCCCCGTACGTGGAGGTCCCTCCCGGCCGTCCGCCGATCGACCGGCACGGGCAGATGGCCTCGCAGTTGCAGGACTCGAAATACGAGCCCCGTACATCCCAGTCACCGAAGTCGATCATCACGGCATCCTGTCGCGTAGCGGAGACCGGATGCCACAACCCGACGACTCGCAACGTACCGGTATCTGCTCTTACAAGGCGGAGGACGCAGGTTCGAGCCCTGCAGCGCCCATCGCGCGTAGGTCATCGAGTGTTCAACGCCGAGCTCGCGTTCACCACGCCGCGGCGACGCTCCTTCACGGCATCTCAGGCGTGTCAAGTGTCTAGTGGTGGAAGCTTTCATGCGGTCTCTGAGGGAGTGGCGCCGGAAGCTTTTCGAGGAACGCCACGTGGGTCTTCAAGTCATCGACGAGAAGGTCCGTGAGGTCGCGTGACATGCCGTTCCGGATCACGATCCGAAGGGCGGCGACATCTTGGCGGTTCTCGGGAAACGTGTACGCGGGCACGAGCCAACCGTTCTCCCGGAGGCGTGCCGACACGTCGAACACCGTGTAGGGGCCGCCGCTGTCCTTGAGCACGAACGCGAAGACGGGGAGTTCGCTGCCGTCGGTGATGAGCTCGAACGGCCCCATCTTGCCGATGGCGTCCGCTGCGTAGCGGGCGACGTCCCGGCACGTCTGTTGTACCTGTCGGTAGCCGTCGAAGCCCAGCCGCAAGAAGTTGAAGTACTGCGCCGCGACCTGATTGCCGGGTCGGGAGAAGTTCAGCGCAAAGGTGGGCATGTTGCCGCCCAAGTAGTTCACGTTGAACACGAGGTCGTCGGGCAGCGCCTCGGGGTCCCGCCAGACGATCCACCCGACACCCGGATAGACGAGCCCGTACTTGTGGCCTGATGCGTTGATCGACTGCACCCGAGGAAGTCGAAAATCCCACACGAGGTCACGGTCGATGAACGGCGCGATGAACCCTCCGGATGCCCCGTCAACATGGACGGGAACGTCGAGCCCGGTGTCGGCCTCGAGCTTGTCGAGCGCGGCGCAGATATCGGCGACGGGTTCATAGGAACCGTCGAAGGTCGATCCGAGGACGGTCACCACGCCGATCGTGTTGTCGTCGCAGTGTTCGGCCGCTTGCGCGGCAGTGAGGTGAAACGAGTCGCCTTCCATGGGGACTAGACGGGGCTCGACGTCCCAATAACGACAGAACTTCTCCCAACAGATCTGCACGTTGGCGCCCATCACCATGTTGGGCGCATCTGTGGGCTTGCCGAGCTTGCGTTGACGGTCGCGCCAACGCCATTTCAGGGCCATGCCCGCGAGCATCGCCGCCTCGCTCGATCCCGTCGTCGACGTTCCCGTGGCCTCGTCTTCGGTGGACGAGTTCCACAGCCGGCTGAGCATGTTCACACACCGCTGCTCGAGCTCGGCCGTGCGCGGGTACTCGTCTTTGTCGATCATGTTCTTGTCGAACGTGTCAGCCATGAGTTGGCCGGCCTGGGGCTCCATCCAGGTCGTCACGAACGTGGCGAGGTTGAGTCGAGCGTTGCCGTCGAGCATCAATTCGTCGCGCACGAACTGATACGCCGTGTCGGGCGCCATCTCGAGATCCGGGATGGTGTGGCGGGGCGCGCGAAGGGCTTCGCCCGGGCGCGCGTACATCGGGCTGAGGAGGACAGGTGTGAGGTCCTCGATGAGCTTGCGGTGGAGAGCCACGGAGAACTCCTTCTGGGCGGGGGCCCCTCAGCGGCAGACCCGGGGAGAGCCAACGATCGGCGCGTTCGACGCCGAGCGCATCGACCGGAACGGATGACCGCGGGCTCCCGGAGGCCGCACGTTCGAGCGCTGCGGCGCGCACGAGCCGTCCGTCACAGCCCGATCCAGACCCTCCAGCGCGGGAATGAAGGCCGGCTCCGGCCCGTTCACACACGTAATCCTGTAATCAGAGGCCCTGGAAGCCCAGGAGGCCCCCGTGAACGAGACCGCCGAGCGCTTGACCCTGCCCCTGCTACCGCTGAGCACGGGTGTCGTTCTTCCGCAGATGGTCGTCACCCTCGCGCTGGAGACCGACGAGGCGAAGGCCGCCGCCGACGCCATGGGCGACGACGGGCAGCTGCTCCTCGTGCCGCGAGTCGACGGGCGCTACGCCCGGGTCGGGACGATCGCCCGGGTCGAGAGCGCAGGCGAGCTGCCGAACGGCGTGCGCGCCCTGGTGCTGCGCGGCGTCCAGCGTGCCGTCGTCGGTGTCGGCGTGGCCGGCACCAGCTCCGGGCTGTGGGTCGAGGCGGAGCCGGTCGACGACTCCGGTGAGCCGACCGAGCACGCCCGCGAGCTGGCGCGCGACTACCGGGCCATCGTGGGCGCGATCGCCGAGCGCCTCGGCGCCGGCCGCCTGCGCGAAGCCCTGCGCGGCGTCACCGATCCCGGCGCGCTGGCCGACACGGCCGGATGGTGGCCCGATCTCGAAGCCGAGCGAAAGCTCGAGCTGCTCGAAACGCTCGACGTCGAGGAGCGGCTGGAGAAGGTCGTGGCGTGGGCGCGCGACGCGCTCGCCGAGCTCGACGTCGCCGAGAAGATCCGCTCCGAGGTCACCGACGGCATGGAGCGGCAACAGCGTGAGTTCCTGCTGCGCCAGCAGCTCAGCGCGATCAAGAAGGAGCTGGGCGAGGACGGCGGCGACGATGTGATCGAAGAGTTCCGCCGTCGCATCGTCGAGGGCGGTCTCCCCGAGGCCGTGCGCGAGTCGGCGACCCAGGAGGTCGATCGGCTCGAGCGCACCAGTGAGCAGAGCCCGGAGCACGGCTGGATCCGCACCTGGCTCGACTCGCTGCTCGACGTTCCGTGGGGTGAGCGTTCCGACGACAAGCTCGACGTCAACGACGCCCGCCGCGTCCTCGATGAGGACCACACCGGCCTGTCCGACGTGAAGGATCGCATCGTCGAGCTGCTCGCGGTGCGCAAGCTGCGTGCCGAGCGCGGGTTCGAGGAGACCGACGGTCGTCGCGGCGCGGGCGCGATCCTCGCGCTCGTCGGTCCGCCTGGCGTCGGCAAGACGTCGCTCGGCGAGTCGGTGGCCCGCGCGCTGGGGCGGAAGTTCACGCGCGTCGCGTTGGGTGGCATCCACGACGAGGCCGAGATTCGCGGCCACCGCCGCACCTACGTCGGAGCCCGCCCCGGGCGGGTGGTCCGCGCGCTCACCGAGGCCGGCACGATGAACCCCGTCGTGCTGCTCGACGAGATCGACAAGGTCGGTGCCGACTGGCGCGGCGACCCGTCGAGCGCGCTGCTCGAGGTGCTCGACCCGGCGCAGAACCACACGTTCCGTGATCACTACCTCGAGGTCGATCTCGACCTGTCCGACGTGCTGTTCCTCGCGACCGCCAACGTCGCCGAGACGATCCCCGGGCCGCTCCTCGACCGCCTCGAGGTGATCCGTCTCGACGGCTACACGGAGGACGAGAAGGTCGCGATCGCACGCGATCACCTGCTCGTACGTCAGCGCGACCGCAGCGGGCTACGAGACGACGACGTCACCGTGGGCGACGACGCTCTCCGACTCGTCGTCACCGATTACACGCGCGAAGCCGGCGTGCGGAACCTCGAGCGCGAGATCGGCAAGCTGCTCCGCAAGGTCGCAGCGCGGCTCGTGGGCGGTGAGATGCACGCGCCCGTCAACGTCGATGAGGCGGTCGTCCGCGAGGCGCTCGGTCGCTCGAAGTTCTTCAACGAGGTCGCCGATCGGATCAATGGTCCCGGCGTGGCTACAGGCCTCGCCGTCACCGGCAGTGGTGGCGACGTGCTGTTCATCGAGGCGTCGGTCATGGACGGCGAGCCCGGGCTCACCCTGACCGGGCAGCTCGGCGACGTCATGAAGGAGTCGGCACAGATCGCGTTGTCGTACGTGCAGGCGCACGCCGACGAGCTCGGCATCGCGCCCGACGCGCTCAAGCGCCGCTTCCACCTCCACGTCCCCGCGGGCGCAGTGCCCAAGGACGGCCCGTCGGCCGGCGTCACGATGACGACCGCGCTGGCGAGCCTGCTGAGCGGCCGGGCCGTCCGGAGCAACGTCGGGATGACGGGTGAGGTCACGCTCCAGGGTCGGGTCCTGCCCATCGGCGGGGTGAAGCAGAAGGTGCTCGCGGCCCAACGGGCTGGGCTCACCGAGGTCATCCTGCCCGCCCGCAACGGCCCCGATCTCGACGACGTGCCCGAGGCGACACGCGACGCGTTGTCGTTCCACCTGGTCGACGACGTACGGGACGTGCTCACGGTCGCGCTCGAGCCCGAGGTGCTTCCGAGCGCGGCCTGAGCGGTCGACCTCCTTCGAGGACGACGACTTCACTCGCGCCCGTATGTACGTCGCGAGGATGGCGCCGGCGCGCGCCGCGCGTCACTCAATCAGGGACTGCGCCTGAAACACCGCGACTCTTAGGTTCGTCAGGTCGCGCCCAGGACTCGTACAGGACCGAGGTCTTAGAACTTCTTCAGATCGCTCTCAGGGTTTTCTCGGAACTGGGCGCTAAGAGTCGAAGGTGCGCAGAACGGGACAGGCGGACGACCGCGCCCTTTGACGACCGACCTTCTCGTTCGCGATTCCCGGCCGCCGCGTCGGGTCGAGCCCGCTGTCGAGACCGCAGCCGGCGCACCCCGCTCGTTCGGGTATCAGCCCGCGCTGGACGGGCTGCGCGCGCTCGCCGTGCTGGGCGTGCTCCTCTACCACGCCGGGGTTAGCTGGGCGCCGGGTGGGTTCCTCGGGGTCGACGCCTTCTTCGTCCTCAGCGGCTTTCTGATCACGTCGCTGCTCGTCGACGAGTGGCGCAAGCGCGGTGCCATCGACTTCCGCGGGTTCTGGATGCGCCGGGGCCGGCGCCTTCTCCCCGCGCTGTTCCTCGTGGTCACCGCGGTGTGCGCCTACGCGGTTTTCGTCGCGCGCCCCGACGAGCTCGACCGCATCCGAGGCGACGCGTTCGGTTCGCTGTTCTACGTCGCCAACTGGCGTCAGCTCTTCGGAGCTTCGTACTTCGACCAGCTCGGGACGCCGTCGCCGCTGCGACACACCTGGTCGCTCGGGATCGAAGAGCAGTGGTACCTGGTGTGGCCGCTGGTCCTGGTGGTCATGCTCCGGGTGACGCGAGCCCGCCGGTGGCTGATGGTGGGTTCGACGGCCACGCTGGCCCTGGGCTCCGCGGTGCTCATGGCCGTCGTCTTCCACCAGGGCGGCGACCCGTCGCGCGTCTACTACGGCACCGACACGCGCGCGCAGGCGCTGCTGCTGGGTGCAGTGCTCGCATTCCTCGTGTCGTCTCCCCGCCGGCGGCCACGACAAGCCGGCGCGACGGCAAGCCTGTTCGGGCTCGAGTGCGCCGGGCTCGTCGCGGTCGTGTACCTCGGTTGGCTGTGGACGCACGTCGCGGACAGCTCCACGTGGCCCTACACAGGCGGCTTCCTCGTGGAGGCGGCGGCGGTCGCAGTGCTGATCGCGGCGGCCAGCCGTCCGTACTCGCCGATCCTCGGCCGTGTTCTGTCGATCGCCCCGCTCCGCGCGATCGGGCGCATCTCGTACGGCGTCTACCTGTGGCACTGGCCCGTCTACGTCTATCTGACACCGGCCCGAACCGGTCTGGACGACGGGCAGCTCCTCGTGGTCCGGCTCGCAGTTACGTTCGGGCTCGCGGTGGCTTCCTATGCGCTGGTCGAGCAGCCGTTCCGCCGCCGGACCCTGAGCCGCCGGCACGAGGTCGCGCTCACGTCGTTCCTCGGCGTGACCGCGGTGGTTGCGCTGGTCGCGGTCGTCGTGACCGCGGCGCAAGCCGGCCCCACCGTCAACGACCTCGCCCACGCCGAAAACCGCTCGTCGAGCCCGCCTCCGGTGACACGGCCACATCAGGTCGTCGTTCCGAAGGTCTTGATCGCGGGGGACTCCGTCGCCCTCACACTGGGGTACTGGCTCGACCCGAAGCAGGACACGCGAGGCGTTCAGGTTCGAACGGAGGCGACGCTCGGATGCGGGCTCGCCGGCGGAATCATCGAGAGCAACGGCGCCGATCAGCCGACGAGCGAGGAGTGCAGCGGCTGGCCGCTCCGCTGGCGCAAGACCGTCGACGAGTACCAGCCGTCCGTGGCCGCCGTCCTCGTCGGCGCATGGGACGTCCTCGATCATCGGGTCGGTGACGACATCCTGCACGTCGGCACTCCTCCGTGGGTCGTGTACATGACGCATCAGCTCGATACGGCCACAGAGGTGCTGACCGCGCACGGGGCCCGTGTCGTCCTGATGACGGCGCCGTGCTTCTCGCAGCCCGAGAGCGGTCTGGAAGGCTTCCCCGAGCGCGCCGACGCCCAACGCGTCGCGGATCTCAACAGAGTCTTTCGCACATACGCGAAGGCGCATTCGAGCCGAGTGTCTGTGGTCGACCTCCACTCGTTCCTCTGTCCGGGTGGCAAGTACACCGCGACGCTGCACGGGAAGCCGGTGCGCGACCCGGACGGCACGCACTTGTCGCCCGACGGCGCAAAAGCGGTCTGGCGATTCCTTG
>WNGA01029305.1_pt1 | contig 11720 bp, 13 predicted proteins | sample 5400061 | NCBI WGS metagenome assembly WNGA01 (sample SAMN13153366, study PRJNA577476) | soil metagenome | isolation source: 100 cm soil or saprolite under grassland replicate 2 | place: USA:California | collected 2016-06-15
CCCTGACAGGAGGGATCCGGATGGCCACCGCTTCTGCCGCCGTACTGCCCGAGGCCGGTGCCCGTCAGCCGTCGGCGGCGATGATCTGGTCCGCGCTCGGCGTCGTGTACGTCGTCTGGGGTTCGACCTACCTGGGCATCCGGGTGCTCGTCGACGCACAGATCCCGCCGATGCTGGGCATGTCGACCCGATTCCTGATCGCCGCCGTACTGCTCGCCGCCTTCCTGAGCCTGAAGTCGGGCTGGCGCCGGCTCCGCATCACCCGCCGCGAGGCGCTCGCCGCGGCCACGGTCGGCCTGCTGCTTCTCGCGTTCGGCAATGGTGCGGTCGCGATCGCGGAGCAGACCGTCCCGTCGGGGCTGGCGGCCCTGCTGGTCGCCGCAGTCCCGCTCTGGCTGATCCTGCTGCGGGTCGGCGGGGGCGAGCGACCGCGGGCGCTCAGCTGGCTCGGCGTACTGGTCGGGTTCGCCGGCGTGGCGTTGCTCGCGCTGTCCGGCGGCAACACCAGCGCCAAGCCGCTGTCCGTGGCGATCCTGGTGGTGGGCACGATCTCCTGGGCGATCGGCTCGCGCTTCTCCCCGCGACTCGGACTGCCGCGCGATCCGCTGGTGGCAGCCCTCTACGAGATGATGTTCGGCGGTACGGCGATGGCCCTGATCGGCGTACTCCGAGGAGAGCCTGGCCGGCTCCACCTCGATCGGGTCGACCCGTCCGGCTGGATCGCGCTGGCCTACCTGATCGCGTTCGGCTCACTGCTCGCGTACACCGCCTACAGTTACTTGCTCGCGAACGCCCCGATCTCGCTGATCGGCACCTATGCGTACGTGAACCCGGCGGTCGCCGTACTGCTCGGCTGGCTGATCCTGGACGAGCACATCACCTGGCAGATCATGATCGGCGGCGCGGTCATCATCGTGGGCGTGGCCCTGGTGGTCAGCGCGGAGCGCCGCCCGCGCAGCGTCGAGAAGGCCTGAGGCTCAGGGCACGATCCCCAACTTGGCACGCTCCTCAGGCAGCATCGACCGCAGCGGCAGGTCCAGGATCTCCACTGCGACACGCTGCTCGATCCCGAGCAGGTTCGCTATCCGCCAGACGGCGTCGGTTTGGCTGTCGCTCGAGTAGAGCAGGTGGATCACTTCGTGGCGGTGTTCGAACGCGCGCAGCGCCACGGCGGCGACCTCCGGCGACATACGCTGCCGAAGCCCAGGCACACCGGATTCAGACATACACCTTTTAACGGTCCCGCAGTGAGTTTGTCACGTGGATCGGTGTTGCTTTCCGTACGGCGTACTGCGGGGTCAGGCAGCGCTGCGCTGGGACGGCGGGAGGAGCCGGGACAGCACAGAAGCGGCATCGGGAAGGAGTGAGGTGTCCTTCCCGATGCCGCTTCTGTGCTGCTACCGATTCAGTCGCTCCACCGAGACGACCTCATCGGGTCCCGCATCACTGACCAGGGAGGGGTCAGTTGTTCTGCGTGGAGCCCTGCTCGCAGGTCTGCAGCTGGTCGATGGCGTTCGCGGCGTTGCCCAGACCGAGGACACCGGCGAGATCCGGAACCGGAACCTGGCCGCCGACGCCGTTGATCGGCACGTTGTTGTGGCAGGCCTGGAACGGACCGATGTTGTTGTTGCTGGCGGACACGAGGCCGTCGTCACCGATCCGGAACCACTTGGCGTCGACACCCTGGACCGGCGCGGTGACGTCAGTGCCGTTGGTCTGTGCGTTGCCCTGCTCGCAGGTCTTGATCGCGGTGGCCGAGTTGCCGTCCTGGTCGATGCCGACGATTCCGGTGATGTCCTGGACCGGAACCTGACCGCCGACACCGTTCACCGGGACGAAGTCATGGCAGGCCTGGAACGGGCCGACGTTGTTGGCATCCAACGACACCAGCTTGCCGTCGCCCTGCACCCAGTACCACTGCTTGACGTCGCCGAGGCCTGCCTTGCTGGCCTGCGAGGCAGCGTCGGCCAGGCCCGTCGCGGCCGTCGTGTCGTCGATCACGTTGGCGCTGACGACGGTGGCAAGGCCCAGCGTGGCGACGGCCGCCACGGCTGCGGCAGCGACGATCTTGCGAGTTACCTGCATTTTGCGAGGTTTCCTTTCGATTCTTGACTGATTCGTCCTAGCTGTAACGATCCACGCCTACGCCGGTTACATATCTTTTCGCGTGACCAGAATTCATGCTCGGCGCATAGCCAATGGATTATGACTTACCTGACAAGGCGAATAGTTATCCGGACCAGTCCGGTTCGACCGGGACTGAAAGTCCGGGAATAGAGCGCAGATCTTCGCGTGATCGAGCGTAACCCGGCCGCGAATCCTTCGTTGTGGGAGACGGAATGTCGTCTTTGCACTCTTTAACTGGAGTGCGAGGTGGGATTCGTTGCCGCGCGCATCGGCAGCGAATGGGAGACCCGGGCTCCTGACCAGGAGCCCGGGTCTTCCTCATTTCAGTGGATGAAGCCGCCGTGCATTCTCAGATGTTTTATGAGGTGGATTTGCTGGGCGCGACCCTACATGGGTCATCACGCTGTGCAGCGAACCGCACGCGGTGGGTCGCCGTCGCGAACTCTGAGTGGTGCAGGGAGGTGCCCCAACTCCCCCGTCCGAAAGCTGGGGCACCCCTCTGCGTTGACGATCAGGACACCCATCCATGGGGATGCGACGGACGCCCTGACCGCGTCTAGTAGAGCGTGTTCACGTTCGCCAAGTCCCACGCTGTCGGCCACACCACGGACCACGACCCCTGCCGCATGACCGAGACCGGACTACCCGCCGGCGGATGATCCAGCCCGATCGCGTGCCCGAGCTCGTGCGTCAGAAGGTGGGCCCGCATCGACGACGTCGCGCTGCACCTCGGCGCCAGCGACTGCGTGGTGTTGATCCAGATCGTCATCCGGTTCGGCGCCCACGATGCTGTGCGTACGCCGTTCTTCGACACGTACACCCAGGAGTAGTCGTTGCCCTCGGAAGCGGTCTTCGCGCAGGCGTAGTCCCTCGGGTCGTCGTAGGTCTTCAGGTCGATGACCATGTTCCGTGGCCGGTCGGTGCAGCTGTCCCGGCTGACGATGTTGACGTCGGCAACATTCCATCTCGCCGTCGCCGTCGTACCGTCCCAGCGGATCGAGCCGTGGTCCTGGAAACAGATCTGCCCGTCCCGGAAGTGCCACTTCCCGAAGGTGCCCGCGGCGGCCGGCGTCACGGTCGCCCCGAACAGGACCGCGCCGAGCGCCATCGCCGCGGCGGCGATCCGGCCGATCTTCGTGTCGAACTGCATGCTTCCCCCTTGCGTCCCGCCCCGGTGGCTGTTCAGAGCAATGGCCACCCGGGGTATCGGTTGCGCTGGAGCCAGGGTTTAGGCGCGCCGAGCTCTCAGCAGGTGAGGCACGGTGCGATGTAGGTGGAGCACAGCGCGATCTGCTGGGTCGCGGATCGAGCTCACGCGGCAGATGGCTTGATCGGCGCGAGGCGTGGTGACAGCCCTCAGGTCTGTCCAAGCGGTGACGTCGCGGCCAGAGCGGACAGGACGATAGGACGAAGCTTCATGCGACTACTCCCCGTGTCAGCGGCACCGATCCTCACGAGCACCGACTGTGACTGCACGCTAACCCACAATCACCGGGTCGGACAAGTGCTTGTTTGAACCGTGATCTGCCGACTCGCGCTGCCCGAGCGTCGGATGATGGAGACGGGGCTAGCCGAGCTCCTTGCTCACGGCAAGTTCATTCAGAACGCCGGGCCGGCCATGACTGCGCGCCGAGGTGGGGATTTTCGTTGCCGATGGCCACGATGATGAGTCGGGACCCAGGTCTTGCTTGGACCGCACGCCATCGGGGACCGATGGTGATCATGCGGTGTCGGGCGTCAGCCCACCAGGATCGACAGAATGACCTGCAACGTGTCAATGATGTCCTGCAGCACCGCGCCCACCTCCTTGTTTCTGAAGGGAATTGCTTACGGCAACAAACTAGACCGGCCACTACGCGCCGTGCAAGAACCGCCACTACTCGTAGCGTTTCGGTTGGACTACAGCAACTTCACACTAAATAGATGCCCACGACAACATCTGCCCTCTTAGTGGCTGACGGCAAACTTATAGACCTACAGGTCCCTTACGTCTATACAAGAGCCGTTGGGTACGGGCCGGGCCAGGAGAGACCAGATAAGGGCAGCGGCTTCGGTCGGGGTGCTGAGGGCGCCGGTGCGTTTGAGTTCGTGGAACCGCTCGACCGCGGGGAACGCCTGTTCATCGGTTCCCCGTATTTCGGCTTGCATGGCGGTGTCGACGACACCGGGAGCGACAGCTATCACCCGGCACCCTCCGTCAGGCCGCGCATCTTGCTCGGCGCCGACCGTGCGCACCCACTGCTCGACACCGGCTTTCCCCGCGTTGTACGACGACCAGCCGGCGTACGGCGTCTTGGCCGCCCCGGACGACAGCATCACCAGGTGCCGCTCACACGTCAGGTCGGCTGTCGCCGTGAGGAACGCTTGCCCGAGCACCTGCGGCGCAGCCGTGTTCAGCAGCACCGCCCGCGCGTACTCCTCGCTGTCGACGGCATCCGCCGGACCGATCGGCGTGACCGTGCCGGCGTTGTGGATGAAGATCACCCGCTCACCGTCGTACCCAGCAAGCTCCTCCTGGAAGTGCTGTTCCACGCGCACCCAGTCGGCCGGATCGGATAGATCCACCTTGAAATGCTCCGCGGGTCCGCCGCCGCGGCGCGACAGGTCGATCACCCGCGCGTTCGCGAACGGCACGGCCGCGGCCAGCGCCGACCCGATCCCGGCTGAGGCTCCCGAGATCCAGATCAGCGATCTGGCCGCCGTACGTGCGCTGGAATTCACTTGCGCCAGGAGCGGGCGACGGACAGGAAGATGTCGTTCGCCTCGCGTTCGCCGATCGTGATCCGGGCGCCGTCGCCCGGGAACGGGCGGATGGACACGCCCTCCGCCTGCACCGCCTCGGCGAACGCGACGGTGTCGTCGCCGAGCGCCAGCCAGACGAAGTTCGTCTGCGTCTCCGGTACATCCCACCCGGCTGCCCGCAGCTCTTCGACCACTCGGCTCCGCTCGAGCACCAGCGCGTCGACCCGCTGGAGCAACTCGTCCTCGACCTTCAGCGAAGCGATCGCGGCCGCCTGCGCGATATGGCTGACGCCGAACGGCAGCGCGCACTTGCGGATCGCCGCCACCACCGACGGATGCCCGACCGCGTACCCGACCCGGAAGCCGGCCAGGCCGTACGCCTTGGAGAAGGTCCGCAGCACCACGACGTTCGGCCGGTCCCGGTACACGTCGATCCCGTCGACGACGTCGGGCTCGCGGACGAACTCGCGGTACGCCTCGTCGAGCACGACCAGGACGTTCGACGGTACGACGTCCAGGAACGCGAGCAGCTCGTCACGTCGTACGACCGGTCCGGTCGGGTTGTTCGGCGTACACACGAGAACGACCTTGGTCCGCTCGGTGAGCGCGGCCTCCATCGCCTTGAAGTCGTGCCGGGCGTCGTCGGTGAGCGGCACCTGGACCGAGGTCGCGCCGGTCAGCTGAACGGCGATCGGGTAGGCCTCGAACGAGCGCCACGCGTAGACCACCTCGTCGCCCTCGGCGCACGCGGCCTGCAACAGGTGATACAGCAGTGCAACGGATCCGGTCGCCACCGCGAGGTCACTCACCGGTACGCCGAAACGCGCCGACAACGACTGGAGCAGGTCCACCGCGCCCATGTCCGGGTAGCGGTTCATCTGCGCCGCGGCCTCGGTGGCGGCGGCGAGCACGCCGGGCAACGGCGGGTACGGGTTCTCGTTGCTGGACAACTTGTACGTCGGCCGGCCATCGGTGGGCGCGGGCGGACGACCGGGCTTGTAAGCCGGCACATCGTCCAGGCACGCGCGGAACCGAACCTCATCCTCAGCGCTCATGCCCGCAGGCTAGCCCCAACCCCTCCCGGTAACCACCCTCGCCGGAGCGACCTCCATCACCCCGGCGGATGGTTTGACTCGGATTCACTCTGGCCTCAAACTGACTGATTGTCGGACAATCAGGGGATCCGTCAACGGGTCTCAATGTGAGGTGAGGGGTGTTCATGGGTCAGCCGCTGCAGTGGGGTCGCCGGTATCTGATGGTCCGTCCGGATCACTTCCGGGTCGACTACGTGATCAACCCGTACATGTCGACCCACGAGCAGCCCGACCCCAAACTCACGCTGAAGCAATGGGAGTCGCTGCGCCAGGCAATCATCGATGCGGGCGGCGAGGTCGACGTACTCGCGCAGCGGCCGGACTCACCGGACATGGTGTACGCGATGAACCTCGGGTTGGCGACCGCCGACGGCCGCGCGATGCTCTCGCACATGCGGTTCGAGCCGCGCCGGAAGGAGTCGCTGACGTCGGCGGACTGGTTCACCGGGCACGGGTTCGCGCTCGGCCGGACGGGGTCGGACGGGGTCGGGGCGCACTTCGAGTCCGGGGACGCGTTCGTGTTCGGCGACAGCCTGGTCGTCGGCTACGGGCCGCGCACGGACGAGGCGGCCCTCAACCACCTGGCGACCGAGTGGAACATCCGGGTCCGCGGGCTGCGCATCACCCATGAGGGGATGTACCACCTCGACCTGCCGTTCTGCCCGGTCGACAGCACCCACGCGATCGTCTACCCGGTGGCGTTCGACGCGGTCAGCCAGGCGGAACTGTTCGGCATCGTGCCGGATCCGATCGTGCTCACCGACGAGGAGGCGTTCGCGTTCAGCGCCAACTCCATCGTGGTCAACGAGACGATCATCATGCCGGCCTGCTCCCCGCGTCTGCGCGAGATCCTGACCGGCCTGGGCCTCCGCGTCGTCGTCCTCGACCTCACCGAGTTCCACAAGGCCGGCGGCTCGGCCCGCTGCCTCACCAACCCGCTCGACTTCGACCTCACCCAGGCAGCCGCCCCCGGTGGCGAGCTCATCCTGCCCTGAGCACGCAGAACCAGCTGGTACGACGGTTTGGCCGTCGTACCAGTTATTCGGTGTAGATGATTTCCAGGTTCTCGGGGTGGTAGCCGTGGCCGTTGAGCCACTCGAGGGCCTTCTTCTTGCCTTCTGAGTCGGTGATCTTGATGTAGAAGGCGAGGTACTCGGGGTCGCCGCGATGGGCCACGGAGACGCCCTGGTTGACGGTGAAGCCTGGGCCGATGTACGGCAACTCCTGGAGGATCGGGTACTTCGCCTCGAGGCGGCGGCTCATTTCGTCGAAGCGGCGGCCGGCCTCGGCCTCGGCCTCGAGTTCCTCCTCCGGGTGCGACTTCTCCCAGGCACGGCCCTCGGAGTTGTTGGAGAACAGGAACATCTTGTAGCTGGAGTCCTGCTCGATGTCGACGGTTTGGGTGTAGGTCTCGAAGCCGCGCCGCTCGCCGGTCAGCGTGTGTCTGCCCTCCTTGACCTTGATCTCACCGTTCGCCGGGATCTGCTTGCCGTCAAGGCTCAGGGTGAGGTCGTTCGGGACCGACGTGATCGTCAGCTTGTGCTCCGGGTTGCCGCGGAACGCGAGATACCCGCCGAGCAGGATCAGCGCGATGACGACAACCGTGCCACTGAGCACGAACAGCCGCCGGTTCTCGTCCATCGGTCCTGCTCTCCCTTACTTCTTGATCCGGGCCACGGTGTAGGGCCCGCGCGGGTCGTTGAAGTACACGTAGGCCGCCTCCGGCGTATGCCCGGGGGAAGTGGCGGTGTTCAGCGAGGCGGACGCCGCGTTGTACGTCTTCCCGTCGCCACCCTTGTAGGGGCCGGTGTAGATATACGTGTGCCCGTTGTTCACGAAGATGTCCCCGGGTTTCAGCTGTCCCTCGTTCGTGAAGTTCTCGAACACCTGGTACTTCGGGGAACTTCGGACGTACGCCCGCTGCGTGGGCGTCCCGCGAAGGGCGTAATCCTTGTCCACACCGCTCATCCTCATCACCGTGGCGACGAACACACCGCAGTCCGTCAGCTCGTAGTACCCCTTCGAACCGTTGTATTTCTCCTCGGCCTCCTTGTACCCCGGCTTGGGGGTCAGGCCGTGCTGGCCCTTGGTGTCCCAGGCCAGCTGGAGAGCGGTCTTGACGATGTCGCCGTTGCCGGCGCCGCAGCCACCGCTACCGCTGGGTGCGGTGCCGCCGAAGGTGGACAGGACTTCGGCGGCCGCTGTCTTGCGCTGCGTGTAGCGCGGGTTGCTCAGATTGTCGGAGCCGGCGAACCGTTCGTAGTACCGGCCGAAGGCGACCGCCGCGTCCTCGGCGGACTTGGCCGCCTTGACCATGTCGCCGGCGTTCTTCTCCGGGATCGGCCCCTGTCCGGCGAGCTGCTTCTTGAGGAAGTCGAGCTGGTAGTCGAGCGACACGATGTTGGCGTCGTCGACACCCGCCTGACGGGACGGCTTGATCATCTTGCCGGCCGGGGTCCACTGGACGATGCCCCAGCCGAGTGAGCTCTCGACCGCGTCGGAGGGATTGGTGACCTTGCCGGGCGGGGTGTTCTGCAACCGGCCGGGCTCGACACCCGACTCGTGGATCATGTTGCCGACGATCCCGGCCGCCTGCTCCTTGGAGTATCCGTTGGAGGCGAAGTAGTTGAAGGCCTTCTGCTGGTTGTTCGACCCGACCAGGGTGGAGCAGCCGCAGCCGCCGCCGCTGTCGTCGCTCCCAGCGTCGTCGCCGAAGGAGTCGTTCTTGGGGTCGGTGTTGACGAGGGTGCCGTCGTTCTTCTGGTCGACCCACAGCTCGAAGTGCAGGTGGTCGCCGCTCAGGCCGGGCGTTCCCTCGCTGCCGGAGCCGGAGGTGCCGATCTGCTGGCCGCGCTTGACCTTGGCGCCGGCCTTGACCGTGATGTCCTTGAAGTACTTGTACCGGGTCTCGACGCCCTGGTCGTGCCTGATCCGGACCTCGTCGCCCGAGGCGGAGACGACCTCGCCGTCCTCGGCCGCGTAGACCTTGCTGCCCTCGTCGACGTCGAAGTCGATGCCTCGGTGCGGGCTTTGGCCCCGGCCGACAACCGCCGACCAGCCTTGGTCGACCTCGTGCCGGTCGGTCGGCCAGGCGAACGCCTTGCCCTCGCTCTGGGTCGGGACGCAGTCGGCCGAAGCCGTGTCCATCCCGGCCAGGCCGCCGGCGATCAGCGCCAGCACGATCAGCAGCGGAAGGAACAGCACCAGCATGACGCCGCCGAGGATCGGCAGGGCTTTGCTGTCACCCACGGTGTGCTCCTCGCTCGCTCGGTGGCTCTCCGCGTCGGCCCGCGGAGAGGGGCGGCCACAGAGGAAAATGCTGCCCGAAAACCGGGTCATCATGTCGCGAGTTATCCACAGGTGGGCGCCCGGTCGGTCCACGAGAACGGGTCGCGCGCGACAACGGACCTTGACTGGACGAGAATCTCCCCATGTACGAACGGCTGCGCGTTGATCGATCGACCACGGTGGACCGGGTGGTCGACGCTTTGCGCTCCGCCATGTTCGCCGGTGAGCTCGAACCAGGTACGCCGTTACGCGAGCAGCCACTGGCCGAGGCGCTGGGTGTTGCCCGCAGCACCGTTCGCGAAGCGATGACCACGCTCGTCACCGAGGGTCTTGCGATCCGCGAGCCGAACAAGGGCGTCAGCGTCGCCATCCTGCGCCCGGAGGCCGTGGCCGATATCTGCCGCGCCCGGTTCGTGCTGGAGTCAGCGGGAATCCGGGCCTGGTTCGACGCGGACGAGGCCGCGCGGGAGCGGGTCCGCGAGGCGATGCGGACCTTCGCCGCTACCGCCAAGGACGGCGCGGCTGATCGCCACCGCTGACTCGATCACCGGCGAGGCGAGACTCGCACTGGCCCGCGTGGACGCGCTGCGCCAGGACGCCCGCCAGCAGGTCGCCTCCCACCGCAAGCTCGTCCGCCTGCTCGAGCGCGGCGAACTCGAAGAGTGCGTCGACGAACTCCGCCGCCACCTGGCCGGCGCACAGGAGTCCCTCCTCGAAGCCATCGCCATGCCCCACCGCTGACTTGTTGGCTTCCACAGGCACCTCCTCGCCAGAAATTCACATCACGACCGAAAGTGATCAGGCCACTTGGTCATTAGGGTGTCGAGAGCCGGGGTCGGCTCAGGGGTGGGTCAGGGATGACCGCGCGTCTGCGCGCTACCGCCGGGTGGGAAGATCGACGGCATGAAGAACTTGATCATCAGGCTGCTCGCCACCGCGGTCGCGCTGGCGGTCGCGAGCTGGATCGTCTCCGGCATCACCCTCGAAGGCGCCACCACCGGCCGGCGGATCGTCACGCTGCTGATCGTCGCGGCGATCTTCGGCATCGTGAACGCGGTGGTGAAGCCGATCGTGAAGCTGCTGTCGTTGCCGTTCATCATCCTGACGCTGGGATTGCTGATCTTCGTGATCAACGCCGCGATGCTGCTGCTCACCTCGTGGATCACCGGCAAGCTGGACGTCCAGTTCCATGTGGACGGCTTCTGGGCCGCGCTGCTCGGATCCCTGGTGATCACGGTCGTCGGCATGCTGCTGAACGCCGTACTGCCGGAGAAGGCGGAGATCTAGTGTCGTGAGACGGGTCGAGATCGTCTGCACCGGGAACATCTGCCGGTCCCCGATCGGCGAGGTCGTGCTGCGCGCGAAGCTCGCCGAGGCGGGGATCGACGACGTACTCGTCAGCAGCTCGGGAACGGGCCGATGGCATGTCGGCGACCCGATGGATCCGCGGGCCGCGGCTGCGCTGAGACGACGCGGGTACGACGGTTCGTCGCACCGGGCTCGCGAATTCGAGGTCGGGTGGTTCGCCGAGCGGGATTTCGTGCTCGCGATGGACTCAGGACACCTGTCGGCGCTGACACGTCGGGGCGCCGCCCCAGTGCCGATCCAGCTGTTCGCGGACATCGACGTACCGGATCCGTACTACGGGGACGACGGCGGCTTCGACGACGTCCTCGACCAGATAGAGAAGGCGGCCGACGTGTGGGTCGGCCGCCTTCGCACCATCGACTAGGGCTGGCCGATCTCGGTCTTGAGGGTGGTGAACCACTCCACGGTCGGGTCGAACTCCTTGCCGCCGGCGATGCGCGGGAACTCGATCGCGCGCAGTTCGTCGCCGCGCTCCTCGTCGTGGCCGACGAGGCCGCTCTCACCGCGGAGGGCGGCGTCGACCGCGTAGTCGGCGCACTCCTTGATCAGCGCGAGATCGCGGTCGTTCGCCGCGGCCGAACGGCTGAAGTAGCCGCTCTTCTGCACCATCGTCTTCTCGGCGCCGATCCGCTCCGCGAACTGCTTGGCGAACCACGCGCCCGGGTTGATGGTGTCCAGCTTGACGTGGCCGAACGGGTCCCGGCCGACCTCCTCGCCGCGCGCCTCCAGCTCGGCCACGATCGCCGGTACGCCGGCGCCCTCGGACAGGAAGATGTTGACGCACTCGGTCTCGTCCATCACCTTGCGCAGCCGGTCCGCCTCGGCGTCCAGGTCGATCGTTGCCTCCGGCACGTACACCGCGTGCACGTCCCAGCCGGCCGCGTCCAGGCCGATGCCCGGGTTCCACTCCTGCTGCTTGAACCAGTCGCGGTACGCCAGAGCCGTTGCCGCGGTCAACCATCCGCAGTTGCGGCCCATTACCTCGTGGACGATCAGCATCCGGGGGTTAGAGGTGTGCTCGGCGATGATGTTGCGCGCGTACAGTGCACCCTGCTCGGCCGCGGTCCAGGCACCCAGGCTCTGCCGGATCGGGACCACGTC
>WNGA01011222.1_pt1 | contig 11719 bp, 13 predicted proteins | sample 5400061 | NCBI WGS metagenome assembly WNGA01 (sample SAMN13153366, study PRJNA577476) | soil metagenome | isolation source: 100 cm soil or saprolite under grassland replicate 2 | place: USA:California | collected 2016-06-15
ACTGGGCGCACGCCTACTACGGCACCAACCTCGACCGCCTGGTCCGCGTCAAGGCCGCCTACGACCCCGACGACGTCTTCCGCTCCCCGCAGTCGCTCCCCGGCCGCTAGAGGTCCGCCGCCATTGACGCCACGCGGCGACCTGGCGCTCTTCGAAGGCCGGCGTATGGACCAGCGTCGGACAGGCCCTCGCCGAAGCGCGCGGCTCGGCGGTGACGACCCGCGTTCGCCGCAATCGCCACGACCGGCAACCTTGCCCTGTTCACGATCTGGCGAAGCCGGCGGTTGCCATCGTTGCGCTGTCCTGGAGCGATGTAGCCTTCTGCCAGGAGGACGGACATGGCGAGCAACCCCAGCCCCGACCGCGCCACCTGGCACGCTCGCCGGCGCCGCATCGTGCTGATCCCGATGATGATCGGCCTGCTCCTCTTCTCGCTCGCCACATGGCGGTTCGCCAGCCGAACGGCATTCGCCCACCGCGCGGTCACCACCACCGCGGTGATCGACGACGCCTACCAGGGACCCTTCCTCGCATCAGAGGACGGGCAGCGCTCCTTCACCGTCTACGCCACCGTCCACTACGACGTGGACGGCACGCTCACCCAGGGCCGCGTCGCACTCAGCGGCTGCCGCAGCGGCGCCTGCCCATCCAGCCATCAGCGGGGCGACACGATCACCATCGCCTACGACCCACAGCAGGTCAACAGGGTCGACCTTGCCAGCCGTGTCGTCGGCAGGCCTCCCCTCCTGGACCCGTGGGTGCTGGCACTGGTGCTCATGGGCGTGATCTTCCTCGTGGCCGCGGCAGTCAACATGGTCAACCTGGTGCTGGGTCCCTGACATCCTCACGCGTCGGCGGCCAGGCGGCGGGAGGTCTCCACCCAGGCATCCAGGGTGTCGCGGGCGCGACCCTCGTCGATCGAACGGGCCGCCGCCTCCAGCCCGTCCATCAGGCTGATCGCCGCGTCCGCCGCCACCAGCGCGGCGGCCGTGTTCAGCAACACCAGCTCCCGCGCCGGGCCGCCGTGGCCGGCGAGGACCTCCTTGGCGATCGCCACGTTGCGCTCCACGTCACCACCCAGTAGGTCACCGGGATCCGCCGCGGGGATGCCCAGCTCGACCGGGTCCACCATCAGCTCCCGGACGCCGTCGGCGCTCACGTCCAGCATCGTCGACGTCGTCGTGGTGGTCAGCTCGTCCAGGCCGTCGTGCCCGTACAGCACGATCGCGTGCCTGGTCCCCACCTTCCGCAGCACCTCCGCCATGACCGGCGCCATCCGCGGGTCCGCCACCCCCAGCGCCTGATGCCCGGCCCTGGCCGGGTTGGTCAGCGGGCCCAGGAAGTTGAACACCGTCGGCACCCCGAGCTCCCGCCGCGGCACCGCCGCGTGCCGCATCGCCGGGTGGAACACCGGCGCGAAGCAGAACCCTATGCCGACCTCCGCGATGCTGGCCGCCACCCCCTCCGGCGGCAACGCGATCGCCACCCCCAGCGCCTCCAGCAGGTCGGCGCTGCCGCAGCGGCCGGACGCCGCCCGGTTGCCATGCTTGGCCACCCGCTGACCGGCACCAACCGCCACCAGCGCCGCCAACGTCGACACGTTGAAGGTGCCGGCCCGGTCCCCACCGGTCCCGCAGGTGTCCAGCAACGGGCCCGGCACCGCCAGCGGCGTCGCCGCCGCAAGCATCGCCCGCACCAGGCCGGTCATCTCCGCGGCCGTCTCCCCCTTGATCCGCAGACCGGTCGCGAACGCGGCGATCTGCGCCGGCGTGGCCTCGCCGGCGAGCACCGAGCGCATCGCGGCGGCGGCCAGGTCCTCGCTGAGGTCTTCACGGCGCAGCAGCGGCCCGAGCACCACGGGCCAGGCGAACGGATCGGACACGGCGAGCTCCCCGTCACATCGAGGCTGTACGCGCCAAGCCTATTCGACTCTGGCACAACCGGGCGGCCCACCCGGCAGCATCCCCCGCAACAGCGCCGCCTGCCGCAGCGCGCCCTCGGCCTCCGCCGGGTCGCCGAGCTGCCGCCACGCCTGCGCCTCGTGGAGGGCGAGCTGCACGGCCGCCGAGCTGGCCGGCGGCGCCCGGTCCTGACCGGCCCTGGCCAGGTCGACCGCCTCGCGGAGGCGGCCGTCGACCAGCGCCCACCACGCGCCCGCCTCCAGCACCCAGGCGACCAGCTCGGCGTTGCCGGCCTGACGGGCCAGCCGCAGCGCCGCGTCCCGGCTCGCCTCGGCGGCGTCGCGCTCGCCGGCCTCGAAGTGCAGGCGCGCCAGCACCACCGACAGCCAGCCGGCGGCAGCCAGCAGCCTGCGGCGCTGGGCGACGGTGAGCCGGCCGTCCAGCAGCCTGCCGACGTAGCGGCGCTGCGCGCGCACGGCTGGCAGCAGCGACCGCGGCGGGGCGCTGGCGGCTGCGCCGCGCAACCGCTCGACGGACCGCTCGACGCTGGCCAGCGCGTCCGCGCCCACGTCGGAGGCCTCCGCCAGCCTGGCCAGCTCCATCGCCTCGACCACCGCGTCGGGCCGCGTCCCGGCCGCCGCGGCGGCCCCGCCAGGTGCCGCGCCGGCCGCGGGACCGGCCGGCGGGGCGCTCCCCGCCGGCGCCGGCCCGGAGGGGTCCGCCGGCCATGGGTCGCCGGCCGCACCGAGCGTGGTTCGCGCGTCCCACTCCTGGTCGGCCAACCGCCACACCGCCACCAGCCCACCGCCGGCGTCCAGCGCACGGTCCAGGGCGGCGATCAGCGCCCGGGAGGGTCGGACCGCCGCCCGCTCGACCGCGCCGACGTAGGAGCCGTCGTAGCCGGCCAGCCTGCCGAGCTCGTCCTGGGAGAGGTGACGCAGCGAACGCAGGCGCCGCAGCACGGCGCCGAGGCAGGCGGCGAACGACTCGCCCGCCGCCAGCGACCGCGCCCGGCCCATGGACGCCTCCCTTGCAACCGGCCAATGCGAACAAATGGCGAATCGCAAAACATTCGCCAAATCAACCTGGACACCGCGAGCCACCCAAGATCAGCTTGGCGCCCGAAGCGTCCGCGGGACGCGGACCATACCAGCCGGTAGTGACAAGGAGGACGGACAAGGTGCGGGTGCTCGTGACGGTCCTCGTCGGCCTCGTGGTCGTGCTCGTGGTCCTGACCGAGCTGTGCCTGTTGCAGTCGGCGGCGCTCCGCCGGCGCATCGAGGCGGCGCTGCCTCCCGAGGAGGACGAGCGCTGATGGGGTCGGGGGGCTCGCGCGACGATGGGCTCCGGAGCGACGGGTCCCCCGGCCATGACCGCTCAACCCGGCTCGGCGGCTGCCGATCTTGGAATCTCGACGGTGCTTCGCGACGGAGGCGGGCAAGGTGCATGAGGCCGAGGCGGTCGGGGGAGGCGGCGAGGCCGCAGCGGGGCTGCCGTCGTTTCCCGACCGGGCCGCCCCGGGCGGCTCCCGGGGCCGCGATCTGCTCGCGCGGATCGTGGCGGTCCTCGCGTTGGCGGTTACGGCGGTGTACCTGGCCTGGCGGCTGGTCGCCACGATCGACCTGGCGGTGTGGTGGGTGTCGTTGCCGCTGTATGTCTTGGAGCTGCATGCCGCGCTGGGCCTCGGCCTGTACGTGTTCTCGCTGTGGGACTTGCGGGCCCAGGCGCCGGCGCAGCCGGTTCGTGAGACCGGGCTGCGTGTGGCGGTGCTGATCCCGACGTGGAACGAGCCGCCGGAGGTGCTCGTGCCGACGATCGCGGCCGCGGTCGCGGTGCGGCCGGCGCACGAGACCTGGGTCCTGGACGATGGGGACCGGCCGGAGATCGCGAGGCTCGCCGCCGATCTCGGCGCCCGCTATCTGCGTCGCAAGGATCGTAGCCACGCCAAGGCTGGCAATCTGAACCACGCTCTGGAGGTTGTGGACGCCGACGTGGTGGGCGTGCTCGACGCCGACCACGTGGCCAGGCCCAACTTTCTGACCGACACCTTGGGGTACTTCGACGATCCGCTGGTCGCGTTGGTGCAGACCCCGCAGGACTTCTACAACCTCGAGTCGTTCGAGCACAGCCGCACGGCCGTTCGTGACGGGTTCAACGAGCAGTCGTTGTTCTACCGGGCGATCCTTGCGGGGAAGAACCGCTGGCGGGCGGCGTTCTGGTGTGGCACCAACGCGCTGTTGCGGGTCAGGGCGCTCAAGGAGGTCGGTGGGGTGGCGACCGGGAGCGTCACCGAGGACATCCACACCACGATCCGGCTGCACGCTGCCGGCTGGCGCACCGTTTACCACAACGCGGTGCTCGCCAGAGGGCTGGCCGCGGCCAGCGCCGGCCAGTACCTGCTGCAGCGCCACCGTTGGGGCACTGGCGCCATGCAGGTGCTGCGGGCCGACAATCCGCTGACCGTCAAGGGGCTGAGCGTGGGGCAGCGGCTGGCCTATGCGTTCACGCTGTTCGGCTGGTTCGATGCCTGGCGGTCGCTCGGCTACCTGCTGCTGCCGGTCGTGGTCCTGTTCACCGGCGCGGTCCCTATCCGGGCGCCGCTCGCCACGTTCGCCGCCGCCTTCGTGGCCACCTTCACGCTGCAGCAGGTGACGCTGTGGCTGCTGGGTCGAGGCTGGCAGCGGCCCTGGCTGGCGATCCTGTTCGACCTGATGCGGCTGCCGTCCAACCTGGCCGCCACCTCGAACCTGTTCCGTCGGCGCGCGGTCGGCTTCCAGGTCACGCCGAAAGGGCGTACCGGTGAGCGGCCACGCCGGGCCGCGGCTCCGCGCATCCTGTGGGTGGCGGCCGCCGCCTCGGCCGCGGCGGCCCTCTGGTTCGTCGCCACCGTCGCGGGACGAACACCCCTGCACTACGGCGTGCCGGCCGCGGCCTCCGGGGCGGCCGGCTGGCTTGCCTTCAACCTGGCGCTGGTGGTTGCGGCCATCGGCCGGATCAAGGCGGTCCGCTACGGTTCCGAGCGGCGGGCGAGCGTCCGCTTCCCGGTGTCCCTGCCGGCGCGGCTGGACGGCGCGCCGGGTATCGCCGAGGACCTGTCGTTGACCGGTGCTCGGATCGCGGCGTTCTCGCCAGTTCCCGGGGCGCCGTCCACGCTGGTGGTGGAGGCGCCCGGACGGGCCATCGCGCTGCGGTGCGCGGTGCGGGTGCGGATCGACCATCCGGACGGGAGCCAGACCCTCGGCGTCGAGTTCGCGGCGGGACAGTGGCCGACGATCGGTATCCTCACCCACCTGCTGTTCAATGCCGGTGTGGGCCTCGACGTGGTCCAGGAGCCGGTCGCCGAGCGCGCCCTCGTGGCGGTGTAGGGGCGCGGTCTAGTCGGCGAGCCGGAACGCCAGCTCGGTCTCCCACTTGCGCATGTCGGGTTCCTCGGCCGGGTCGGTGTTGACCACCTCGAGGCGGCAGCCCCACCGCTGGCCGTCGTCGGTCTCCGACATGTCCCACCGCAGGCCCTGCTGCGCCGCCCAGTCCAGCAGCGCGGCGGTGACACCGACGAGCTCGTCGGGGTGCCCGACGTGGGTGACGGTGGCGTAGCGTCCCGCGGGCAGCACGCCGGAGCGGACCTCGCCGTCACCCTCGGCGGTGGCCGCGACCGGGACGCCGACCTCGACCTCGAGCTGGCGCTCCATGTCGATGCGGTTGTACTTGAAGAACGGCGCGCCCGTCGGCTCGAGCCCGTGTTCGGCCAGCCAGACGAAGACCTCCGGGAGGCGGTCGGCGATGGAGCCGATCGTCTGCATGGTGACCAGGCCGCGGATCGCCACGTAGGGCTGCTCGGGGCGTTCGACGATGCTTGGCCGGATCGGCATGGGCCTCCTGATGACCGGGTCGATGTGACGGCGCGCGCCGATCATCGCATGCAGGTGGGACAGTCGATGCTGGCTAGCCGCTGGTGGGCGGTGGCCCACCGTTGCCCTGCCCGGACCCGCGGCCTGGCGGGGGGCCGGTGGTCGGAGGCGAGCTCGGCCCGTGCCCTTGGCCTGCCGAGTCGTCGGGCGTGGTGGCCTGGCAGTAGGCGGCGATCTTGTCGGCGCCGCCGGCCGCGGCGGCGAGGGCGCGGAACGCGGTCGAGTCCTCGCGCTTGCCGTGCTCCCCGCCCTGGCCGGACTGCCATGCGCGGCAGAGCCCGTCCTTGGCGGGCCCGGAGGCGTCCGGCCCGGTGGCGGTGTCGCTGCCGTGCTCGCCGGCCGCCGCGGCTGTCGTGGCGGCGTCGCTTCGGCCGGGCGTGGCGCCACCGCCACCGGGGCTGTCGGGCCTGTGGTCGGCTGCCGGCTGCGCTGGCGCGGGGAAGACGCCAGCGGCCGCGGCGACGCCGCCGATGGACAGGACGGCCGCGAGCACGGCAACGGCCGCCTTGAGGGTGAGTGGTCTGCGTGGCACGCCTGCCCTCCGGGTGATGGACGCACGGGTGGGGAAACCCGAACGCGCCGTGGCCGCGAACCGGGCGACGGCCACCGGTTCACCGGCCAGTTCCTCCGTGGTCGCCGGGGCGGTCGCCGCGGTCACGACCTTGGCGACGGCGGCGTAGCCGGGCGGGGCGTCGGCAGGATCCAGCCGACCGGCCACGAGCCGGTCGGCTGTCTCGTCGTCGAGGGTCGGTGGAGACCCTCGGGAACCAAGGAGTTGGCGCATCTCGAAGGGAAGAGCGTCGTCGTCGTTCATGGCGTTACCCTGCGTGTGGGCTCGACCGCTGCCAACCGCTGCGCGAGCCGGCGAAGCCCGCGGTGGGTGAGCGTCCGCACCGCTCCCGGACGCTTGCCCACGATGCTGGCCACTTGGGCGACATCCAGGCCGGCCACCATCCTCAGGGTCACCACCTCGGCCTGGTTTGGAGGCAGCTCGGCGATCAGGGCGAGCGCGGCGCGGGTCGACTGCGCCTCCAGCACCGCCTCGGCGGGGTCGTCGGGCGCCGGCCGGTCGTACAGGTCCTCGACGGGCACCGACGCGGCCTGCCTGCGGGACGACTGGCGGCGCCAGTCGAGCGCCCGATGGCGGGCGGCGGTGAAGACCAGGGCCCGGAAGCCTTGCTCGTCACCCCGAAATCGCGCGAGCCCGCGGATGAGCGACACCCAGGTGTCGGCGGCGAGATCCTCCGCCACCTCCGGCGCCGCCACCCGCAGGTAACGCAGGACAGCCGGCTGGAGCTCTCGCCACAGCACCGCGAACGCCTGCTCGTCGCCGCGCTGGGCCGCCGCGAGCACAGCGGGAAACGATGGCCCGATCATCGTGGGCACGGTCGCCCGGCTCCCGTTGGCATGTCAAATCGAGGACCCGGGGCCGCCTGGAATAGAGGCTGCACCCGGGGGCTGGCCATCCACCCCCATGGCGTAGGCCAGCACCCGAGGCGAGCGCCGGACGCGTCGCACCGTCCGCTCCGGCGAGGTCGCGGCGCCGGGGACCGGGATGGCCCAGGATCTGGGGGGTGATCCCTGGGGACGATCCCCGGTCGCGCAACATCTAGAAGAACGACGAGCGCCGCCGCGGCGTTACGGCTCGACAGCGGAGGGTGTCGTTTCTACAGTCGACCCATGTCGCGACGACGGTTGCTGGTAGGTGGGGCGCTGGCCGCCGCGGCCGGGGCGTACGTGGGGGTGGTCACGGGCCGGGTCACGGTGGACCTGGGGTGGGGACGCTCCCGCCGCTCGCTCGGGCCGCTGGTGGTGACCATCGCGGCGCCCCGCGAGGTGGTCTTCGACGTGATCGCGGCGCCGTACCTGGGCCGGACTCCGACGGCGCTGGCCGGCAAGCTGCGGGTGCTGGAGCGCGGCGAGGACATGGTGCTGGCCGAGCATTACACGCCGGTGCGGGGCGGGCTGGTGGCCACCACCGTGGAGACGGTGCGGTTCAGCCGGCCCGAGCGGGTGAGCTTTCGGCTGGTGCGGGGCCCGGTGCCGTACGTGGTGGAAGAGTTCCTCCTCCAGGAGCAGGACGGTGCCACCACGCTGCGGTACCACGGGGAACTCGCCGCCGACCTGTGGGCGCTTGGTCGCTGGTGGGGTGGCGTGGTCGGGCGGCGCTGGGACGCGGCGGTGGCGGCGTCGCTGGCGGGTGTGGGCGCCGAGGCGGAGCGGCGGGCCGGCGTGCGGGGCGCCGCGTCCCGCTCGCGGGGGCGCTGACACCGGGCGGCCGGGCGTGTCAGGCGGGCTGCGGCTCGGTGGGGAGTGCGTCGGCGACGGGGGCGACGACGGCGGCCCGGTCGAGTTGCAGGCGGCCGTCGATCATGGCCTGCAGCTCGGCGAGGGAGCGGGTCAGGGCGTCGTGGGCGGTCAGGATGCGGGCGGCGACGGCGGGGGCGACGGTGGCGTAGGAGGGGGCGAAGGCGTAGCCGCAGAAGGGGCAGCGGAAGCCCTCGCTCGGTTCCAGGAGCTGGTCCAGGAGCAGCTCGCGCCGGCACGAGCCGCAGCGGGCGGGGAGGTTCACGAGGTGGCCCCTTCGAGGGTGGCGCGGCCGGGGTCCTCCTCGAGCAGCTTGCGGGCGACCTGGGCGAGGGCGAACGGGTCGACGGGCTGGTTCACGAGGGCGTCGGCACCGCACCAGCGGCCGAGCCATTCGTCCTGGAAGCGTTCCAGGATGACGATGACGGGGCAGGACAGGTCGGGGTCTGCCTTGAGGTCGCGGGTGAGCCCGAACCCGCCGTAGGGGGTGACGCCGACGTCGACGACGACGAGGTCCGGCTGGTGGGCTCCGGCGAGGACCAGGGCGCCGTTGCCGTCGGTGGCTTCCAGGAAGGTGGTCTCCTCGCCGGTGACCTCGAGGCGTTCCAGGGCGAGGCGGAGGCGGTCGCGGAAGTTCGGGTCGTCGGCGACCAGCAGGATCTGGATCAAGGGCGCTCCCGTTCTGTGCGGGTCAGCATCCAGTCGGTGACGGTGAACACCAGGGATGGATACCACGTCCCGTCCCGTTGGATGGTCACGACGTAGGGGAAGGGGTCTCCCCGGTCGGGATCGAGCTGGCCGAGGTCGATGGGTGGCTCGGTGCCGGCGCCGGCGCCCGCGGGCAGCCGCTGCACCTTGCCGCCGGTCAGGTGGACCCTGGCCACCCCGTCGGCGATCCGCTCGGTCCTGGTGGTGAGGCCCTGGACGGAGAGCCCGAGCCTGCTGAGGTCGGTGAGCTGGCTCATGGCGCCGGCCGGTGCCGACCGCTGGTAGGCGCGGAGGACGAGGCGCTCGCTTGGGGCGAGTCGGTCCGCGGCGCGGTCGGAGCTGGTCGCCAGCGCGGCGGCGAGGTCGCGGACGGAGGCCTCGGGGGAGGCGGTGCCGGCGCTGGCCTGGCCGCGGGTGCCGAGCAGGGCCCAGTCGGGCTGGCCGCCACGGGCCGCGGCGCGGGCGTACTCGGCGGCGGTGGCGAGCAGGGAGACGTGCCAGCGGTCGTCGGTGCGGACGGCGACCACCCGGAGGGCGGTGACGGCGCCCTTGGTCTGCTGGGCGAGGCGTCGGTTCAGCTCCTCGGCGGGCAGCTCGAGCTTGGCGCCGCCTGGGCCGCGGCCGCCGACGGTGCCGGCGGCGAGCTCGACGACGGCGACCTCGGGGCCGCCGCTGCCGGCGACCCGGCGGAAGCGGACGTCGCGGGCGGTGAGGTCGAGGTTGGCCAGGGGATCGTCCGCCGTGCCCATGAGCCTGCCGGCGAGGACGGTGACGAGCCGGTCCCGGTAGGTCCCGACGAGCAGGCGCTCCTCGTCGTCGAGATAGCTGGCGGCGCGGTCGAGGTCCTTGCGGTCGAGGGCGGCGAGCAGGCCGGTGGCGGCCGCCTCGGGGGAGGTGGCGCCGGTGCTGGTGGCGGCCATCTGGCGGGCGGCGAACAGGCCGATGCCGCCGAACAGCACCACGGCGGCCATGACGACGGCGGCGAGCCCGGGCCCGAGCCGGCGGCGGCGTTGCGGTGGGGGTGCCGGCGTCCAGGTCGGTACGGTTGGGTGCTGGTCGTCCACGTGGCGCCTCCTTGCGCGTCTCCCACGGATCAGGATAGGCCGTCCGGCCCGTCAAGGCGTGGTCCGCGCCGGTCGACAACGGTCGTATGGCACCAGCCCGGCACGATCCACCGGGGCACGTTGCCCGGACCCTTCCGGTGGTCGCCGTGGTCGCGCTCGTGGTCGCGCTCGTCGCGACCGGGCCGGCGCCGGCCGCGGTGGCGCAGGTCGGCCCCCCGGAGAACGGGGGGTCCGGGGGGCTCAAGGGTAGCCCCCCGGAGAACGGGGCGATCGCCGCCGCGCGGGCGGAGGCGGCGCGGCTGGAGCGGGAGGTCGCCCGGCTCGACACCGAGGTGGAGGTGCTGGCCGAGGCGAACGCCGCCGCGCAGGCGCGGCTGGACGAGGTGATCCAGGCGGCCCATCGCCAGCAGGCGGCGCTGGAGCGCTCGGAGCTGGCGCTGGCGGCGACCCGGGAGACGTTCGCCGGTGACGTCCGGGACCTGTACGCCCGCGGCCCGCTGGCGCCGCTGGCGCTGCTGCTCGGCGCGCGCGACACCCACGAGCTGGCGCTGGCCGGGGGCGTTGCCGGCAGGATGCTGGAGCGTGACCGGCAGGCGGTCGCCCTGACCGGCCTGGCGGCCGGCACGGTGCGGACGCGGGTGGCGGAGCTGGGGGCCACGCAGGCCGAGGCGGTGACGCTGCGCCGGCGGCTCGCCGGCCAGGCGGCCGCGATCGGCGAGCGCCTGGACCGGCGCCGCGCCGTGCTGGCCACCGCCAGGGCCGAGGTCCGCGCGCTGGTCCAAGCCGAGTGGGCCCGCCGGGAGGCGGTCAGGCGGGCGCTGGTGGCGGCCGCCGCGCTCCGCGCGCGGGGCTTCGGGCTTGGTGTCTTCGCCGACGCGCCGGCGCCGTCCCCGACCGCGGCGGCGGCGGCCAGGGCCGCGCTGGACCAGGTCGGCAAGCCGTACCGCTGGGGGGCGACCGGACCGGAGGAGTTCGACTGCTCTGGGCTGGTCCGCTGGGCCTACGCGCAGGCCGGGCTGGCCCTGCCCCGCACCTCGCGGGCGCAGTGGTGGGCCGGCCGACCCGTCGGCGTTGGCGGCCTGCGCCCTGGGGACCTCGTGTTCTGGGCCAGCGACCCGACCGACCCGGCGACCATCCACCACGTCGGCATGTACGTCGGCCAGGCGCTGATGGTGCATGCCCCGCACACCGGGGCGCTGGTGCGGGTCGACCCGCTGCGCCCGGACGGCTACGCGGGCGCCACCCGGCCGGCGGGCGGGACGGAGGCTGGGCGGGGTGGCGCCTAATTAGCTGTACCCGGCCGGGACGTTGGTGACAGTCGGGCGGTCCCCCCGACGGCGGCGGGTGGCGAGCCCACGGCCGGGCCATGGGTTCGAGCGCGGCGAACCGGAGTAGTGGCAGGTCACCGACGACCGAGGATCGTCGCGTGGACGCGGTCCGAGGGTCGTTCCGGCCCGCTGTCGGTGGGTAGGTCTACCGTGAGTGGACCCAGCGTCAGTAAGGGGAGACCATGACCACACTCCAGAACCGGCCGAACACCGCACTCCTCGTCGTCGACGTGCAGAACGGCGTCGTCGAGGGGGCTCACGAGCGCGACGCGGTCGTCGCGAACGTCGGCAGCCTTGTCGAGAAGGCGCGGCGGGAACGGGTCCCCGTTGTCTGGGTCCAGCAGACCGACGAGCAGCTTGCGAGGGGGAGCGACGACTGGCGGATCGTCCCCGAGCTGACTCCGGTCGACGCCGAGCCGCTCGTCGAGAAGAACTACGGCGACTCCTTCGAGGACACCACCCTCGAGACCGTGCTGTCCGGCCTCGGAGTCGGGCGACTCGTC
>WNGA01014910.1_pt1 | contig 11718 bp, 15 predicted proteins | sample 5400061 | NCBI WGS metagenome assembly WNGA01 (sample SAMN13153366, study PRJNA577476) | soil metagenome | isolation source: 100 cm soil or saprolite under grassland replicate 2 | place: USA:California | collected 2016-06-15
CGCAACGGCGACACCGAAACCAAGCTGCTCCGCAAACTCCGCGACCGGATGTGCGACTCACTCGCCTACGACCTCGCCAGGTTCCAGCGGGAACTCGACCCACCCAAACAACAACGATAGGAGGCAGGATGAGCGACGGCGTGTACTGGCCAGAGCTCCGAGCATGGCTCGAGGAGCATGGCGTCAACATCGACGAATGCGCCGGCGTCACCGTCGCCTGGACGCCCCGCTCCGTCCATGGTGGCGGTAGCTACCAAGGCCCAGTCAGCATGGAGATCACCGAATTCGAGAAGAACGAGCAAGGCAACCGGTTCGTGTGTGACGGAGAGGTGGCGGCTACTACCCGCATGGTCCCAATGCTGCGCTTGCCCATGGTCGAGGTCGTCCGCTACCGCGAGACGGCCGGATAAGGCGGCCTGTCTACTTTGCGATTCGGCCCGGAAACGGACGATGACTACCCGCAGGGCCATCTTCGCAGGTCATGCGTGCACTTCGGCAAAAAGCATGGTACGTTCCTGCGCGGAGTAGTGTGCCCTGGCGCGGATTTGGGCCGCCCAGGGCATGGCCATCACCTACCGAGAGGCGATGACATGGCGAGTCTAGCCGACCCTTCGCAGCCCTCACAGTTCCGGCCATCCACTGGCACGCTTGGGGCGATCCACGAACTCCTCGCTGCGGCAGATCTCATGCGCCGCGGCTACCACGTCTTCCGAGCGCTCAGTCCTCATTGCCCATCCGACCTACTCATCTACCGGGCAGGAACTGCACTACGAGTCCAAGTGCGAACAGCACAGATGCCCGATCCAGCATCACGCATCTTGCAGTTCTCCCTGAAGGCGCGGGACCGAGGAACCTTCGACCTGCTGGCCCTCGTTGTCAGAGGCGATGGCGTCTACTATCTGCCAGCACTTCCGAGCGATGAGCCGCAACAACGATTCTGGATTCGCCGCGAGGTACTGCATACGCTACAGAAGTGGGGAATACTGCAAGGCGCTGCCCGGACGGAAGACGCAGACGACCGGCGGCAAGAGGTGGTGGACTGGCCGCCTGAAGGTTCCGGGAAACGTTGGCGAGCTGAACTGTAATGCCCTCCCGGATCTGCAATGGCCCAGCAGGCGGTGACCCGCCCTGCCCCACCCGCACCCTGGTGCCAGCCAAACCCGGCAGCAAGCAGGCCAGCCGCTGCCCCCCCTGCCAGGCCCAATGGCAGGCCAGTCGTGGCACCACCACCCAGCGTGGCTATGATGGCGAGCACCGCCGCCTCCGAGCCCAAGCCATCGCCACCTACTCACCATCAGATCCGTGCTGGCGCTGCGGCCAACCGCTCGGCCCTGACCCCTCAGTGCTCGACCTTGGCCACACCGACGATCGGCAAGGTTGGATGGGCCTCGAACACGCAGCCTGCTCCCGCGGCCATCGACTCCCCGTGGGGTAGGGGGGAGGATCGGCGACGTGAACGTGGGTACATCGGGCGACCCCGCGCCATTGACCTCGCTTTCTGTACGTCCACTGTCGCCAGCCTGGAAGTGATCGCATGCCGCAGTCTCAGCCACCGAGCTTTGCGCCGCGTCGGCGCAATCCGCGTGCTGGTCCGTTGCAGCTGCCTGCTGAGGGTCGGCAGGGTGATCCGCCGCGGTGGCCGCTGCCGGGTCGGCAGACGGGCGCGGAGCGGGAGTGTTGGGCGCAGCTGTGGCATACGCCGCAGGCGGTGGCGTGGGAGCGGCTTGGTTGGTCGCATGAGGTGGCCCGGTATTGCCGGCTGCTGGTGAAGGCGTCGCTGCCGAAGGCGGTTCCGGCGGTGCATGGCCAGTGCACGGCCTTGGCGGACCGGCTAGGTCTGACGCCGAAGGCGATGCGGATGCTGCTGTGGACGGTCGTGGCTGACGAGGTCACTGAGCAGCGGGAGGCGCCGGCCGCTGACCGGGGGCGGCTCCGCGCGGTGGAATAGCGCGACCCGGACCGCCGCAGTGATTTCAACTGCTTGATCAGGCGAGGGAGATCAGCCCCAAGCTGGTCAGCGATCCGGGTCGGAGGTCATTCTATGCCGTGGCGTGGCCCGGAGGTTCCGGGCGAGTTCCCGACCCTCGGGTTCCAGGTGCTGGACTGGATCGAGCACTACCTGGTGCATGGGCCCGGTGACGTGCAGGGCGAACCGATCCATCTGGATGAGGAGCTGGTCCGGTTCCTGCTGAAGGCGTACCGGATCAATCCTGAGACCGGACGCCGCGTCTATGACGAGGCGCTGCTGAGCCGCCCAAAAGGCCGCGCGAAAAGCGAGCTGGCTGGGATGCTCGCCTGCGCGGAGGCGCTCGGGCCTGTCCGGTTCGCCCACTGGTCGGAGGATGGGGAGCCGGTCGGGCGGCCCGTGACGTATCCGTTTATCCGCTGCCTGGCGACTGAGGAGGGGCAGACCGGCCACACCTACCAGAACATCACCTACATGCTGTGGGTGGCGCGGGAGCAGTTCCCCAGTGAGTTCGCTGGTGTCGATATTGGCCAGGATTGGCAGTCATCCACGCGGGTGTTCCTGCCGGGTGGTGGGGAGATCAGGCCGAGTACCGCGAGCTCGGCGGCCAAGGATGGCGGTAAGGAGACGTTCTCGGTCGCTGACGAGACGCACCTGTACTGGCTGCCGGTGCTGCGGCGGATGTATGAGATGGTGCAGCGCAACACCGTGAAGCGGAAGGCCGCGCAGGGTTGGATGTTGCAGACCTCGACGATGTTCGCGCCGGGTGAGGATTCGGTCGCGGAGCGGACCCACGAGGCGTACGGCAAAGGGCTGTTGCCGCGGTTCCTGATGGATCACAAGGAACCACGTGGCGAGATCGACCTTGCTGATGATGGGGCGCTTGAGGCGGAGCTGCGGTATCTGTACGGTGAGTTCGCCGACGTGATGGATCTGGAAGGGATCATCGGCAAGCTGCGCGACCCCCGCTTCGATGAGAATGAGCAGCGTCGGTACTTCCTGAATGAGCGGCGTGCCGGCTCGGCCCGGTGGAAGGACCCGGCGGTGTGGGCCGCCCGTGCCGACCCGACCATCGTCGTTCCTGATGGTGCGGCGATCACGGTGGGGTTCGACGGGTCGATCTCGCGTGACTCGACCACGCTCATCGGCTGTACCCGTGACCGGCACTGGTTCGTGATCGACATGTGGGAACGGCCGCAAGGCCCCGCTGGCGAGGGTTGGGTGGTCCCCCAAGACGAGGTCGACCAGGTAGTCCGGATGGCGATGGGTCGCTGGCGAGTGCTGCGGTTCTACGGCGACCCCCGCGAGTACAAGGCGTGGCTGTCCGCATGGGCTTCAGAGTTCAAGGATGGCAAAGGCAACGACATCGTCGCGGAGTTCCCGACGAACTCGGCGGGCCGGTTCGCCCCGGCGGTCATGGCTGCGGATGTCGGCATCGACAAGGGTGAGCTGACCCACGACGGTGATAGTCGGCTGGCCCGGCATGTCGCTAACGCGCACAAGCTGTATGTGCGGCTGCGGGTCGATGATGGGGAGCGGCGCCCGTTCGTGTTGCAGAAGGACCGGCCCCATTCGCCCCGGAAGATTGACGGTGCGGTCGCTGGGGTGCTGGCGGATGCGGCCCGCAACGACGCGCTGGTCGCCGGCGAGTTCGAGTCCGACGAGCAGCCGTTCTTCGCCTCCTGGCGCTAACGACGAAGGGAACCTCTCATGGCGGTCAGGCTGCTCGAGCGCGTCCCCATCGAACGGATCGAACAGCAGGCGAAGCCGGTCGACCTTGGCCGGGTGCTAATGGTGCTGGTCGTCGGCGTGTTCTACCTGCTCGGGTTCGTCGTCCGGAAGACGGCGCTGATGCTGGGGGTGCTGCTCGGCTGGGCGGTGGCGGCGGTCATGGAGGGTTGGCAGGACGCCGGTAAGCCAGCGGAGGAGCGGCGCCGTGCCAGGGTGGCTTGAGCGTGTCGACCAGCGCAGGCGTGGACGGCCAGAGAAGCGGTCAAGCATCGACACCTGGATCAGCGATTTCCTGATCCCGTGGGGCCAGTTCGGCTACAACGGCAACCAGTATGCGTTTGGCCTGAACCAGACCCTAGCGGGACAGCGGGTCCAGGAGATCACCGCGACGCTGCCCGGGTACATGGCGGCGCTGCGGGGCTGCCCGCCAGCGTTCGCGGCGCAGCTGGTCCGCTGCCTCGCGTTGTCGCAGGCGCGGTTCACGTTCCGGAACCTGCCATCGTCACGGACACCGCGACGAACGTTCGGCACCACCGACCTCGGCATCCTCGAGCGGCCGTGGACGAACGCGACCACCGGGGAGCTACTCGCCCGGATGGAATGGCATGCGGGCCCGGCCGGCAACTCCTACGTGCATCGCCGTTCCATCCCGCCGACGCCTGCGGCGCCGCTTGGAAAGCGGCTGCGGGTGCTGCGCCCCGACTGGACCGCGATCGCCTACGGGTCACAGCGGGAGCCTGATGACCCGGCGCATGCGCTGGATGGCGAGGTTGTCGGCTACGTGTACGCCAACGGCGGGTTCGGGGTGGGCGAGCCGGTCACGTTGCTGCCGGAGGACGTGGCCCATTGGGCGCCGATCCCCGACCCGGAGGGTGCCGGGATCGGCATGTCGTGGGTCACCCCGGCGGTGCGGGAGATCCAGGCGGACCGGTCGGTCACCGAACACAAGCTGGCGTTCTTCCGCAACGGCGCGACCCCGAACCTGGTCGTCAAAGGCATCCCGGCTGTGACCAAGGAGCAGTTCGACGAGATCGTCGAGCTGATGGAGTCCCAGCACGCTGGCCTCGCCAACGCCTACAAGACCTTGTACCTGACAAGCGGCGCGGACGCGACAGTGGTGGGTGCGAATCTTGCCGAGCTTGACCTGAAGACGGTGCAGGGCGCCAGCGAGACGCGACTGGCGGTGCTGTCCCGGGTGCCCGCCCCGATCCTGGGCGTATCGGAGGGTCTGGCCGGTTCCAGCTTGAACGCGGGGAACCTCGGGGTCGCCCGGCGGAACTTCGCGGACGGGTGGATCTACCCGACCTTGCAGGACCTAGCCGCTTCGTTGGCGCCGCTGGTGAACGTCCCGAGCGACGCGGAACTCTGGTACGACCCGGCGGACATGCCGATCCTCCGCGAGGACGCCAAGGACGCCGCCGACATCGAGTTCGTGAAGGCGCAGACGATCCGGCAGCTCGTGGATGGCGGGTTCGACCCGGACTCGGTGATCGCTGCGGTGCAGGGCCAGAACATGAGCCTGCTCAACCATTCGGGAATGCTGAGCGTGCAGCTCCAGGAGCCGGGGGCCACGCCGAACGGGCAGGGCAACGGGAAGGTGCCGGCGCTGGCCGGCCCACAAGGAGCGTGATCATGGGCGCCTGCGCCAACTGTGACCAGCGTGAGCACCAGACCGGCGAGCGCGCGGTCGACAACTCCGCCTGGGACGGCCCAGCCGCCATGTCGCGGTGCGCGAACTCCGACACGCCCGCATCCTGCTACGGGTCGATCTGCGCTGGGCGGAAGGCCGGTGATCCGTCGCTGCAAGCATCGTGGGCGCTCCCCCATCACAAGACCGCCGGCGACCCGCCGAACGCCGCCGGGGTCCGCAACAGCCTGTCTCGCTTGCCACAGACGCAGGGATTGACCAACGCGGCCGCGGCGCGGCGTCACCTGGAGGCCCACTTGGCATCAATCAACGCCGGGTCCGCCTCGGCCGACCCACCGACCGACAGCCTGTACCGGTCGATGGAGCTGGAGCTCCGCGAAGATGGACAGGGCATGCCGACGCTGTTCGGCTACTTCGCCCTGTTCAACCGCTGGAACGAGATCAACTCGTTCTTCGAGGGCCGGTTCCTGGAACGTAACCATCCCAAGTCGATGGACCGCACCTTCGTCAGCGAACGTGACGCGATGCGGGTGCTGTTCCAGCATGGCCGCGATCCGATGGCCGGCGACAAGCCACTCGGCCCGCTCGACGTGCTGGAGGCGCAACGCAAGGGCGCCTACTACGAGGTCCCGCTGCTGGACACCCAGTACGTCCGGGAGCTGCTGCCAGGGCTGCGTGCCGGCCTGTACGGGGCCAGCTATCGGTTCCAGGTCCGTGAGGAGTCCTGGAACAAGAAGCCGGACCGTTCCGACTACAACCCTGAGGGGTTGCCGGAGCGGACCATCCTTGACCAGTCGGTGCTCGAGCTTGGCCCGGTGACGTTCCCGGCCGAGCAGGACACCACCGCCGGGATCCGGTCGCTCACCGACCGGTTCCTCGGCCTCGAAGACTTCACCGGGCGAGGAGACCAGCGGATGGCTCCTGGCGGTGACCCTGCCGACCCGTCAGGCAACGACGAGGCGGCCATCCACGAAGCCCTCCACACCCGCGACCGGGCGTGGCAACTGAGGAGACACCTCAATGCCTGACATCGACGAGCAGGCCAGCAACCTGCTCCCCCAGACCCTCGACGACCTCCGCGGCAAGACCCCTGAGGAGCTCCGCAACATGGTCGAGGTGCTGGACGCGCACCTGCGCGACATGCACCAGAGCGAGACTGGCGAGCTGCGCACCCTGGATGCCGACGAGCAGAAGGCGTTCGATCTTGGCCTGGAGATCCGCGAGACCGCCATCAGGATGGTCGAGGAGCACGAGCGGATCGCCGCGATCTTCCGCCGCCGTCCCAAGGCGGTCGAGCGGGTGTACGCCAACATCCGCCACGGCCTGGACGACACCGCCAGCGACGTGCGTCGCCTCACCAACCCGGAGGCCCGCGACCGGGCGTTGCGGATCCTCGACGACCGTAACGCCTCGGCCTATCTGAGCGCCGCGCAGAAGGACGAGATCAATCGGCAGGTCCGCAAGATGCCCGACATCGCCCGACGGATCATTGTCACCGAGAATGACGATTACCGGGAGGCGTGGCTCAAGGTTGTCACCGACCCGCATGGGGCCGCCCGGTGGACTGAGGACGAGCGCCGCGCAATGCAGGCATGGAGCGAGTACCGGGCCATGTCGGAAGGGACCACCACTGCCGGCGGGTTCGGTGTGCCAGTGTTCATCGACCCCAGCATCATCCTGACCGCACAGGAAAGCGACAATCCATTCCTCCAGGTCGCCACCGTCTCCGACATCACCACCAACGCGTGGAAGGGTGTTTCCTCCGCCGGAGTGACCTGGTCGTTTGACGCGGAAGCCACCGCCGTCTCCGACGACTCCCCGACGCTGGCGCAGCCAACCGTCACCGCCTTCATGGCCCGCGGGTTCATCCCCTACTCGATCGAGGTCGGGGAGGACTACCCGAGTTTCGCGTCGGAGATGGCGACCCTGCTGTCCACCGGCTACAACGAACTACTCATCGACAAGTTCACCCGCGGATCCGGCACCGGTGAGCCGAAGGGTGTTGTCACTGCGTTGGATGCGACCGCCGCCAGTGAGGTGCTGCTCGGCGCCGCCGGCACCTTCGCTGCCACCGACGTCCACAAGGTGTGGAACGCGGTCCCGCAGAAGTTCCGGCGTGCCGCGTCCTGGATGATGCCGGTCGACAACAACTCGCTCATCGCCCAGTTCGGCACCGCACTCGGCGCCAACTACACCGTCAACCTGACCGAGAACGGTGTGGAGCGGATCCGCGGCCGTGCTGTGTACGAGACCCCCTACATCTCCGCGTTCACCGCGACAACCGCGCATCAGAACGTCCTGGTCGTCGGGGACTTCCGCACCGGCTACCGGATCGCGCGGCGGGGTGGCATGAGCGTGGAACTGATCCCGATGCTGTTCGACGTGACCAACAACATGCCAACCGGACAAAGGGGATGGTTCGGGTACGCCCGGATCGGCGGGGATGTTGTGGCCGCGCCGGCACTGCGGCTGCTCAACCAGACCTGATTCCTACAACCCCTCGGCCTGATCCCCGAGGGAACGGGAGCCTCGGTACCAGGGTGGCCGGGGCTCCCACTCACCCTGAGAGGAGACCCTGATGGATGTTGTCTACGCGACTGCCTCTGCGCATGTCGGCGGCCCGGATGAGCTGATGGTGTTCGTCAACATCGGGTCGCACTGGCCAGCCGACGATCCGCTGGTGCTCCATAACCCGAGCCTGTTCTCCATAGATCCCAGGTTCGGGCTGCGCACCTCCGTACCATTGGAAGACGATCCTGAGGCGGTCGTGGTGGAGCAGGCGACCCGCGCGCCGGGTGAACGTCGCGTCACGAGGAGATCAGCATGAGCGACCTGGTCCGCGCCAAGGGCTATTTCCGAGAAATGCCCGTCATCACGGTTCAGGAAGGCGAACTGTGGGACGCCGACGATCCAGTCGTGCAGGCACATCCGGGCTGGTTCGAGACACTGGAAGGCAAGTCGCTGAAGACCGCCAAGCTGGCAGCCCGTTCCGAGCCGCCAGTCGAGCAGGCCACCGCCGCCCCCGGCGAGAAGCGGACGACGAAGCGTGCCTGACGACGCGGTCACCGTCGCCTACCTCCACTCGAACGAGACGCCTTACTCGTGGCACAAGAGCCTCATGGACCTCATCGGCTGGGACCTCGCACACCAGCAGCGGGTCATCCGCGGCGGATGGCTCAGCATGAAAGCCGCCACCGGCGGGATGGTCGAAGGCCGCAACGACACCGTCAAAGGGTTCCTGGACGAGCGTGACGCCGATTGGCTCTGGTTCATCGACACCGACATGGGCTTCCAGCCGGACACCGTCGACCGGCTCCTCGAAGCCGCCGATCCCGAAACGCGGCCAGTCATCGGCGCGTTGTGCTTCGCGTACAAGGAGGTCGGCCCGGACGGGATGGGTGGGGCCCGCTGCGCGCCCCTGCCGACCATCTTCGACTGGGTCACCGAGGGGCAACAAGCCGGGTTCAAAGGCTGGGCGGCCTATCCGGTCGCGCAAATGGTCCGCTGCGACGCCACCGGCGCGGCGTGCATCCTGATCCACCGCAGCGTGCTGGAACGCATGCAGGATCGGTTCGGCCCAACCTGGTATGACCGGGCACCCAACCCGCAGGGGGACGGATGGATCTCCGAGGACCTGTCGTTCTGTATGCGGCTCGGCGCGCTTGAGATTCCGCTGTATGTCCATACCGGCGTGCGGACAACGCACGCGAAAATGATCTGGGTCGGTGAGGCGGACTACTGGTCGTGGGCTGTCGCGCCACCCGCGACGCAGGAGGCCGCAGTCCTGATCCCGGTGCTTGGCCGGCCGGAGCATGCCACCCCGTTCATGACCTCACTGCGCGCATCCACCGGCTTGGCACGCGCCTATGCGATCTGCCAGAGCGGCGATGATGCAGCCGCGTCGGCATGGTTGGACGCTGGCGCGGAGGTCCTGGACTCAGGCGAGCAAACTTCGTTTGCCGCCAAGGCCAATCTCGGCTATGCGAAAACATCGGAGCCGTGGATGCTGCTGGTCGGCTCCGATGTCCAGTTCTACCCCGGCTGGCTCGACCACGCCCAGGCCGTCGCCGCTGACCGGTTCCACGTCATCGGCACCAACGATTTGGGTAACCCGAGGGTCACCTCCGGGGAGCATGCCACCCATCTGCTGGTCCGCCGGTCCTATGTGGACGAGGTCGGTGCAAGCTGGGATGGGCCGGGTGTGGTGTGCCATGAAGGCTACCGGCACTGGTTCGTCGACAACGAAATTGTCATCTGCGCCAAGCAGCGCGAGACCTGGGCGATGGCGCTCGCGTCGAAGGTTGAGCATCTCCATCCCCTTTGGGGTAAGGGCAAGATGGACGTGGTTTATGCGCTCGGTCAGCAGCACGCCGCCGCCGACAAGCAGCTACCTCCACGCCAACCAGGTCGCCCACTCCTGGCATGCCAGCATCATGCAGCTGATCATGGACGATGTGGCCGGCCCTCGGCGGCTGCTTGCCGGTGGGATCCTCGCGATCCGCTGCCCCTCCGCTGGGTTACTGCCCCAGGCCCGCAACCGTGTCGTGGAGCATTTCCTTCGTGGCAAGGCAGCATGGCTGTGGCTGATCGACACCGACATGGGGTTTGGGCCCGATACTGTTGAGCGGCTCCTGGCCGCCGCTGACCCGGAGACCCGCCCGATCATCGGCGGGTTGTGCTTCGCGCAACGCGAACTCGGCGACGACGGATACGGTGGGCAGCAGACCATCCCGACCCCGACCATCTTCGACTGGCACACCGATGGGAATGGGATGGGCGCGTTCGAGGTCCGCGTCGCCTACGAACGCGACGCGCTGGTCCGCTGCGATGGGACTGGCGCGGCGTGCCTGCTCATCCACCGTGGCGTGCTGGAACGGATCCAGGTTGCGCATGGGCCCGCCTGGTTCGACCGGATCCCCGCCCGGGACGGATCGGTCGGCGAGGACCTGAGTTTCTGCATGCGCGCCCGCGAACTCGGTATCCCGATCCATGTGCACACCGGGGTGCGGACCACCCACATGAAGACGTTGTGGCTTGCCGAGGAAGACTACTTGCAGGCGATCGAAGCGGAGCCGGTGCCGGAGCCGGTGCCATGACGATGTTCCTGCCGTGGCGGCCGGTCCTGCTCGCCGGCGGGCCGGTCCCCGCGATCGCCACCTCCGTCACCGAAGCGGAAACCCTCGAGTTGCAGCGGCTCGCCGCCGACGCCACCCAAGCGCTGGAGGTCGGCGCGGCGTTCGGGTACTCCGCGATCGCGATGGCCCTGGCCGGCGCGCACGTCATCTCCGTCGACCCGCACGCCGAGCTCGGATCCCATCCGGTCACGGGTTCGCTTGCGGTCATGCGCGGCAACCTGGAAGCCTACGGTGTCGCCGACCGGGTCACGATGCTGGTCGAGCCAAGCCAGACCGCCCTCCCCAAGCTCGAACCGGGCTCCTACGACCTGATCTTCATCGACGGGGACCATGTCGAAGGGACCGTCATCCATGATGTCGAATGGGCGTTGAAGCTCCTCAGGCCGAGCGGATGGCTGTGCTGCCATGACCTGGACGAGGGGACCTGCCCCGGCGTCCGCGCGGCGCTTGACCGGCTGTTCGACCATCCCCAGCCGACCGTCGACACGCTCTTCACCTATCAGCTACCCGCATGAACCCGCTCGTGAGCGTGGTCACGCCGACCTGGAAGCGCCCGAACCTGCTCGTCAACAGGTGCATCCCCAGCGTGTGGGCCCAAACCTATTCGCCGATGGAGCATCTGATCGTCGGTGACGGGCTCGACCCGGACCTGCGATGGCAGCTCGGGGAGCTCGGCTACACCCCGCATGGGGTGACCGGCCGCCGCTACGTCGAATGCGGCCGCCGCTGGGGTGGGGTCGGCCATGCCGCCCGCGCCGCCGGCGCATGGCTCGCCCGTGGTGATTGGCTTTGCTATCTGGACGACGACAACGAGTACTTGCCCGGCCATGTGGAGGCGATGGTCGCCGAGGCGGAACGTGCGGATGTGCCGCTGGTGTGCACCGCGTGGCGGATGCCGGACGGCGCCACGTGGGGATGGACCCCACCAGGAACCAACCGGACCGACTCATCATCGTTCCTGCACCACCGCGACCTGCTCAAGATCGCCTCATGGACGCCGGAGGTCGGCTACGCCGCGGATGGCGCGCTGATCGACCGGTGGATCACCGCAGGGGTGGGCTGGTCGTTCCTTCCGGAGCCGACGCTCGTCTATCACGGGGCCAGGGGCGGCGCGCCTGAATGAGGGTAAGAAGCAGCGAGCCAGACAGGCGGGGTCCGACGAACCAAGAGAAGGGGGAACATCATGAGCAAGGCGAAGAGGGTCGCTCTGGCGCTGGTCGCCGCGGCCGCGCTCACCC
>WNGA01032278.1_pt1 | contig 11718 bp, 17 predicted proteins | sample 5400061 | NCBI WGS metagenome assembly WNGA01 (sample SAMN13153366, study PRJNA577476) | soil metagenome | isolation source: 100 cm soil or saprolite under grassland replicate 2 | place: USA:California | collected 2016-06-15
TGATGGTGGGGCCGGTGGGATTTGAACCCACGACCTCTGGCCCCGATTTCTCGGGGTCGCCAGCGCCCCAGGGTCACCGTCCAAGATTGGACTCTGGTATCCTCTGGGCGGGGTCAATCCCCTTGACCAAGCTAGACGAATAGGCATGTCTATGTTTAGACACTCGGCCCCATCTTTGCCTGGCTTACTTCTCCGGGGAATAGTCTGTTGTAAGAGCTTTTGCTCTTAAGAGATTTGTTTACCACATAGTTTCAGAAAACGATGAAGCTCGGAGAGTTCTACCCAGGACCTGCCAAACTGTTAAACTTCGCAACTGGCGATAGTGCCTACTTTGCGGGGGCAGGTCAACGAGCCAAGACTATGATAACTTGCTCCTCGACCTTGAGGATAAGCTGTTTCTCCCAAGGCGAATCTTCAGGCTAAGAGCCTATGTCTGCTACAAGGTTCCCTGGATGATAACCTATGACATGATGACTAAGATGGTTCTTGAGCATCATGCCGTGGAAATTCCAGGAGGCTGGTTGGCTCATCTAGACGTTGTAGGAAGGGATAACACTGTGAAGGACGAATATGCTGAGAGTTTTCTTCGGAAGACCCAGGTTCTTGAGGAGTGGAATAGAAGGTCTAACGCCATCGGACAACATAGGGAGACCGTTATAGGAGATGCTTTCCGAAACGCAGGTTACGCTGTTACAAGGAATGCTATCCTTGAGCATGGTTCTGAGAAACTTCAGGTCGACGTTCTTTGCGAGAGATTTAGCGAGCTTACCCTTGACCATATTGTGCTCTCCCGATAACCCTCTCGCAGAAGATACAGAGAATGTTCTGTCACCAGTGATAAGCGGATAACGCTTTATACATACAGGGGGACGTCACGGTCCCCTTGGGTCTCTACAGAAAGATTCCGACCATCAGAATAACCCTACAAGGGTTTTGGAAAGTTTCGAAGAGTGCTCTTTTCCTGATGCTTTCCCTTGTACTCTTGCTGTCAGGCTCAAATACCAACGTCGCTGGAGAAAACGTCCAGTCTGGAGATGTTACAATCGCTCCGTATTCTGTTGAGGTCCTTGCGTCATCGGGCTCTTCTCCCTCAGTCAGCAGCGATGGTTCCAGAGTCGCATACGTCTCGTCGGACGCAATCTACGTGACGGATATAGGCAATCTCTCGTCCAGAAACGTATCTCCTGGCTTCCAGCACAGCTTATGGCCCATGATTAGCGGAAACGGGCAAACCGTTGCCTTTCAGTCATTTGTAGACCAACACTTTCAGCTCTACATGACAAGCGTCTTGAACCCTGAGGCCGCAAAGCTTGTGCAATTCGACGCTTCTATCAATAGTTACGTTCCCTCGATCACCTACGATGGGAGAATCGTCGCCTTCCACACAGGTCCTCAACCGTGCTGCGGCCCTGGCGGCACTTTCGTCGTTCATGCGGACGGAAGCGGCCTTCGTCAGATTGCTCGTGATAGCAACGCTGAGATAAGCGGCGATGGAACAATGCTGGTTTACAGTCGGGGTGGTCCTGGCCCGATTACTCTAGTGAACCTTGACGACGGCGGCGAACGTATTTTGTATCCGTCAGGCGACGACCCCACAATATCTTACGACGGGTCAAAGATTGCCTTTGTGGCATACGAAAGTCTCACGAGTGACTCCGAGGTCTTTGTAGTAAACTCTGACGGAACGGGACTTAGGCAGCTCACCGATAATGATGTCGGTGACCTGTTTCCCTCTATTAGCGGCGATGGAAAGCTGGTTGCTTACCAGACGGAGCGTTTGAACCCATTCGGATACGAAATACGGGTCGTAAACTCGGATGGTACCGGCATGGCGAGAATCGATGTTGACGGTCAGACCCGCACGATTTTCGGGACAGGCTATTCGCACGGACACGTCAACTTCAACGGCTCGGCGATCGTTTTCGAGTCTAATGATCTGGGGGTCTTACTGGCTAGGAGGCTATCACCGGGGGAGGCAGTTCAGATGCTGGCTGGTGATGTGCAGAGTTTGCCCATCGATCACGGGACCAAGGCAAGCCTCTTAGGAGGCCTCTTTGGTGCCAAACGTGCGCTAACCGATGGTAAGACATCGAATGATCCGTTAGCCTGCGTATATCTTGATACATTCGAAGTTAAGGTGAAGCTATACGTAGGTCAGGGCAAACTCACTACGGATGAGACTTCTCAGCTTCTATATTTGGCAAGTAGTATCAGGCTTGCGCTCGGATGTAAGTAATGGGGCGACTCTACACGGGCAAGACGGATGTCTACGGGCCTAGAAGTGTGCAGGGGAATAAGTGTCGCATGGAGAGGCCTTAGGCTTCGATGAGAGGACGGCTACCGCGGTAGGGATATCAGCACAAATTAGAATCAGGCCTTCAAGCAGAATGAGACAGCCAGCCCATCCACGACGGAGAACAGGTCAGATCACTTTCAATGGTGCGGGGGGTGGGATTCGAACCCACGAAGGCCTACGCCACGATCTACTAGATTAGGACTTAGCGAATTTGAGGACTTAGAAACATCTTCATTTGACATGGCGTGAGACAAGAGCTGTTTCTAGAACATAAGTCTGTAGTCGTCCGAAACTGAGAAAGGCCTGCATGCACATGGGCAATCTCTTGGAAAAAATGAGCCTAGAGCAAAGTCGAAAGCAGATCCAGGATCTGGCCACTCACGAACTAAGTGTAACCGTTCATTGGGTTGGTGCCATGCTACTCTGGGCAACTATGAGTCCTCCTACAATCAGGAAGAAGCCTAGAAACCATGCAACAAAGGCGTATTCCCTGAATCGGACGGTCCTCTCTAGCAACGCAAGAGCTCCCTTCAACCGGACTGATTCGGTGAGTGTTCCATTCGAAGTAATAACTGCACTCTTGAGCTTGCTAATCTGACGATTGAGAATAATAATGCCAACAAGAACCAGTATAGACCCAATGCCTGCCAGGATAATTCCAATGTTGAAAGCAACATAGTTCACCAAAAACAGGTCAGAACTGAAAGTGCAAGAGGCCTGTTCTAAGAGCTTTTGCTATAAACGGCCAAGTGGCCTACTAGGGCAGAATGACGTTGGGCGTGGAGGAGGAAATTGCGGCAATTGCAAGAGACCTATCCCAGCTTCTAGGATACATCACTCTTCAACCGCAGACGACTTCATGGCAGCAACTAAGCCCTTTCAGGGAGGAGGATCGTATCCCATCCGATCGCTGCATAGTCTTGCCTGACAGAGTAGTCTTGCCTTTGCCGATGAGAGGAAAACTTGCCTCCTCCGAATGGAAGGCCCCTGATCGCTTCCTCCCTGATTTACTACCACTCGGATGAGACGAAACGAAGGCAGCGAGTAGGCCTAGTATTTGCACTTGGGCTAGTTAGCTTGCTAGTTCTTCCTTTCGTCCCACTCTCCTTGACTTATGGAGCAAAGACTGGTCTTCCCATCACTGTAGTGTTAGCGTATCTCTCGTACACGTGGGTAACCATTCTTGCTATGCTATACTACCTCCATAGACACCAAGTAAGGACATGGTTGCTTGCAGACAAACTAGCCTCACAGAAGGCAATTGAAAGCCAGGCGTTGCTGGGCGTGCTCAATACAATCGACAGAATGAATCTACGGGACATCGAGAAGAGGAAGAGGGCAAAGGTTCCGTGGCTCTGGTTATCTGGCAGACCAAGCATTAGCGAGAGGATTCAAAATCTCAAATCTTGACATTGAACGGTACCCACGAATTCAAAGAGAACCGCTGGGCCAGGCATCTCAGAGAGATTTTACTATCTGCCTCAAGTCTCGTCGGAAAGACCTTAGGTCGTTCTTAGCCATTCTGTCAATCGATTTCTCGCTAATTTTTTCTTCAAGATTGGTTCGTGAGTGAACCCACCAGTGATCAAGCTCGTGGAATACAGTGAGCATAGGTTCCTGGGTGCGTTCAGAAATCAATACTGTTTTGGTAGAGTAGTCAATTTCGCCATCCTGGTCTGCAGGGAGTTGGTTAGTTACCTGGACCAAAAGTGGTGCGGCACCATATTTCAATTGCCACCAGGCACGAGCGATTTGTATCATATCTTCAACGTTCACTTGTTTACCGCATCCATGCTCTAGTCTTTTGCTCCGAGATCAGCACTCCATCCCTCGACAGAGTCCTAGTGTTTCACGACAAGAATTTCCACGTGAGTTCTACTTCCTCTAAGCTCGGCGCAAAACTTTGACGTATCACTTATGGCACCGCATGCGTCATAAACAACAAAGATGGTTCTCGCAAGGGATTGGGGGTAAACTGCTAGATCTGCGTTGATTTGGTCGACGATGCCGCCATATTGACTCTTTTCTCGTATGAGCTTCACTTCGATACCGATCTGATTCTTCACAATCGCAAAATCAACTTTGGATTCCTTGCCTGCAAACTTTCCGAGGGTTTTTTCTCGTTCGGCAAAAGGATCCATCTGGATGAGAAGTGAAAACACAAATGCTTGGATCTGCGACTCATTTTCAACAGGTGTTGTGATTATTGGCCGAAGTTCCCTTTCGACCTTTGATCGCACCCGAGAGACAGTGGCATCAAGCCTACTTGCTTCTGACACCCCTTGGAACAGTTCCCTAGCCCTGATATCAGGGCCATGTAGTTTCAAGAACTCCTTGACTAAGTGGGCCGGATAGAACGCTCTCTTCGCTGTCTCTAAGACGAACTCCTCAAGCTTCACTAGGGTTTCCGACGACAGGCCGAAATCTTCGCTCAATGAGGAAGCAGCGTACCAGGACAAAGCATCATGCCCGAATGTAAGAACATCCTCAACGAAAGCGCCCAGCATTGTTTCGAGTGCCAAAGTGTGGTCAGAGGAACCTGTGGTTTCGGCGATGTAATACAGAGGGTATCCCTTATGGAGCCTGAGACCCTGCCGGACCTGATCTTTGATCAACACATCCAAAACAGACTTGTAAAAGTCCGAGTCCATGTTCCTTCCATATTGAAGCGCCGAAAACAGCACTCCGATCTGTTCACGAGCCTCCTGAGACAGAGCAGGGCCGGGAAACATCAACCCGTAGACGAACTTGTCAAATACAGACGAACCTCCTTCGCTCATAATCAGTCGCCGAATATGATGAGTAGGTCCTATGAATAAACTGCGCCCGCGCCCATTCGTATCCAATGCTGGGACGCCCCAACAATATCGATGCATGGACGGGAATCTCTTGACCAACAGACTAGAACAGTACCATCAGGAGGTTCAAGGTCAGTCGAGCAATATCGACTCATTGGACTTGGTTAGAGCGGTTGAGAGATACAGACAGATTTGGAAGCCCGACAAAGTTCGGGTTGTTCTATTTGACGGAACGCTTAACCTGAATTCTTAGCCCTTACGAACAGCGTCTAACATTGGTCTACTGCTCCTCCCATCTCAGGCTTCTCCTAAAGAGAGGTTGCAGCTGGGGCACTTGTAGTACTTGTAATCCGAACTTCCCCGGATAGTTCCTATGCTCGCTCCTCCTCTCCCCCAGGACAAGCCCGAGCCATGAAAGGGGTGGGAGGAAGAGGCCATCGTTGGTGTCACATACTTATGGCAATATGGGCAATTTACTAACACTGCCCCTCTACTCATGTCATTAGGCGTGGTCGTCTCATGTCCTTGTACACAGAGCCAGACCCAAGACCGGTTAGGTTTCGTAATGCTGGAATCGCCCTGAAGTCAGCCTGGACAGATTCCAGTTGATGCCTTAGCATCGTCAAGCCCTCAAGAGAGAGCCTAGCCAGTATTTCTTGTCCCCAGTTCTCTGGCAGCCAAACCACCTGTCCCACTCCGTCCAATAATGGGGACAAGCCGCAGTTTGGACACTTGTACTTGCCATGTCTGAGCCCCCAATAGGCAATTGCAGCCACCTCCACTACTATCCAGGTACTAATGAACAGAAGGAGGAAGATTCCCCAGTTGAACCTTGACTTGGGCTTTACCCGATTGAGGCAATATGGGCATTTGACGGTTCCCTTGAGGGGCCATTCTTTTGGGCTGGGATTGGCTGTTTCAGTGGGATAACTTGTGATCGAAGAGGTCGGGGTAATAGGCATCGGCTGGGCGTCGAAGTATGTTCGAAAGCCACAGGTTTGACAATTTGTAAATTTCGCCCCCGGATAATGTAGGATCTTCCCTCCGCACTTCGGGCACTTGAGAAGAGGGTATGTACTGGCCAAGCCAGCTTCACTTCGGTCTCTCCGCTGACCCTACCAGAATTCTTCTCCTCAGAACCAAACTAGACTGTTGGTATTGAGGAGACGAGAGTATTATCCTTATTTCCCCATATAATGCCAGATAACTGCTAAGGAAGCCATGAGGATCATGCAGATACCCCAAGAAACCCCATGGCGAAGCTCAAACTTACAGTCACGATTACCCCTGAGACAATCAAATGGATTGACGAGCAGGTCAAGAAGGGACGGTTCGCAGACCGTAGCCACGCCGTCCAGTTTTCACTAATGAAGGTCAAAGAACTTCTCGAAAGAGGGGAAATCAAGTTCTAGATGCGTCACGAAGCCTACGGGTTTTGCTCCGAAACATGAAACTTTGATTATCCTTTCTATTTGAATAATTCCATATTTAGACAGACTCTGTGGCGACGATTTACAAGTGTGGTCGGTGCGGGCTTGAGTCGCACGATAGGTCACTGTAGCTAGCTATGTTCACAGACACTTGGAGCTTCGAATCGACAAGTTGGAGAGCCTCTTAGCAAGTGAAAGACCCGAAGAGGTCTATACCGAGAAAGATATCTTGAAGCCGTTCGTCTGTGCACTTGGTTCGCCAAACTCAGGTTCCTCTGGATTCCTAGAGAGGAGCAGGAAGAAGCGGACGGTCCTAGCAGAGAGGCGTACGTCTCTAGCTAGCCGGCCTGATCGAAGCCGCTCAGTGAGTGGAAACTAGCAAAAACAAAGGAGAAACGGCTGAGAGCAGGCGAAAATGAATCAGGATTCGTAACTAGCTTCCCCATTACTGGGTTGAACTCGACCCATTAGTTCGAGTCGGGTATTGAGCTAGAGAAGACTGGATGAAGCGAACCATACCCAGAACTCTGGCCGCCGCAATCATCTGCGGGATAGTTGCTGGAGCGGCAGGCATAGTCATTCTTGGCCAAAGCTCCTCCTCCCTCTTGGTTCATCCGGGAGGACCCCATGAACAACTATGCCCAGGTTATACGCTTCTCAATTCGCCGACAAACATGAGTTTCAACGTCTTGAACTGCGGGTCTTATCCGGTCACTCCAGTCTCCTACTACGTTAGCGACTCTGCTGGGCACATGTACCCTAATCCGAACTGGTCTCTCCCCACCATTCCCTTGATGGCTAACGTGACTCTCATCGTTCTAATAGACGGAAACACCTTCACCTTCCAGCACGGATCAACCTACGGGTTAACGGTGGACACGCAACGGGTCCACTACGGATTCACGGTCACCGCTTAAGCGAGTGTTCGTGCCTTCTCGAATTGCCCAGCTCGCGTCCCGTAACTGAGTCGACTATTCGGCATGCCCCCAAGGATATGGAGACATGACTGTTTCCTGGTTTGATCTCGGTAAAACAATTCCGACAGTCACCCAAGGTCTTCACAGGACCCAGCCCGTCGCGGGCAGTCGTTCGGTTCATATCTATTACCTTCAGTTCTCATTTACACGGTCCGTTGTCGTTCAAACCTTTCAGGACCATTCTGTGGCGAATCATGTCTAACTTGGACATGGAGGAGTGGTGTCCGAACTGCAAAAAGACCACGTTCCATCGGAGTGTACATGAACAGGTAAAAGGTCCAGGAGTCTTCGCTAGATTGCGTCACTATTGTCGAGAATGTGGGGGCATGACCGGAGAAGTTTCCTTCAAGTAACGAACGTCCCAGACTGCCAAGTTACGAAATGGAACCCCTTTCCCTCATGGGTGGGCAGAACCTTTCCATGGTGTTTGATGCAGTAATCCTTGTAGAAGTCGTTGGCGAGCTTGTCGGCTAACGTGTTCCTCTCTCGTGGGATCCAGACAGCTTTCCACCCGAATCCCTCTAGTACCTTTGTAAGTCGGTCATACAGAGGGAGTATGTTTAGTGACTTGACCTGGTACTCCTTGTTCAACTGCCGAATTACTAGTTGTGAGTCGCCGTAGATTACCAAATTCGTAATGGGGGTGTGTTCTTTCAGCCAGTCTATGGCGTTGATTGCACCGGTGTACTCGGCCAGGTTGTGGGTCGCGTTTTCTGTCCAAGGTTCGCCTGCAAGTCCGGCTTGTTGGGTGAGGAACTGTCCTGTGTTCAGGTCTGAAATGGTAAAGGCGTAGACCGGTATTCCTCTAGGGTTCTTCGGCTCGCAAAGCCCGTCAAAGTAGATCTCGACGATCGAGGTCATAGGCCGCGACTTGGAACGGGTGCTACAGTGGCTTTAGGTTAGCCATTAGGTCGATGGTGTCAGGTTTGGGAGGAGGAAAGTGGCTTCTGGACCGGTGCTGCTGGTCCATCGACTCGGTTGGGGCCCGTCGACTCGACTAGTTGAGGCCGCTTAGAGACCGCCTCCGAAGTGAGAGTGCTTATCCCTGAGACGACTCTCTCGGCAGTTTCGACAGCTTGTCCTATGGTGCCGAGAGGCTTTTTGAAACGGTTGAAGAAGAAGTCCTCGTTGAGGTCGGACAGGTCCTGGTGAACCTTCAGAATGCACTGCTGCATTTTCTCCGCATCCTTCGCGACTCCATACATTCCGTATATCCTGACGAAGTAGGGGATGAGCTGGGGGATCCCGGAGTATCCGAGTAAAATGATGTTCTTGCCTACCGCCTCTGGCATCAGGTCCGTTACGATGTCCATGACGGAGTCTGGTAGGGCCAGGACTGCGAGGGGGCTCGTCTTGTCAGTGTCAATGTATTTCTGAACTTCCGAAATCTTGTCTTTGACTCTCTTTTTGATTTCCTTTTCACGTTGAGCGCGGTCTTGGGGACTTGTCTTCTCGTCGTGGAAGCTGGCGACTTCTTCAGTCGCGACTATTTTGGAGTCGATGGGGAGGACCTTCCCATCGTCAAGCGTTACCGCATATTCCACCACGCCTCTTCCCAGGGGAACCTTCGTCCTTACACGTCCCATCTTGATCAGCGGCTCCATGGTCAGTGCTAGGGTCTCACTTCTTCGTACCTGCGGCCATACTCCGTCATGTTCGCTAGATCCTTTTGGAAAGTAGTGACTATTTGCTGAAGGTTAGTTGCGACCGTTCCAAGGGTCTGGACTGATGGGCGAAACGTACTAACCTCAGTATTTGTGTGGTTCACGGTCTCGACCATAGAGGAAAGCGCGGGAGCTGTCACTGTCTTGACGCGAGTATCCATGTCCACGACCGCGCTTTGAAGGTGGCCGACTTTGCGGAGCAGTATGCCGACAACAGCAACCATTCCGACTACGAGCAGACTGACTATAATGAGAACTGAGACATCATCCAACATGAGATCCGCACAGGATGGCTGTGACTGGAGGTCAGTTCACCTTGAACTTGTTGTAACTGTCTCTCCGGGCGGGCCTAGAAAATTACAGGTAAAGCCTGTGCTTTTCCAATCCTAGTAGAAAGCCGCTAATTTCGAGCGTTGCGACAAGAACGAGGGCGGTTCTTAATCTCACGATCTTACCCGACCGATGTCTGAAGGCTAACTGAACTTCCATTCAAGCCTTGGAAGTCGTTCGCTTCTTTCCTCGGGTTGCGAAGAGTTCTAGAAGGATACGCTTCGTCTCCGAAGTGTAACTCAATGCCCTGTTGATCACAAGCCTCTCGCCCAATCTTGAACCACGCCAACATGAGTAGAAGGCACCGTAGAACACGTTCGGGCCTTGGCAGCTCCGTCTCACATCAACATTACTTACCTGGGTTCTGTTAAGTCATAGTAGGATGAAATGTTGCTGGCAACTATCATGGGACAGAGTGGCCTTGGTTAGTTGCAAGCTGGAATCGGTGTGCTCTGATGGCCTCACTCAGGCTTCTAAGTTTCCTACGCTATCGCGAACGAGCTATCTTCCGTTCATTTAGCTTCCCCGTGTTACCTACATGACCTTAGATCGTCTGGGACGAAGAGACGCCCGACAGACTTAAAAAGCGCATGTAGGCGATGGCATTACTAGGTACCCCTCAGAATGGGGAAGTTACTGCGACGACTTTCCGAGTTGGCATTAATTTTCCTATCAGCAAGTATGATTTTAGCGACGGCCCATGCCCAAACCGTTTACGTCTGGGAGTCGGGCTATGTTCTCGCATGCTACTTTGGCTGCATCGACCCCTACCCTGCGTCAGGGGCTGCCTCCCAGACCGTTGCTTCTGCATGGTCCAATCTTCCGACGGACCCCTCGTTCGTTGCTGCTTATGCAGTAAGCTTAGACTACCATGATCATAACGGGAACCATTACTGGCTTCAGGCGGGATACTGCCTCGGTACGTGCCCAGACGGTGTCGTGTATACGCTACCCGAGCTGTACGCGGAGTATGATGTCTTGACAAACTCGGGGATTGTATACAAATTCCATCCCATTGGCCAAGTCAGTTTCGGTTCGCAGCATCTCTTTCAGGTATGGATAACAAGCAATCCGTCAGGTACAGCCAATTTCAACCTTTGGGGGAATATTGCCATCGATGGCGTTCTCTACGACCAGACTCCTGCCAACTATTTCAATTATGGCTATGCGTCTGCATTTGCGGAAGTACACTCAAGTAGCTCTACTGCTCCGACAGCGCCAAATCCGATGAGTGAGTGGTTCCAGTTGCAATTTACCGATTGTAGCAACTGTAATTGGGCCCCATGGGGAAGCGGATTTACGTCATATGGCATCCAGCAGAGCTTGCCCTATGCGGTCTATACTATCTCGGTCAGCTCATTCTGGGTCGGTTACACTACCGCCCCCAATAGCGGTGGTGGTGGTGGAGGCGCAAGACCAAGATAGGGTGCACCGAAATGTTTGAGCGTTTCCTTTTGGTGGGAGACAATCCGATATACGGTCCCCCCGTACTTGCTCCCTTTGTTACCTACTTCACATACTTCATCGCGGTTTCCATTTTGACCGTCGTCAGCATACTTCTTCTCATCAAAGTCAAGAAGAACATGCGGTGGTTTAGTAGACAAGTGCTGACGCTTCTCCTAACTATTTTGACCGCCTTCATGGTCATAGTCCTTTTTGCCCTCGTGATAGCTCCTCCAATAATTCCGTATGTATTCAACTGCACCCCCGGCATTAACGGCCCCCCTAGCTGTCAAGGATTCACTAACATGGGAATCCTTAGCCAACCAACTTGGGTCTACTATCTTGGAATTGGTGGACCATCGGGACTTCTCGCCGTCCTTGCAGTGCGGAGGGTTCTAAGGTCGCGTAAAGCTAAACAATCTGGGGCCAAAATCGTCAAGTCTGCAAGCGACTTGATCGAGCACTCCCGACAAGAGTTGACTTGACAGTACCGCTTAACGGGCTCTCCGGTAAGTCGGAGAGTTAACAGAGCCCTTACCTGGGTAGGTCGCGGCGGATTGCCCAGCAAGCTCCCTATCTCCCACACCGTGAGAAAACAATCTGCCGGAAACGTCTGAGGGGTCAGTTTCGAACGAGAGCTGGGACCGGAAGTAGTTGTTGGCCGCCGAGGGGTCTGCGGGCGAGTTCTCTAGAACTTTAGATGTCCGACCAATAATTAACTCGTTTTTCCGGTCCGACATAAATGTCCGGATTAAGGTAGGATAATTTTCTATTTATTTG
>WNGA01011224.1_pt1 | contig 11717 bp, 8 predicted proteins | sample 5400061 | NCBI WGS metagenome assembly WNGA01 (sample SAMN13153366, study PRJNA577476) | soil metagenome | isolation source: 100 cm soil or saprolite under grassland replicate 2 | place: USA:California | collected 2016-06-15
TTCGACATGGCCAACGTGGAGCTCGACTTCCAGATCCTCGATCCCGACGCCGAGGGGCTCCAGATGAACGTGCTCCTCGTCGCCGCCAAGCGGGAGCTGGTGGAGAGCCGGATGGGCCTCCTCGGGGAGGCCGGCCTCGAGCCCTCCATCATCGACGTGGACGCGTTCGCCATCCACAATGCCTTCGAGCTGAACCACCCCGACGCGATGCAGGGCGTCGTGGGACTGGTCAACATCGGCCACGAAGTCACCAACGTCAACATCCTCGAAGAGGGTGTGCCGGTGCTGACGCGGGACCTCTCGGTCGGCACCCGGCGCTTCCGCGAGGACCTGCAACGCGAGAAGGGCTTGTCGGGCGAGGATGCCGAGAAGGTCATCCAGGGCGCCGCGCAGCATCCCGACCTGGGGGGCTACGTGGAGGCGCGGGGTGAGGAGATCGCGGTGGGCGTCGAGCGGGCGGCGGCGTTTCTGGCCACGGCGTCGCGCTCGGCGGGCGGGCTGTCGCGGGTCTACACGATCGGCGGCGGCGCGCGCATCCCGGGGCTGAACGACGTGCTGGGGAGCCGGCTCAAGGTGCCGGTGGAGTTGGCGAACCCGGTGCAACGGCTGCGGGTGCGGGATGACGTATTCGAAGCGGTGTCGGTGGACGAGGTGGCGCCGCTCCTGATGCTGTGCGTCGGGTTGGCGCTGAGGCGCGCCGCATGATCGAAATCAACCTACGGCCAGGGAAGAAGGCGAAGGCCGGCAGGGGCGGGGGGGGGGGAGGGCCGGGCTTCAAGCTGTCGATGCCCGACTTCCGCGCCGTCTTTGCCCAGGTCAAGGACCCGTGGCTGCTCGGCGCGATCGCGGCATGGGTCGTCGTCGGCGGCGGCGGGGCGGCGCTGTTCATCACGGGGCGGGCGCGGCTCGCCGCGGCGGAGACGCGGCTCGAGGCCGTGAAGGCCGAAAAGCGGCGCTACGACATCGTCATCGCCCAGAAGCGCCAGGCCGAGCGCGTGCGCGACTCGCTGGTGGCGGAGATCAACGTCATCCGCCAGATCGACGCGGACCGCTACATCTGGCCGCACGTGCTCGACCAGGTGACCAAGGCGCTTCCGCCCTACACCTGGATCACGCAGGTCCAGGCGTTGGGGGCAGGTGCCGGGGCGACGACCCCCCTGCCCCCGCCGCCCCCGGGCCAGCCCGCTCCGGCCACCGCAGCGGACTCCCTCGGCGCAGCACCGGTCGTGCGGGTCTCGATCAGCGGGCGGACCGTGGACATCCAGGCGTACACGACGTTCCTGCGCCAGCTCGCCGCGTCGCCGTGGTTCATCGACGTGACGCCCGCCAGCTCGCAGGTGCTGATCGAGGCGGACCGGCCGGTGACGGGTTTCAACGTAACGGTGCGGTACCGGGTGGCGGATTCGGTTTACATCCGCACGGTCCCGCTCGTCCAGTCGGTGAGGTAGCCCATGGCTTTTGGTTTGCCGACCGACCAGCGCGGCCAGATCCTCGCCCTCCTCATCCTGGTGGCGGGGGCGGGCGGCTATTTCGCCTGGACCAAAGTCCTGAGCCCGCAGAACGCGCGAGTGGCCGAGGCGCATCAACAGACCGACAGCCTCCAGGCGATTGTGGACGCGGCCAAGCGCGATCTCGCCAGCGGCACGGTCGAGGACCTGCGTCGCAAGGTGGAGGAGTACACGGGGTCGCTCGAGCTGATGCGGCGCCTCGTCCCCGAGCGCAACGAGGTCCCGACCCTGATCGACGACATCTCGACCAAGGCGAAGGTCCGCGGCGTGACCCTCGGCAAGTTCGACCCGCTGAATCCCGAACCCGGCTCGCCGTTCGATACCTATCGCTACCGGCTCGAGGTGTACGGCCATTACGACCAGATCGGCGAGTATCTCGCCGACATCGCGTCGCTGCCGCGCATCGTCGTGCCGCAAGACGTCATCCTCACGTCCGCGACGCCGGCCGCGCAGAAGCTGCTCGGGGACACGCTGGGCTCGCTGCTGCTCGCGTCGTTCTCGATCCGGACGTTCGTGAAGTCGCCGACGCCCCCGGCGCCCCCGGGAGGGACTCGTGCGCGCAGCTAGCCTCGCGCTGGCGCTCACGCTGCTCGCGGCGCCGCCCACCCGCGGCGCCGCGGCGCAGTCCCGGGACAGCGCGGTGCGGCGCGACTCGGTGCCGCCCGTCACGTCCCTGCTGCGCGAGGTGTTCGCGTACGAGGGGGGCGGGCGCGACCCGTTTATGTCGCTGCTGAAGTCGGGCGACGTGCGGCCGCTGATCAATGACCTGCGGCTCACGACGATCGTGTACGACGCGCGGTTCGCGGCGCGCAGCGTCGCCGTGCTGCGCGACGTCACCAACCGGCGGCTCTACCGCGTCAAGACCGGGGACATCATCGGGCGGCTCAAGGTGACGCAGATCCGCCCGCGCGAAGTCGTGTTTACCGTCCAGGAATTCGGGTTCGAGCGACAGGAGACGTTGTCGCTCGCCAAGCAGGAGGAGACGCCATGAAGCGCAGCGCAGCCTTCGCCGCGATGCTGACCCTCGCGGCGGCGCTCCCCCCTCTCAGCCACGCCGGGGCGGACACGCCCGCGGGGCGGGGGAGAGGGAGCGACGGCGAAGTGCGGGGGGTCAGCGTGGTCCCGGCGTCCGGCCAGGTCCAGGTGGTCATCGACCTCCAGGGCGCCGTCGAAGTCCAGGACTTCACGCTGAGCGGCCCCGCCCGCCTGGTCATCGACCTGGTGGGGGCGCGCCTCACGGCACCGGCCGCCCTGTACGACGGTCAGAACCGCGGCGGCGTGCGCAACATCCGCTACGCCCAGTTCAAGCCGGGCGTGGTACGCGTGGTGATCGACCTCGACGCTCTGAAGGACTACCAGGTGGAGCGCGGCGCCGGCGAGGTGCGGGTCCGCATCGGCACCGAGCGCACCGCCTTCGCCTCCTGGTCGAGCCGCAGCGTGGCAGCCGCGCCGCTGCCGCCGGTCGCGCCCACGGTGACGCGGACGGCGGCTTCGGGCGGTGGGCCGGCGCAGGCCGCGCGCGTCCGCACGCCCAGCGTCGGCCAACCCATGACGATCGATGAGTACCTGGCGGCGCACCGCAACGAGGCGCTGCAGTCGCAGGCCCCGCGCATCACCGTCCAGTGGGACCAGGCCGACATCGAGGACGTCGTGGCGGGCTTCGCGGCCTTCAGCGGCCGCACGATCATCATCGGCAAGGGCGTCTCGGGAAAGGTGACGGCCGAGATCAAGAATCAGCCCTGGGACCTGGCGTTCAACGCGGTGTTGCAGTCGCAGGGGCTCGCGGTGCAGACGTTGCCCGGCGGCATCTTCAACGTCATGAGCCAGGTGGAGCTGGCCCGCGCCGACTCGACCGTGCCGATCACGACGCGGCTGGTGCGCGTCAACTACGCGAAAGTGTCGGCGCTCGTGCCGTCGATCGCCTCGATCGTCACCAAGCGCGGCGCCGTCGTGGCGGACACCACGAGCAACTCGCTCGTCATCACCGAGGTCACCTCGCGCATCGACGACGTCGTGGACTTCGTGAAGGGGTTGGACCTGCGCACGCCCCAGGTGTCGATCCAGGCGAAGATCATTTTCGTGAACCGCAACGACATCGAGGACCTGGGGGTCAAGTACGACCTCGGCTCGCAGACGCAGTTCTTCAACCGGCTGGTGCAGCGGCCCGACCCCCGCACCGCGGAACCCGTGGACACGGACCTGGACGGCGTGCCCGACGCGCTGGTGCCGACGGAGAACTTCCCCCGCGACCAGCAGATCGTGGCGCTGGGGGGCAACTCGTTGTCGGGGCTGGGCAACGCGGGCCAAGAAGTTCCGAACCCGGCGCTGGAGCTCATCTTTTCGACGGCGATCGGCAACTTCGACCTCACGTCGTTCGTGCAGGCGCTGCAGCGGGTCGAGCTGGCCGACGTCCAGGCCGAGCCCACGATCACCACGCTCGACAACCGCCAGGCCGAGATCCTGGTCGGCGACAAGATCCCGATCCGGATCATCGACGTGTCGGCCGGGTCGGCGGGCGGCTCGAACGTGCCGCGCGCCACGGTGCGGTTCGAGCAGACCGGCATCAACCTCCGGGTCACGCCGCACGTGACCGCCAATCGGCAGATCCTGATGGAGGTGCACGCCGAGCGCTCGAGCGTGCAGCCGGCGTCGGTGGACATCGGGTTCACGCTCCAGACGCAGCAGGCCGACAACCAAATCCTGGTCGCGGACGGCGAAACGGCCGTCATCGGCGGCCTTACGGTGACCGAGGTCACCGTCACCAAGTCGGGAATTCCGTTTCTTGTAGATCTACCGATCCTGGGCAAGCTGTTCGGCTTCACGTCCCAGACGGAGAACCGGCGTGATCTCCTGATTCTGATCACGCCTCACATCATTGACGACCTGGTGGCGCCCACCGGGCAGTAAGCCGGGAGAGCTGACATGTTGCAGGCACGACGTGGCACGGCACTGTGGGGGATCGTTGTCTCTGCGCTCGCCGTATGGGCGTGCGAGACGACGCGGAACCCGGGCGGCATCCAGCGGGATACGCAGCAACCGAGCATCACCCTGACCAACACGGCGGGGGACACCCAGCCCATCGCCAATGGGCTGCACTTCGCCGTGTCCGCCATCGATAACCTGGCGCTCAAGGAGATCCGCCTGACGTTCACGGGCGGCTTGCTGGGCGTCGTCGATACCTTCTTCGTCGGGACGGTCAAGACCTACAGCGCGTCTCAGACGCTCACCTTCCCGGCGAACTCGGGCGCGGGCGGGTTCATCCAGATCGTCGGTCGCGCGATCGACGGCGCCGGCAACTTCGCCGAAGACACGCTCACCATCTTCCTGTTGAACGTGCAGGCGCTCCAGGTCACGCTGCTCACGCCGCAGCCGGGCTCGATCGCGTCGCAGTTCCGCGGCATCCCGATCACCGTCCAGGCGCTCCAGAAGGGCGGGATCACGAAGATCGGCTTCCTGATCAGCCCGGCCAACGCGGTCAGCAATCCGACCACGCCGCCGAGCGACTCGCTCATCATCCTCGGGCTCCCCGACACGGTGACCTACACCGACACCCTCATCGTACAGGCCGCGACGGGTACGTTCCAGGTGATCGGCTTCGCCGAGGATTCGGCGGGCCGGCGCGGGTTCACGAACATCGTCACCGTGACGATTCAGTCGGTGGCGAACGACGTGACGCCGCCACAGGTTTCGCACAAGATCGGGGCGCGCGTCGAGGTGGACGACACCGTCACCGTGCGGGCCACCGACCCCAGCGCGATCTCGTGGATCGGGTTCCGGGTCGACACGGGGGGCATGCTGCTCAAATGGGACACGCTCGACGTGAGCGCCGGGAACCTGACGGACGTGACGCGACGCGCCAGCCTCAACCTCGGCTCCGTGCTGCCGCCCAGCGTCCTGCCGACGTCGATTGTCGTGCGCGGCTACGCGTGCGACAACGCCTCGGCGCGGAACTGCTCCTACACGAACACCACCACGCTGCTGCCCAGCGCGCCCGCCCTCACCGCACCGGTGTCGGGCCCGAGCCGGGCCGCCAACGCCTTGATCGACACGGTGATCGTCGTCAACGGCATCACGGTGCCGCTCGCCGGCGCGTCCAGCATCCAGGACGCGATCTACAACGGCAACCTCCGCGAGCTGTACCTCACGAACCCGGCGTTCAACCGGGTGGACGTGTTCCAGGTCGCCAACACGACGTTCGTGGCGGGCGGCATCACCACGGCCGGGGGCCAGCCGTGGGGCATCGCGCTCTGGCCGCGCGACACCCTGGGCGGCTACAAGGACACGATCATCGTGGCCGACGCCGGGGGCACCTACCTCGGGGTCATCAATGTCGGGGCCGGTGGGCCGCGCCAGATCTTGTGGCGCCAGGACCTGCCCAACTTCCTGATCGAGACGTACAAGGTCGAGGTGGGGACGGGCGGCTCCAACGAGCGGATCACGGTGCACGACGTGTCGGACTTGCCGCAGTACGTCGCCACGGTGTGTCGGCCGGCCACCGGTGGATCGGCGTGCCATGCCGACTCCGTGTATGCGCTGTACTCGACCGCGCCCACCGGGTCCGAGACCGATCCCTTCATCGGGCGCGCCACACTGCGGATGGAGAAGCTGATCAACACCACGAACCCTAGTCTGCTGTTCAGTCATCTCTTCTGGGAAATCGCGACGACCACGTTCGCCACGGGGACGGACACGCTGCGGATCGAGCTGGACCGGGGCCGCGCCTTCGGGCCGCCGATCGTGGTGCTCTCGGCGTGCGCCGGCGTGACCGTCAAGCTCGCCGGGATGGGTCTGGGCGACCGTACCTTCGCCCGCAACTCCGGCAACTTCACCCACGCGTTCTTCGGCGAGGGCGGGAACATCGCCGCGGACTTCGCGCGCGTCATGTCGTACGACGCGCGCGCCCAATTGTTCGCGGGGCCCGGCACGTTCGCGGGCTGCTTGACCGGCAATGGCCAGAGCGACGCCGGGCAGAACGACGTGGATTTCGGGATGTCGCCGGGGATCAACGTCAGCAACTTCATCAGCAACAGCGGCGTCAAAGTCGTGTCGGTCGCGACGAACTTCAACGGCTTGACGAACGCCGTGCGCGCCGATTCGATCTACTACCTGGACCAGGACCTGTTCCGCAAGGCGACCTCGGCGGCGCCTCCGGGGCCCTCCCCGTTGACGCCCGGCATGGACATGAACTACACCCACGACTTCGGGCCGAGCGGAGCGTGCCCGCCCAGCAGCACGTACTGCGGGGGCGGCACGGACAAGAACGCGCGGTTCATCTTCGCGGCGAGCCCGAGCGGCAACATCGACGTGTACGACACGTACTTCGGGGCCTTCACGGCGACGATTCCGGTGCGCGACCCGATCACGGGCCCGCTGCGCGTCGCGTTCGACAACGTGACCGGCGAGCAGCTGCTCTTCGGCGTCACGCCGACCGGCCTCCTGGTGCTGCGGCTGCCGCCGTTCATCAACCCCCTGCCCGCGCCGCGGCCGGTGGTCGGGAACCGTTGAGCGGCGCCTCCCCCGGTGCGTGACGCCCGTGAGCGAGCCCGACTCCCGGTCGGGCTCGCGTGTTATCGGAGGTCCGAGACGCCATGACGTTCCGGTTCACGACGGCGGGCGAATCCCACGGCCGCGGCCTGGTGGCGATCCTCGAGGGGATCCCCGCGGGCCTCCCGGTGTCCGCCGAGCGCGTGAACGCCGAGCTGCAACGCCGCCAGGGGGGCTACGGCCGCGGCGCGCGCATGAAGATCGAAGCGGACCGCATCGAGTGGCTCGCCGGCGTGCGCGCCGGCGAGACGCTCGGCTCGCCGATCGCGCTGCTGATCTGGAATCGTGACTGGGAGCACTGGCAGGACGTCATGGCCCCGGAGGCCGACGCGCCCGCGACGGAGCGGCGCCGCCAGGTGACGCGGCCCCGCCCCGGTCACGCCGACCTGGCCGGCGTCCTGAAGTACGACCGGACCGACGCCCGCGACATCCTGGAGCGCGCCAGCGCCCGCGAGACCGCGGCTCGTGTCGCCTGCGGCGCGATCTGCAAAGTCCTGCTGGAACAGTTCGACATGGAAATTGGTTCACACGTGGTGGAATTGGGCGGCGTCCTCGCCCGTCCCCCGTCCCCGATCCCCCGTCCGCTGAACCCCGCCGCGGACCAAAGCCCCGTCCGCTGCCTCGACCCCGAAGCCGAGCAGGAGATCATCCGGCGGATCGACGCCGCCAAGGCCGCGGGCGACACGCTCGGCGGCATCGTCGAGGTGGCCGCGCTCGGCGTGCCGGTGGGCTTGGGCTCGCACGTCTCCTGGGACCGCAAGCTCGATGGGCGGCTGGCGCAGGCGCTGATGTCCATCCCGGCCGTGAAGGGCGTGGAGCTGGGGCTCGGCTTCGAGGCGGCGCGGCGTAAGGGCTCCGAGGTGCACGACGAGATCCTCCCCGGTCTGGCGCGCGCCACGAACCGCGCCGGAGGGACCGAGGGCGGGATGACGACGGGAGAGCCGCTCGTCGTGCGCGTCGCGATGAAGCCGATCTCGACACTGATGTCCCCGCTCAAGACGGTGGATTTGAAGACCGGCGGGCCCGCACAGGCCCAGTCGGAGCGGTCGGACGTGACGGCGGTACCCGCCATGGGAGTCATTGCCGAGGCGATGATGGCGATCGTGCTCGCGCACGCCCTCCTCGAGAAGTGCGGCGGGGATGCGCTGACAGAGCTGAAGCGCAACCTCGAAGGCTACCTGGCGCAAGTGCGCGCCCGGACGCCGAACCGGGGGGGAGCCGCGTCGTGAAAAAGCACGTGGTGCTGATCGGGCTGCCCGGCTCGGGGAAGACGACCGTCGGTCGGATCGTCGCCGAGCAGCTGCACGCCGGGTTCGTGGACGTGGACTCGATTCTGATCCGCCGGGAAGGCAAGCCGATCGCGATGATCTTCGCGGAGAAGGGCGAGGGCGCGTTCCGCGAGCTGGAGCGCAAGGAAATGGAAAGCGCTCTCGCGAATCAGCCGGCGGTGATCGCGCCGGGTGGCGGCTGGGCGGCGCAGCCGGGGGCGCTCGAGGCCGCAAAAGCCGCCGGATACGTCGTTTACCTGAAGACGCGGCCCGAGACCGCGGCGGCGCGGGCCCAGCCCTCGGGAACCCGCCCGTTGTTAATGGGTGGAGACCCGGAGGCGCCGATGCGCGCCCTCAGCAAAGAGCGCGAGCCGTTCTACCTCCGGGCCGACGCGACGGTGGAAACGGATCGGAAATCGGCAGAGCAGGTCGCGACGGAGGTCGTCCGGCTTGCGCAGACGAGTGCGGGATGGTAAAGATGCCCTCCCGCGATTGACGAAAGGTTGATCGGTGGCTGGTAAGAAGAAGAGCGTGACGCCCAAGGCGAAGACACGACGCAAGTCCGCGTCCCGCGGCAGCGCGCTCGTCATCGTCGAATCGCCCACCAAGGCGAAGACGATCGGCAAGTACCTGGGCCGCGGCTACACGGTGAAGGCCACCGTGGGGCACGTCCGCGATCTGCCCAAGCGCGAGCTGGGCGTGGACGTGGAAAACGGCTTCACCCCGAAGTACGTGACCATAAAAGAGAAGGCGAAGACCCTGGCCGAGATCAAGAAAGCGGCTAAGGCCTCGGACCGCGTGCTGATCGCGACCGACCCGGACCGCGAGGGCGAGGCGATCGCCTGGCACGTGGCCAGCCAGCTGATCAACGGCGAGAACGGCAAAGTCCGGCGCGTGCTGTTCCACGAGATCACGAAGGACGCCGTGGCGCAGGCGCTCGCGAACCCGCTCGACATCGACCAGCGCAAGGTGGACGCCCAGCAGGCGCGGCGCGTGCTCGACCGGCTGGTCGGCTACAAGGCCTCCCCGCTCCTGTGGAAGATGATCAAGACCGGCCTCTCGGCGGGGCGGGTCCAGACCGTCGCCTTGCGGCTGATCTGCGAGCGCGAAGACGAGATCCGCAGGTTCGTGCCGCAGGAGTACTGGACCATCGCCGCCGACCTCGAGAAGGACGGCCAGGCGTTCCAGGCGCGGCTGCACAAGCTCGACGGGCACAAGGCGGAGATCAAAAACGAGCAGGCGGCCCAGGAGATCGTGGCCGAGGCGGCGAAGCTGCCGTTCGTCGTCACGGCGGTCGAGCGGGGCGAGCGGCGCCGCAAGGCGCCGGCGCCGTTCACGACGAGCACGATGCAGCAGGAGGCGGCCAAGCAGCTGGGCTTTTCGGCGGGCCGCACGATGCGCGCGGCCCAGCGGCTGTACGAGGGCGTCGAGATCGGGGACGAGGGCCAGGTCGGCCTGATCACCTACATGCGCACCGACTCGGTCCGCGTGTCGGACACGGCGATCGCGCAGGCGCGCGAGTTCATCGGCGCGCAGTTCGACAAGCGCTATCTCCCGGCCGAGCCCACCGTCCACAAGAGCGGGCGCGGCAATTCGCGCGTCCAGGACGCGCACGAGGCGATCCGGCCCACCGAGGTCGTGCGGCGCCCCGAGGACCTGAAGAAGCACCTCGAGTCCGACCTGTTCAAGCTGTACCAGCTGATCTGGCGGCGCTTCGTAGCCTCCCAGATGACCCCGGCGATCTACGAGGCGACTAAGGTGGATTTCGATCTCGGGCGGTTCGTATTCCGGGCCACGGGGTCGCGCGTCCTGTTCGACGGCTACCACGTCCTGTACCACGAGGCGCACGAGCCCGAAGAAGGGAAGACGCTCGACGACCTGGCGCCGATCCCGCCGCTCGCCACGGGCGACCGCGTGACGGTGAAGCAGATCGTCCCCAGCCAGCATTTCACCGAGCCGCCGCCCCGCTACAGCGAGGCGAGCCTGGTGAAGGAGCTGGAGCGCCTGGGGATCGGCCGGCCCTCGACCTACGCGACGATCATCTCGACGCTGCGCACGCGGTGGTACGCCACCGCCAAGGACCGGCGCTTCCAGCCGACCCCGCAGGGGGAGACCGTCTGGAAGGTGATGAAGCGCTGCTTCCCCGAGGTGTTCGAGGTGGGGTTCACGGCCCAGATGGAATCGGAGCTCGACAAGGTCGAGGAGGGCGACCTCGGCTGGCAGCGGGTGCTGGGCGACTTCTGGGGGCCGTTCAACCGGGCCCTCGAGGCCGTGGACGTGAACAAGATCATCCACGAGGTGCACGATCTCTCCGCCCTGGCCGACGAGAAGTGCCCCAAGTGCGGCAGCCCGCTCGAGGTGCGGAGCGGGCGGTTCGGGCCGTTCATCGCCTGCGTGCGCTACAAGGACAAGGAGTGCGACTTCTCCAAGTCCATCCGGAAGGACAAGGTGCCCGACCGGCCGAGCGATGAGATCTGCAAAGAGTGCGGCGCGCCGATGGTCATCAAGACCGGCCGGTTCGGTGAGTTCCTCGCCTGCACGCGCTACCCGGAGTGCAAGCACACCCGCCCGGTCCCGCTCGGCATCAAGTGTCCGAAGTGCGGCATCGGCGACTTAGCCGAGCGGCGCACCAAGAAAGGCCGAAACTTCTTCGGTTGCCTGCGCTACCCGGAGTGCGATTATTCCACTTGGACCCGGCCGGTGGCGGTCCCCTGCCCGAGCTGCGGGTTCGTGGGCATGGAGCAGCGCCAGTCCAAGACGGCGGGAGGAGGGGCGACGCGCAAGTGTCTCAAGTGCGGGCACGAAATCGCCGTGGAGGAAGCCGCGCCGGAGCCGGTGGCGGGCTGACGGCCACGGTTGTGGGCGGCGGGCTCGCGGGGAGCGAGGCCGCCTGGGCCCTGGCGGAGCGCGGGTTCCGCGTCACGCTGCACGAAATGCGGCCGAGCCGAATGACGGCCGCCCACCAGACCGACCGGCTCGCCGAGCTGGTCTGCAGCAACACCTTCAAATCGGTCGAGCCCACCAACGCGCACGGCCTCCTGAAGGCCGAGATGCGGCACCTCGGCAGCATCGTGCTCCAGGCGGCCGACGAGGCCCGCGTCCCCGGCGGGACCGCGCTGGCGGTGGACCGCGTCGCCTTCGCTGAGGGCGTGCAGCGCCGTCTCCTAACCCACCCGAACGTGACTGTGGTGCGGGGCGAAGTCACCGAGCTACCTAGCCCCGCGGTCATCGCGACGGGCCCGCTGACGTCCGATGCGCTGGCGCAGGCGATCGCGGCGCGGTTGGGCGTGCAGTCGCTCGCGTTCTACGACGCCATCGCGCCGATCGTCGCCGCGGAGTCGCTCGACCTGGGGCGCTTGTTCCGCGCCTCGCGCTACGGCAAGGGCGGGGGCGACGA
>WNGA01011225.1_pt1 | contig 11717 bp, 6 predicted proteins | sample 5400061 | NCBI WGS metagenome assembly WNGA01 (sample SAMN13153366, study PRJNA577476) | soil metagenome | isolation source: 100 cm soil or saprolite under grassland replicate 2 | place: USA:California | collected 2016-06-15
TTTTTATGTTACAAGCAATAGATACATTGGTTATCACCTCTTGTGTCACTCACTTGTACATCTGAACATTAATGGTGAGTGGTCAGATTCACAATTCACCACTCACAATTCACAATTGACAATTGACAATTTACGACTCACGATTTTATAACATGGATACCAGAAAGAAAATAAATATTATCTTTTTCAGTTTGCTTATCATTATTCCGTTTAGTGTATTTGGTGTAATGCGCTGGATAAATAACAACTATACAACCTTGCCGTTTTATGGAGAAAACCAAAAAATAAAACAGGCAGACGGTTCAGAAAAAGAAATGCCTTTTACAGTTCCGTCATTCACATTCGCTAACCAGAATAATCAAACGCTGACAAGTGATTTTGTTGCAAATAAAATTTGGGTTGCTGATTATTTCTTTACAAACTGTAACGGCATTTGCCCTAAAATGACGATGCACCTGCAAAAGGTTTATGAAGTATTTAAGCATGATGATAATGTTAAGATAATTTCATTTACAGTAGACCCGGAAAGAGATACACCGTATGCTTTACAGTTGTATGCGGCAAGATATTATGCAACACCAAATCAGTGGCAGTTTGTAACCGGTGATAAAAAAGATTTATACACTTATGCACGCAAAGGGCTTTTTATAATAGCAACTGATGGCGATGGTGGTTCCGGTGATTTTATTCACAGTGAAAATCTTGTGCTTATTGATGCACATAAACATATTCGCGGTTACTATGATGGCACAAGCGATGCGCAAGTAAACCAGTTAATAAAAGATATTCAACGTTTACAAAAAGAAAAATAAAATACATATGGGAAAGATTTTTTTTCTAACTGCTTTGATGCTCTTTACAAGTTTTGCATTTGCATACAACAACGATGAAGGCAAAGCTATATTTTCAACTCGCTGTACTGCGTGCCATTCCATTGAAAAAAATGTAGTGGGTCCTGCGTTGATGAATGTAGATAAAAGACATGATGAAAAATGGATCATTGCATTTGTACATTCATTGCAAACTGTTATAAAATCAGGTGATACTGCAGCTATTAATTTATACAACAGGTTTAACAATACACCCATGCCCGATCATCCCGATATTACTGATGATCAGGTAAGAAGTATCATTTCTTATATAAAAACTGAAAGCAGTGTACTGGCCTCGAAACCTAAACAAACGATACAAAGACCGCATGAATTGCAGGCTTCTTATAGGCCAATAAAAATTACAGATTATACTTTTTGGTTTGCGCTTCTTTCTTCAATAGGATTACTTGTATGGGGCTTACTCCTGAGAGTAAAAGTGGAGAGCTTAAAATGATTCTTCCCTAATCCCTACGCTTGGATCTTTATTTTAATCCCGGAGCTTCTTTTGAAATCTCCGGGTTTTTTATATTGTATATTCTTTATCTGTTGACAAATGTTCAGAACCTCCAAACGAAAGATATTATCATTTCAGACGGATTATTAATGTAAAACGTTACAGCTAAAATAAAAGAGAAACGATAAAAGAAATGCGAACCAACAGGTGATTCCATGCAATACTAATGCCGGTACCAAAAAAATCCAATTCAAACTACTCTCAACGATTCATTTTCTGTAAAGCTTTAAAATTCCCATGCAAATTAAATATACGAGTCAACTCAATTATCTCAATTTATATTCGATAGTTCTATAGGGAATCAGGAATAATAATCATCTGGGTGAATACTTCATTTATTATATCTATCATGGAAGAAGAATTAATGCGGGAATATCTTATGCAACTTATTCTGAAGGTTTACCAACATTGGTTATAATAGAAATTCATCAGGATACTATATTCATAAATACAACGTGTGGCCAATTAGATGGAGCAGGTACAAGCCATTTCCAACAAACTATTCAAAATTGTCAGCCGTCAGTATATAAGGTATTATTGTTTCTGATCTTAATAACAATATGCAGGAGGAAACAATCATTAAAGGATATACATGTTTTTAGCACCACATCTCATGCAGATGAACCTTATTGCTTAACGGTACCAACTATTTTATTATAACAAGCTTTTTTGCTTCTTTGCTGTTTTTAGTCGTTACTGCAACAATATAAGTCCCAGTGGGAAGATTATGTTCCAAACTTGTAATGTTATCTATATTTTTAAAAGTTTTTTTAAACTGAAGGTAGCCAGTTATATTAAATATTTCTACAGACACTTCTTCTCTTATTTCTTTATTGAAAGAAAGCGTCAAATAGTTAGTGTTGTTAGGATTAGGATATATAGTAAACAATTCATTGGAAGAATGTTTCTTCACTGCCATCTCTGTCTGTTGCATTGGATTACTGTTTATAATATTTCCAGCTTGTAATTTGGTAGTAAAAGACCAGGCTGGACCAGTCGTTTTGTTTTCTCCATCGAATAATTCCACAAACCATTCATAACTAGTAGCTGTTGAAGTTAGATTTCCCTTCAAATTAAACTGACTATCTGAATCCGTCTCATATTTATTTGTGTAAGGTGAATAAGTTTTAACCGCGATATTATTATTGATGGGGTCAAATTCATAAATTCGTAAGAGTCCATGCCCACCATCTGATCTTCCCTGGTAATTTGATAGAATAGTGTATACCGTATTGCCATTATAGCTATCCGCTCTTTTTGCTTCCGCATTGGCATCAGGAACATGTCCGCCTGACATGAGCATAAAGTTTGGATAAACTTTAAATCTGTTATAAATGGCATTGCCTTGGTCGCTAAATGTTGCATCGCTATTTAAAACATAATGACTTAATACAATTACTTTCCGGTGAGGGTGGGTTTTTATAAGGTTTTCACCCCAATCCAATGGTCCGCCACTTGCATTAAAATTAGTTGTTGGATTAAGCTCCAATGAAATCACTAAAAAGCCAATACCTCCTGCATTGAATAATTGGTAGCTATTGTCGTTATTGGTTCCAAAATGCCCACCATAATACGAGCGTCCACTAAAACGTGCAGTGCCAAAATATTTATTGTAAAATTTAGTCGTGCCTGTTGGATCTCCTAAAGGAGTTTGGTCATGATTACCCACACATATACCATAGGGAATACCTTCCGGTAATCCTGTGAGATTTTGATTTTCAAGTTTTTTTATTGCTGTATCCGCTCTTTTCCATTCAACTTCATAATTATCTTTATGCTCTACTATCTTTATGCTCTACACAATCACCTAACTGGCTAACATAAACAATGTTTTTGAGTGCCCTGTTTTTAGCAATCCAGGCGGTTTGGCTTTTAAACATACTGTTTTCCCCGCCGTTCGTCCCCTGTGGCTCGGCAGTATAATACTGTGTATCTGGTAATAAAATAATTGTAAATTTTCCAGTAGTAGTAGTAGTAGTATTCTTTTTTCTTCCATAAAACCTTACACGCAGTTTATCATTTTCCGGATCAGCAACTGTTAAGGAAAGATTAGTATTGGTTGTAAAGGAGTAACCATAGTTAACAGGAAAAAGATCTTGGGGGATTAGGCGGTAAATTAAAATGTACTGTCCATAACTTTTTTTCAAAAGAAAAAGTGTGATACTCTTTCGACAGAGTTGAGCTGAGCTGTTTAAAATTAATAAGAGCAACAGGCTATAAGAGTAAAAATTTTTGCCACATGACCAAGAAATTTAAATCATTATGAAAAAGGTTTTTTACGGATGAAAAAATAAAGGCAATGATTGAATGAGATTGGTTAGTTAAAAAAAGAATATTGGGACTTATACTAAAGGTAATGCAGCCTTTTTGTTTACATCTTATTAAGACCAGATGATCCTTAACAATTTTTATTGATAAAGAAATTATCTTATTACCACAAGTTTTCTTACCTCTCTTCCGCTATCCGTTTGTACTAAAACAGTATAAATTCCACTTGGAAGGTTATATTCAAAACTTACAGAATTATTTATATTGATAAAAGTTTTTTGAAGGAGCAGATTACCCATCATACTAAATATTTCTAAAGATACTTTTCCTTTTATTTCTTTATTGAAAGAAAGTGTTAGTTTGTTTGTACTGTTTGGATTTGGATACATGGTATATCCGTTTGAAGGTTGCAGTTTAACACTTCTTTCCGATAACTGATTATTAGTACTGCTAACAATCTTTAAACTGGATGATTGAGTTGTAAAAGACCAGATTGGGCCAATAATTTTATTTTCACCATCAGATACATCTGCATACCATTCATAGTCAGCATTTTCTTGTAAAGAAGACCAGTTTACATCTACATTAGAACCAGAAGGTACATCATTAAGCTCATTAATCAATACAAAAGAATCAACAGTGTTAGTAGCTGTTGAAGTTAGATTAACCTTCAAATTAAACTGACTATTCGAATCTGTCTCATATGTGTTCGTGTATGGCGAATATGTTTGAACTGCTATATTATTATTTGCGGGATCAAATTGATAGATCCGCAATAGTCCATGCCCACCGTTTGGTCTTCCCTGGTAATTTGATAAAATAGTGTATACCGTATTGCCATTATAGGTATCCCCTCTTTTTGCTTCCGCATTGACATCAGGAACATGTCCGCCTGACATAAGGAAGAAGTTTGGATAAACTTTAAATCTGTTATAAATGGCTTTACCTTGATAGCTAAATGTTGCATCGTTATTTAAAACATAATGACTTAACACAATTACTTTCCGGTTGGGATGGTTCTTTATCAGGTTTTCACCCCAATCCAATGGTCCGCCACTTGCCTTAAAAGCAGTGGTTGGATTAAACTCTAATGAAATCACTAAAAAATTAATACCCCCCGCACTGAATAACTGGTAACTATTGTTGTTATTAGAGTCAAAGTGCCCCCCATAATAAGATTTTCCCTGAAAACGTGCAGCACCAAAATATTTATTGAAAAACTTAGTAGTGCCTGTTGGATCTCCAGAGGGTGTTTGATCATGGTTCCCTACACATACGCCATAAGGAATACCTTCAGATAATCCGGTAAGAGTTAGGTTTTCAAGTTTCTTCATTGCTGTATCCGCTCTTTTCCATTCCATTTCATATTTATCTCCGTTTTGCACACAATCACCTAAGTGGCCAACATAAACAATGTTTTTGAGTGTCCTGTTGTTAGCGATCCAGATGGTTTGGCTTTTAAACATACTGTTTTTTCCGCCATACATTCCCTGTGGCTCTGCAGTATAATATTGTGTATCTGGTAGTAAAATAATTGTAAATTTTCCAGCAGTACTAGTAGCAGTAGCAGTATTCTTTTTTCTTCCATAAAATCTTACACGCAGTTTATCATTTTCCGGATCAGTAACTGTTATAGAAAGATTAGGATTTGTTGTAAAGGAGTAACCATGGTTAACAGGAAAAAGATTTTGGGGAAGATTAGGTGATAAATTAAAATATACTGTCGGTAGCTTTTTTGCAAAAGAAAAAGTTTGATACTCTTTCGACAGAGTTTGCGCTGAGCTGTTTAAAATTAATAAAAGCAACAGGATATATAAAAATAAAAATTTTTGCCGCATAAGCAGGAAATTTAAATCATTATTAAAAAGATTTTCAGGAAGAAAAATTAAAGACAATGATTGAATGAGATTGGTTAGTTAAAAAAGAATATTAGTTTTTTAACTAAAAATATGCCACGAAGCGCATTTTCCAGAAATTTTACTGTTAATTTTAACCTGTTAGAGAGTTATTAACATGAGTGATGGTTAAATCTGGAGAAATCAAGTTTTTTGATATTTGTTGGTATCTTTTAAAAACAAAGGCTGTTTAAATCTAAGCAACCTTTGTTTTCATCTTATTAAAATTATTGATAATGCTAACAATTTTATTAATAAAGAATTATCTTATTATTACAAGCTTTCTCACTTCTCTTCCCTTTTCTGTCTGTACTAAAACAGTATAGGTTCCACTTGGAAGATTATATTCAAAACTTACAGAATTATTTATATTGATAAAAGTTTTTTGAACGAGCAGATTACCCATCATACTAAATATTTCTAAAAATACTTTTCCTTTTATTTCTTTATTGAAAGAAAGTGTTAGTTTGTTTGTACTGTTTGGATTTGGATACATAGTAAATCCGTTTGAAGGTTGCAGTTGAACACTTTTTCCCGATAACTGATTATTAGTACTGCTAATAGTATTTAAACTGGATGATTGAGTTGTAAAAGCCCAGGTTGGACCAGGGATTTTGTTTTCCCCATCAAATAATTCCGCATACCATTCATAATCTGTATTTTCTTCTAAACCGGACCATGTAATACATGGACTAGAACCTGAACTTACATCGGTCACTTCACTTATCAAGTGAAATGTATCTGCAGAAACAAAGTTAGGATTGGAAATCAGGCTTACGCCTAAGTTAAACTGGCTATTAGCATCTGTTTCATAAGCATCTTTCCAGGGCGTATAAGTTTGCACAGCTACATTATTGCTATCAGGATTAAACTCATAGATGCGTAACAATCCATAACCTCCGTTGGCTCTTTCCTGGTAATTTGATACAATAGTATAAACTGTCTTGCCTTTGTATGTATCCTTCCTAAAAGCTTCTCCATCTCCTACATGTCCGCCGGACATGAGTTTAAAGTTTGGATAAATCTTAAACCTGGTATAAATAGCTTTGCCCTGTGGACTAAAGGATGCAGTACTATTTGCAGATAAAACCCAATGGCTTAACACAATTACATTCCGGTTGGGATAACTCTTTACAAGATTTTCTCCCCAGTCTAACGGACCATTATTTGCACTAAAAGCAGTGGATTGATCATACTCAAAATAGATCACTAAAAAGTCTTTGTTACCTACGCTAAACAACTCATAAAAATTATCATTATTTGAACCAAAATGACCACCATAATAAGAGCGTCCGCTAAAGCGTGCAGTACCAAAATATTGATTAAAAAAATTAGTAGTTCCTGTTGCACTCCCTGCCGGCGTTTGATCATGATTTCCAACACAAACCCCGTAAGGAATTCCTTCCGCCAACCCTGTAAGATTTGGATCTTCAAATGGTTTAATTGCGGTATCAGCCCTTTTCCATTCCACTTCTTTACTATCTCCGTTTTGTACACAATCACCCAACTGCCCTATATAAACAATGTTTCTTTGAGTCTTGTTGTTGATGATCCAATTAGTCTCACTTTTAAAGATACTAGTGCTTCCGCCATTCCAGCCTTGTGGTTCAGCAACATAATACTGCGTATCCGGCAACAAAATAATTGTAAACTTTTTATTGGGTTTCTTTCTTCCATAAAACCTTACTCTCAGTTTATCATTTTCAGGATCGCTCACTGTTACACAGAGATTAGTATTACTTGCTTGAGTGCTTGTATTATTTGCAGGTGAAGGGTTTGAAGGGAGATCGGGAGGTAAGCTAAATCCTTTTGTCCATAAAGGTCCTGTTCCATTAAAAGTGCCGGTTTTACCCGAAACAGCATTGGTAATAGAAGTTCCGCAAACTTCATTTAATCCCCACTTTGCAATTAAACCTGTTCCATTTGAAAATTCTGACCTATAATTAGCCGAGATGTCTGCATCAGTTCTTGCCACTTTCCATATTCTTACTTCGTCTATTTTCCCATTGAAAAAGCCCTGAGGGGTATTGTTAGCAGTTAGGGTACTTCCTATAGCAGCCCGTTCAATACTGTTTCTTACCGGATATATATTATTGCCTATAATTTTGGTTGTATCCAAAACCCCGTTGATATAAAGTTTCCATTTTGCTGAAGCAGAATCATAACTGGCTGCCACATGCGTCCAGATATTATCAGGAATTAATGTTTTACTTACAACAGGATGATTAGAACCTAAACTATCTTCAAAATCCGCTACTAATTTTTTATTTTTATCAATACCTAAAAAGTAGTTGAGATTTAAATTAGAAGGAGACTCAGCATTTCCCCGCCCTTTTGTAACTATAGGAACAGCAACTATTCCACCTGTACCTGTGGTTGCAGTAACCCCTGTTCCTTCGGGTTTTATCCATGCTTCCAGCGTAAACGATGCGGTATTTAATTTTTCGGTACCAGAAGTTCCATCGGCTTTATCAAAGGATATATAATTGTTTATACCGTTAAATTCAATTGCAGTTGCCTGGTTAAAGCCATTGATCCATTCGGGATCATTTACAAGTGAACCATTGCTTGCTGATGCTATCGAATTGATAGCTGTTATTCCTGAACCTTCATTAAATCCATAACGGGCAACAAGACTTGTTCCGTTTAGAATTTCTGATTTGTAATTGGCAAGGATATCTGCATCTGTTCTTGCTATGTTCCAGATTCTTACTTCATCAATTTTTCCATTGAAAAAACCCTGCGCAATACGGGTGGAATTCAGCGTGGTGCCAATAGAAGCAGGGTCATTGCTAAAGAAATTTGGCGTAAAACTTCCCGGTAATAATACTGTCGCATCCCGTGTTCCGTTTATATAAAGTTTCCAGGTACTACTGGCTGCATTGTAAGTTGCTGCAACATGCATCCAATTGCAGTTAGCTAAAGTGCCATTGCTTACAACAGGGTGATTTGAAACAGTGGAGTTATCCTGGAAATCAGCCACCAATTTCATATCGGAAGGGCGATACCCCAAAAAATAATTTAAACCCCCGCCGATCACTCCGCTTTCATCATTTCCCTTAGAAATAATAGGTACTACCGTTGAAGCAGCAAACCCTCCATTTCCCGTTCCTGTAGTAGTGCTCGTTCCTTCAATTTTTATCCATGCTTCTAACGTAAAAGTTTGCAATTGCAAAGCAGCATTATTCGTAATGCCTACGTAATTATTGGTTCCATTAAACTTAAGCGATTGTCCAAAGGTGTTCGAAAACAATAAAAACATACTCAAAGTGAGCAGCACAACCCTGGTTCTCATTAGCAAAAATTTAAGTTAATGATAAACTGATTAAAAAATTATAGCGGCGAAATCAATAGGATAAACTTAATTGCAGTTTGTAGATAGGATAGAGGGATACAGATATGTGGCCTAAAGATATAAACAATAGATTAATTATGCAAAACCTTCTATAATTTTCTTACAAGTTTCAACTCCGATGTTTAAACTTACAATCATTTCTTTTAAAAAAATCCTCCCAACGAAGTCTCTTTGTTGAACGCATATTCCAACATATGATACAATTAAAGGATTACTTAATTCATGATCAGGAATTATAATTTTCTTTAATAGTCTTTTAATTTATTTGTTCTTTTTTGGTACAAAAAATGTTAAACTAAGCCCAATTAAAATAAATATCCATCATCCTAAATCCAATGTTTATGAAAAATCGTTTATTCGATCGCTTGGCGATTGCACTGCTTATCTCTGCGGCTTTAACAAGTGTTCCAACTATGGCAGCCAACTATTACTTTTCTACTTCGCAAGGTGATGATTCGCGTACGGCAACTCAGGCGCAAAGTCCTGGTACTCCGTGGAAAACATTGAATAAGTTAAACTCCCTTTTTGCAAATCTGAAACCGGGAGATTCGGTATTATTTAAAAGGGATGATACATTCTATGGAAGTATCACCATCAGTGCATCAGGCACCTCTTCATCTCCGATTATTCTTGGGGCATACGGGAGTGGTAATAAACCCGTTATAACTGAACTTGTTACTTTATCCGGATGGACATCATTAGGTGGAGGAATCTATGAAAGTTCTGTTATCTCCAATGCAGGTGCTGCTGTTAACATGGTAACACTTAATGGAAATGTTCAGCAAATGGGAAGATATCCAAATGCTAACGCTGCAAACAGTGGTTACCTGACTTATCAATCACACAGCGGGCAAACCTCCATTACCAGCAATCAAATCTCAGGAATTCCAAATTTTACAGGCGGCGAAGTAGTAATAAGAGCACAGCGCGACATATTTGACAGATGTATAATTACTAGTCAAACATCTACAACAGTATCGTATACAAAGGTTTCGTCTTATGTGCCTATAAATGGGTATGGGTTCTTTTTTCAAGACCATATCAATACACTCGACCAATTTGGTGAATGGTATTATAACCCACAAACAAAAAAGCTTGACGTCTACTTTGGATCAAATAATCCCTCTTCTTATACTGTTCAATGCAGTACGCTGGATTTATGTATTACCGGGCAAAGCAGGACTTATGTAACATTTGACAATATCATGTTCACCGGGGCAAATAAAAACGCTTTTTATTTCTTGGGCGGCTCACATATCAATATTAATAATTGTGATATTCTTTATGGCGGATGTACCGGAATTTTCACCCAGGGTGCATCATTTGTAAAGGTTGATAATACCACCGTTACCTGGTGTAACAGCAATGGCATTTTTCTTCAGGCTCCTACTACTAATGTCTGTAATTCAGTAACAAACTGTGTAGTTAAGAAGATAGGTACTTTTGCAGGTATGGGTGAAACTGGAGCTAATACTTACCAGGGAATTACTGCAAATGGTGGAAAAAATACTATTGCGAATAATATTGTTGACAGTACAGGATATACAGGTATAAAGTTTATGCTTGGAGATTCAACCCTCATAAAAAATAATTATGTAACTAATTATTGTTTTATAAAAAATGACGGAGGTGGTATTTATACATGGAATAATGTAAGGGATAAAAATGGTAATTTAACAGCAACACCTTTTTATGGAAATAAAATAATCGGCAACATAGTATTGAATGGAGGTGTATCTGATGCAGGAACTATATATTCTGAAACTAATATAGACCACCCAATATATGGCACACATGGAATTTACTGTGATGGTAACTCTGCAAATATTGAAGTTTCAAACAATACAGTTGCATATAATGGTAAAGGGATATTTCTGCATGATAACCGTAATATGACTGTGAAGAACAATACGGTGTTCAATAATAGGGAGTGTCAAATAGACGCTTATTATGATGATACTACTCTGCCTGCTGTTAGGGGTCTCAACATCAAGAACAATCTACTCTTCACACAGGAATTAGTTCAGAAAACTGGTGGTTTTAGATCCTTATACAATGATCTTGATAATTTTGGCACCTTTGATAGTAATTATTATGCCCAGGCATTCAATAAAGAAAATTCAATTTATTCAAAGTATATAAAAAATGGGTTAACCTATTCACAACGCTATGATATTGGAGGATGGAAATTGGCTTATACAGACGATCAGCATTCAAAACCAGGAGCAACGACACTTTCAGAATATGTATTAAATAATCTTTTAAGTGCGAACAAGTATAGTAACAGCACCTATGATTATAAAATAACTGGCACTCTCTGTACCAATCAAGGAGGCACGTGTGTTTCATCATGGGACAATTCCGGAAAACTGGATGGAGGTGCTTATAAGTTATCTTATAAAGCTACATCAACGGTAAGCACCACTACAAATGTTGTTATAAACATCGGTGCTGTAAGTTCTTCTAAAAATTATATATTGCGCTATAGTGCTCTGGGTACAAAAAGCAATGGTTCTGTTGGAATTTATTTAAGACAGGGTGCATCACCTTATGATGCAATTACGCCGGTTAAATATTACACCCTGAATACAAAACGAAGTGATAATGACATTTTATTTTCATTTCCTGTCAGCGAAAGCAGCGCCCAGATAATATTTGAATTTAACGACAAGGATAGTACTGTCTATCTTGATAATATTCAATTATATGAAGCTGATGTTACAATAACCAATCCTGATAATTATGTTCGTTTTGAATATAACTCTACAAATAAAACCAAAACAATTACACTGGACGCCAGTTATGTTGATGTA
>WNGA01011228.1_pt1 | contig 11716 bp, 10 predicted proteins | sample 5400061 | NCBI WGS metagenome assembly WNGA01 (sample SAMN13153366, study PRJNA577476) | soil metagenome | isolation source: 100 cm soil or saprolite under grassland replicate 2 | place: USA:California | collected 2016-06-15
CACCTTAAGGATCTCCTGCCAGCCAGAATTGTCAGCACGCATTTTGGCGGTGAGATCGTCACGGAGTTTGCGCAGCTTGTCGCTTAACGAGACAGGGTAGTTGTCGATATCCGTAAACAGCCGTCGCTGTTCAGAGACAAACGCCTTCTGCTTTACGATGGAGGGTATAAGGGTATGCTGCCCGTTTTCCCAGAACGGATGCAGGAGACGTTCGACTCGTTCCGCGCCGGAAATCTCTATCTCCTCGTCATCCAACCCGGTGACATCTCCTACAAAGTTTCCCTTGTCATCAATCCCGCGAAACAACTGCAGGCGACCGGGAAGTGTTGTTTTGTCGACCGAGTTTGAGGCCTTCAGAGTGGGCAAGCCTTCAATCAAACACTGCTTGAAGATGACTCCGGCGACAGCCTTCACCTCACTCGACAATTTTGTGCCGATGCCAAATCCGGCAGCTTCAGGAAATTCTCTTAAAATTAGGCGCACCTTCTCGACGTCGAGATCGCCGGTCAGGTTCGGCCTTAGATCATGTAATCCATTTGCTTCGAAGAAGCGCAGGCACCATTGACCTAATTCAGCCAGATCACCTGAGTCGACGCGGAACCCTTTGAAGGCTCGCCGCCTGGCTTCAGTTGAGGTAGCAGCCATAACGGCATGGACCGCTCCCATGTAAACGTCTATGGTATCCAGCAGGAGAGTTGTGCCGTTTGGGTTGGCGTCTAACCAGCGTTCAAAAGCTACTTGTTCGAAGTGTTTTGGCTTTCGGGTGCGGGGCTCAATTTCGGGTTCATACATGAACTCGATGTATGACTGCTGCCAGTAGTGTGCTTCAGTGCCAACCGCGGGAATGTCCAGGCGATGCGCGGCTTCCATGTTTGAGGTGTCGTTAAAGCCACCGATAAAAGCATAGGTAGCAATGTCGACAGCGCGCTCGATGTCGCCATTGCGTCGCAGTGAGAAATCTGACAACCAACGATGCTCGCCGGCCGCGATACGAAATTGCATTGCGGTGCTCGCGGTGGTCATCGGCAGATCAAAGGCGTGCTCAAACTTGATTTCCTGTGCTTGCGTGAGCGCAAACGCGCCCGTGATGTCGGCAAAGGGCTGGTTCGCAAAGATTATGGTGCCCGGTCGGACGGCGCGAATGGCCCCGAGAAACTGCATGTCTTCGATCGCCTTGGCGAATAGTTGTAGACCACCACGATCCTGTTCCAGAAAGCGCAAGCGAGGACGATCAATCTGGCTGTCTATCAAAAGGCGCACCAGGCGCTCGTGCCCGAGACAGGGCGTAAACGGGAGCTTTCGTTGAGTCACGTAGAAAGTGGCCTGGGCCTCGCTGAGGCGGCGGTTATGCAAACGCGACGCGTATTTGTACGACGCGTCGCCCATCGCTGCATGATAGCGGTCGATGTTTAATGTGCCCATATTTAGAACCCTGACAAGAGCGGGCCGCTAGTGGAGAGAGCGAAGTCCGTTTACCAGCTTCCTGCCCGCGCGTCCTGTTCCCGACTGCTCACGATCTCCGCTCCCGCCGCTCGCATCTCTTCAAGCGCCCGTTTACCGTCACCGGGATTAACTTCCACTGCCCGCATCGCATCCTGGAGGGCCCTGACCCTGAAGCCTTCCCTCAACGCATCCAGCACAGTGTTCTTGACGCAATAATCGGTGGCCAATCCGCCGACCCAGACTTCTTCAACTCCCAACCGGTGCAACTGTAGCGAGAGATCAGTTCTGTCAAAAGCCGAATACGAATCCTCATCGCCCTGTCCTTTCGACACTATTCGAATGAGTCTATCGTCGATGAGGGCAGGGTGAAATTCCGCGCCCTTCGTATCCTGAACGCAGTGAACTGGCCAGGTGCCTCCAAAGTCAGCGAAGTGATGGGTTTTTGGCGGGTGCCAGTCACGCGTCTTAAAAACCGGCTCACCTCGCTCGAGAAACTCTTCGATAAGTTGGTTCAATGGAGGAATCACTTCATCGCCCGCGGGCACAGCCAGTGAACCCCCAGGACAGAAGTCATTTTGCACGTCAACAACGATTAGCGCGCGCTTTTTTCCCTTTGACATAACCTTCACTCCCTTGTCAAATGTTCGCTAAAAGTAATTCATTATACATCTGCGGAAACTCAAGGGTGCATAGGGTCTGTGATATACCATCCAAGTGATCACCAGACAGACGACTAGCGTGGTAGACTAACGCTTTCCCAACCCAGTCCACAGCAAGAAGGTGGAAAGATGCAGCGTGATCGCCTTAGCGCCTCGTTAGGCAAATATGAGAATCTTGTCAACGCGGCGATAGAAGAGGCCGAGAAGGCCGACGTTCTGCCTCGAATCTGGGCCAAAGATCCGTCTCTCTGGAAATCAGAGGAAGCCCACCAGCGTATCATCAGAAACTCTCTCGGCTGGTTGACCGTTGCCGGCGAAATGCTTGAAGTGACTGACGATCTTTCTGCCTTCGCCGAACGCATTAGCGCTTTGGGTTTTCGACACGTAATGGTTTGCGGCATGGGGGGATCGTCTTTATGCCCTGAAGTTTTGCGAAAGACATTTGGTCATCAATCGGGATACCCCAAACTACTTGTCCTCGACTCAACTGATCCTGACGCGTTGGCAGCGTTGGGCAGCAGGATCGATATCAGTACCTGTCTCTTTATCATCGCCTCAAAGTCAGGCACGACGACCGAACCACTCGCCTTTCAAAAGTACTGGTTTGCGGAAGTGGTCCGGCGAAAACCGAATCCTGGAGAGTCTTTCGTCGCCATCACCGATCCCGGTACACAGTTGGTGCAAGTGGCGACCGACGATAGCTTTCAGCGAATCTTTCTCAATCAACCAGATATCGGTGGTCGTTACTCGGCCCTTTCTTATTTCGGAATGGTGCCGGCCGCGCTCATGGGCATTGACACTGAGCGATTTCTCAAACGCGCGAATGCCATTGCTCAATCGTGTGGTCCAGGGATCCCTGTGCCTAGTAACCCGGCGGCCGTGTTGGGTGCAATCATGGCGGAGTGTGCGAAGAGTGGCCGCGATAAATTGACCGTGGTGGCCGACCAAAAGCTCGCGGCGCTCGGTCTGTGGATTGAACAACTGGTTGCGGAAAGCACCGGCAAGGAAGGCAAAGGCATTGTCCCGGTTCACGGCGAACTACTTGGCCTTCCTTCTGTGTATGGCGCCGATCGGCTTTTTGTCTCGATTACTCTAGGCGCTCCTGATAACCAGACCGCAGCGACTCTCAAGGAACTTGAGAAGGCGGGCCATCCAGTGGTTTACCTCGCGTTAACTGACCTCTATGAGCTTGGTGCGCATTTCTTTCTTTGGGAACTGGCGACCGCGTTTGCTGGTTGGCGGCTCGGGATTAATCCTTTTGACCAACCGAATGTCCAGGAGTCGAAGGACGCAACCAGGGAGTTGCTGGAAGGGTTTGCGAAAGAAGGAAAACTCCGCGAGCAAACAATGATCGTGCAAGGCGATGGCCTGACAATCTATGCTGACGAACGAACAGCGGCGAGTTTGCCTTCGACTTCATTGGTGGATACCTTGCGCGCTCATCTCATGAAAGCCCGGCCCGGAGATTACATAGCGCTGCTGGATTACGTTGAAGAGACTGAGGACATCGAAGCGAGCATTCAGGACATCCGAAGGTATCTGCGCACTGCAACAAAGTGTGCGACGACGACCGGCTATGGTCCCCGTTTTTTGCATTCAACCGGACAGTTGCACAAGGGTGGTCCTGACACAGGACTCTTTATCCAAAATACTGCGGACGACGCGATTGACTTTCCAATTCCCGGAGAGGCTTACAGCTTCGGTATTTTGAAGCAGGCCCAGGCTCTGGGCGACTTTCGCTCCCTGGCGGCGCATGGGAGGAGGGCAATTCGTGTGCATCTCGGTAGTAACGCCTTCGCAGGACTAAAGCGTTTAAGGGACGCCATAATTGAAGCGTTGAATTATTGACGAGCGAGAAAAGCGTTTCACAGGAGCGATCACCGTTATGACTGATACAAACCCAGCAAAAATCGGTCTCATCGGCCTCGGGGTCATGGGGCAAAACCTCGCTCTTAACATCGAGCGCAATCACTATCCAATTGCCGTCTTTAATCGTGAGCCTACAGCGGCCGCCGCTTTTGCCTCACGCCATCCCGACAAACAGATCATCCCAACGAAGTCGCCAGAAGAGTTTGTCAGGTCGCTCGAGCGACCGCGCAAGATAATTCTGCTGGTCAAAGCCGGCGATCCCGTCGATTGGACCATCAACCTTATCAAACCGTTTCTCGAAAAAGGCGACATCATCATTGATGGCGGAAATTCTTATTTCAAAGACACCGAACGCCGCGAAAGGGAATTGAAGACCGAAGGACTTTATATGATTGGCTCCGGCACGTCGGGCGGTGAAAAAGGAGCACTCTGGGGGCCGAGCCTAATGCCGGGCGGGGATCGACAGGCTTATGAAGAGATCAGACCCATCTGGGAAGCTATTGCCGCCAAAGTCGAAGACGGTCCCTGTGTGACATATATCGGGCCTGGCGGATCAGGTCACTATGTCAAGATGGTCCACAACGGAATTGAGTATGGCGACATGCAGCTCATCGCTGAGGCCTACGACCTGTTGCGAAAGATCTTGCGACTTGATGCCACACAGATGGCGCAGATCTTCGAGCAGTGGAACCAGGGCGAGCTTGAGTCGTATCTAATTGAAATTACGGCGAAAATACTGCGTGTTCGAGACCCGGAGACTGGTAAGCCGTTAGTCGATTTGGTTGCGGACAAGGCCGGCCAAAAAGGCACCGGGAAATGGACCAGCCAGGTGGCTCAAGATCTGGGAATAGCAATACCTACAATCGAGGCTGCCCTTACCGCTCGAAACATTTCGGCGCGCAAGGAAGAACGTGTTGTAGCAAGTAAACTCATCGGCGCGCCATCGGCGGAGGTCTCCACGGGAGACCAGCGTGATCTGATCGAAGCGGTTCGGGAGGCCCTTTATGCCTCGAAGATCTGTTCGTATGCACAGGGAATGAGCTTGATTCGAGCGGGGTCGGACGAGTGGAAGTGGAATATCAATCTCAGCGAAGTTGCGCGCATCTGGCAGGGTGGCTGCATCATTCGTGCGCGATTCTTGCGACGAATCAAAGAGGCCTACGCGCGCCGCGCAGATCTACCGAACCTGATGCTCGACGATGAGTTCCGACAAAGACTGGATCAGGCGCAGGCAAACTGGCGGCTCGTAGTCGCCATGGCGATGCGGCAGGGCGTGCCTGTATTTGCCATGGCTTCCAGCCTTAGCTACTTTGACCTGTACCGCACAGCGAACCTTCCGCTCAATCTGACGCAGGCGCAACGTGACTTTTTTGGGTCACATACTTACGAACGATCCGACAAGCCGGAACTTGGGTTCGTGCATACGGAGTGGGAAGAACTGCTGGAGGAGGAGGGTAAGTAGGCGGTGGCGTGAACGACGTTATTTTCCATTTTCCATTGACCATATATCATTTGTGTCAAAACGCATGTGGTTGAATTGAACAAGTTGGGAAGGGGGCAAGCGGAGATTCAGGCTTGTGGCGGTAGTGAATTCCAGCGCGCCCCCCGCTTGTGTACAGCCAATCGACTTATCGGGATATTAAGGGTGAACTTTGAATTCTGGGTTGCTGCTAGCGGAGCGTAGCGGGGGCGCGCTCGGCATCACTTTGGTTGGAGACCTCTTTGTCGCTTGCCCCTTTCCCAACTTGTTCAATTCAACCACATGCGTTTTGACACAAATGATATATGGCCGATGGAAAATGGAAAAAGGTTTTTTGGCTGACAGTTGCATGAGTGCCGCGCCCGAGCAATGACAATTCACATTCTCGACGATCCCGAACAGGTTGCTCACGCTGCTGCGGAAAGGTTTGTTGGTGCGGCGAACGCCGCAATCGAGACTAGAGGGCACTTCAGCGTTGCTCTATCCGGCGGTTCAACTCCAAAACATGTCTACGAACTGCTCGCAAGGGACGATTATCGAAATCGCATCACCTGGTCCAGGACTCACATATTCTTCGGCGACGAACGCTGTGTGCCCGCCAATGACCCCGAAAGCAACTATCGTATGGTATTCGAGTCACTGATTTCTCACGTGTCGATTCCAATTGAGAATGTTCATCCCCTGCAGGGGTCCGGCGATCCTGACGTGAACGCGCGCGCTTATGAACAGGAACTCAGGACCTTCTTCCAGAATGTCGCCTGGCCTCGAATCGATCTGGTCTTCCTTGGTCTCGGAGATGATGGCCACACTGCTTCACTTTTTCCGGGTACTTCCGCTCTTAAAGAAAACAAAGCGTGGGTGGTTGCCAACTGGGTCGAGAAGCTCAACAGTTTTCGCCTAACGCTAACTGTTCCAGCAATCAATCATGCCATTGAGATCAAGTTTCTCGTCACGGGAAGCGGCAAAGCAAAGGCTTTGGCTGCCGTCTTGCAAGGACCAAGTAAGCCAGAGGAGTTGCCGGCCCAGTTGATCCAGCCGGTGGACGGTTCATTAGAGTGGCTGGTCGATAAGGAGGCCGCAGCTAACCTCGATGCTCACTAAGGAACATCAGCGACTACGAGACAATTCAGATTCAATCAAGCCCTGGAGATTATGGGGCCCTTATCTTTCTGAGCGTTCGTGGGCCACGGTGCGCGAGGACTATAGTACCGATGGTAACGCCTGGAGTTATTTCCCTCATGATCTGGCTCGCTCGAAGGCATACCGCTGGGGAGAGGACGGGCTGGCTGGGATTTGCGATCGGTATCAGATTCTCTGCTTTGCCATAGCGCTCTGGAATGGACGCGACCCAATCCTGAAAGAACGACTCTTCGGGCTGGTGCCAAGCGAGGGGAACCACGGCGAAGACGTAAAGGAATACTACTTTTATCTCGATGCGACTCCCACGCATTCGTACCTGAAATACCTCTACAAGTATCCGCAGGCGGAATTTCCGTATACCGCGCTAATTGAAGAGAACCAACGGCGGCGAGGACAGCACCAACCCGAGTTTGAATTGCTCGACACTGGGGTCTTCGCTGCTGATCGCTACTTCGATGTTTTCGTCGAATTCGCAAAAGCCAACCCGGAAGATATTTGCATTCGCATTGAAGTCATAAACCGCGGCCACGAGGCCGCCCCGATATATGTCCTTCCGCATCTTTGGTTTCGCAACACCTGGAGTTGGGATGTAGAACCAAAAGCTGAGCCGCAGATTCGGGTCGGTCCTGCCGACGACGGCTTTGTGAGCCTTGAAGCCTCTGACTTATCGGCTGAGCCCCTATCAAATCTCAAGTTCAATTATTTCGTGGGTAAGCGGTATCTCTATGCTGAGGTGGGCGGCGATTTGCTCTTCACTGATAATGAAACCAACGCACAACGTGTTTGGGGCCCATGGGCGCACAACCGAAGTCCATATTTAAAGGACGCATTTCATCGTTACGTCATTAACGGCGAGGCCAGCACAAACCTGGACCAGACAGGAACGAAGGCCTGCATCAACTACGCAAACCGTCTGGTACCGCCAGGAGGTTCGGTTGTTATTCGTTTGCGACTCTCGGACACAGAACTTGCCGACCCATTGGGCGAAGTTGACCAGGTCGTCGAAAAGCGGCACGCCGAAGCAGACGAATTCTATGATGCTATTCACTCACCGAACGCAACTGCTGATGAACGGATGATTCAACGGCAAGCGCTAGCAGGTCTTATCTGGAACAAGCAAAGCTACTTTTACGATGTCCACCTCTGGCGAGATGGAGACAATCCCACCTGCCGTCCTCAGCGCAATCATGGTCGCAACGCAAAGTGGTTGCACTTGAACTCGATGCGTGTGCTGAGCATGCCCGACAAATGGGAGTATCCGTGGTTTGCTGCCTGGGATCTTGCCTTTCAATGTGTGCCCTTCGCACTCGTGGATCCCGAGTTTGCGAAGGAACAACTCTGGTATCTGTTATTTGAGCAGTTTCAGCATCCGAATGGCCAGATTCCTGCCTATGAGTGGGAGTTTTCAGATCTCAATCCGCCAGTGCACGCATGGGCGGTCTGGCGGATCTACAACATGGACCGTATTCGCTCGGGGAAAGCCGACCGGCAGTTTTTGGAGAAATGTTTTCACAAGCTCCTGCTTAATTTCACCTGGTGGATCAACAAGGTCGATAACGAAGGCAACAACATTTTCGAAGGTGGATTTCTGGGTCTGGACAATATCACCGTGTTGGACCGAAGCCACGAACTGCCAAACGGAGCGACATTGGATCAGTCGGACGCCACCGGCTGGATGGGAATGTTTTGCCTGAACTTAATGCGCATTGCGCTCGAATTGGCCCAGGAAAACATAGCTTATGAGGCCCTGGCCACAAAGTTCTTCCAGCACTACATCTATGTCGGTGCGGCTATGAAGCAGATGGGCAGCCAAAACGTTGAACTGTGGGACGAGCTTGATGGTTTCTTCTATGACGTGTTGCGATATCCCAATGGTGACAGTCACAGGTTTCGCGTGCGCTCTTTAGTTGGTCTCATTCCGTTATATGCGATCGAACAGTTGGACGAACGCACCCTCGAACGCTACCCGGGATTTCTTACAAACTTGCACTGGTTTCTACGCAACCGTCAGGACCTTGTCCAGAACTGTCTTACGACCATCGAACGCGATGGCCGAAAGATCCATGTGCTGGCGATTCTGAATGAGAAACAGATGCGACGCTTGCTCGACAAGGTTTGGGACCCGGCTGAGTTTCGTTCCGAGTTTGGTTTGCGCAGTTTGTCTAAGTACCACCAGGAACACCCTTTTGTTTTTGGCGAACGCACGGTGGGCTATGAACCCGCGGAATCAGCCGAGATGCTTAAAGGTGGGAATTCCAACTGGCGCGGCCCGGTCTGGTTTCCCACGACGTTCATGATGATCGAGTCTTTGCGAAAACTCGGCACCGCATATGGACCATTGTTGGAGATAGACAACCCGGTGGAAACAGAGCCTCCAATCACACTTTATGATATGGCGCGAGGTTTTGCGGATCGTCTAATAAATCTATACAAGCGCGATCAGACGGGCAATCGTCCGGTCTATGGAGAAGGTGGGAAGTTTCAAACTGATCCAAACTGGCGAGATCTTATATTGTTCTATGAATTTTTCCACGGCGATACTGGGGTTGGATTGGGTGCCTCTCACCAAACAGGTTGGACGGCACTAATTGCCTCATTAATCGACGAGTGGCGGCAATAACATATTCGAACATGTTTCCTTCTGCTTAAATCTCAGTAGCAACCACGGTGCCAGTCAGCAGTTATCGAATCGCGCCGTTTTTAAGAAACCTTAGCAGGGAGTGTTCCGCCGGATGGAGTTTGTATCCACGATACGCGATTAGTTCCTGATGAGTATTAAAGTATCGGCCGATGATTTTCTTGGGAAAGTAATTAATGACTGCCGGGCAGATGTATGAGCTCCGACATACTGCGGGAGTGTTGCCCAGGACTTCGGACGTTTCTCTAATGGCATCGACGACCTTTCGCTTCAGAAGCGCTCGACTATCGATTGCCTCGGCAGCCGCCCTGGCCAGAGCACAGGCACAGACAAGGGTGCCGGCCCAGGTTCGAAAATCCTTGGCGCTAAAGGTTTCGCCCATGACTTCCTTGATGTACTCGTTAATGTGCCTACTTTTAATATCGACAAACTCGCCATTACCATTTTGATACTTAAATACTTCGGCGCCAGGAACCTTCAATAAGGCTTTCACAACCTTTGCTACGCGCGCATCCTTGAGCTCCCGATGTTGAGGGACTCGCGACTTACCGGTGAAATCAAATTGCACCAGGTCGCCTTTCACCTTTACATGCTTCGGGCGAAGAGTTGCGATGCCGTAGCTTCCATTCTCGTTAGCGTAAACTTCGCTGCCCGGCCGCATAAAACAAGTTGAGAGAATTCTCAGGATACAGGCCATCACTTTATTTCGACTCAGCACGGGGTCCTTGATATGGCGGTTTATGGTAGTGCGCATTTGCGGTAACGCTTCAGCAAATCTAATGATCCTTTTGAACTTCTGCAGCTCACGTTGTTTGACGAAACTCTCGTGATAGAGGTACTGCCAGCGACCGGCAGCATCGTTGCCAATAACTTGAAGACGTCCATTTGCGGCGCTGTTAATCGCTACGCGAGTCCAGGCAGGCGGAATTCTTAACTTTCGAATGCGCTCAAGGTCGGCTGGGCTGGCCCGTCTCCCGTCGGCGTGCTTGTAATGGAAGCCGGTACGTGGCGTTCCTGATCGTCTTATCCCGGTCCTTTGCAAACGCTCGATATTTGTCATTACGTCATCAGTGCTCGGAATGAAAATTGTATTCCGCTGGGATCGGAAGAGGATCCGTTTTCAAAACGGACGGTCGGATTCGAGTTTTCCACGAGAGGAAGTAATGAGTATCAAACAAGATGGGTCCCAAGGCGGTTACGACAATGGCCATTCTGGTGTGAACATCACCTGTTCGTGGTGTGGCGCGACGATTAGATCCGAAGCCACTCTACGCGCGGAGAAAATGTGTTTGATCTGTCATGCTCGGTTACTTAACGACCACTTTCAAAGAATCCGCAAGCGCGAAGCAAATCGCGCCACTGGCAGCCAATCGAAGTACGTGTGATTGACCGCGCAGTGGCACGGAATGATTACGATTTCCGCTTCTGATCACCTCGATCGCCTTGACCGGCAGAAACCTTTTTCTTTGCAGATTGCCTCCGATCCTGTGCCAGTGAGCGTCCAACATCGTCCGACTCATCGAATCGTCCCTTCGCGGCGCGTCGCACGTATCGCTTGTCAGCGCCGGTATCTATAAGTTCGCGATCGCTCTTCCGTGCCTTTCTCGGCATTTTTTCCTCCTTTTGGCTGTGTAGTCTTCTTGTACACGACGATCTGTCTTTGTTCACTTTGAGAGCACAATCGATCCCAAACAAAGACGTGCCAACCTTGGCCGCAATAACAATGCCAAGTCGCGGTTTGAGTAGATTTCCCTCAATGCAGAACTAATTGCGGAGAATCGGGCAGGATCGGCGCGGTATTTGCTGATTAGGCGACAGAAGAAAGTCATGTACGAAAACAAAAGGGAGAACGTCGTGAGCGAATGCGGTACGGGAATTAGTGAAGCAATCTCACTGGACAATGAAGCGATGGGCGGCATCGAGGCTGCCCAGGCGGAACAGGAGAGCGGTCGGCCGGCGATCTCGCTGGGTCTGTTGAAAGATTCGATTGAGAAAGAACGGGCGAGCTTAGATTTGTTGAGCGAGGGTGTGGAAACGCTGCGCCAATCACTCGAGCATCGACGTCAGGCTCTTGACGAAGAAGCAGAGATATTGGAACAAGTGATAAGAGACTTGACCGAGGAAAGACGCTAACAGCGAAATGCCAGGAGGAGACAAATCAACTGATTAGAAGTAGGTATGGCTGTGCAAGTAGATCGAACTGTTAGCTTGCTTCTCGACGTTGAGGTGGGTCAAACGACGCAAGCTAACAGCTTGCGTTACTTTCAAAGGGGGAATTGAGTTATGGCCGATGGTGATGGTAGTGGAAGTGCCGGCGTAGTTGCCGTGCTGGTGATCTTTGTAATTGTTGTGGTTGCGGCGTTATTTGTGTTTGGCGGGCGCATCTTCAACGGCAACAAGAAGATCGACATAAATATTCAGACGCCGGCGAAGTAATCGCCAGGCCACTGATTTGGAGTGCGCTGGCCTGGCAGCGCTTTGGCCTAC
>WNGA01011230.1_pt1 | contig 11715 bp, 10 predicted proteins | sample 5400061 | NCBI WGS metagenome assembly WNGA01 (sample SAMN13153366, study PRJNA577476) | soil metagenome | isolation source: 100 cm soil or saprolite under grassland replicate 2 | place: USA:California | collected 2016-06-15
GCAAGTACTTTTGGCAGATCATCAGGATGTACAAGAGTACCCATTACATCAGCGCCCATTTCCTGTACCTCACTATCTGAATAACCTATAATATGCAATATGTTTTTATTGACAAAAACGTTAGAGCGCTTTTCAATATCATATATGTACACAATATTAGGCACAAGGTCGAGTATTGTACGGGTAAATTTTTCACTTTCCTGTAGCTGAAGCTGGTTTTCGCGCAACTGGGTTATATCCATATGCACACCGAAAAGTCCTATTATATTTCCTGCAGCATCTCTGTTAATTTCGCCTTTTGAATAAATGTATCGGTATTTTCCATTCTTATCCTTTCTCCTGTATTCAATATCAATCGGGATGCCTTTTTCCCGTGCTTTCTGCGCAGCATCTTTCACAGCAGGTAAATCATCGGGATGCACATTGCCAAAGTTTGTAGTATCAATATTAACCTCTCCCGGTTTGTATCCATAAAGCCTGTAGCATTCATCGGACCATGTAATAGTGTTTGTGCGGAAATCATGTTCCCAACTTCCGAGCTTACCTATAATTTGCGCCTGTATCAGTTGTTCTTCACGTAATCTGAGATGTTCGGTTAATAAAGTATCATTGGTAACATCCTGAATGGTACCCACTGCCATTTGTTCATTTTCCCAGCTTATAATTTTACCGCTTCCCCTGATATATTTTAGATTATCATCTTTAGAAATAATACGGAATTTAGAAATTTTTATTTCCTTTTTTCTAAAAGCCTCCTTAACAGCATTACGAATATAATCCCTGTCATCAGCATGTACATATTCAAGGAATTTTTCAAAGGATGGAGGAAATTCTCTTGGCTTGCATCCCAATAACTGGTAAAGATTATCGGAATAAGTTAATTCACCGGTGTGCAAATTCCATGAATAACTTCCCTGCCCTGAAGTTTTCTCTGCTTGTTTAAAGGTTTCATTCTGGATCGTTAATTCTGCTTTCATTCTTCTCTGCGTCTGTAAGTCGTTTCTTACTTTGAAAAAGGAAACAATCAATATTCCCAAAGAAATAAAGCCAAGAGTTAATAATGAAAAAGGAGTTACAAAAGCATAGCGGCTCTTTTGTGCCATTCTTCTGCTTAAATCCTCATCTTCGAGTGTTATCATTGAAGCAACAAGATTCCTTATGCCCTCCATCTTTTCTTTGCTGGTATTCAAATAAGGTTTCAATGATTCACCACTGTAAGTAGAATCATTAGACAATCTGATTATATAATTAAGCAGGTTATCTCTGTCTGCAATCAAAAGCATAAGGGTAACAACATTGTTGTGTTGTGGCACATTATCTCTTGTTGATGAATCAATTTCCTTAACGGTAAGCTGAGCCTTTTCAATCGCACCATTAAAGGGTTCCAGGTAAGAGGAATCTTTTGTAAGCAGATAACCACGCTGTCCTGTTTCTGCATCTTTCAAATAAGACAGCGTTTGTTCCAGTTTCAGTTTTACAATATGTGTATGATTAACGAGATCAGTAGCATTCACAAGTTCTTCAATCGTTATATAAGAAAAAGAAGAAACAAAAATTAAAATGATGAATAGCGCGCCAAAAAAAACATCTGTTAATGAAGCGCGGTACGATTTCATTTTTTGAATAAGTGCATTAAAGGTTTGTATGAATTTGCGTGAATCCGGCATAGAAATAATAAACTGTTTTAAATAGGCAATCAGAAATCAAAATAAGGTCTAAAAAAATTATATCTGCATAAACTTTGTGAATCAGCAGTTATAGCTCAGGCAAAAATCTGTTATTATTTTCTATCTATTATTAGTTTGAAAGGAATTAAACAGTTTTTAATTTTCCACAAAAATAAACCTGTTTACTTTTATAATCTCGCAATCTTCCAATATCCATTATACAACTATGCCAGAATTAATTACAATTGCAAACAGGCTTGCTCTGTCGTTTGTTCGATCTCCAAATAAAAAATACGTCGAAAAACATATTATGCAGGAAATTAATTGTCTTGTTCATGAAGAATCAAAACAGCCTGTTGATTATAAAGTAAAAGTTGAGATTATTAAATTGATGCAGGAATTTATTTCCGGCAAAAGACCTTATCAGCTAAATAACGGCGAAATAATTATTACAGAATCAAAAGAAAATAATATTTGTCTTGAAATGATGGATTCCATTTTAGAACAAATTAATGCTATTCATAAGCAACGGGTAAAAGGCATTTAATAGATGCAAGGTATGCTCGGCTATTGGACTTAAATCAATTCTATAATTATCTTCAAATAATTTCAGGTATTAGGATTGAGGTGCAAATTGATTTTTTTAAGCAGGTCTTTAAATCCGAAAGGTTTGCTAATAAAATCATCGGCGCCATACTCTTTATACTCATCATTTTTACCAATGTGTGCTGAACAAAGAAGAATCTTTATGTGTTTTGTTTTTTTACCTTCTTTCAATTGCCAGCATATATCTCGTCCATCAAAATCATGAAGTTTAACGTCCAGCAGAATTACATCCGGCTTAAATACATCAACAGTTTTAAATGCGATACTACCTCTTGAAATAGTAGCTACCTGATACCCTTTTTTTTGTAATAAAGCAGCCAACGGAACCAAAACATCTTCCTCATCATCTATAATTAAAATCCTTGCCATAAAAATAATAATTATTTGGTATCAAAGAAAAAGGAAACCAATTTACGTACCTAATTTTCCTGGATAATAATTTTTTCTGATTTTTAATGATTATTAAATTAAATTTTAAGATTGATACCCGCTCATAACAAATTATCGTTTGCCTGCAAATCAATTATAATTTGCTCACTTTTTGTGATTAAAAAATGAGAAAAGTTCCTCCACTTATTGAATAAACTATTTTAGATATTTTTTCAATACCTTGTAAAGGGTTTTCATTGTATCGTATTTATAGCTTATCCGTATTGTTAAAAAAAGTTTTAGATAATTTCCGTTTTGTGGTCCTCTTTTTTAATTGAATAGTACTAATTAAATTTTTTCATTCTGTTTTTTTGCAAAAAACAAGCGTCCTGTTTATCAACCTTTTTCTTAAATGCATTTTTTGCAACCCACTTTCAATGTCCTTTATAAATCAATTATGAAAGCGCTTGCACAGAGAATAGCTTTGAGCTCATCAATACAGGGAGATAAAATCTAACTCACACAAACAGTTAATCTTTTCCCGTATCGCTTTAATTCTTTCATAAAGACCATCATTTTTAAATCATTTATTCTCTTAAAACCTCTGCTTATGATGTAAGCCATTAAAAATTGTTGCTAAAGCTCTTTGCCGGTAAGGTTTGTACCTGATGCAAAGGATGCCCCTGAAAAATACTTCTGCAAGAAATGCAGCTCAACAAACCATATATCTTTTCATAATCAAAACAAAGGAGATTCTTATGAATAAAATAAAGAGGGATATAATACCATTTATCCTGAAAACAGAATTTCGTTCACACTTGTTTTTAATTGCAACGTTTATATTTATCTGCACAAGTTGCAAAAAAGAACAAGCAGTAACAGATACACAGCAATCACGCATATCAGTAGATATGAGTGCCGCAAAAGCCGACATTATTGTGCATGCAGGCGGATCAATTCAGGCTGCTGTAGATGCTGCAGAGGCAGGCATGTTAATTAAAATTGAACCCGGCACTTATAGCGAAGCAGTAACAGTTAATAAACCAGGAATTAAATTGATTGGCATAACGAACAATGGTGTTGGTGTAATTATTAAAAACCCAGGCGACGAGGAAAATGGCATTACTGTTACTGATGCAGGTGATGGCTTTGCGCTTCAAAATGTTACAGTGCAGGGATTTGAAGAAAACGGTGTATTGCTTACAGCAGTTGATAATTTTAGCATTTCACATGTAACTGCTGTTAACAATGGAGAATATGGGATTTTTCCTGTTCATTCTTCGCATGGTATAATTGACCATTGCACTGCAAGCGGACATACTGATACAGGAATTTATGTAGGTCAATCTTCAGACGTTGATATGCAGTTCAATTTTGCATATGAAAATGTGAATGGTCTGGAAGTAGAAAATTCTTTCAACGTTAATGTTACTCATAACCAGGTGTATAATAATGTTTGCGGAATGTTGATTGATCTGTTACCAGGTAAGGATGTAAAAACATCATCAAATATTTACATTGCTAATAACCATGTGTATGACAACAACCATGTTAATTTTGGAGAGCCCGGTGAATTAGAATCATTTGTTCCATCAGGATTAGGCATACTCATTCTTGGCGCTGATGAAACAACTGTAGAACAAAATACTGTAATAGGTAACAATTTTGCAGGCATTACGGTATTTAGTGTGCTGGTACTTGGTGCACTTGCAGGTATTCCCCCTGAAGCATTTGCAGACATTGAACCTAATCCTGACGGAGCAAAAATTTACAAAAATGTTGTTCTGCAAAATGGCAAAGTTCCACCATCACTTCCCATCCCGCTTCCCGGTGTAGATCTTTTATGGGATGGTTCAGGCATTAATAATTGCTGGAGTAATAATAATTTTAAAACAAGTTATCCTTCTCAATTGCCATTGTGTAATTAATAACGTAATGCTTCAAAAAAGTTTTGATGGATTATGAAGGATGTGAAGTGAAAAGGATGTCTTCGTAAAAAGAGGGCATCCTTTGTACTTTAGAATAGTTTCAATAGTTTACAAGTCCGGTTTACAATTTGCACTGATTGATAAACTATTAAAATTTATAAACTCGTGAACTTTGCTCAATAGAGATCAGAATCCTGCATTGCTGCGCAGCGGGACAAGTGTAAAAGTGCCCCCGGCTGAATGCCGTTCGGACGGGAGTGACACAACAGGTGTTGATAGTAGCAATACAAATCGTCCCAAAAAATTTATTGCACATTTTATACCGTTCAAACCAATATTAGTCTTTCATTTCATTGCTAATTGACAGGAATAAAAATATCAAAGGTTGAACCGATACCGGGTTTGCCCGTAGCCTTAATAAAGCCATTATGATTTTGAATTACTTTTTTGCAAATGGCCAAACCAATGCCCGTGCCATTATATTCTGTTTTGCTGTGAAGACGCTGAAATATATCAAAGATTTTATTTTCATATTGCTGTTCGAAACCAATACCATTATCAGCTATAGATACTTTCCAATAATTTGTTTTAGTATCTACCCCTGATTTATATATCTCTTCACTCTTTGCAATACCGGCGGTAATATGCACGTGGGGAGGTATATTCTGTTTGCTATATTTTATGCCATTTTCAATAATATTGGTAAACAATTGCAGGAATTGTATACGCACAACTTTTATTTTTGGTAATGGTGATAATTCGATGACTGCATTTTTTTCTTCTATTATATGATGCAATGCATTTTTTACTTCTTCCACTATATAATTTAAATCGGTCTCCTCTTTATTAATGGCGGTAGTATTGGCGCGTGAGTAATTAAATAAAGCTTCGATAAGTTCATTCATTCTGCCAACAGAGGATATGATACGTGTAAATAATTCCTTATTGTTTTCTGATAATTCGTCTGTAAGAATACGGCTCATGAAGATCCTTATTTTTCGCAAAGGTTCCTGCAAATCATGACTGGCAACATAAGTAAATGAAGTCAGTTCTGCATTGCTGCGTGCCAGTTCCTCGTTGGCTGCAATTAATGCATGGTTTGCTTTTTTTATTTCAGTAATATCAATAGTAACCCCTATTATTTGTGTTACCTCGCCTTTTTGGTTACGGGTAAAAACAGTATCACTGGAGAGCAGGTATATATAATTACCTTGTTTATTTTTTAAACGGTATTCTATTTCTAATATAGTGCCATCTTTAAGATGTTTACAATTTTCATGATGTGTTGATATCCGATTTAAATCACCAGGATGTATAATCGTTCTCACTACATCATCGCCAAAATCATGTATTTCTTTATCTGTGTAACCTGCTACATTTAAAATGTTCTTATTGATAAAAACATTCTTCCGTTTTTCAAGATCATATATATAAACAACGTTAGGCGCCAGCTCGAGAATAGCACGATTGAACCTTTCACTTTCCTTTAACTGCAGTTCTTTTTCACGGAGATAAGTAAGGTCCATATTTACGCCGAACAAGCCAATAATATTTTCTGATGGGTCCCTAATGACTTCAGCTTTTGAATACACGTATTTTAGTTTTCCTTTCTTATCAATTCTTCTGTATTCAATATCAACAGGAATTCCTTTTTCACGTGCATTTTTTAATGATTGCTGAATAGCTGGTAAATCTTCCGGATGTACATTAGCGACAGTCTTTTCATCAACTTCAATTTCTCCTGGTTCATATCCATACAGGTGATACAGCTCATCTGACCACGTAATAGTATTGGTAAGAAAATCATTATAAAAACTGCCAAGCTTGCCAATGTTTTGCGCTTGTGTAAGCTGCGCTTCACGAAATTTCAAATGTTGATTCAGCAAGGTATCGGCAGTTATATCACGCATGGTTCCCACCATCATTTGTTTATTGCCGTAGTTTATAATCTTGCCGGTTCCCTGGATGTATTTTAATTTACCGTCCTTTGAAATAATACGATGCCTGGTAGTCAATGATTGATCATTTTTTGAACCTTTTGCATTGATGTCTTTTATGTAGTCTTTATCTTCAGGATGCACATAATTTAAAAATTCTTCCAGTGTAGGCGTAAATTCGCCAGGCTTGCATCCAAGCAGCCTGTACATGTTGTCTGAATAGGTTACTTCGCCATTAACCAAATTCCATGCATAGCTTCCTTGTAAAGAGCTTTCTTCTGCCTGTTTAAAAATTTCATTTTGAATAAGCAGTTGATCATTTAATTGCTGTGTTCTTTCGTTGGCATATCCAAGATCTGCATTTGCCTTCTCTAATGCCTTGTTATGTTCCCGCAATTGCAATACAGCTTCTTTTTTTTCTTCGGTTATATCGCGGAAGGTTACAGTAAGACCATCGTGTAATTTTTCTAATTGTATCTGAAACCAGGCATGTACATTATTAAAAGTGCTTTCAGATTCATATTCAAAATGGGCACCATTTTCAACGCAATTACGAAAATGTTTAAAAGATTCACTCCCGTAAAATCCGGGAAATATTTCTCCAAAGGCTTTACCAATAATATTCTCCGGTATAAAACCATAAAGTGTTGTAATTTCTTTATTGATGTACCTGATTCTGAAATCTGTAATTTTTCCTGCTGCATTACGTATCGCCTCATAACATCCGATACCGTTTGGCGTTGAGTTAAGAATGTTCTGTAAAAAAGATTTGGAATAAGAAAGTTCTTCTTTTAACCTTGTTTGCTTTTTTACATCTCTGCGTATTTTATAAAAGGCACTAAAAATAATTAATAAAGAAACAATGGAAAGTATAAGTGAGTAAAGAGGAGTTGTTGAGCTTAAGCGTTCCTTTGCTTTCTCTCTTTCAAGTAACAGTGCATCTTCAAGCCTTATCATGGAAGCAATTTGAGATCTTATAGCATCCATCTTGATTTTATCTTCGAAATGCGATGTAGATAAAACCGCATCAGCAGATACACTGTTTTTTATCGCAAGAAGAATATGCAAAAGTTTGTACCTGTCGGTGATTAAAGTTTTTAATGTTATTACATTTTGTTGCTGTGCCGGATTGTCTCTTGTTAATGAATCTACTTCTGCAACAGTTTTATTTATTTTGTCTTCTGCCAAATTGAAGCCGTGCAAAAAAGAAGGATCCTTTGTAAGTACATAACCTCGCTGAGCAGTTCCGGCATCTTGCAGATAAGTGATTGTTTGCTCCAACTCTAATTTAACTACATAAGTATGACTCACCCGGTCTGCTTCCTTATCAAGCTTTTCAATTCGTTGGTAAGAAACATAAGAGTAATATATAAGAACTGAAATAACAACAGTCGTAAAAAGAAGGTTAACGTTTATAGTAGAAAGAAGCTTCATAGTTTAGTCGTACGACAGAGGAATTTTTACGTCTTTACGAAAGTACTATTGCAGTACTGGAAAGCATAGTGCTTTATTCGATTTTAATGTTGCTATCAGCAAAATTTAATTAAACAAAAATCAAGAGTTATAACATTTAACAATGAATGAAAAAATAAAAATGTCGGAGCAGATTTTTTAGAACGATTGGTTCCATGTATTTGATGCTTTAGAAGGAAGAGTGAAAATAGAATTTTCCTTTTCGGTAAATAATTCTTACCTTGGAATCCTCCTAAATAAGCTTTCAAAATATAAAAACATGAAAAACCTCGAACTTAATTCCAATATTGAACAAATAAAACAACAAATAGCAGAACAGGAGATGAATTATAAGATTGCTCTGGGAAGCAATAAAAGTTATCCTGTATTAAGGCGAATCAAACGCAAAATAAAAGAGTTGGAAAATAGTAAACAATTACTGACTAACGAATCTTCCGGTCAAAAAATTTAGATTAACGAATCAATGTTTTATTGGGGAATGTAGTATGCATACATTTTTTGAACGCCAAACCTGTGCCCAGATTAAGAAGAATCGCTGATCGGGAGTAAAACCATCAATTTTTTTATCACTCTTACCTTCTTCTGTTTTTTTGAAAGCTTCATAAGCAATATTTAAACCGCCAAGATCTGCAAGATTCTCACCTAAGGTTAATTCACAAAAAGAATCAACAGACCCAATAATCAAAATATTTTTTGCCTGCTTAAAACTGCCGGTAATTTGCAAAGCCTGTTAAATCTTTGTATTGCCCTATAGAATCAGCAAGGTTGCCTGAATTACCTGCAGAAAAAATATGCAGCAATGAAGGATTATCAATCATACTTTGATCATAAGCAGCAGCGTCACTTCCATAAAAATTCTCAACACCAACGCCATAAGAATGATTTTGCACAGAGATATTGTATTGCCGGTAAGCGCTGTTTGCATCGGGTAGTAAAACAGCAAAATCAGAAGAAGACAAATTACAACACCACGCAATGCCCTTGCCTGTATAAAAGGAATTGCTAGCGCCACCAATTAAGGTAGTCATTGTTGTGGCATAGGATGTTATTTGCGTGCTGGTAAGTGTTGTGTGTTTGTAGCGGCCTTTGAAATCTATATCCGTTGTATCAAATAGATTTTCTTTCACTGATACAGTGAGCGCTTTGCCATTTACAGCGGGATATTTTGCAAAAAATAAATTGATATCATTTACACTGTTGTCATAATCATTGATTACCGTTTCTTCGTTAGGGGTGTTAAATTTAATATCAACAAACAAAATATTTTCATCATCAAGCAATGTTTTTGCTACAAAAGAAAAACTTGTTTTAACACGAAAAATCTTTCCATTTTTATGCGTTGATAATATGGAAGCTTGTGCAGCATATTGATTTGTTAAATTGACTAATGACCTGCTGTCACTAACTTCAATAAGAAAAATGAAATTTTTACTTAGTGATAATTCGTTTCGCTTGCTTAATAGGTGGGAGAGAGTTTCCAATTGTTATTGGCAACAAAATATTGTCAATAGAAATGTTGTTTTGAATTTCAGAAGAGTCCGCTTTTACAATAAACCAGTTTACATTTAATTGTCTTTTTATTTGTGCTTGGAATTGTTGTTTAAATGATTTTGTTTGTCCCGAATATACTTTAATCAAAAAGTATTTATTTGTACTTGAATCAACAACTTTAGATAAACCACTTAATAATGCGGAGTTAGTTGTGTCTGCAAAGACAGCAGTGATTTCTTTATCCTGTTGGTGTATATCTTTCTGGGCAAAGATTTCAGCGCTAAAAAAAATGAAAACAAAAAGAAATAAATACTTCATTACGTTAAGTTAGTTGAACTGCAAAACCTAACAGTTTTTATTATAATGTTTATTCTCGTCAAAAATATGTATTGCAACTTATGTGCGAATAAAATGCTTACTAAGGTTACTATTGCTGTTGTGATTCAGTAATTATAGGATCGGTGTTTTAAAGAGCGAAAAACCTTATTACCTTAATAGAGCAGGAACATAAAAAACAAAAACCTTATTACCTTATAAATAAGTCATCATTAAATATGATAATCAAGAAGCGTTATCAGAAGACAGCCAAAGGGATATAAGGTGATAAGGGTAAAATATTCTTCTATCATTATTTTACTAAGGTAATAAGGTGATTAGAAAATTTGAAACGGTCAGAAAAACTTTGAAGAATAAACAAATTAGTGGTGGGTGCGCTGATGCTAAAAATCTTCGTTATAAATCTAAACGTGTATAAAATAAAAAAGCCATTACAACAATGCAACGGCCTTTTCAAAAATAAAAGCGGATATTTTTAGAAAGTATAGCGAATGCCCAATCCACCCCAGCCTCCTTCAAAATAATTATACCCCACAAAATTGAAAGATGGCTGCCAGTCAAGGCTTACATTAATAGGAGCATCTTTAAATTTATAATCGAGACCTATCACACCATCAACACCGATAGCGATACCTGCATCTCTGTTTGGATAGTGTCTTTTCCAGCTATCACTCCAGAAACCAATATGTGCACCGGGACCAACGTACCATTTTAAACCTGGTGCACCATTAATGTCCCGATGTATTTCATACAAACCAGTGAAGCGAACACCGTCTGTGTAGAAATATCCTAATCCCTCTATTGCTTTATTAGTTTGAATAAAACTTTTTAAACTTATCCCACCGGGATAAAATTTTACACCCAGCGCAGTTTTGTATTCATAGCCCATACTTTGCGACTTTGCAGCAAAACCAATAAAAATAATAATACCTGCTAATAAAATCTTTTTCATGGTTTGGTTTTTAGTTATAGAAGTAAAGCGTGGTCAATTTTAAAACGTGTAACGAACGCCTATGCCACCATAAGAAGGGGTAAAACCTGCAGAGCCAACGAGAGTGACTGCAGGCTGCCAGTCAATGCTAACATTTAAGGGCACATCGCGGAATTTGTAATCAAGCCCAATGATGCCATCAATACCAAAATCAGCTTTGCTGTCATAATCTTTCTGGTATTGATCTTTCCAAAAACCAAGATGCACACCGGGACCAACAAACCATGCAAGTCCATCCACTTTATCGAAAGAGTAAAAATTAAATTCATAAAGACCGCTTAATCTGAAACCTTTATTCCAAATGGTAGCCTGCGCTTCAAGATTATTTGATGCGGTAACAAATTGTTTGTATGTAACAGAGAATCCCCCTGGGAATTTTATACCAATTGCCTGGTGATAAGTGGATTGCGGTTCGGATTGTGCAAATGAATATTTTGTAGAAATGATTAAAAGAGCAACAGTAATAATTTTTTTCATGCTGCAAATTTTATTTATCAAAGCATGAAACGTACCAATGTGTGAGAATGTTATCAAATACTTGTTAAAGCTTTTTTTATCTGCAGTTATTTCTCGTGATAATTTGTATTTAAGTAACTCTGGTGTCAGCGTAATGCCTGTTGATAAAAGTTTTCAGCATCTTTCTTTAACTGCACGAGAGATGGTTTGTGAATATACATCATGTGACCGGCCTCGTAATAAGTGAGAGAGATCCTGTTTTGTTGTTCAGGTCTTAAACCCATATGGTGCGCCGTATATTCTGCAGCAAAAAAAGGTGTTGCCAGATCATAATAGCCACATGCTATCCACACTTTGAGATAAGGGTTCTGGCTCATAGCGCTGCGTAATGTTTCAGATACATCGAGAAAATTGTTGGTAGAATATGCCCACGGTCCCACATAAGTTAATGCTTCATAAGG
>WNGA01011231.1_pt1 | contig 11715 bp, 13 predicted proteins | sample 5400061 | NCBI WGS metagenome assembly WNGA01 (sample SAMN13153366, study PRJNA577476) | soil metagenome | isolation source: 100 cm soil or saprolite under grassland replicate 2 | place: USA:California | collected 2016-06-15
CGACCCGATCCAGAAGGCCCAGATAGCCACAGCCGTACTGCGCTTCGGCGCGTGCGTAGGCGGCGCTCCAGCGCTGAATGCTGCGCGTAGATGCACGTACCGCTTCCCCACGTCGAGAGGCCAGGATCTGACGCAGGCGGTCGTTGGCCTGAGAGAGCGCCGCTGGTCGGGCGCGCAGGAGGATGTGGCGTACCGCTCCGTCGAGCGGCGAGGGCGTGGCCGCAGTGACCGCGCGGAGGAGCCCCTGTGCGAGCAGATGCGCAAGCTCTGTGGCCGAGAGGAGGAACGCAGCGCCGACCTCCGGTCGCAACGTCACCAGCTCGCCGTGCGCTTCGACTTGCCACAGGCGCGTGTCCCAGAGCAGCAGCTCGGGAAAGACCCGCGACTGCTCCTGAGGCGCGATCTGCTCTGCAGCCTGACGCCAGGCCGGCTCGTCACGGTACAAGGCCACCTGGTCGTGGTGCATCAAGGCTGTCGCACTCAGGTCGGTAAACACACGCCCCGTCGCAAGCAAGACCCACACGACGTCGACGACCAGCCTTGGGTGCGTGACCAGCAGCTCAGCCACCGAGATGCCGGGCATGATCTCAACCGTTGGCAGGACCAGTTCTTCCTCTGCCGCCGACATTGGTTCAAGCACCACTTGCTCACGCCACGGAAGGGGCGCAAGAAGTTTCGTAAGCCCGTCCAGATGCCTTCGATCGTGTTGGTGTGGACTTCGCGGATGCCAGCGCCGTCATCATCACGCGCCCATTCGCGCTGTCCAGGGCCATGGCAGACGGTCTGATGGCATCGGCCCGTCGCTGGGAAGTGGCTCTAGGCCGACCATTCATCAGTGGTGACTGTCGCATCATCGCGGGTATGCCTTTCCACGAAAGGCTGAAGTGTCGCACGATCGCTGTGATCGCAGACCTGCAAGCGGATCTGAGAGCTGCTGCGGCCAACCACACCCGCAATCGGTGGCCGATCCGTGTCCCACGTGCCATGACCACGGGCTTTATTGGCACGGCGACGGGGTGGGTCGGCAACGTCATCGTGTTTGCGGTCTTTCTCGCCAGCATTTTGGTAGAGTTCATCGGCCTCGGTAACAGCATCAGGTAAAGAGCTGCGGGGGGAAAGCCGGCGGGCCAGCACAGCGTGGATGTCATGTCGGCGTTCCAGGAGATGCCCGCGATCAATGCCCAAGTCGGCGGCCAGATGCTTGGTTGGGGTGCCTTGGGCAATCCCGCGCACCATGAGGACAATTGTGGAACAGCGATAGCGGGTCTTGGACCAAAGCGTGTTGGTGAACAGAGTGAAGACGGCGCCACAGCTCCGACCGCGGTAGTCCATGATCGGCGCGCGCTGCCGATCATGCGGGGCGTGATTGGGCGGCAACTGATGACCGTGCGGACAGGCCAAGCCGTCGGGATGTAAGACGTGGAGCAGAAAGTCATAACAGGCCTGTTCGTCAAGTAGAGTGTCGAGCGGAAACGGCATCATGACGGACCTCCATCCTCAAATCGATGACAGGTCGTGGTGCAGCAAGAGCGATACTATTGTGCCCTACACCTCTAAACCGACATGAGCCACCTGTTTTTATACGGTAGCCCGACGTATCTCAGAACATAGCGTGGGCCGCTTTGATCACCAGGATCGAAGCGGCCCACGATTGCTCTCGGAACGCCTGTTCCTACTCAGACCCCCTGATGTTAGGGAGCGATCTCTCCAGCGAACCAGGTGCTCGCCGGCAGCACGTCGGCCCGCTCATCCCCCTGACCCTGATTGACGATGAACCTGCGTTCGCGCTCGGTCGTGTCCCCATACCAATGGTGTACGATGCGCGACCGCTCCGCGTACCCAAAGGCGAGTGGGTAGTGAGGGCTTCCGAGGCCGCCGATGCCGATAATCGCCGGCGTGTGGCGATCCCTGATCGATTTAATCGCATAGTCGCGCAGCCGATCTTCCTTCCAGAGGACGGCATTGTAGTGTATGTCTAGCCTGATACCGCTGCGCCCGACCAGATACCCAGCTGCGTCATCCATGCGCCACGGCAGGGTTGCACCTTGGCCGAAGACGCAGAAGGTACCCATCCGCTGGCGAAGTTCCCAGGTCATATTGTCAACGCCGGCGTCTGGGTCGCGGGGAGCCACCGCATCCGCACCGAATCCGCCGTTCTGCCGATAGATCCCAAAGCGCCCTGCCCAGGACCTATTGCCGATCGCGGCCTGGTTATCGGCCCAGCCAAACAGCATAGCCCAGGCCGTTGCGCCGCAGCCACTGAAGCAGCTCGACGTGTTCGGCCCTGATTTCGGCGGGATCTGGCTGTACAGCCGCTGATCCAATCCCATTACGCGCCTCACTACCGGGTCGGCAGCCCAATGGTATTTCCAAGGGCTCCACGGCGTTGTACCAGACGACAGGCTTGCCGCTTGCTGAGCGATCGCCCTGGCCTGGCCGTCCGCGGCTGCGCTGGTCGATAGCGTGGCGGGTGCAATGAAGAACTTCACCAGCTCGGTCTGGCCATCCGCATAGCTGATCTTCACATCCAGCGGCATGCTTGTTTCGGGATCTGAGCGCATGACCGTGATGTTTAAGACCGGCGGGAGACCCTCACGCTTGACCATCTCGGTCGTTACATAACTCGCGCCGTCGCCCGCGGTGGTGATATCGAGCACCTCCGCTGACAGCAGGGCCAGCGGATAGGTCGTCCCCTCGGTCAAACCCTCACCAGACTCCGCTACCAGGCGCTCGGTCTCCCAGTCCTGGCTGGCTTCGCGGCGCTGCGACTCGATCAGCACTTCATTGGATTCGCGGTACCCCTGCTTCAACTGCGCCCATGACTCCCACCCGGTAAACTCGAGCGACGACGAGACCGGCCCGGTTGTGATCAACTTGCCACTGCTCTGGGCCGTAATTGTGCTATCCGACTCGGACGGATCGGGATTCCAGGATGCTTCGCTCAGTTCAAGCGGTTTATCGATCACCGCAGGGTCCAGCCCGGTCACCTTGATCAGTCCCCCCGCCGTGCTGGCGACCAACTCTCCCTTGCTATTCTCAGCAGCGTAAGCGAGTGCATCCAACTTATAGAACTTCAGATCATATTCGCCTTTTTCGGCAGCTTGGCGCTCCAGCTCTTGAGTGGGCGACTCGCCGCTGTACCTGGCGTGGGCAAGCGGAAAATCGTGAACCTCCACGGTGCATGTGCTCAACGAATGCCTGCGGTTCGCAGCTCGCCAGTGGCAGCGCTCAGTGCATTGCCGCTGATGTGTCGCCCGCAGGACAACATAGTAAGAAGGAATCGTGTACACTAAGGGTTAGACGGATGGTTTCATAAAGCCGTCCGCCCATCGCTTGCTTGGATCAGCAGAGGGCGCTGCCAATACGAGCGAGCAAGGCTTCCTAATACGGTGCTTGAAGCCTTAGCGTACGTTTCTGCCAGTTTTCTACGGTAGGCCCGCAAACAGTCGAACACGCAGGCAGTTGATGGGGTGCGCGGCGGCACCCCACAGAACACTGGCTGTATCATGGCCGTGACCAACCGAACCAGCTTAGGCCGGCTGCAAGCCGTCGTGGACGATGATGCTCGCCGTTTCGGGGCTGTCCTGGATGATGATGCCCGCTTGTGCGGCCGGTTACGCTCCGCCCGGCGGGTCAGGTTGCGGATTAAAAGCTACGCCTGGCGGGTCAGGCTGCGGATTGAAAGCTACGCCTGGCGGGTCAGGTTGCGGATTGAAAGCTATCTCCAGAGGGTAGGCAACCGCTGGGCCGGCGAGAGTCAGGGCCAATATCACCAGGGCCAAAGAGGCGCGGAAAATAGAGATGAGTGAACGCGGAAAGTGAATGAACTGCATTGTGATAAGGTATCCTTTCGTGTATACAGTATCGTTAGTGCTTCGGCTGTGCGATTCGCTGGACTCGTCGTGGTACGTAAATACCGCAGCCACAATGACACGCCGCTGCAATGGGCATAGGTTGCGAGAGTGGTTCCCGATCCCCTTCGACGGATGGACCCAGTTGGCACCGTAGTAGCATAGAGCTTGGGCCACCGGGATACCTCAGCCAAGCGATGGGGTGGGTTCTAAGGTAATGACATAAGGAAAGTCCACCAGCAGTAGGAGCCCAGCCTACCCAAACAGCCGCTCATGCCTGTAGAGGCCACAGCCCGATTTTACCTTTTTGAGAGGTTAGCACCCCCATCTTTGTTGGTCGCCGGCCGACGACGCTGCTTGCGGGTGTCGCGGCTGATGCGCCGTTCTATCTCACGTATCCCTGGTGGCTGCTGGCGCGCGGCGAGCTGCCGCGGCCGTTCGCACGCAATACCTGGCCATCCCCGCCGCGCTGGATGCTCAGGGCGCACCATGCGGCGCACAGCCTGCCGCTGCTGTTGGGGGTCGCAGCGCTCGTGTGCCTGATCACCGGTCGCTGGCCCTCTGCGCCGGCGCGTGCCTGGCTGTTGCATATTCTGATTGATATTCCCACGCACAGCCGCAAGCAGTGGGCACCGCAATTCCTCTGGCCGTTCTCGGAATTATCGGTCGATGGCTTCTCGTGGGCTAAGCTGGTAATCGCAGCGCTTCGGCGTGTTCGTTAAGATCTCACCGCACTGCTGTAGGCTTCACCCGTCGCGCCAGCGGGGGCACAATACGTGGGCGGATGCGATACGCCCGTACGCGAGCGTTGCTGGCGGTGGGGCGTATCGTAGCCGCCGGGGTTCGACACCGCTTCCTGGGCCGGGTAGGAGGATGTGATTTACAACAACCGGCTTCATAGGTTCCTACCAGAGGGCTTCTCGGTACCGAGGGACGAACTTGTGAGCGGCCAGTAACGTCAGCCGAGCGACGTCAGTAGCGGCGACAGCGTCATGCGCTACTGACGTCACCGGCCCCTACCGACTGAACTTACGAGAATGGCTGGCCAAATTGCTCACGATGGGCCACCTCAGCAAGCGGTTTGCGCTGCTTCTTGCCCTGACCGACCGCTTGCGTTGGATAGCCGAACGGGAGAATGGCCAGAACATCCAAGTTGTCGGGAATGTTCAGCAGCGCCTTCACCGCCTCCAAGCTGTTGAAGCCAACCCAGTTCGACCCCAGTCCCTCGGCCCACGCCGTCAGCAGCATGGACTGAATCGCACGGCTGGCATCAGCGACAGCAGTGCGCCGATATCGGTCTGTGTCGGAGAAGTCGTAGAGTTGTTTGGACGCCAGGATGTGGCATTGCCGGTTGTCGCATCAAGTGCGGCCAGATTATCGCGGGGCTGGCCGCCGATGCTGGGAGCAAACGCGCCCGAGACTGTGCCGCCAACATACAGTGTATTGCCCGTCAGTGCCAGCGCGGTAATAAAGCCATTCGGGTCAGGGTTCCAGCCGTTCGCAATACCCGTCGTCGCATCGACTGCGGCGAGGTTATTGCGGTTCTGGCCGCCGATTGTGGTGTACTGGCCACCGATATAGACAGTGGTGCCGCTGATCTCTAGGGTCGTCACAGTGCCGTCAGGCGCTGGGTTCCACGCATTCACCGCGCCAGTGGTGGTGCTGAGTGCCGCCAGACGCTCGCGACTCTGACCGCCAATGGTCGTGAACCTCCCGCCAGCATAGACGGTCGTATCGTGTACTTTGAGGACGTTGATCAGCGTGGAATCGCTTGGCCCGCTCGCGCCAGGGTTCCAGGCCGTCGCCATGCCCGTGGTGGCATCGATCGCCGCCAGATTGGCACGCTTCACCCCACCTATGATTCGAAAGCCGCCGCCGGCATACACAACCCCACCGCTCACTCCCAGCGCTGCGACGGAATCGCCAGCCGCTGGATCCCAGGCAGTCGCAGCACCCGTGGTGCGATCGAGTGCGGCGATGTTCTTGCGGTTCTGCCCACCGATAGCTGTGAAGAAACCGCCAACGTAGATGCTATTGCCAGCCAGCGCAAACTGGTTGACCAGGCCAGTAATTCCTGGATTCCAGGCAGTAACCGCGCCTGTCGTGGCGTCGAGCGCGGCTAACCGAAAGCGGCTCTGGCCCGCGATGGTGCTGAAGAACCCGCTCACATATACCATGTTGCCGCTGATTACCAGCGTTACGATCTTATCATCCGCACCGGGGTTCCACGCTCTGACAGCGCTGCGAATACACGGTCATGATCACCAGCGCTTCATCCTTCGCCGCCTTGACCAGCCCTTCGGCCACGCCGATCGATGAGGCAAAGAACGCCTCATCACAGCGCGAAGCATGCTCCCAATCCTCCGGTGTGCGCACGGGAGCTGCGGGCGGCACGCTCTGCTCGTACTGGATCTTGACGAAATCCATCCCGGTTGCGCGGAAGAATTCGAGGTGTTTATCGATGGCCGCCTGGCCCTGGTGGTAAGCAGGATCGAAATGCATGAAGAAGGCTGCCGGAACATAGGCAGGTGGAGTCTGGCTATCGACCAGGCTAAGCACGGTATCGCGTTTGTTCATCGTCGTTGGACCTCCAAACAGCTGAGCATTCACCAGTGCTGGCTCATTTGTTCCTGATTATAACGCAGGGTAGGGGACTGAGCGTGGAGATATTACAGCGGGGGCTGAAACCTCCGGAAAACCCAGAGGTTTCGAGGAGCGGGGTCTATGGGCGCAGACTGGCGTCGCATCTGCACGTTATGGATCGTCAGGCTGCAGTAGCCGTATGAACTTAGCCGCGGCACTTTCGCGTATGCGTGCCGAGTATCACTTGGGGTCACAAGCGCAAATCAATACAGATGGATCCAGATGGATACAATCTTTATCTATGTTTATTTGCATTCATCTGCTCTTAGGGCCGCACCGCGGCGTCGGCACCACTACAGTGGTTCTGGCCTTCACCTCACGCCGACCAACGCAGCTCGCGTTCCCTCTCGATCTTGCCCTCGTCGAGCTCAACTCCCATTCCTGGGCCTGTTGGCACCGCGATCATCCCATCGACGGGCTTCAGCGGATTGCGGAAGAAGAACTGGTGGATCTCATTCCACTTGATCAGATATTCGAGGATCGGGCACAGCGTCGGCGGCTGGGCGGCGATGAACTGGGCCGTCGCCGGCGTCGAGTGGCCATGCGGGATCAGCACCAGGTCATACGTCGAGGCGAGCGCGGCGATCTTGACCATCTCGGAGATCCCGCCAGCCCAGTAGATATCCGGCTGGAGCACATCGGCGGCGCGCGCGTCCATCAGCTGTTTGAGTCCCCAGCGCGTGTACTCGTGCTCGCCGGTCGCAATTGGAACCTTCGAGCGCGCCCGGATCTCGGCGCAGGCGTCGATCTTGTCGGCCAGCACCGGCTCCTCGATCCAGCGCACATCGTACTCGGCCATCCGCTCGGCCATCTGCAGCGTGTAGGGCACATCCCAGCTGCTCCAGGCGTCGAGCATAATGTCGACATCCGGCCCCAGCGCGCCGCGCAGCGTGCGCACCAGCTCGAGATTGCGCTCCATGCCGGCCCGGCCATCACTGGGGCCGTGGCGGACGAACCACTTGGTGGCGGTGTAGCCCTGCTGGGCAAAGTCGCGGGCGCGCTCTGCCACGCGCTCGCTTTCAAGCGAGAACCCCAACGCGCTGGCGTATGCCGGGAAGGTCTCGCGGGTTGGGCCGCCCAGCAGGCGATGCACCGGCAGACCAGCCGCCTTGCCGCGCAGATCCCACAGCGTGCAGTCGACCACGCTGATCGCCATCATCGTCGCGCCCTTGCGCCCGTGGATGGCGTGCCGGTACATCAGATCCCAAAGCCGCTCACTCGCGATCGGGTCGGCGCCCTGGAGCAGCCAGCGCAGCTCGGTGTCGATGATAGAGGCCACGCTCGGCGTGATCGGGCCGCCGAGACCGGTCACCCCGTCGTCGGTCTCAATCTGCACAAACACGGCTTCAATGGGGTAGCTGCTCGCTTCACCCAGCTGGATGTCGCCGAACAGCCCTGGTGCGGCCTTGTGCTCGGGGTAGATGTCCAGCGGGCGGCTGAGCCGCTCCTCCCAGAATTGGCCGTCGATGGGCATCGAACCCGAAAGCAGACGCAGCTTCACGTCGGTGATACGCATAGACAGCCTCCATTTGATGATTGAAATCGTCCATGTCGATCTGCACCACAGGCTCGTAGTTCGCCACCGTGAACATGATGGGATGGTTCAAGGCGGGGTCAAGCGCTCTTGAACCATTTCACGTCCTCACTGCCGTTCAGCAAAGAAGCGCCGCAGATCGTCGGCGACGACATGGGGCACCTCCCATTCCGGGAAGTGGCCGCCGCGCTCCATGATCGTCCAGCGCGTGACGTTGAAGCTTCGCTCGGCCCACTCGCGCGGCGCAGGAACCGTCACTCCATCGCGCAGCGGCATCAGGATTGCCGTCGGAGCCTCGACCCGCCCGGACACACCCGGATCGAGCGCCGACTCACGGTAGAGCCTGATCGACGCCGCACCGGCCCCAGTAAACCAGTGCAGCGAGAGATTGTCGAGTAATCTATCTCTGCCAAATGTCTGGTCAATCCCCTCAGCGCAGTCCCCCCAGCGCTGAAACTTTTCGATGAACCAGCTCGCCAGCGCAACCGGAGAGTCGGCCAGCGCGGGCGCCAGCGTCTCCGGTCGCAGCGATTGCAAGCGGGCGTAGGCGGTCTCAAGTTGCGCCCAGGCCGCCACCTTCTTCTGGTACTCCCTTTCTGCGGGACTCAGATCATCAGGCATCGGATTGGCAAACGGCGTGATTCCTGAGCGGTGCAGGCCAATCAGACGGTCGGGATACTTGAGGCCAATCTGCTGTTGGACAAGCCCGCCCTGATCGGAGCCGCGCGCGGCAAAACGAGCGTACCCGAGCGTATCCACCATCAGCTCGGTCATCAGATCAGCAATGCGACTGAAGCTCATTCCAGGCTGAGTCGGGAAGTCAGAAAACGGGTAGCCAGGGAGTGAGGCCGCCACGACGTCAAAACATGGCGTTCCATCGCCTCGAGCTTCGGTGAGCAGTGGAATGATGTCGAGCATTTGAACAAAGCTGCTGGGCCAGCCCTGCATGAGCAGCAGCGGCACGGGGTTCGGCCCCTGGCCGTCGGCCTTGATGAAGTGGATATTGATTCCGCTCATCTCGACGATGAAATGATTGAAGTAATTCAGCCTGGCTTCGCGTTCTCGCCAGCTGTACTCGGTGGCCCAATCGTCCGCGAGCGAGCGCAGATAGTCAGCGTCGGTGCCAGCCTCCCAACTGGAGCTGTCGACCGGGGGTGCCCAGCGGGTGTGCTTGAGACGAAGCCGCAGGTACTCGACTTCGTTGTCAGGGATCTGAATGGTCATCGGTCTCAGTGCCAATCGAAACCTCCCAAGCGAGTAGTCTTAGCGCACGCGACAAAAGCTGCGATGAAGGAATCTACGCTGAGAGTATACCGCAGCATGAGTCGCTGTGGTCGGACGGCCGAGAGCAGAATAGAAACCACCCGAAAATGAGACTGCTAAAAAAGTCCTGGAACTACACAACCTGTAGGGCATGAGGTAAGCATTGACCCTACATATTGTGGTATGATGATGGTTTTTCAGCAGTCTCAAAATCGGGTGGTTTCCCCACAGGTGGTTGGAAATGGATAGTGGGTGGCTTAAGGTGCACTCCCTATGTCAGTCGCGCGCGAGCGGTTTGCGACGAACCGTTATTTTGCCATAGGTGATGCGCCACATATTATCGCGCTTTGTGACGGTATCGTCGTAGACCACGCTTCCAGCAGTTCCGTCAGCACGTACGCCAATGCCTTTGGATCGGGTCACGACGGTATGATCATCTTTCACTTCGACGATCACAACATTTGTGACGTGATGGCCCACCGGGTTGGCGTCACCTAATGCCAGCGCTGCTTCGCGGACGCTGCCAAGACCCTGATGAATTCCGAGTCCGAATGCCGTCAGGTCATGCGCCACATCCTCGGCAAAGACCCGGTTCAGTTCATCAAGCCGGCCATCGTCCACCAGGTGGCCGTGCAGGGCGATCAGCTCCGTAATGGCCATGCGGTCTTCGAATGATAGCATGTGTTCCTCCCTGATTGTGTTTGTCTGGAGATGGTACACTCTGGTGCATACACCAGAGTCAAGGCCAAAGAGGAAAACGCATGCTTATTCACGAGACAGCAGCGGTCACCGGGCTGACTATCGACGCCATTCGCTACTATGAGCGCCAGCACCTGCTCGACGAGCGGCACATCATGCGGCAGCCGAACGGGTATCGCTCGTATACCCCTGCAGCAATTCAACGGTTAAGGCATCTCAAGCACGCACGCGCGCAGGGCTATACGGTGGCGGAACTGAGACACCTGACAACGTCGTATGACGCAGGCACGCTAGATACGAATGAACGACGGGCGTTCTTGACCAATAAAATCGCCAGAATCGATCGCCAGATCGCTTTGCTGGAGGATATGCGAAGAAACTTTGAGCATGAGCTCTCCCAGCTTTTGTAATGCAGAATGACGGGAGAAACGCTCGTGGACAGGCCACTGCACCTGCCCGTTGTCACCTGTGCATCAGCATGTGGCTGGGGCTTCGGTAAAGATTGGCCTTACACACCACGCTGCTCATCGAAGCTTCGCACCAGCGCGGCGGGCGCCTGACAGCGCCACGCGTTGCGGATCAGCTCCCCGAGCTCGTCGACGTTGATGGCGGCAAGCCGAACCAGGACGGCCGGGAAGCCGTTGTAGTGCGGCTCGGTGAAGAGCGTGCTCTGGCGAGCGGCGAGCAGCATGTCCTTCTCGGCGAGGTCGCGGACCCGGATGGCGAGGACGCTCAGGTTGGGCACGCGCGCCTTCTTGGGATGGATGCGTTCCATCCAGACCCAGGCGATCCCTTTGCGCTTGCCCTTGTTGTTCACGGAAAACGCGATGCGATCATCGTCCATGGTTGTCGCTGGGAGTGAGAGCGCGATGCGCTGGACATCGTTCAGGTCAGCCATTGACGTGCCTCCTGATCGTCGGTGCGTAACGAGGACTGCGCAACGGAGATGGCATAATGACGTTACTGGCATTATAGCACCGTGTGACCTGAGTCAGCACCCACATAGCAGGAAGCCAGCCAGAAGGAACGTCGACAGCTTCGCTCCAAAGCGTGGACAAGAACATTTGCCAAAAAGGACACTGCGTGTGTACGATCGACCATTGACGATTGAGCAGAATCTAACGATGCTTGCAGCCACACCCGCGTGCATCGCCGACCTTACCGAAGGCCTGTCACCAGCTCTATTGCTGACTCCTCCCGAGCCCGATTCCTGGTCGGCACGCGATGTGCTTGCCCATCTGCGCGCCTGCGCCGACATGTGGGGCAAATATATCGGGATGATCCTCAGCGAGGATCGGCCGACGTTTCGAGCCGTCGATCCTACGACCTGGATCAAGCAGACAGACTATTGCGAGCAGGGATTTCACCCCTCGCTGCAGGCGTTTACGGCCCAGCGCGCCGAACTGTTGGCAGTGTTGCAGCCACTCGCACCGGAAGCCTGGTCACGGACGGCGCTGGTGACAGGGGTCGGCAAGCCGCGGGAACGAACCGTGCAGACGTATGCCCAGTGGCTGGCAAACCATGAACAATCGCATCTCAGGCAGATCGAGCGCATCGTCAACACGCTGCGCATCTAGCAACGAGAGGGCTTGAGGCTGGGTGCGCGGAGCCAAACCTTCTGGAAGACCGCGTGTTAAATGTCAATAGGATCTGCTACCTGATGATCATTCCTTTTGCCGGTTCCCACCTCCCGTTGATGACTGGCGTATGTCGTTGGGTCCGTCT
>WNGA01011233.1_pt1 | contig 11713 bp, 7 predicted proteins | sample 5400061 | NCBI WGS metagenome assembly WNGA01 (sample SAMN13153366, study PRJNA577476) | soil metagenome | isolation source: 100 cm soil or saprolite under grassland replicate 2 | place: USA:California | collected 2016-06-15
CTCAACGCGCTCGCCGCGGAGCTCGAGATCCAGGACATGGATCCCCTCGCCCCCGCATCGCGGGGGAGAGGGTGAAAGGGCCTAACCGCGCTCGCCGCGGAGCTCGAGATTTAGGACATGGATCCCCTCGCCCCCGCATCGCGGGGGAGAGGGTCAGGGTGAGGGGGTGGACGGAGCGGGATCCCGCCACTGCTCAGTGCGCCGCGAGCACCAGCCGGACCGCCGGGGCGGCGCGAGGCGGCGCGGGCCAGCGGCGCGCGGCCAATGTCGCGGGGCCCGCGAGCGGGTCCGCCCGGAGCGCCTCGCGCTTCTCCGCAGCGCCCCCCTCGCCTGCCGCCGCGAGCCGGCGCGCCCGGGCGAGGAGCAGCGCCGCCCGCTCGCCTGCGTCGCTGCGCCAGCCGTCCACCGGCTCCTCGCCGCGATCGAGCCAGGCGCGCAGCGCGTCGGCCGAGATGATCACCTTCGACGCGGCGTAGAGCCGCTCGAAGAGCGCGCGGTCGCCCGTGCGCCACGCCTCCGCGGCGAGGAGGAGCGCCGTCTCGTCGTCGAGCTGGGTGAGCGCGCCGGTCTCGGCCTCGCGACAGCGGGCGAGCGCGCGCTCCGGGTCGCGGCTCGCGACCTGCTGGATCGCGAGCGTCGCCGCCTCGACCGGGGAGAAGAAGCCGTGCTTCGCGGGGGGATCGTCGCCGAGCACCGCGGCGAGCCACTCGACCGCGCCGTCGCGGCCCTGCGCCCACTGCGCGACGAGCTCCTCGGGCTTGCGCGGCGGCTTCGCCCCGGCGACGCGGGCGACCCGCACGTGGCGGGCGACGTCGTAAGCGTTCGCGTCCTTCGACGTCGCGCGCGCGAGCGTGACGCGGAGCGCGTCGTCGAGCCGCCCGGCGCGCACGAGCGCGGCGGCGTACGGCGTGTCGGCGACGACGTCGGCGTCCTTCTCCGCGACGCGCGCGTAGAGGTCGGCCGCCTCCGCCGGGCGCCCGGTCTGCAGCGCGACCCGCGCGAGCGCCGTCATGAGGCTCTTGTCGTCCGGGTGCGCCGCGAGGGCGGGGCGGAGGACCCGCTCCGCCTCGTCGCGCGGCAGCACGCGCGCGAGCCGCACGGCCGCGGCCGCCGAGTCCGGCTCCTTCGAGAGCTGCGCCCGGTACAGCGGGCGCAGCTCGGGAGCGCGCCCTGCGCGCCGCATCGCGAAGACGAAGCCGTACTCCGCCCAGGTCGCACCGTTCGTCCGCTCCACCGCGGCGAGCGCGGCCGCGGCGGCAGCCGCCGGCCCGTCGAGGACCATCGTGCCGTGGACGGCCCACGACCCCGCCGCGGCATCGGCGGGCAGCGCGGCCGCGATGCGGCGGGCGAGCGCCGCCGCCCGCGGGAAGCCCTGCGGCGCGTCGTTCAGCTCCGCGAGCGCCACCTTCCAGCCGCCCTCCTGCACGCCGACGTGCTGGCGGACCGTGTAGACGGTCTTGCTGTTCAGGTCGAGCTTCTCGGGCGGCTCCGTGAACACGTAGTCGGCGCTCACGACGAGGAACCGGTCGCCGGCGAGCGGCCGGTAGTTCGGCCCCGGCCCGCTGCCGCCGCCGGACGAGTAGACGACGTTCACCTGGTAGAGCGGCGCCGCGCCCAGCGGGTTGTAGATCGCGTCGCCGCTGTCCTCGGACGGGACGAGCAGCGCGTGCCGGTCCATCACCCGGCCGTCGGCGCCGCGCACCTCCACGTCGGCGCCGCCGACGCGGACGCGCGCCGAGGCGCGCGCCTTGGGACCGAGGGTCACGGTCGTGGAGCGCATCCGCACCGTGAGCGCCTCGTCGAAGCCGTTCACGAAGGTGACCTTCCGCTGCGCCTCGATCACCCAGATCGCGACCGCGCCGGCGGCGAGGACCACCGCCGCCGCGGCCCAGCACAGCTTCGCGCGCATCGAGACCGTCACGGCGTCACCTCCTTCTGCGGGAGCGCGGGCGCGAGCCCGAGCGCGGCCACGAGCTCGCGGACCGCCTCGTCCACCTCCGCCTCCGCGGCGGCGCGGTGGAGTCCCACCTCGCCGGGGTTCGTCCGCCACAGGGCGGGCGCCACCACGTCTGGCGCGGGCGAGACGCGGCCGCGGACCTCCCGCGCCTCGGCGCCGGGGACGCGCAGCGAGGCCGCCCAGTCGAGCGCGATGGCGGCGAGCGCGGGGCCCGTCCCGTCGCGGTAGCTGCCGACGATCGCGGGGACGAGGGCGATCGCGAGCGCGAGCCCGCCCTGCGCCGGACCCACGGCGACCCGCACCGTCCCGACGCCGAGCGCGCGGTCGAAGGCGGCCTGGAGCGCGAGGACGACGCGCGCCGCGTACGGCGACGGCGTCGCCGCGGGCCAGGCCGACGAGGCGTCGGGGCGCGGCGCGGGGACGAGCGGCGCGGGGCGCTTCCCGCGGCGGAGGGACGCGAGCGTCACGACGGGCGCGGCGGGCGGCGGCGACGCGGCGATCGGCGCGACCTCGAGCGAGAGCCGCAGCTCCCCCGGCACGCCGGCGACGACGGCGCGCGCGATCGTGAGCGCCGCCTCGCGCGTCTTCCCAGCCGGGAGCGCGTCGGGCCCCTGCTCGAGCCCGGCGAGCCACGCCTCGAGCTCCGCCCGGACCCGCGCCTCGCTGCCGGGGTGGCGCTTCGCGTAGGCGCGGAGCGCGAAGGGCTGGCCGCTCGCGCGGGCCTCCGCCCACGCGCGGGCGTCCGCGGCGCGCCGGTTCACGCCGACGGCGACGACGAGGAGGAGCGCGGCGGCGGCGAGCGCGACGCCCGCGCGGCGGAGCGGTCCGGCGAGCCGCAGGCGCGCGCCCGCGGCGAGGACCGAGGACGGGACGAGGTCGATGCCGGCCTCGTTCTCGAGCAGGCCGTTCGCGAGGAGCTCGAGCACCCGGCGGCGGCGGTGGAGGAGCGCGTCGGCGAAGGCGGACGCGTCGGACTCGGACCGCCAGGAGATCCGCCGCGTCTTCCGGCCGAACGGCAGGTGGACGACGGTGTGCGTGTAGATCCCGTTCGTGCTGTGCCGCACGAGCTTCACGTCGTGGAGGTTCACGAGCGGGAAGACCCGCACCCGGTCGAAGTCCACGTCGAGGTAGTGGACGGGGTGAACGACCCGCATCCGCGCGAGCGGCGCGGTGAGCGCGGCGTGGAAGCGGCGCCCGCCGAACACGAGGAGGAGCGCCGCGGCCGCGAGGAGGACGCCGGTCCAGGCGATCCCGTCCGCGTCCCAGCGCTGGTCGCCGCCCGTGCAGCGCCACACGGCCACCCAGGCGACGAGCGCGCCGGGGACGAGCGAGAGGAGGGCCGCCGTCGCGCGCCCGCCCTCGGAGAAGACGACCCGGGTCGGGTGCGGGTCGCGCCCGGCCAGCCACTCGAGCGCCGCGGGCGGAAGCTCCTTCACGGCGAGGTTCGAGCGCTCCGGGAAGAGCCGGTCGGGCTTCCGGTCCGGGTCGATCGCCGCGAGCCGGCGCAGCAGCGCGTTCGCCTTCTTCTGCTCGTTCCGCGCGAACAGCCAGGCCGCGAGGGAGGCGAGCTCGTCGGCGTGGGCGGCCCGCTCCGCGGGCGCGTGCGCGACGGCCTGCGCGAGGTCGTCGAACGCGCGCCACGCCTTGCGCGCGCTGCCGTGCAGGAGGAGGAGCGCGACCTTCCTCCGGACGAGCGGCGGCGGCGGCTTCGCGCCCGCGGCGGCGATCCCCTGGTCGAGCACGGCGATGGCGCCCTTCCAGTCCTTCTGATCCGCGAGCGCGTCGGCGAGCGCCGCGCGGGCCGGGTCGCCGCCGCCGAGGTCGAGCGCCTTGCGGTAGGACAGGGCCGCGGTGTCGTGCTGCCCCATCCCGTGCCGCGCGTAGCCGAGGTGCAGGTGGTAGCGGGCGTTCCCGGGCTCGCGCGCGACGAGCTCCGCCCAGCTCCCCACCGCCGGGCCCCACGCCTTCTGGCGGAGCTGGCCGAGCCCGAGCAGCTCGCGCGCGGCGAGCAGGTCCGGGTAGTCCACGATCGCGCGGCGGAGGAGCGACTCCGCGCCCTGCTCGTCGCCCTGCGCGTACGCCGCGTTCGCGGCGCGCAGGAGCGCGCCCTGCTCGGCGCCGAGGTCGGCGTAGGCGTCGCGCGAGGCGTCGAGCTGCTCGCGCCGCGCGGGGTCGGAGAGGAGCTCGTACGCCTCGCGGAGCCGCTGGAAGTCCTCTGGGTGCGTCTCGGGCGGGAACTCGCGGACGAGCGCGAAGTACGCGGCCTTCACCGCGCGCGCATCGGCATCCTGCGCCACCCCGAGCACCTCGTACGGATCGTGCCGCTCCTCGCTCATCTGCTCTCTCCCCTCGGCCCGCCCGCGGCGAGCGCCTCGCGCAGCGCAGCGGCCGCGTCGTCCACCTGCACCACCTCGACCTCCCGCGTCACCTCCGCGGGCAGCGCCTCGAGCTCTCGCCGGTTCGCGCGCGGCGCGATGACCCGCGAGACGCCCGCGAGCCGCGCCGCGACGAGCTTCTCGTGCAGCCCGCCCACCGGCCTCACGTCGCCGTGCAGCGTGAGCTCGCCCGACGCGGCGAGCCGCCCGCGCAGCGGGCGTCCCGAGAGCGCGGAGGCCCCCGCGAGCCAGAGCGCGATCCCGGCGGAAGGGCCGTCCTTCGAGATCTCGGTGTCCACGAAGTGGAGGTGGAGGTCCTTGCCGCGGAGCGCGTCCTCGAGCCCGACGCGGGCAGCGACCGCGCGCAGGCACGTCCACGCGACCTCGCCGGCCTCGCGCCCCACCTGCCCGACGTTTCCGCTGAAGGCGAGCCGCCCCTCCCCGGGCACGGCGACGGCCTCCACGGGCGACACGCAGCCCGAGCCGGGCCGCCAGCCGAGCGCACCGATGCGGCCGACCGCGGCGTGCGCAGGCACCGGCCCGTCCTGCGGCGGCTCGGCGATCCCGGCGCGGGCGAGCGCGATCGCCGCCTCCGCGTCGCGGCCGTCCCGGCGCAGCAGCTCGGCGCGGAGCAGGGCGTGGGCGCCGGTCGCGCGCTCGGCGTCCGACGCGCGCGCGAGGGCGCGCCGGGCGAGGGCGGTGTCGTCGCGCCGGAGCCGCTCGACCGCGTCCCGGAGCGCGGGGGCGTCGGGCGGCAGCGCGGCCGCGGCGCGCTCGACGAGCCCCTCGCCCGCGCCCGGGCAGCGCTCGCGCAGCGACGCCGCGAGGCGCGCCGCGTCGGTGCCGTCGGGGGCGTCGAGCCGCGCGAGCACCCGGAGCGCGCGCGCCGCGAGGCCGCGCCGCGCGTAGCCGTCCGCGAGCGCGAGGAGCCGCCCCTCGTCGCCCGGCGCGAGCCGGTCGGCGACCTCGCGCTCGAGGAGCGCGTCGTCGAGCCGTCCCTCCTCGTCGAGGATCCCCGCGCGCTCGTCGCGCAGGGCCGCGTCCTCGGGCGCCGCCTTCACCGCGGCGTCGAGGAGCTCCCGCGCGCGCGCCGTGCGCGACTCGCGCCGGCAGCAGGCGACGGCGAGCCGGACGAGGTTGCCGTGGGCGGGGCTCCGGAGGAGCGCCTGCTCCGCGATCCGCCGCGCCTCCGCGGTCTCGCCCGCGCCGAGGAGCGCCTCGGCGAGGGCGAAGGCGGCGCCGGCGTCGTCCGGGTGCAGGATCGCCCTGCGCTTCAGGTCACGGAGCGCGTCCACGGGCTACCCGAGGTCGAAGAGCACGTCCGTCAGCTCGGCGCCCGCTGCCGCCGCGCCCGCGGGATCGCCCGCGTCGAGCGCCCGGTCGAGCTCGAGGGCGAGCCGCTCGAGCCGCGCGGCGACAGCGGGTGGGGCGCCGGCCCGGCGCGCGCGCGCCGCGTTGGCGAGCGCGCGGAGCTCGTCCGCTTCGGCGTCGACGGTGGGGGCGGCTTCAGCGCGGGCGTCCTTCGACTTCGCGTCCCCTGCGGGGACGCTACGCTCAGGACGAACGGAAGGGGCTGGCGCGGGAGCGGGCGCCTTCGCAAACTCGCCGTCGATGCGCGCCTTCGCGGCGGCGCGCTCGGGCGCCGTCATCCGCTGCGCGCTCCGCTCGACGCGCAGCACCGCCTCCTTGCCCGTCGAGACGACCTTCGTCTTCACGTGCAGGATGCCGTTCACGTCGTAGGTGAAGGTGATGGCGACGCGCTCTGCGCCCGCGCCGGAGGGCGGGATCCCGTCCACCCGGTACTGGTCGAGGAAGACGTCGTTGCGGACGAGCCGGTCCTCGCCCTGGAAGACCTTGATGTCCACCTGCTTCTGCCCGTCGGAGGTCGTCGAGTAGATCTCCGTGCGCGACACCGGGATCGTCGAGTTGCGCGGGATGATCGGCGAGAAGATGCCGTCCACGAGCTGCGAGCCGGCGCGGGTCGAGACCTCGACGCCGAGCGTGTACGGGCAGATGTCGGTGATCATGATGCCCGTCTTCGCGGAGAGGGCGCCCGACTTGAGCCCCGCCTGCACCGCCGCGCCGAGCGCCACCGCCTCCTCCGGGTGGACGCCGCCGCGCGGCTCCTTCCCGAACCGCTCGGCGACGAGCTTGCGGACGAGCGGGATCCGGGACGAGCCGCCGACGAGCACCACCGCGGAGACGTCCTGCGCACCGACCTTCGCGTCCTTCAGCGCCTGATCCACCGGGCCGAGCGTGGAGCGGACGAGCTCGCCGATGAGCTCCTCGAGCTTCGCCCGCCGGAGCTCGAGCTCCGGCGAGACGGGCGCGCCCGCCTTCGCGCACAGGAACGGGAGCGAGACGGTGACGACCTCCGTGCACGAGAGGTCGGCCTTCGCCTGCTCCGCCGCGACGACGAGCCGTGCGAGCGCGACCGGGTCGCGCGCGAGGTCCACGCCGTGCTCCGCCTCGATGCGCTCGCGCAGGTGCGCCGCGACGCGCCGGTCGAAGTCGCCGCCCCCGAGCCGGTTGTTCCCGGCGGAGGCCTTCACGTCGAGCACGCCCTTGAACATCTCGAGGACGGATACGTCGAAGGTGCCGCCGCCGAGGTCGTAGACGAGCACGAGCGCCTCGTCGTCGAGCCGGTCGAGGCCGTAGGCGAGCGCAGCCGCCGTCGGCTCATTCAGGATCCGCTCCACCTCGAGCCCGGCGAGCTCACCCGCGTCCTTCGTCGCCTGCCGCTGCGCGTCGGTGAAGTAGGCGGGGACCGTGACGACCGCCTCGTCGATGGGCGCGCCGAGGTGGTGCTCCGCGTCCTCCTTGAGCGCGCGGAGCACGAGGCCGGAGAGCTCCTGCGGGCTGTAGCTTCGCTCGCCGAGCCGGACGAGCTCGCCCGAGCCCATGAGCCGCTTCGCCTCGGCGACCGTGCGGTCGGGCGCGCTCGCGAGCTGCGCGCGCGCGGCGTCGCCGACGAGGAGCTTCCCAGTGCGGTCGAGGCCGACGACCGACGGCGTCATCCGCCGGCCGCTCCGGTTCGGCACGATCTCCGGGCGGCCGTCGCGCAGGATCGCGACGAGCGAGTTCGTCGTGCCGAGGTCGATCCCGACCACCTGTCCCAAGGCCCCTCCCCTCCGCGGTCGCTCCGGCGCACCACGCGGAGCGCACATCATACCGGAGTGGCCGCGCCCACCACTTAGTAGGCTGTCGAGAAACCCCGGCAACCTCCTCGCAAGATCCTCCCTCGCCTTACAGGCTGTTGAGAAACCCCGGCAACCTCGGCTCGCAAGATCCTCCCTCGCCCCCGCGAAGCGGGGGAGAGGGTTGGGGAGAGGGGGCTGTCGGCCTCCGCGGATAGTGTAGGCCCCCATGGCTCGCCTTCCGCCGCTGGAGTTCAGGCGACTTCTTCGCAGGACTTCGACGGATGCCGAGCATGAGCTCTGGAGTCGGCTGCGGCGTCATCGGATGGGGCCGAAGTTCCGACGCCAGCACACGGTCGGTCCGTACACGCTCGACTTCTTCTGCCCTGCTGCTCGACTGGCGGTCGAGCTCGACGGGGGTCGCTGCCTCATCCGGCTCGACCTGCGCTCGCCACGCCAGGAGCGGCTCAGCGCGCGAGCGCGGCGCGGAGGCCGAAGCTCGACTCGAAGCCGTGCCCGGCGGCGCCGCCGCGCGCCGTCGCCGACGCGTAGAGCGCGACCGGCCGGTCGTTCACCGCGAGGACGACGCGCTCGAGGAGGAGGGTCCCCTCGACGAACCCGGCGCCGCCCCCCGGGACCGCGATGCGCGAGCCGCCGCGCACGGTGAGCGAGAGGGCGTGGAGCCCGTCCCGCGACTCGGCGCGCGCGTCGAGGACGCCCGCCGTGAACGGGACGATGTCGTGGACCGTCTCCGCGTGCTCCCGGACGCGCACGCCCCAGGAGACCTCCGGGCCGAAGGCGAGGCGGCGGAGCGCACCGTGCCGCGCCACGTCGAGGAGGAGCGCGGAGCGGAGCGGCACGAGCGAGACGTCCCGGCGGCGCGCCGCGTCCCAGGATGCGCCGCCGACCTCCACGAGGAGCCCCACGTCGAAGGGGAACGGCAGCCGCAGCGGGCGCGGGCCGGGGACGAGCACGAACGGGCTCCCCCGGTGACGCAGGAAGGTGCCGCGCCACGCGAGCGCCGAGGCGGCGATCGGCTCGGCGTCGCCGGCGGCGAAGAGCGCCCGCGCCTCGCCGAACGTCTGGTCGAGCATCCACTCGAGCGCGCCGGTGCGCGAGCGCACGTCGCGGCGCCAGCGGACGGCGGCGCGGAGGTCGAGGGCGCCGCCGAGCTGAGGCTCGCGATCCCCCACCGCGCCGCCCGCCGACAGCTCGATCCGGTTGCCCGGGTCGAAGCAGAGCGCGAACGTGCGCCCGCGCTCGTCGGTCGCGAGACACGGATCGCCCGCCTGCGCGGCGAGCGCGAGCGCGAGGAGGGCGGCGACCATCGGCGCCTAGAGCGTGTCCTGCTGCCGGGCGTCGCGCCGGGGCGGCGCCCAGAGGTTGAAGCGGACCGAGGCGGTCCCCTGGTACAGCCACTTCGTCGGCAGCTCCGGGACGTCGTTCCGGCTCTGGGCGCGCGCGTCCACGACGAGCGAGAGCGGCTGGTCATTCACCGCGAGGAAGATCCACTCGTACTCCGCCTTGCCCGTCCAGCGGTGCCGATCCGACGGGAGGCGCGCCACCGCGGGGTCCTCCGGCTGGAAGTCCTCCGAGCCCGCCGGCTTGATCCACTCGGCGAGGAACGTGCCGCGCAGGTGGTGGAAGCCGCCCTCGTCGATCGTCAGGTCGAGGTCCGCCGCCGCCTGCGGCGTCCACGCGCCGCCCGAGAGCTGATCGACGGTCTCGTAGCCGGCGCCGCCGCGGAGCCGCACGAAGGAGGCGAGGTCGCGCGAGCGCCACAGGTCGAGGGTCAGCGCCGCGGATCCCGCCGAGATCCGGTCGAACCAGCGCCGGCTCTCCGTCCGCAGCGACTCGATCCGCACGACCTCGAGCCAGCCGCCGATGAAGAGCGGCGGGTCGAAGCGCCGCGGCTTGCCGACGAAGGTGGTGAAGCGGAGGAGCGGCGACGGGTAGGCGCGCGACGCGTCCAGGCCGAAGACCGTGAAGTCGGCGAACTCCCCGTCGAACCCGACGAACGTCTCGAGCGCGCGGATCCGCGCGAGCGCCGGCGCACCCGCGAGGTGGAACGGGACGTCCCAGCGGATGCCGGCGGTGCCCTCGCCCTGCTTCGACCACGGGAAGGTCCCCGCGCCGTAGCCCGCGCCGAGCCAGATCCGGCGGGCGAGGTCGAAGCTCACCTGCATCACGCGCCCCTGTTCGTCGCGCCGCCAGCCAGGCGGCGCCTCGCCGAGGGCGGGCACGAGCTTGTAGCCTTGGGGAACGAGGTCGTCCTCGCGCCAGCCGGGCAGCACGCACGCCGAGGCGCGGTCGAGATCCCCGTGCTGCTCGCCCTCTGCGGTGAGCTCCGCGTCGGGCGCGACGAGGCAGGTCTTCGTGGTCGCGTCGCACTGCGCGCGCCAGCGGCCGCCGATGGTGCGCTCGAAGCAGCGGCTCGTGCGGTCGAGCCGCAGGACCGGCGCGCCGTCGGGCACGAGCGCGGGCGGCGGCGTCTTCGCCGGTACCGGCACGAGGCGCGGCTCGGGCAGCTGCACCTGCGCGCCGAGCTTGGGGCTGCCTTCGGTGCCACCGGGCGCGGGCGCCGCCTGGCCGAGCGCGACGGACAGGATCGACATCGCGTGAACGAGCGTCATGGGGCGTCCTCCCTGGACATGGGAGAGGAGACCGGAGCTTACCGATCTGTGACACCCCCCCTTGCGGGCGATCTTCCTCCGGTTGGGTCCGCGCAGGGAAGTGCTAAAGCTTGCGGCATGCCCAAGGCGATGGTGAACGGCACCGAGCTGAACTACCGGGATGCCGGCACGGCGAAGGATGTCGTGCTCTTCCTGCACGCCTTCCCGCTCCACTCCGGCATGTGGGCGCGGCAACTCGCGGCGCTCGAGAAGCGCCACCGCGTGGTCGCCCTCGACTACCGCGGGCTCGGCAAGAGCGGGATGCCTCCCGAGGCGTCCCCGATGGACCTGCTCGCACAGGACGTGCGGGCGCTGCTCCAGCACCTGCGGATCGAGCGAGCGGCCGTCGTCGCGATGTCGATGGGGGGCTACCTCGCGTTCGAGCTCTACCGCGAGCTGCCCGGGCTCTTCCGAGGGATCGTGCTCTGCGACACGAAGGCGGGCGCGGACACCGACGAGGGGAAGGCGACCCGCGAGAAGTTCGCGCAGACCGCGCTCGAGAAGGGGCTCGGCTGGGTCGCGGACGAGATGATGCCGAAGCTGCTCCGGCCCGAGCCGGACCCGGCGGTCGTGAAGGAGGTCCGGTCGCTCATCACCGGCAGCACGCCCGCCGGCGTCGCCGCGGCGCAGCGCGGGATGGCGCGGCGGCCGGACTCGACCCCGACGCTCGCGACGATCACGTGCCCGGCGCTCGTCATCGTAGGCGCGGAGGACGCGCTCACCCCGCCTGCCGAGTCGGAGAAGCTCGCCGCCGGGGTGAAGGGCGCGAAGCTCGTCGTCATCCCGGGCGCGGGGCATCTGTCGAATCTCGACGCGCCGGACGCGTTCAACCGCGCGCTGTCGGCGTTCGTGGATCCGCTGCCGGCGTAGGGCGAATCACTCAGCATCTTTCGCTGCGACGGCCGGGCCCCCTCACCCCGACCCTCTCCCCCGCTTCGCGACGCTTCGCGGGGGCGAGGGGGGGTCAGCGGATTCCCTCTTCTGCGACGCCAGCCGGCCCCCTCTCCCCGACCCTCTCCCCCGCTTCGCGGGGGCGAGGGGGTTGAAGCGGTTTTCCCTCTCCCGTGCTTCGGGCGGGCGAGGGGAAATGGAAGTGAAGAGCGAGCGATCCCAGCGTCCCAGCGGATTCCCTCGCCCCCCGCCCACGGCGGGGGGAGAGGGTCAGCGGGTGAGGGGGGCGCGTACGAGCCGGGAATGGAAGTGAAGAGCGAGCAATCCCAGCGTCCCAGCGGATTCCCTCGCCCCCCGCCTACGGGGGGGAGAGGGCCAGGGTGAGGGGGGCTCGCGCGGCGGGCGTTACGCCGAGGACCGCTCGCTGCTAGCGCTGCGGCCCGTACGGATCCGGCCTCGGCGCCGGGGGCGCGGGGGCCGTGCCGTTCCGCGGCGGGCCGCTCGTCCCGGGCTGCGCGGCGAGCGTCACCGGCGCGAAGCCCTGCGAGGCGCCGTCCTCGTGCGGCGAGGCCTCCGCCGAGACCTTCAGCTCGACGACCGCGCGGTCGGAGAGCCCGACCTCGCCGCCGCTCAGGAGCTCGGTCAGGCGGAAGGTCACGACGCCCACCTCGACCACCCCCG
>WNGA01016706.1_pt1 | contig 11712 bp, 10 predicted proteins | sample 5400061 | NCBI WGS metagenome assembly WNGA01 (sample SAMN13153366, study PRJNA577476) | soil metagenome | isolation source: 100 cm soil or saprolite under grassland replicate 2 | place: USA:California | collected 2016-06-15
CGGGCGTGATTTCGGGTGGCGCGCCGGCGACGGTGTAGGCACGCGGGTCGGCGTGCAGCGAATTCGGCTCCCACCCCCCGATCAGCAGACCCTGATCACGGACTCGTCCATAGAGCGTTAGCTCGGGCACGCGGAAACAAGGCAATTCCGGCGTAAGGCCCGCCATCGGGACCGTTACAAAGTATTCGTGGCGCACCGGAACAATGGGCAGTTCAAGCCCGGCCAAATTGGCGATGTGATAGGCGTGCGCGCCGGCGGCATTGATGACGTATCGGCACTCGGCCGCGCCTTGGTTTGTCCTCACCCCAGCAACCCGGCCGTTCCTTAACATGATTTCCTCGACGCCGGCCGAAGTCGCGAAGCGCACGCCGAGTTTGCGGCACTGGTGCTCGTAAGCTTTCACGACGCAGCCCGGCGTCATGTAACCGTCGCTGGGGCACCAGAGGATGGCGGTGGCGCTGGTGAAATCCATCAACGGCCAGCGGCGCTTTGCTTCCGTTTTGTCGATCAGCGCCGTCTCGAGGCCAGCGGCATCCGCAGCTTGCTTGAGCCGGCGAAATTCCTCCGCCCGCCGCCCGCTCAACGCGATGCGCAACGAACCGACCTCGTGCCAATCGGGCTTCACGTCCGGATCTTTCTGCAGTTCGCGGAACGTCGCCACCGAATGCATCGCCAGCTTGATGCGCTCGACAGAGTCGCGCGGCTGTCCGCACAAGCCGGCGCCTTGCGAGGTCGTCGCCTGGCCGACATCCGCGCCGCGCTCCAGCAGCACCACGTCGGTCTGGCCCGCCTTGGCCAGCGCGTACGCCACGCCGCAGCCGACGGCGCCGCCCCCGATGATGATGAACTCTGAGCTAGCTATCACGCATCACGCACCACGCATCACGCTCTTCAAATACCACCGCACAAAGCTCTCCACGTTGTATTCCTTGAACGTCGAGTATGGCCCGGGCGTGTAGGCGCTCGAATTCACCCCGCGCTGCTGGCGTTCACAAATCTTCCAGTCCTGCTCCGAGGTCCGTTGCCAGAAGGGCATCAGCTTCGCCAGCTCGTAATCGCGCCTTTCGACGGCTTTCTCGTCCACCAGCCAGCAGACGCGAATGGCCGTGCGTTGCGGGCCGGCGGGCAGCAGCCGCGTGCTGACCGCGTGGTCGCAACTGGAATGGTTCCAGAAGTTCGGCAGAGTGCGCATCCGCAGCGTGCCGACGTCCGCGTCCGTGTAATTGCCCATCAACGGCGCGACCTGCCGGCCATCCATCGATTCGCTCACCCAGCCCTCAATCAGGGGCGTGCGGTTGGCGGAGAACCAGATGTTGTGCTCGGCGTCCGGGAAACGGGTCATGCCCGACTGTTTGTGCGTGGGAGCAAGGCCGGCGGCCGCCCATTTCTGTTCGCTGCGGGCGACGACGGCGCACATCTCCTCGCGGACGCGCGGCGGAGTATCGTCGGCGTTGTAGTGATCGAAGTTGGCTTGGATGTATTCCGGGTGATTGGCATTGCAATGGTAGCATTCGCGGTTGTTTTCCCAGACGAGCTTCCAGTTCGCCTGCACGATGTAATCCATCGCGCGGGCGACCTTCGCGCGGCAAAAACCTTGCGGCCGGAGCATCGGCGCAAGCGTTTCCTGGACCGGATCGAACGGCGCCGGCTCCTTCGCCAGCGAGATGAAGATCAATCCCTCGACCTCGCGCGCGTGGACGCGATGCAACGCGAACTGCGATTTGTCCAGCTCCTCCTGCATCCCGCGACAGGCCAGCAGTTGGCCATCGAGCGCATAAGTCCACTGATGATACGGGCACACGAGGCGCCGGGCATGGCCCGCGGGTTCAGTGCAAATCACCGAGCCGCGGTGCCGGCAGACGTTGTGCAGGCCGTGAATCGCGCCGTTGTCGTCGCGCAGAACGATGACGGAGTCCGTGTCCAATTCGAGGGTGAAGTAATCGCCAGGTTGCGGGATTTCGCACGCGTGTCCCGCGAAAAGCCAACCGCGCCGCCAGACATGCTCCAGGTCGAGCTGATAAACGGCGTCGTCGTTGTAAAAAACCGCCGGCAGCGACCAGCCGGGCTGGCAGCGGGCGATGAGGGATTCGAGGCCGGTCTGCATTGCGTGTCGCGGGAGAGTTTAGCCTGCTGCCCGACGCTGACAATGCCCGGTTTGTCTGGAATCGCGCAGCGCCTGATAGCAGGCGGCATCGCAAAGTTCAGTTTCTTGGCGAAGTGTTTGACTCCGTTCAGGACGTTGGAAATTTTGGGCCGATGCTTCACATCTCCCGAAGGGAGATTTGAGAATAGCCCGGCAGTTCAATGCCGGGTCTGAATTGGTCTTTGCGTAAGTCCCGAAGGGACGGCTGAATCCCGCGAATTCATTCAGCCGTCCCTTCGGGACGGAAGGTCCTTCATCCACTGTCCCACCCTTGAAAGGGTGGGCTATTTTCAAATCTCCCTCCGGGAGATGGCAGATGGTGGACGACATCGAGCAGCTTACTTCGGCGCGGGAGGCTTTGCTTCGGAAGGAACGCGGTTCCAGTGCGGCACCAGCAACAGCCCGGCCAGGGCGAGCGCCAGGCCGAGTCCGAAGAAGATTGGGTTCCAGATTTCGCGCCCCTCGGCGAGGAACCGCCCAACCCAACCGGGAAGCGTCACGCCGATAATCTGGCCGATGGAACCACACCCATTCACAATCCCGCTGGCTGTCGAGGCTCCTTTCTTGGTTCCGAAATCAATGGCCGCGGTCCCGGAGAGCAGCGAGTCTGGAATGAACACGAGAAACCCGGCCGCGAACAAACCGGCCCCGATGGCCGCTTTCGTCAACGGCAAGTACTGGAACCCCATCATCAGAATCGCCAGACTCAGCAGCGCCATGACTCCGACCGGCATGCGCCTGGACTGGAACATGCGATCCGACAGGTTCGTTCACATAAACCGGCGACCAATAGAGGATGAGGTAGCGCGTGGGTTTGACCAGGAAGTAGACCGCCGCCAGCAGCAAGACCATCCGGTTCCGCAATACTGCTCCAACGATCTTCCACGAACCTTCGGGTTCTTGTGTTGGCGACCCATCCGCGGCCACGACTGCCTCGGGTTCGCCGTGATACTGTTCGATGGACGGCAACCCAACGTCTTCCGGCCGGTTGCGCTGGAAGAAAACGAACAGCACCCCGATCAAAACAAGCGCCAGTGCGGGCACCCAAAATGCGTATCGCCAGGTTCCGCCCCACTTCACGGCCTGGCCCGCCAGCACGGTCGCGATGAATCCGCCGAACGCGTAGTTGGTGCACCACCAGCCCATGACGCGTCCACGTTCACGCCGCGAAAAGAATTCGCCCATGTTTTTTGCCAGCGGCGCCCATCCGCTGGCCTGGGCAAGGCCCTGCACTGCCAGGCAAATGCCGAGCGCCAGCGCAACATTCGACGCGCCTGCCAGCATCGCCACGATCACCGACAGGAGCATGCCGACCAGGACGACGATGCGCGTGCCGAATTTGTCGCCCATCATGCCCCAGGCAAACTGGCCTACCGCATAGGCGAGCGAGTTGGCGCCGTCCATCCATGACATGTCTCCCTTGCTCAGGCCCATCACGTCCGGCATCGCCAGCTCGATCTTGGCGACGGAAAACGATTTTCGCGTGAGATAAAAGCCCGCGTACGCCAGCCACGTCACAGCGAAGATCTGCCATCGCCAGCGTTCGTACCGTCGATCGTTGCCAGAGAGTTTGGGGGAATCGGGCATGCGTGGGTGTCGCCGCGCAGAGTGTCAGTCCGTCGCAGGCCAGGGCAAGGAGCTTCGCCCGACCCTGATTCCGCGGAACTCTCTTTAACCACGAATCGACACGAATAACCCTAGCGCGGCCTCGGGCCGCAACAAATGATGATAACCGCAAAGAACGCAGAGTTCGCAGAGACGGAAAAGCTTCTCTTTGTGTTCTTTGCGTTCTTTGCGGTAAAACTTTGCGCACGCTGAGTAAGACTTTTGGGATAGTAGTACGAATGGGAAGGTCCACATTCGTGTCCATTCGTGTTCATTCGTGGTTTAGTCCGGCAATTGGCAATCACGCGCAGTTTTGGGTTTGGCCAATTCCCTTGCTGCCCGGCCGCCAATCGAACTAATCTGCGCTAATGTCGCTGCCCGCCGATTATCACATGCACACCCGCCTGTGCCGCCACGCGGTCGGCGATCCTACGGACCTGGCCGCGCAGGCGGTCCGGATCGGCCTGACTGAGATCGGCTTCTCCGAGCACAATCCGATGCCGCGCGACGATTGGGATGATTGGCACATGCTCCAGGCCGACCTCGACACCTACGTGGAAAACGTGCAGCAAGCCCGGCGGGCATTTCCCGACCTCACGATTAAGCTCGCGCTCGAAATGGACTTCATCCCCGGCCAGGAAGAATGGACGCGCCAGCTCATCGCCCGGCACCCGTGGGATTACCTCATCGGCGCGGTTCATTACGTCTCCGATTCGTGGGACCTCGACAACCCGAAACGCATCTCTGAATGGAAGTCCCGGGAGCCATTCGAAGTCTGGAGCGCCTACTTCCAGCGCCTGACGATGGCCGCGGAATCCGGATTGTTCGACATCATCGCCCACGCCGACCTGTGCAAGAAGTTTTGCTTTTACCCGAAGGAAGATTGCACCTCGTTGTTCGCACGGTTCCTCGATGCCGCGCGAAAAGCCGGTGTGGCGATGGAATTGAACACCGCCGGCCTGCGCAAGGATTGCAAAGAGATTTATCCCAGCCCCCAAATCGTGCGCATGGCCCGCGAGGCTGATGTCCCGATCACGTTTGGTTCCGACGCCCACGCCCCCGGCGAAGTCGGCCTGAACCTGGCCGATGCCGTGGCCCTGGCCCGGAGCGGCGGCTACACCCACCGGCGCCGCTTCACCCGGCGCCAGCGCGAATCGGTGAAGTTCTGAATCGTGGAGAAAAGTTGGTACGCGCGGCGGGAGTTGAACCCACAACCTACGGCTCCGGAGGCCGGCGCTCTATCCAGTTGAGCTACGCGCGCATTGGGCTACTGACAAGCCACGTACGGGCTTGGAAACAACCAGAAGCAGACTACTCCCTCTTCAAAAAAATCGGCAAGTAAATCCGAGCACTGTCGCGCACGCAGCCCAAGAACGACGCTCCACCAACCGGACCGGCGCTTCGTGCTTCGTCGGTTCCTCCGCGATTATGCCGAGACCTCGACTCGCGCCCGGAAACCCAAGCGTTGAAGCAGTTGCTCGCAATCTTCCCACGCCAAGCCAAAGGACCGCACATCGGCCACACCCAGGCGGGAGACTACATCCCGAACGGCAGCGAACTCCTGTTCGGCGAACTCGCCGTCCATCAGGGCTCGCTCGGCCCAATCCACTAATTGTGCCAGCGTCATTTCGTGGTGAAGATACGCGGCGATTTTTTCGGCGACGGTCTGTTTGGTGATCGTCATGGCGGCATCCTACACTTTCTGGTGGCCCTTATCCACCGGATATTTCTCGTGAATTTCGACCAGCCTGCCTTCATCGTCATAAATCTCCTGCCAGAAGCTGACGGTCGTTTCCTTGTCGTCCACTTCCTTGAGATAACGCGCCAGCCAGCCCAGCCGACCCCGCATGTCCAGGCGATAGCGTCTTCCGCCACCGGGCAGCTCATCCCAGTGACCGAATTTCTTCTCGTTTTGTGCCCGTGTACTCATTTCCGGCTCGATTCCTCCAACAACGTGATTGTGTCCGGTGTGTGTGGGCGCAGGGGCGATCGACCCGCTGGTCAATCTTCCGTTCCAGCGCACTCGCTTCCGCCGTCGAGACGGAGCACCAGTTGATCAAGTTCCAGTTCATCGCGCGCACCGAAAGCCCGAGTGGGACAGGCCGGTGTCCGGCGAAGTCTTCATTCGCGCGCTGGGGCGGTAGCCTTTGCAGTAAAGGTCCGAGCACAGAAACGAGCCGCCCCGCTGCACGCGCTTGGGCACGCCCGGTTCGTTGGGGTCGAAGCTCGTCTCCGGCCCCGCTGGATTGCGCGGGGGCGAGCGGTCGTAGTAATCGGGCAGATACCAGTCGCTGCACCATTCCCAGACGTTCCCCGCCATGTCGTACAGGCCGTAGCCGTTTGGAGCATACGAACCGACGGGCGCGGTGAGCCGATGGTGATCGGCCAATGTGTTCTCGTTGGGGAACCGGCCTTGCCAGATGTTCGCGCGCCATTTGCCGCCGGGCACTTGCTCGGCGCCCCACATGTAGGGCTGTTGTTCCAGCCCGCCGCGCGAGGCGTATTCCCACTCGGCCTCCGTCGGGAGACGCTTGCCCGCCCACTTGGTATAGGCCATCGCGTCGAACCAGGAAATGTGGACCACGGGATGTTTCTCGCGCCTTTTGAGATCGGAACTCGGTCCCTCGGGATGGCGCCAGTTCGCGCCGGGTATGTACCTCCACCAGATGAAATGATTGTCGAGCGGCACATCGCCGGGCGGCGGGGTGAACACGATCGAGCCGGCTACCAGCTTGTCGGGCGGCGCGTCGGGAAAATCCTTCGGGTCGGGCTTGCGCTCGGCGACGGTGAGATAGCCGGTGGCGCGGGTGAATTGCTCGAACTTTTCGTTGGTCACTTCGTACTGGTCCAGCCAGAAGCCGTCGAGAGTGACTCGGTGGACCGGTTTTTCGTCCGTCTGCCCGGCTTCCGATCCCATCAGGAAAGTGCCGCCGGGGATCCAAATCATGCCGTTGGTCCAGGACATCTCGGCAGGCGCCGTGACCGGGACCGTGGAAGGTGCCGAGGGTTGGAGCGAAGCGGTCCGCATCTCGGCCGTCGCTTCGCGGATGCGTTTCACGCGTTTGACCTCCCGGATCATGAAGATCACGCAGGCCAGGACGAAGAGCGCGCCGAAGAAGAGAGCGAACTTCGGCCAGCGCAGCGGCGGCGTGGGAGGCGGGGCAGGGGGGCTCATAGCTGATCAACGATCAAAACGATGTTCGGCCGCTCCGCCGCGTGTCCGCCCGATGCGGCGAGAAACATCGCGATGAAAAACGGGAACCGATTCACCCCGGGAGGATGGCCGTGAAGCGAACTGAGGCGAAAGGAATTTCTGGCAGGGGCAAATCCAGTGCGCGCATCCTAGCAATGCCCCCGACTGAACGCAGGTCGGAGCGCGGCGTTCACGCCGCTTCATCGTTCCCAAGCTGACAGGCCAATCGTTTCGTCCATGCCGCTCGGACGCTGAAGCGGCCTGAAGGCCGCGCTCCGGGGGCAGTGCCCGGATGCGCCCGCGACGCGCCCTACCACGGCATTGATGAGATGAGTTCGAGAGGTGCGCCGGCCTGGGCCTAGGAGAGTTCATTTGCTCCCATCAACCAAATCCACGCCCGGAAGGCGCGGTCGTCGGATGGCCCCGTCGAGACTTACCATTGACGGCCGTTCACATCTTCGGATTGCTGTTCGCCACCTCGCTGACCCTGGTTGCGTTGCCGGCGCTTTACTATATCTTTTGCGCCAGGCTGAAGTGGATAAAATGATGCTTGCGAATCGCAACCTGGCATGAGCCAGACATTTCACGACCATTTTTCCGAAGTCGCAAAACGCTACGCGGATTTCCGCCCGCATTATCCTGCGGAGCTGTTCGACCACCTCGCCACCCTCGTGCCGCGAACCGCGCGGGTCTGGGACTGCGCCTGCGGAAACGGCCAGGCAACGCTCGACCTGGGCCGGCGCTTGGACAGCGTCGTGGCGACGGACGCGAGCCGCGAACAAATCGCTTCGGCAACGCCCCATCCCAACGTCGAATATCGCGTCGCGCCGGCGGAACAGAGCGGTTTGCCGGATGCGTCCATTGACCTCGTCACCGTCGCGCAGGCGCTGCACTGGTTCGACCTCGAACGCTTCTACGCTGAAGTCCGGCGTGTGCTCCGCCCCGGCGGCCTCCTGGCCGCGTGGGCTTACGGCATCAACGAAGTGGAGGGCGACGCGGTCAATCAGCTCGTGCAAGATTACTATGCCAACACCATCGGTCCTTACTGGCCGCCGGAGCGCAGGCTGGTGGAAGAAGGCTACCGAACCATCCCGTTTCCATTCCCCGAAATCACGCTGCCGACTTTTCGTATGGAAACGCGATGGACCCTTGAACAGTTGCTCGGCTACCTCAGCAGTTGGTCGGCGACGAACCGTTTCATCAAGGCCAACGGCCGCAACCCACTTGAGCCGCTTTCGGAGAAATTGGCGAAGGTCTGGGGCAATGTGAACTCGCCTCGGCTCGTCGTGTGGCCGCTTTCGTTCCGAGTCGGCAGGAAGTGAGTCGGGGTCATGCGATATGTGCCGTGCTCCCCGCCATCGTCGACCGCGCCTTCAAATGAGAACTGTGAACGCCGCCCAAATCTCAGGGCCGAAGGCCCGCAATGTTATAGCCCGGCCTGAAGGGCCGGGTAACACGATCCACAAAATTTCACAGTGTTTTTCTTGTGTGTGGCTTTTGATGCGTTATCCTGTGCTTTGTCATGTTGACATTCGTCAACGGGTGTCCTGAGCCGTACTGCGACGGCGTTTCGCGCCGCAGCTTTCTGAGGGCCGGCGGGCTGGCGCTGGGCGGGTTGGCGCTGTCGGATTTCCTGCGCCTTAAGGCGCAAGGGGCGGTCAGCGGAGGTCGGGGAAAATCGGTCATCATGATCTGCCTCGGCGGCGGGCCCAGCCACGTGGACACGTATGATATGAAGCCGGAAGCCCCGGCGGAGGTCCGGGGGGAATTTCGGCCGATCAAATCCAATGTGCCCGGCATGAGGCTCTGTGAGTTGCTCCCGCTGCAGGCGAAGATCGCTGACAAGTTCGCCGTCGTGCGGACGGCGACGTGGCAGGAGCCGGATCATCAGCGGATCGAAATTTTCACCGGCTATCCCAAACGCGAGCGGCGGCCGTCGTTTGGATCGTATGTCAGCCGGCTGGCGCCGCGGCGCGAGGCGGCTCTGCCGAGATTTGTGAGCCTGAAGGGAGACGATCAGGAAATCGCGGAGGCCGAGCAGCCGCTGTGGGTCGGCGCGCAGCACCGCGCGTTCGTGCCGGACAAGAGAGGCTTGAGGACCCTGGAACTGACGCGGGAGGTCGATTTGTCGCGACTGAAGAACCGCGACGAACTGCACACGCAGTTGGACACTTTGCGACGGGAGGTGGATGCCCGCGGCGAAATGCGGGCGTTCGACGCGTTTTCGGGCCAGGCTCTGGACATGTTGACCAGCGGGAAGGCGCGCCGGGCCTTCGACCTGGGTGATGAAAAGCCGGAAATCCTCGATCGCTACCGGGCCGGGGGAAACAAGTTCATGTATTCCCATTCCCCAAGTCCGGTGACCTGGGATTGGGAATCGTTCGTTCGGGCGCGGCGCCTGGCGGAGGCCGGGGTGCCCTTCGTCTCGATGCAAGTGGGCCTGTGGGACCACCATTGCGCGGACGGGCTGCCCAGTCTCTTCGAATCGTATCGTTCACTCCTGCCGCTGTATGACAATTGTCTTTCGGCGCTCATCACCGACTTGCACGAGCGCGGTCTGCATCAGGACGTGTGCGTGGTGGTCTGGGGTGAATTCGGCCGCACGCCGCGCATCAACAAATACGGCGGCCGCGATCACTGGCCCGCGGCGGGCAGCGTGCTCTTCTCGGGCGGCGGCTTGCGGATGGGCCAATACGTCGGGGCGACGAACGCCAGCGGCGAGTACCCGGTCACCCGCGCTTATACGCCGCAAAACATCCTGGCGACGCTCTATCACGTCCTCGGGATCGATCCGGCCGCGACCCTTCCCGACCACAGCGGCCGTCCGCAATACCTGCTGGACGACCGCGATCCAGTCAAAGAACTGATCTGACTGGTCAAACAGTTCATTGTCGTCAAACAGGGGAACACACTGACAGACTCACTCCATCCATGAAAACGCACCGATCCCAAAAACTGAATCGAAGGCAGTTCCTCCATCGTGCCGGCATGAGCGTGGCCCTGCTCAACGTGCTCCCGGGGAGTTTGCCGGGAGCGGAGCGGCTTTCTCCAAACGCGAAGCTCAACGTGGCCGGGATCGGCATCGGCAGCCGGGGCGGGGCCGATGTCGGCGAAGTGGCGGGACTGGGCCATAACATCGTCGCCTTGTGCGACGTGGATGAGAATTACGCGGCCAAGGAATTCGCCAAATATCCCGACGCGAAACGGTTCAAGGATTATCGGGTGATGCTCGACAAAATGGGCAAGGAAATCGACGCCGTGGTGATCGGCACGCCCGACCACTCTCACGCGGTCATCGCAATGGAGGCGATGAGACAGGGCAAGCACGTCTATTGCGAAAAACCGCTGGCTCACTCAGTCCACGAAGTTCGCGAACTCGTGGCCGCGTCGCACAAACACAAGGTTGTCACGCAGCTTGGCAATCAGGGCCATTCCAGCAATGCCATCCGGCAGCTTTGTGAGTGGGTTTGGGCCGGCGCTGTGGGGCGGATTCACACGATTCACGCCGCCTGCGGCTCATACAAAAGTGTGTATTGCCAGATGTCCAACCTGTCGAAAGCGGACGAGCCCCATGAGGTTCCCAAAACTCTCGATTACGATCTTTGGGTCGGGCCGGTGCCGTTCCGTCCTTACTCACCACTCTGGGTGCCTTGGAATTGGCGCGGTTGGATGCCGTTCGGCTGTGGGGTCATCGGCGATTGGATTTGTCACGTGCTCGATCCGGCGTACTGGGCGCTGGAGCTGGATGCGCCCTCCACCGTGCTGGCGGAAGTCACGGACTACGATCCGTTGAAGCATGGACTGACCTACCCGCCGGGCACAAAGATCACGTTTGAATTTCCGGCGCGGAAGGCGCGCGGCCCGGTCAAACTCGTCTGGCATGATGGAAACACGACGATTCCCAAACCCCGGGATTTCCCCGCCGACGAGAAAATTCCCGAGACCGGGGCAATTCTCTTTGGCGACAAGGGAATGATCGTCCATGGTTCACACGGCGCTGCAAACTGCCACCTGCTTCCGACGGACCTAGGCGAGCAATACACAGGCAAGAATGCGCCAGCGGAAAAGATCCCGCGCGTCAAAGGGCATGCCTGGGACTGGATCGAGGCCATCCGCACTGGCCGCCAGGCGGATTCAAACTTCGATTACGGCGGTCCGCTCACACAAGTGGCGCTGCTCGGGCTCATTGCCATTCGCTTCCCCGGCCAGACGCTTCATTGGGATGACAAGGCGGTCCGGTTCACCAATAACAATGCGGCCAATGCGCACGTTCGATCCACGTATCGATCCGGGTGGGGGCTTTGAGTGATGCCATGAACAATCGCGCTCCAATCATCGTCGGCGCCTGGATGCTCGTGCTTGCTCCGGTTTCCAATGCTGCACCGGATAACATAAGTGAGGAGAAACGACGGCCTGTGGCCGGGCATCTTCACCTTGACCCGGTAGGGCGAGGCTCCTGCCGAGCCGAAACTTCCGGTTTGATCACGGCTCGGCAGGAGCCTCGCTCTACCGGCGTCATGGATAGGCGGATGACGGGGACTCATGGTCCATCCGCCTCCTCACGTCGGCAGCTACGATTCTTGTCTCGCGACGCGCCGAATTGGGCTCGCGGCTCCCCGCCTTCGGAGGGATTCAAGGCGCCTCGTTGGGCGGAAACGCCGGCCCCTTGCGAACCAATTGCAGCGAGCGCGCGTCGAATTCTCCCCAGCCTTGACCGCCGCGGAACTCGCAGACCAACTCCACGTCCTCCAGGCCGCGCACGTCGAACTCA
>WNGA01012903.1_pt2 | contig 11710 bp, 10 predicted proteins | sample 5400061 | NCBI WGS metagenome assembly WNGA01 (sample SAMN13153366, study PRJNA577476) | soil metagenome | isolation source: 100 cm soil or saprolite under grassland replicate 2 | place: USA:California | collected 2016-06-15
GGAGCGGGTGTGCCGTGCGTGTGCAGCAGGTTGTGGACGCCGCGCACACCGGGAATACGCAGCACGCGCTCGGCGAGCTGAACGACCTCGGCGGGCGAATCGAGCTCCCCACGCAGGATCACCGTGCCGTGTTCGGCGGAGATGTTCACGTTGCCCTTGGGGATGTGGCGATCGCGGAACAGCTGGCTCTCCACGCGCTGGCGCAGGGTCTCATCGTCGGTGACTTCGGTCTCGCGCGGGACGAGATGCACTATGCGGTGCGACATGCCGTAGGCATCGGCGGCGGCGCCGCGCCACATCGTGCCCATCGCGCGGCTTACCCGACGCAGGCGGGCCATGCCCCTTTCGCGCAGCATCGAGCGGCGGCGGCGACCCTGTCGCGGATCGAACAACATCGTCAGCGCCGTGGTGCCGATCGAGCAGCAGATGGCGAGCCAAACAGCCTGCCCGCGGCTGATCGCGTGGCGGTCGCACGAGGTGAGGGAGATTCGTGGCAAAGGTCTCTGAAGCACGCGAGCTACCTCCAGTCCGTGCTGATGCCTTTCGGCAGAACGCGTGCCACTTTCACGTTTCAGCGCGGCGACGACACCTCCCCTCGCCCTCTGGGAGAGGGATCGAGGGTGAGGGCTGGCTGTCGGCTGCAAACGCACCCTCACCCTGCCCTCTCCCAGAGGGCGAGGGTTCTCAGCTCGGTGTGAAGCGCGTCACGCACCGAGTGTGGCCCATATCACTGTCAAAAACGCCCTCTGGCCTCAAGCTTCGCCCTCGCCATAACGGCGCAACTCAGGGGTACCAACGTGCATTTCAGGGGAGCAACCGTTTCCTCCACCGTGCTCATTCTGCTCGCGTCCGCGAGCGTTCTCGTCAATGCCGCGAGCCCGGTGGCCGCGCAGAGCGTGCCAGCTCCGGGCCAGGACGATCCGAGCAACGTCATCTACTCGGTCGAGATTGGCAAAGACGGCAGTCTGGGCAAGCTGACGACCGCCAGCATTCCGGATCGGGCCTTCTACACCAGCAAGCCCGACCTCACGCCCAAGAAGGACCTGGTCGAGCCCAAGGAGCTGAGCCGCCTGCAGCCGGAGCTCGAGCAGCTGATGTCGGGCGGTGATCCCAACGCCATCATCGCCGTGCTAATCGGCCTCAAGGAAGACACCACGATTCCACGCTTCCCGGACCTGCCCTACGGCGAGACCCGCGAGTCGTCGATCGCCAAGGACCTCGGCCAACAGCAAGATCAGCTCGCGGCCGATCTGCTCAGCCGCCGCCAGAAGTCGCAGGCACCGTTGCTCGCCCGACTGCAGGACACCGTCAAGCTCGACGTCACCGAGCAGTACTGGCTCGTGAACGCGTTTGTGGCGCAGATGCCGCTGGGCGCGGTCAAGGAGCTGCTGCAGTACGACGAGGTGCAGTACGTGCAACTGCAGAGCGCTGGCGAGAAGCCGCCCTCGGACGGTAACCCGAACAACGACGTCGCCGACGGTCGCGGCCGCATCGTCTCCGATCCGTACTTCAATCTGCCGGGCATGACCGGCGGCTTCGTCGGACTGCTCGACACAGGTGTGCGCACCAGCCACACCACGTTCGCCGCACCGAACGATCACATCGACTTTCTGCGCGATTGCGTGAACGGCGGCACCACGTGCAACAACACTGGCGCGGCTGGCTTCAACACCGACGACAACTGCTGGAACCACGGCACCTCGACCGCCAGCATCTTCACCGGCAACAACAACCAGGGCGCCGATTTCCGCGGCATAACCGCGATCACGCTCGATAGCTGGAAGGTGTACGACTGCACTGGTCTGGACACCGCCGCCACGGTGCGCGGCTTCCAAGCGGGTCTGCTGGCGTTCGACCGCGTCTTCATCGGCGAGCTGCAAGCCAGCGAGAACGAGAACGGCACCATCGCTACCGCGGCCGACAATGCGTTCGACGCGGGCGCCGTCGTGATCGCCGCGAATGGCAACTTCGGTCCCGATCCAACCACCGTTCGCTCGCCGGCCATCGCGCACAAGGTCATCGGCGTCGGCGGCTTCGGCGTCGAGACGCTGACCACGCTGGCCAGCCAGGGCCGCGGTCCGACCAACGACTTCCGCTTCAAGCCCGACATCCAGACGCCCAGCCTGACCGAGACCGCCAGCAATGCGTCGGCGACCGCCCAGCACATCTTCACCGGCACTAGCGGCGCCACGCCGTACGCCGCGGGCGCGGGCGCGCTCACTCGCAATTTTCTTCGCGCAGGCGGACTGATTGAGCCCGGCCATGTCTACGCCCGCATGATCCTGTCGGGGCAGCACGTATGGCCGTACGACAACGAGGAAGGCGCGGGCGACCTTAAGATGCCCACCTGCGGCGTGCACTTCTTCGGCAAGATCAACGTGAACAGCACCGGCTCGACGGTCGACATCCCGATCGGTGTCGACGCACTCCACAACAATGGCATGGAGGCGGCTATCTGGTGGCCCGAGCGGGTCAGCGAGAGCCACGACGACGTCGACGTGCACCTGATCGACCCGTTCGGCACGCAGAAGGGCCTGGGCTTCTCGGCCATGAGCGTATTCGAGCGAGCACGGGCGACCGGTCCGCTGACCACCGGCTCGTGGAAGGTCCGCGTCAAGGGCTTCTCGATTGCCAGTGGTCCGCAGCCAGTGTTCTGGTCGGTGGTGCTGAAGGGCTGCTAATCACCCGATTCCCGTAGCGGACGAGCCGCTTGTGGGCCACGGCCTGCGAGCGGCTCTTCGCTACCATCCGTGTTTCATGGCGGATTGGTTGGCGCGCCACCTGGACGTGCTGCAGGTAGAGTCATCCCCGCCGGGCCTGGAGGCGCTCCAGCGCCTCGCCATGGCACACGTGCAGCGCGTTCCGTTCGAGAACATTTCGGCGATTTTGCAGCGGCAGGCTGCTGGGTCGGGCGCGGTGCCGCCGCTGAACCTTGACGGTGTGCTCGAAAGCTGGCTCGAGCGACGCGGCGGCGGCGTGTGCTTCGAGGTCGCGGGCATGGTGGATCGCGTTCTTACTGAGCTGGGCTATCGCACGCACCCGGTGCTGGCCCAGATCCCGCTAAAAGAACAAGAAAGTCAGGCGCCGCGGGCGAGCGCCAGGCGGCGTGCGTGTGCTTCAATGGACACGCCGCCTTCGGGCACCGAGGTGAGCTCGGCGTCGATGTCGGACAGCTTGCGCAGATCGACCTCCATGCCTTCGGGCATCGGCAGGCCAGCGGCATCGAACAGCACACGCACGATCGGGCGGTTGGGCGCATTCGGTGAGCAGCTCACCACGACGCCGTACGACCCGCGGTACTTGCCACCGCGGAAGCGCACGTGCACCCCGGTCGGGAATACCTCGACCATCGAGCCGAACGCCTCAACGGCCTCGCGATTCAAGTGCTCGCCGGCGAGCTCGCGTAGCGTCTTCAGCACATCAGCGGGCGGCAGCGCCACTCGCTGTGGTCGGTCCGAGGACAACGCCGAGCAGACATCGGCCACGGCCGCGAGCTCCGCCACAAGAATGATGCGCGAAGGATCGAACCGCTCGCGCGGCGTCCGCCCGAGTTTGTTGGTGCCGCTCAGATGGTTGGGGTAGCCCTGGCCACTCTGGTGCTCGTGGTGTGCAGCGCCACGTGCGCCGGCCGCGGACTGCTGATCGGCATCTGCCGCACCAGTTGGAACCCGAGCACGGTATGCCGCATCACCTGGCGGAACTCAGCCGGGCTGAGCTTGCCTGGCTTGTTCAAAATGCGATCGTCGACGTGAATCTTGCCCATATCGTGCAGCAAACACCCGAGCGCGAGGTCTTTCAAATACTCGTACTCGAGCGCTAATTTTCGCCCCAGCATCACGCCGTACACCGCGACATCGACGGAGTGTTCGAACGTGTAATTGTCGTGGCTCTTCAGAGCGGCGACGCCCTCGAAGATCTGCGCATCGAACACTTCGTCGAGCAGCTGTTCGACGTCCGCTTCCAGGCGCTTGATCTGCCGCTCGACGGCCCCGCCCAACTTCGTCGGCAGCTCATGCAGCACGTGGGCGCCATCAACCGCGGCCTCGTCGCGCACCGGCTGGGTCGCCTCAGCCATCAGTTTGAACATCGAATCCAGGTTGCCCAGCGTCGCCGAGCGCAGGCGCTGCGACACCAGGCCGAGCGGCTCGACATCGTCGGCGATGCCGTCCATCACATACACGACGCGGTAGCCGCGCTGGATGATGCCCGAGATGAAGGTCTCGTCGAGGGGTGTCGAGCGCGCAAGCAGCACGTCGCCGCGGTGGTTGTAGATGCTGCGCCCCAGCTGCATGCCGGGGGTAAGCGATTCCACGGGTACTCGATGCACGTCAGATAGCCCCAGTGGAATTATGGCCGCGACGCCGCGTCATGCCGCGACCGCCCCGGCATCGTCGGCGAACACATCAAATGCAACCGGTGGCGGCAGTAACGGCTGTCCGCCACTCGCAGGCTCGCTCCGGGACACGTCCTCGCACGGCAGCGCGACAAAGAACGTCGTGCCCACGCCATTAGTGCTCTCCGCCCAGATCTGCCCGCTGTGCTGTCGGACGATGCCGCGGCAGATCGCCAGCCCGAGCCCGGTGCCCTTGTTGTCGCGCGCATCGGACGCCTCGACCTGGGCGAAGCGGTTGAAGATGCTCTCCAGCTTGTCGGAGGGGATGCCGCGACCCTGGTCCCGAATGCGCAGTGTCAGCTCACCCGCGACGCGCTCCGCGTCCAGCCAGACCGTGCCACCCGCGCTCGAGAACTTGATCGCGTTGCCCAACAGGTTGATCAGCACCTGCAGCAGACGGTCCGGGTCACCCGCCAGGTGGGCCGCGATCGGCGCGACTTCGAGCAGCACACCGGCCTTTTCGGCGAGCGGCCGCAGCGCATCCGCCGCATGGGTCATGAGCGCGCCCATATCGGAGCGCTCGATCGCCATCGGCATCTGGTCCTTCTCGAGGCGCTCGAAGTCGAGCAGATCGTTGACCAGACGGATGAGGCGGTCGGTGCTCGAGACGGCGATGTCGAGCATGCGCTGCGCGCTGGCCGGCAGCTCGGTCAGGCGTCCGCTGGCGAGCAGTCCGAGCGCGCTGCGCATCGAGGTAAGGGGCGCGCGCAGCTCGTGGCTGACGATCCCGACTAGCTCGTCCTTGAGGCGGTCCGATGCGCGGCGATCGCTGATATCGCGGAACGTCAGAACGGCGCCCGTCAGGCGACCATGCTCGAACAGCGGCCCGGTTTCGTATTCAACCGGGAAGCTGCTGCCATCTTCGCGCCAGCACACCTGCTGGCCCCGCGGTAGCAGCACCAGGCCAGCGAAACTCAGCACCCCGCGCGCGGCTTCTGGGGAGCGGAACTGCAAATACGACGCGATCGGCTCCTTGCGCAGGTCGCGGATATCTGAACTGCCGAGTAGTTTGGCCGCGGCGATGTTGGCGATCCGGATGCGGGCCTGTCGATCGAGCCAGATGATGCCGTCGGCGGCGGCGTCCAGTGCTGCGTAGCGCTCGGCGGTGTGGAGCTCGCTATCGACGGTGTCGCGGACGATGGTCTTGATGGCGAAGGTCACGGCTTGCGATTGCGTTCGCCCTGGCACCTCGACGATGGTGACGTCGCCCACGCGGCTGCCCGTGGCGCCGACCATCTGCCGCGCGACACGGGTGTCGCAGATCACGAGCGCGATCGTGGATTCGGACGCGCTCAGAAGTCGCCGTGCGCGGGCGGGGCTCGCGGTCGTCGATACGTGTAGGCCGGCGCGCCGCAGGCGGCGGGCAACCGCGGGCAGCGCCGAGCATGCCCCGGTCAGGACCAGGACAGCCGGGAGTGCTTCCGCTGTACGTATCACGCGCGCGCGTGCCATGTAGCGGGCGCACAATGCACGCCCGGGCGCCTCGAGACAAGAACCACAGTATCAATGGGTGATCGCGGCCAGGACGGTCGGTCAGCTTCGCGCGCGCAAAACTTGTTGAATGGATGGATGGCGACGTATGAGCGAGGCAAGGATGTCTCGATGTACTTCGAGGAGCATGGCAGTGCGTTTCCGCTGCTGCTGCTCGCACCAGGTGGGCTGAACTCGACCATCGACTTCTGGGGGCGGATGCCGATCAACCCGGTGGAGTTGTTCCCGAGCGAGTTTCGCGTGATCGCGATGGACCAGCGCAACGCTGGCCGCTCGCGCGGGCCACTGCCGATCGACGACCCGTGGGGCAGCTACGCCGACGACCAGCTCGGGCTCATGGACCACCTCGGTATCGAGCGCTTTCTGGTCATGGGCTGCTGCATCGGCTGCTCGTTCATCCTGAAGCTGATTGAGAAGCGGCCAGAGCGCATCGTGGCCGGCGTGATGATGCAGCCGATCGGCATCGACGACACCAATCCGGGGTTCTTCAGCCCGCGCATCTACGAGCAGTGGGGCCAGGATCTCGCCGCCAAGCGGCCCGACATCACCACCGAACAGGTCACCGCATTCGGCAAGAGCATGTGGGAAGGAGACTTCGTGATCAGCGTGCCGAAGTCCTTCCTGCCCACCGTCAGGACACCGCTGCTCGTGATGCCGGGCTACGACCAGGCGCATCCGACAGGGGTTGGTCTCGAGGTCGCCCAGCTGTTGCCGAATGCGCAGCTGCTTGAGCATTGGAAGGAGCCGGCCGAGGTCGTGCCGCGGACCATCGAGCAGGTGCGGCGCTTCCTGCACTCGCACACGCCGGCGGCAGTCGCATGAGCGCCGTGCAAGCGCCCGAACGGGAGCGGCCGGCGGCGGCTGAGCGCAAACCGAAGCAGGACCAGCCGAAGCGAGAGGAGACCGAGGCAGAAAACGAGCTGCGCTGCACGCTGTGCGGGCTGCGCGCCTGCTGGACCAAATGAGTCGCTAACTGAAGTGTTCCTCAGAGCACTGGGCCGGGCAGCCTGCGGCTCGCTGGGCGGAGCGCTTGTCATCTTTACTTCCCTCCTTCTCTCGTGGAGGACGCGCGAGGAGGAACGGATGTGACCGCGGCTACAATCGCCGCGCCATGCTGGATCACACTGCAGCGGCGGCCACGGCCGAGCAGATCGACGTGCTGGATACCCGCCTCGAGATGCGCGGCTACGCCAATCGCATGCGGTCCGCCGCCGACGCTCTACTCAGCAATCTCAATCGTGAGCAGCTCGCAAAGGCGGCCTTCCCATTCGACGATGAGGACGAGCGGCGCGACTGGGACTTCATCCCCAAGTACCGCCCGCGCGGTCTGCCGCTGCGCGAGATGACCGATCGTCAGCAGGTACTCGCCCAGCAATTGCTCGCGTCCGCGCTGAGCCTGCCGGGCTATACGCAGGCCGTGTCGATCATGGCCTTCGAGAACGTCCTGCGCGAGCTGAATGCGCCGCGCGCTGGTCTCGCCGCCGCCGAGTTCCGCCACGCGGGCAAATACCAGTTCAGCTTCTTCGGCGAGCCGCACGCCGAACGCACGTGGGCCTGGCGCATGGTTGGCCACCACGTCGCGTTGAACTTCACGATCGTGGACGGTCGGTATGTGGCTCCGACGCCACTCCTGTTCGGCGCCGAGCCAGCCAGCTTTGGCGTGTTCAAACCGCTGATCGACGACGAGGACCGCGGGTTTGTCCTGCTCGACTCGCTCGATGCCGAGCAGCGACAACGAGCGATCATCCATGACGTCGCTCCGCCCGATTTCGTCACCCGCGTGGTGCGCAAGCTGGGTGATGAGGAACTGCCCGGGGATCACGAGCTGGCGTTCGACCACTACGTGATCTCAGACCACGACCGGCAGATGCTGAAGTGGATCCGGCACCAGGCCAAAGGCCTGCCCGGCGGCGCCATGACCAGCCAGCAGTTCGCGCTCTTCCGCGACGTGATCGCCGGCTACGTCGAGCGCTTGCCCGAAGAAGCTGCCAAGCTGCACCTCGGCCGGCTGGAGCGCGGCGGCCTGGAGCAGTTCACGTTCGCCTGGGCCGGGCATCGTGAGCGCGGCAAGCCGCACTACTACCGCGTGCAGGGACCGAGCTTTCTGGTCGAGTTCGAGAACGCCCAGGTTGGCGGCGGCGTGCCCGGCGAGGCCAACCACATCCATACCGTCTGGCGTGACCCGGACAACGATTTCGGCGATGACCTGCTCATGCACCACTACGCGCAGGATCACCTGCCGTACGTGGTGACCCGCGAGCTCAGCTCGAAGCCGAGGTCCTGAGCCCGTTTCGGCCGAAGCGCTCATGCAGTACATACGCCGCGTCGACTTCACCGCATTCCCGCCCTTGGCATTCAACAGCCAACGGCTCGCGGATCAGGCGAGCGGCCTGGCCGATCGGTCGAGCGGGCTCGACACGCTCAGCCTGGGTGTCTTTCGCGTGCCGCCCGGTGGCCAGGGGCCCGGTCTGCACATGCACCGCTTCGACCAGATCTACTACGTCTACCGCGGCGTCATGGAGCTCGAGCTGGGCTTCGAGCACTACTCGGTGGGTCCGAACACGCTGGTCACCATCCCGGCGGGCATGCCGCATCGCAACTGGAACGCGGGTGCTGAGCCCGAGTATCACCTGAACTTGCGGGTGCCCGAACCGAGCGGCGGCGTCGTGTGGGACGTGCCGGTCACGCTCGGCAGCGGCGAAGCGCACTAATTCGCCCAGCACGAATAGTTGGCATTACGCGAAGTAATATGCCATAGTGCTGGCGCGCGGACTGCAGCCCCCACGCTGCGACCCGCGCCGCGCGCTCCCGCTCGCCGCCGCACACTTCCCACGCTCACGGAGGCACCACAGCCCTATGGCAGCAGCAGTTCAGCTGAGCACGCCACCACCCGTCGCGGTCGAACCACCGCATGTGAGTTCCCGCGGCAAGCTGTTGATCGTGGTCGGCGTCATGCTCGGCATGTTGCTGGCCAGCCTCGACCAGACCATCGTCGGCACGGCCATGCCGCGCGTGATCGCTGAGCTCGGCGGACTCGAGCACTACGCCTGGGTGGCCACTGGCTACATGCTGGCCAGCACGGTGATGGTGCCGATCTGGGGCAAGCTCTCCGATATCTATGGGCGCCGGCCCTTCTTCATCCTGGGAATGGTGCTGTTCCTGATCGGCTCGGCACTCTCGGGCACCAGTCAGGACATGACCCAGCTGATCGCCTACCGCGCGATCCAGGGCCTCGGCGCGGGCGCCATGATGCCGATCGCGCAGGCCATCATCGCCGACGTCTTTCCACCCGCTGAGCGCGGTAAGTGGCAGGGCCTGATGATGGCGGTGTTCGGGCTGTCGACGATCGTCGGACCGACCGCGGGCGGCTTCATCACCGACAACTGGGGCTGGCGCTGGACCTTCTACGTCAACCTGCCAGTCGGCGCGATCGCGATCCTAACCGCGGGTCTCGTGCTGCCGCAGGCGGTTCGGCGCGCCGCGCACCAGATCGACTACCTCGGCGCGGCCGCGCTGATCGCGGGCACCGTGCCGCTGCTGCTGGCGCTGTCGTGGGGCGGGACCACCTACCCGTGGGGCTCCGCCCAGATCGTCGGGCTATTCGCGCTCGCGGTCGTGATGCTGATCGCGTTTCTGTTCATCGAGCAGCGCGCGGCCGAGCCGGTCATCAATCCCAGCCTGTTTCGCAGTCGCATTTTCGCGGTGTCGGTCGTGGCGACGTTCCTGGTGAGCGCGGGAATGTTCGGGGCGATCATGTACCTGCCGCTGTTCATGCAGGCGGTCGTGGGCGACTCCGCGGCCGGGTCGGGCGTCGTGCTCACGCCGATGATGCTCGGCTTCATGGCCAGCAGCATGGTTGGCGGGCAAATCCTGTCGCGCACGGGGCGCTACAAGGTGCTAGCGCTCGGCGGCTTCGCCGTCGCGACGCTGGGCATGTTTCTGCTGTCGCGCATGGATGCCAGCGCGACCGACCCGCTGGTGATCCGCAACATGGTGATCACCGGCCTCGGGATCGGCGTGATGATGAGCCTGTTCACGATCGTGGTGCAAAACGCGTTCTCGTTCGAGCGCATCGGGCAGGTGACCGCCAGTCTGCAGTTCTTCCGCTCGATCGGCGGCACTATCGGGTTGGCGATTTTCGGCACGGTGATGAGCAATCGCTTCGCGAGCGCGCTCGCGACGAACATGCCTGCCTCGCTCACGCAGGCGGTGCCCGCCGATCGACTCCAGTCATTGCAAAACCCGCAGGTATTGCTCGCGCCACAAGCGACGGCGCAGATCCAGCAGGTGTTCGCCGCGATGGGCCCGCAAGGCCAGGTGCTCTTCGCTCAGCTCATGCAAGCGATCCGCGAGAGCCTCGCGACCGCGATCACCAGCCTGTTCATGCTCGGCGCCGTGGCGATGGCCCTGGGGTTCGTGGTCACGCTGTTCCTCGAAGAGATCCCGCTGCGGCGGACCCACCACACCGCGCCGGCGCTAGATGCGGTCGAGGATGAGCTGGGCGACGTCGGGCTGGCGCTTGCCCCACACGAGGCACTCGACCTGCCCGAAGAACGGCGCGCCCAGGAGAAGGTCGCCTGAGCGCGCCGCGCTGATCGTTACAGCGGTGCGATGACGTTCAGTCGCCGCAGCCCGTTGAAGGTGTCCAGCGCCAACAGCGACGTTGCCGACGGGTCGATCGTGAACGTCCCGTTCGGCGCGAGCGAGAAGCTGGCCTGGCTGACGATGCCCGAACGCACCTGCAGGGCGAAGTACTGCGCCGGCAGTAAGCAGGCGTACTCGACGCTGGTGGTGCTGAACGGCATGCCCCAGATCGTCTGGACGGTTACGCCCGTGCCACCGGCTTTACGGGCATCGACCAGCAGCGGTCCAGCAAGGCTCAGGCGTCGTCGCCGACTTCCAGCTCAAGCTCGGCGTGGACGGACGATGGGTGTACAACGCTGCCTACGACGCGGGCGTCGGCGGTTTTCTCCGCGGCGCTGGGACGAGCACGCTGACCATGCTCGGCTATCCGACATCGCCTTCAACGGCTTTCTGAGTGGCCGTAATACCTCTTCGCTCAGCATCGATGGGCTGCAGGTGACGATTGATGCGGTACCTGTCGGGGTCGGGTGTGCTGCTCGTTGTGCCGCTGACCACTGACGATTGGATCGCGCTGCAGACCGTGCGCCTGGTGCCAGCCTCCTTCTGCCAGCAATCACACGCGCTGCTGCGCGAATCGGTGGGCGAATCGGGCGCGACGGTAAGCCTCGGGCAGGACTGGCAGGCAGGCCAAACTGAGTGACTGAGCCGATCTTAGATTTCTGTGACCGGAGGGAGCAGCATGCCACCGTCCACGAGCAGGCAGGTGCCGGTCACATACCGGGCATCATCGGATGCCAGGTAGACGGCCGCCCCCGCGATGTCGGACGGCCGGCCCGGCCCCAGGAGGATCTCGGTCTCAGCGCGGAGGTTGAACTCGTCGTACCACTCGCCGCGCTCGCCCACGAACAGCCTGTTGTCGATGAAGCCGGGCGCGATAGCGTTCACGCGGATCTTGTGTGCCGCGAGCTCTCGTGCCTGGCTCATCACGAGCCGCTTGAGCGCGGCCTTCATGGACCCGTAGACGGAGTCCCAACCCCACGCCCGCTCCTGATGTATGGAGGTGATAGTGATGATCGCGCCAGGGCCGCCCTGTTGGATCATCTGCCGCGCCACCAGCTGCGTGTTCACATAGGCAGCTTTGAACGGCAGAAAATAGCCCTGGTACAGCTGATCTTCGGAGACATCCAGGTACGCTCGTGACGCGCCCGGATCGCGACGGCCAGGATTGGCGTTGTTGACCGG
>WNGA01026337.1_pt1 | contig 11710 bp, 6 predicted proteins | sample 5400061 | NCBI WGS metagenome assembly WNGA01 (sample SAMN13153366, study PRJNA577476) | soil metagenome | isolation source: 100 cm soil or saprolite under grassland replicate 2 | place: USA:California | collected 2016-06-15
GATCACCTGAGCGCCGAAAAGCTAAGCCATAACGAAAATCACCGGTAGCGGCTGTCTTTTTCGAATTGGTGAAAACTTGTAACTCGATGGTGATATCGCTGTAGCTCTTTTTGTCAGGTGCGAAAACAGTAACCTTTTGATTAGGACTGCTGATTTCAATGTGATACCATTCCGGTTCGTGATACCCAATAAAATAATTGTCAAACTCGTCCTGTGGCCAGCCGGTGCTGGGATTTGTGAAATTGTCTTGATACAACGCATTTGGATTGGAAATAGGCACAGTCGTTGGAGTAGTCTCAACACTCTCCGTACTGGGTGAAGAAGCTACAGGTGTTGGCGAAGGTACTGAAGGTACTGGAGGTTGCGTCGCCTCGTTTGGCGGGCTAGCGCATCCTACGGCGGCCAATATAAGGATTGCCGCGGGTATCCAATTGGAGAGCCAAATGAGTTTATTTTTCATGCCAATCCTCCTTTACCTGACCTGATCAGCAGCACAACGAAAGCCGGCGTACTGAGTATATCTTGGATCATCGGGCGCAACCGCCACGCGGTAGGCTAAATCTTGTGGATTTCCAAAGCGGCCTCCGCGCAGAATCTTGTATCCAGCTTGGATACTAGCATATGGCTCTCCCACCCATTCCCAAACATTACCAACCATGTCATAAACTTTTAGCGGGCTGACATTATAGGGTTGAGAGCCCACTTCATAGGTATGATTAGGCAATTTGAGAACATCCCCGCCTGCGGTAGGGTCAGTTCCCCAAGGAAATAACTGCGGAGCTGGGCCAGGCCCGCGGCCGGCCGCCTCCCATTCCGCTTCATCTGGTAAGCGCTTATTCTTCCAACTACAATAAGCAACCGCCTGGTCCCATAAGACACCCATGACCGGATTGTTATCCCCCCCAGTCCAGCTCTGCGGTTCTGGGGCGCCAGTCTGTTGTATATATTGCCGATACTGCGCATTTGTCGTCTGGTACTGGTCGATCCAGAAACTGTCCAAAGAGATCTTTTGCGGGGCTATATGATAATCGTCCGTGAACAAAGTAGTGCCAACTTCGTATGTGCCAGCATCTACTTTCACCATGTCGGTGGGTTCGGGTAAGCCCGGAGCTTGTGATGGCAATGGACTAGTGTCAGTATTTGGTATTACTGGGGGGCTCGCCGCCTCGGTTGGTTTGGGGACAGAGGGCAGCAAAGAGAATAATACCCATGCACCAGCTCCAAGAAGGAGTAGGCCGATAAATGCAAAAATAATCACTCCGATCCAGGTCCGACTTCGAGTTGGTTTCGGCTCTGGCTTCTGTATCGGCGCTGGCTTTGGCGGTGGCTTTGTTACCACTGGCAGGGGTGGCGGTTCTGGCTCTGCCGTCGGCGCTGGCTTTGGTGACGTCTCTGGCTCTGTCGGTGTTGGCTTTGGCGATATCTGTGTCACCGTTGACGGAGGAGCCTCAATAGGCACAGTGTTTGCCGGAGAAGGCTCGCGGATGCTTTCTGCCTGCGCGGTCATGCCAATGGAACGGTAATAATCAGTTGCCAACTCCCGGCTGGTTTGGTAACGGTCATCAGGTTTTTTTTGCAGGGCACGATCGATCACTGCCTGTACTTTGGCAGGAATTCCCGGGATCGGTGGCGGAGGCGTGTGGATCTGCATGTGGAGTACAGTCAGCGTACTATCGGCTTCGAAGGGGACGCGGCCCGCCAGCATTTCATAGAGCACAACGCCAAGAGAATAAATATCTGTACGATGATCGATCTCATCGCCGCGCGCTTGTTCAGGCGACATATAAGCCGGTGTTCCACTTACTGTGCCTGAGACCGTTTGGGAAGCCGCATTCATGATGCGCACAAGTCCAAAGTCCGTAATAACGACTTCCACGTCATTTGTCAGAGGTTTGTCCAGTGGAATATCGTCAAATTTATTGTGCACCATGATGTTGCCTGGTTTGATATCCCGATGAATGACGCCTTGCCCGTGAGCGTAATCGAGGGCGATGGACAGCTCATTGAGGAGGCGCGCTACTTGATCGGATGGGATGCGCTTTTTCCGTTGGTGAAGGTGGCGCAGGTACGTCGCGAGCGTTGGACCCTTCAAATATTCCATGACAATATAGGGATGGCCATCGATGGTATCGAAATCGAAGATCTGGACGATATTCGGATGCCGTAAACCCGCGACTACTTTGGCCTCACGATGAAATCGCTCGAGCAGAGTTGGTTCTTCTTCGATGTAACTGTGTAACAATTTGATGGCAACCGGGCGCTCAAGATTGAGATGCGTACCTAAGTACACCTCCGCCATTCCCCCGCGTGCAAGGAGCTTTTCAATTCGAACTTTTCCGATCGTCTTCCCAAGCCATTCAGGCATAATGAAATTATACGACAATTAAGTGGAGAAATCTAATCTAAAATGGAATATAGTTCTCTTTCTTAGCCACCCGAACTTACATTGACAAATAAGGTCTAGATTATTACAATATGTTTTACAATTTGTTAACCTGTTAGTGGTGATAACTTTGAATTCAAGCTTTTATTTGAGATCACCTGGCTTTATGAAATAATCATCCCAGTTGCTACTATTAGAGGTAAGAATGGAAACAGGGAAACCGGAGGGTCTGCGAATTGCTATTTATTCACAAGATGGCTTTGGCCTGGGACACATGCAGCGTACTTGTTCGATTGCCTGGGAAATCTACCGTCTTCGCTCGGAAGCTTCTATTCTAACTTTTTCTGACTCGCAATTAGGTCAGTTCTTTCCCATTTCACCCCACCATGATTATATAAAGCTTCCTTCCATCGCCAAAGACAGTCCCGGAAATTGGAAGGCAACTCATCTAAGTATGTCTTTCCCGGAAATCCTTCACTTACGCAAACAATTAATTAGTCATGTGCTTCTAAATTACGCACCCGATATATTTCTGGTGGATCATATGCCACATGGAGCAATGGGCGAGCTTCTCCCAGCCTTGGAGGCTATGAAGCATTCTAGAATCCATACCAAGGTTGTATTGGGATTGCGAGATATTCTCGATAGTCCTGAGGTAACTATAAATCGGTGGCAAGTCGAAGGGGCTTATGAGGTGATTGAGCGCTATTACGCGCGGATTTTGGTATTTGGAATGCAAAATGTATATGATGTTACCGAAAAATATCAAATTCCTGAGGGTGATGCCAGAAAGGTATTTTATTGCGGTTACGTAACCAACCTCGCTGCTGCAAGCAATGCCCATGATATTCGTTCCCGGTACCTGGCAAATAAATCAATCGATGCTCGACTGATCGTGGTAATGGCAGGCGGTGGCGCAGATGCTTACCCAATGATGAGCACTCTTATGGATGCGCTGCCAAAGGTTCTAGAAGACCAGCAATGTGTTTTAGCAGTAATCACCGGACCTTTCATGCCGGCTGAATTAATTGCCGATTTAAGCCTCCGAGCCACACAACTCCCTATCCATATGATGGAATCTGTAAATGATTCGCTCAGTTATATTTCTGCGGCTGATTTGGTAATCGCTATGGCAGGCTACAATACAAGCGTTGAAATATTGCGTATGAAAACGCCGGCTATTCTAATCCCTCGCGCCGGTCCAAGCGCGGAACAGCGTACACGCGCCAGGTTGTTTGCCGATAAACATTGGGTGGACATGATCGATCCAGATGAACTTACACCCGATAACCTGGCTCAACGCATTTCTCATCTTCTCAGGCATCCTATCGAAAGCAACCCGAACGACCTCCCCAATTTAGATGGGGCCGCCGCAGCCGCCAATCTTACTCTGTCCGTACTTGCTTCAAAAAAAGACCGGGTTCTCACTGAACTCGTTTAATTTCACATCCATTGTAGATCTGAGACGGTAATTTTATTCAAAGCTGGACACTGCGAAACTGACGAATACGGTACAGTGAAAATGACGGCGACAAGCACAAATGTGACAGAAGGAAATAAGACTTTTAAGACTAATCCTGCTCAAAATGATAGCCAAAATGTCCCTGCAACCAAAGGAATGTTGCTCCAAGCCAAGGAGCTAACGATTCGTACGCGTGCAGGTGTGAACTTACTTTCGGATATATCCTTCCATATCGAGCCGGGTGAACTGGTGGCAGTAACAGGTCTGAGTCGTTCAGGGAAATCTATCCTTTTACAAAGCCTTGCTGGTCTCATCAAGCCGGCAAGTGGGGAGATATTAATTGATGGGGTTAATCTTTATGCAAACCTGAAGGCGTTCCGTCCGTCTATTGGTTTTGTACCTGCCACATTTGCTTTGCCCCAAAACCTCACCGCGGCAGAAATTCTGCAAGAGGCAGCCAGGTTGCGCTTGCCGCGTCGCACTTCTGCTCATGATCGCAAGCAGAGGGTGCTGACCTCACTGGAGACGGTGGGCTTAACACATGTGACAGACCGCCAGGTTGGATTGCTGAGCAGGGTTGAGAAACGAAGGCTGGGCATTGCGGTCGAGCTGATTAGTTATCCGGGGATACTCCTCCTTGACGAATCAGCTGAACAGCTAACTCCTTTTGAAGAGATACAAATTACAATCCTGCTGCGAGAATTATCTCGCCAAGGTCTCACAATTATCCAGGTCGATCAGCGCTCCAGAAGCGCGGGGTTATCAGACAAGGTCATTTTTCTAGCGCCAGGTGGGGTACTGGCCTGGTTTGGACCCCCTGATGAAGCTTTTATTTATTTGCGAAGCCTCCTTCCCCGAGGAGTTGTCAAAGATTTGTTTGGGCTCAAGGAAGCACTTGAAATTCTTGCAAATCCACAGGTACAAGAGGGGATCGAATGGGCAAAGCGGTTCAAAGTCGATCTGGCATATGAAAAATACGTGGATGACCCCTTCCATAACCGGTATCCGGACCTCTTGCTCCAGACTCGCCCTCTGTTACGGTTACGATTAAGAAACAATTCAAAAGAGAAACTGCCGCCGCCAATCATTCCGCGCGCGAGCGGCGTTCAGAAACTCCTCCTGTTAATCAGGCGTAATTCTCGTTTACTGTGGCGGGATAAAACAGCTTTTTTAATGCTTGCAATCCCACCCCTTATTGCGCTTGTAAGTTTTGTACTATCTTTTACCACGATGTTAGACCCCAATCGTCCGCCGATAGTCTTTGGTCTGCTTGTATTTCTCGTCTTGTTGACTGCCGCCTTGTTGGTCCAAAATGAAATCTTCAAGGAGAGGGCGGTTTACCAGCGCGAACACAGAACCAGCTCATTGTTATTTCCGTACATTTTATCCAAAATATGGCTGGTCGGAATTTTAGCGATCTACCAGGGATTGGTCTGGACGATCGCCTTTTTTGAATAGGGATGGTCGGAGACCTCCAGGCTCTTCTCTCGTATGGAATCACTCTCTTCCTGGTTGCGTTTATAGGTGGAATTTTAGGGCTAATGGTTTCGTCCTTGTCAAAAACTGCTATGGCGAGCACTGGTTGGATACTTTTACTCACGGTCCCGCAATTATTATTTAATGTAGATCCGTTAGGTCATTGGTTGAAATTAGCAATAATCAGCCTATGTTTGATTGTTATATTATTGGGAATCCAACATAGAGCAGGGAACGCAAGAACATGATTAAGTTCTCTCGGACGCAGCCTATCGCATTAATAGTTTCAATTAGTAATCATTAGGAGAAGACGCATGGAATACCGTTTCGATTTTGACGATCAATTACCAGATATGCCAATCGCATTTGATTATGATGAGGTAGCGGACCTGTTCCAACGCAAGCTTTTTGGGCTTAATTCTCCGCTGGGTTCTGCAGACAGTTTAAACGTCAAGAAGTTGCAGGATTTGAAATATAGACCCTCCCACCGCTGCGTGACCACGTATGAAATGCTGGTTGGGAGGGGAAATGGTTCTCCAGAAAGGACCATTGGCGTTCTGGAATTTACTCCTGAAGGAGTGCTACCACGCATCTACACGGCCGATGACCGTCTTCCATGGTTGACCATGGCAACGGATATGAATGAGATGCAAAAGCGCTTTTCTGAGCTGCCGGGATATGGCGAGAAGATGAAGCTGCTGGAAATCTTCCCTGTTCGTTATAAACCTGGCCTGCACTGTGTCATCCGTTATACGGTGCAAACGCCTTCGGGTAAAGAAATGTTTTTTGGGAAATCATTTTCCGGAAACGCTGAACGGCTCATGAGAACAGTCACGGACCTTCATAAATCCAGCCAGGAAAATCCTGAAATGCCGTTAATCTCTTCGCCGGTGACGATTTGGCCAGAAATGGAAATGATTCTACAAGCGGCCGTTCCCGATGGGATCGAATTCACAAATTTTGCTTATGATCAAGCGTATGAAGAGTCAGTGCGAGAAAGCTGGATGGTGAAAGCGGGTCGTGCGCTGGGCGCATTTCATAATAATTCAACGGCTCCAAGCGAAACGAAAACAATCTATGATGACCTGAGAGATCTACATGAATATACTTTGATTATGGCCAAGGTAAGAGCTGACCTCGCGACCAAATACGAAGAGGTCATTCAACAAATCATCACAAAAGTAGATCATTTTAGGGAACCGAAGGCCGTGGCAAGCCATGGTGCGATGCGTACAGACCAATTTATCCTGCAGGGGGACCGCCTGACAATGATCGACCTCGATAGCTACTGCTGGGCAAACCCGGCGCGTGATCTTGGGAATTTCCTGGCTTATTTATGTTGGAAGGCCATCCGCCAGCCAGAACATGCCCAATTTGTCGAACGCGCAGGTCGAGCGTTCCTCGAAGGATACCTGAGCGTGCAGGATGATATCGATGAAAAATGGCTATCGGTCTACCAGGCAGCCTCTTTACTAAAAATTGCCGGACGGCGTTTTCGAAGCCTGACGTATCGGGAATGGCCCCTGGTCATTCATCTTATTCAGGCCGCCTTTGCTGCGATTACTGAAGACTTAAGTAACCTGGAGGCTGGCTCGATCGGTGACCTCCAGGGGACGCTGGTTGCTCATCTGCGGACCTCCAGCAGCAAAACAAAATTTCCACACACGTTTGAAGACAAGCCATTTCCAGCACTATGGAGCGCACTCAATGCCGAAATAATGAATGTTGACCTCTTGCCAATGCTAAATGATGTATGTTCTGCTACATCCTCGCGAATTGTCCACCGGGCAAAACTACTCGCCTATAAACCAGGCAAGCGTGGTGTCATTCGGTATGACCTGGATCAGATCGAGTGCCAAAAATATTTTTCCGTCTATGGCAAACTTTATCCTGAACCGTATTTATCTGAACGGGCTTACAAGGTCATGAGAACGCTGTATGATGAAGTATTTAGCGACGCGGTAGATTTGGGTGTACCAGAGCCATTGGGGGTGATCCCAAATCTATCGATGCTCGTTTTTATCCCGGCAGAAGGGAAATTACTCGGTGAATATATCGCGAGGCGCTCATTAGACGGCGATGAGGTGATCCAAGCAATGGAGCTTGCTGGAAAATGGTTGGCGCAATTGCATACCCACCAAATCCCGCTCGAAAAGGAATTCAAGGTTGAGAATGAGGTGGACAACATACGCGATTGGGCCGAACTGATCTCTAAAAAATATCCAGATGAAACAAAGGCGGCTAATCATATTGCAGATTACCTGGTCCAAAAGACAACCGAGCTTGATTTTAGCGTTCATGTCCCCATCCACAAGGATTTTCATTACGAGCATATCCTGATCAATGGTGGTTTAAAGGTATTTGATTTTGACGAGATGCGCCTGGGTGACCCAAATTTTGATCTGGCTCATTTTTGCGCCAATTTTTATCTGCTGGCATACCGCAACCAAGAACATACGGCGCAGTTTACAGATCTCCAAAACCACTTTTTGGACGCTTATTCCAGTAGCACAGGATGGCAGTGGGACGAGAAATTCCTGTTCTTCTACGTCTACTCCTGTCTCAAAATTGCCAAACAGTTATGCAAGTTGCGTGGTCCGCGTCCCTGGCCGGAAGGAGAGGAACAACAGGCGCAGGTCTGGTTAATGATCGAACAGGGCTTAACGATCCTCGAGAGTGCTAAAACCAGATCCGCGCAGAAAGAAACTGAAGTGCCTGTATATGAATTCGCAGAAATCAAGAGGGCGACTCGATGGGCGAAAGCGGCTCAAATAAGCAAATCGGCTACCTCCTCCGCAGCTATCCGCGTCTCTCACAGACCTTTATCCTGAACGAGATCCTTGCGTTGGAAAAGATCGGTGTATCCATCCAGATCTTTGCCCTGACCAATCCCCGTGAGAAGATCGTTCAGATGCAAGTCAACCAGATTCGGGCCCCTGTTCATTATTTGGATGAATCCATGCAGCCACGACGTTTAGGGAATCTGCTCAAAGAGAATGTTGAAGTAGCCAGACTGCATTTCAAGGGATACATCAGCTCCCTGGTTTATATCGCGGCAAATAAAAGGATCGATCAAGGATATACCGCCAGCAGCCGCTGGGAGTGCTTTCTTCAGGCCGTACATCTGATCTACATACTTGCTCTGAGAGCACAGAGAACTGGAAAAAGCATAGATCATCTGCATGCCCATTTTGCACATGACCCAGCTCTGATTGCCTATCTGGTGCATTGCATTGCTGGCATTCCATTTAGCTTTACTGCCCATGCCCGTGACCTCTACCAGGTGCCTGAAAAGGTTTTGACGTATCGGATCCGTCAGGCAAGGGCTGTGATCACTTGCTGCAAGGCGAATCTGGAATACCTGAACCAGATTGCACCCTCGCAGCAGTCGAAATTCTCGCTGATCTACCATGGCGTGAACCTCAAAGACTTTCAACCGGTTCCCAACCCGGGCGCGAGTCCTGTTCCAAATCATCCCTTAATCTTATCGGTGGGACGATTGGTGGAGAAAAAGGGATTCCAGGATTTATTAGAGGCGTTTCTCATTGTAAAAAGGAGAGGAGAGATCTTCCAGTGTGCCATTTACGGAGACGGTCCGCTTTGCCAGCAGTTGAGGGATTGGATCGAGGAACACGATCTGACCGATGAGATCATGCTTGAAGGCGACCGCACTCAGAAGGAGTTGATCTCTATATATCAGAACGCCACCCTTTTTATCCTTACTCCGGTCCAAACCGATGATGGCGACCGGGACGGTATCCCCAATGTGCTTGTCGAGGCGATGGCTGTGGGTCTGCCGGTCATTACAACCGCAGTTGCCGGGATTCCGGAACTCGTTGATAACAACGAGAATGGGCTTTTATACCAACCGCATGATGTGCAGGGCATTTCTTCGGGCATCATTGAACTTCTCCGCAACGAGGAGAAACGTAGGCAATTGGGCAGTGCCGCCTCAAAGAAAGTTAAGGAGCAGTTTGATGTTACCCAGGCTGCGAGCCGTTTAAAAGCCTTTTTTGTCTGACCTTATGTTTTTAGCTTGTAGAACATAAATGAAGATGACGAAATCCTGTTGAGTTGAAGATTCAATTGGAGGTACCCTTATCAATGTTATTGACTGCAAAAAAGCTGGCTACGATGTGTGATCCATTACCCTACCTTAAGTTGGTGCACCGATGAGCAAATCTTCTGACGATAAAAAAACCTCTTCGAACCGCTTAAATCTCAGCCGGTTGGTGGGAATTATCGCGCGCTTCTCGCAAAATTCACGGCGAATCTTGATCCTTTCTGTGATCACGTTGATTGTTGAGCAACTCACAGCCTTATCGATTCCTCTTATGGTCGGTTATTCGGTTACATACGTTTCGTTACGCGTCAACCAAATTCTAGGCAATCCAGGTGCTGTGCCTCAAAGTCCCTTACAACTCCTGGGCTTAAATACTGGTATTAACCCGGATGCGGAAACCCTTGTTCTTGTTGCGCTTGGCATTGTCGTCCTGACCATGATCAATAGCCTATGTGACTCACTGACTGAGATTTATCTTGCCCAGGGTGGTCGCGGGGTTGGCTACAATATACGTGTTTTCCTTTACGGACACTTGCAAAAACTTTCCCTGACATTCCATAATCAGAGCCGTACAGGGGATATTCTCACCCGAGTGACGTCAGATGTGGCTGCAGTGGAAGATTTCATCATTTCCAATCTTTCGGATTTCCTTGGCAGTACGCTGTTCCTGGTTTTTGTTTTGATTGGGATGTTCTGGAAAGCTTGGAATATCTGGAGGCCCCAGCAAGGCGGCCAAGGCGACATTGCTGTGTTCATCATCCCGCTGATGGCGGTGTCAATTATCCCGTTGATGGCACTGATCTCTAGTTATTTCACGAGCAGGATCAAAGCCGCAAGCAAGAAGCTGCGCTCCACAGAAGGCGAGTTGGCTTCTGCCGCACAGGAAATGTTGGCCTCGATCCGGGTGGTCCAGGTTTATGGTCAGGGCAGCTACGAACAATCCCTCTTTTCTGGCCAGAGTCGGAAGGCCATGAACGCCGCCCTGGATGCCGCTTCTTACCAGGCCCGCTTTAGCTGGGTGGTGAGTGTTTTAGGTGCCATCACAACGGCTGCGGTCATCTGTGTGGGGGCGTGGTTGATATTCAGGAATCCGATCGGTATAGGCGTTGGTGCTTTGGTAGTGTTCACCAAATGGTTCGACGATATGTTCAAACCTACTAGGAAACTGATCGCCCAATGGAACGCTTTTGGTAAGCTGTATGCCAGTCTTGAAAGGATAGGCGATCTGATGGACTTGAAACCTGATGTACGCGATGAACCTGGCGCGATTCCCGCACCGCCTTTTCGTGGAAAAATTGAGTTTCGAAATGTAGTTTTCAGTTATCCGGCGATCGAACCCTCGAAAAAAAAGGGAGACGCAAAACCACGTCCTACTTTGAATGGACTTTCCTTCGATATACAACCAGGGCAGGTGGTGGCGGTGGTGGGGCATACTGGCGCCGGGAAAAGCACTATCGCACAGCTCATTCCTCGCTTGTATGATCCGAATGCAGGACAGGTTTTGATCGATGGGCATGATATCCGCGAATTCACTCTGGAATCGCTGCGCGCACAGATGAGCATGGTGCTCCAGGAATCCATCCTATTCACCGGCAGCATCGTTGAGAACATTGCTTATGGACGGCCGGATGCAACCGGCATAGAAATTATCGAAGCCGCCAGAGATGCCAATGCAGATGAATTTATCTCCAAATTTCCGGATGGTTATTACACCATATTAGGGGAGCGCGGGTCGAATCTATCTGGTGGACAGCGCCAGCGGATTGCGGTTGCGCGCGCCTTTATCCGCGACACGCCCATTCTGATCCTGGATGAACCTTCCACCGGATTGGACGCAGAATCAATTGACCTGGTGCTGCAGGCTTTGCGTAAATTGATGAAGGGCAAAACCACCATTATTATCTCCCATGAGCTCAATTTGATTCGCGATGCAGATAAGATCATCGTCATTAAAGCGGGGGAAATTGAACAGATGGGTACCCACGATGAATTGATCCGCGCAGGGGGGTTATACGCCAACCTATACGCCATGCAATCCGGTCAAAGGGAGATGAGTAGTGGTGTTCTCCCAGTGTCCGAGATGGTAGATCCAAAAATTGGAAAGGGCTGAAAACATTTATGGCGAACCCAGTGATTGAAAAATTAATCGAGAGTCTCGATAATGATTTGCCCCGCAGCACTTTGTTTCAGAAAAAGGCCCCTGCATTGGCCGAAGCCTTTGATGCAGACCGGATGACGCAAACCTTACAGGATACGCTCCTCGACCCAAACTATTCCATTGTCAAATGTATTCCGGGAAAAGCGCTTTACCTGCTGGACCACATCA
>WNGA01002051.1_pt1 | contig 11708 bp, 9 predicted proteins | sample 5400061 | NCBI WGS metagenome assembly WNGA01 (sample SAMN13153366, study PRJNA577476) | soil metagenome | isolation source: 100 cm soil or saprolite under grassland replicate 2 | place: USA:California | collected 2016-06-15
CTTCCCTCGGCGGGCGTCGACCACCGACCCGACCGATCGTGACGTACGCGTCTACTCCCATCGCGTCGACGGGAGCCCGTTCACCACGGTGGGCGACATCTTCTCCGAGCAGACCAATCCCGACCGCAAGCTCGCCTTCGACATCCGCACGGTCATGGCCGCCGTCGCCGACCAGGATCATGCGCCGCTCGAGCGGTGGCCGGCCATGCGCGACGCCGACACGGCCGTCGTGTGGGACGCCCACCTGGGCGGCTACCCCATCGCCCTCCTCGGCATCGAGTCGCGGCCCCTGCCGCGCCGGGGACCGGTGCCGGCCGACGGGCCCGACAGCTGGTCCTCGGGCACCTTGTTCCCGCAGTCGTCGAAGAAGATCGCCCGCGCCGTCAACAGCGCCAGCGGCAACCGGCCGCTCGTGGTGCTCGCCAACCTCTCCGGCTTCGACGGGTCACCTGACTCGATGCGCTCGCTCCAACTCGAATACGGCGCGGAGATCGGCCGCGCCGTCGTCAACTTCCGGGGACCCATCGTGTTCTGCGTGATCTCCCGCTACCACGGCGGCGCGTTCGTCGTGTTCTCCCAGGCGCTGAACGACGGGCTCGAGACGCTCGCGGTCGAAGGTTCGCGGGCCTCGGTCATCGGGGGAGCTCCCGCCGCGGCGGTGGTCTTCGCCGGCGAGGTGAACACCCGAACGCGCGGCGACATCCGAGTCACGGAGCTCGAAGCGTTGGCCGCCAAGGCCGACGGCGCCGAGCGGGCTCGGCTGCGCGCGGACCTGGCCGCCGTGTCCGCCTCGGTGCGCTCGGAGAAGCTGGGCGAGGTGGCGTCGGAGTTCGACCAGGTGCACAGCGTGGACCGGGCGTTGCGCGTCGGTTCCGTCCGCACGCTCATCCCGGCGGCGACGCTGCGCCCCGCCCTCATCGACGCCATCGAGCGCGGCATCCGCCGCGAGGTCGAAGGCACCTCAGGCCTGCTGGCGTAGAAATGTGACGCGCGGCGTCGGTCTGCTACGCCAGAACCTCAGGCGGGGCGCGACGGCGATTCCGGGACGCCGAAGGCGAGGTTGAGCAGTCCCGCGATGCCGAGGCCGAGTGCGGTGCCGCAGATCACGTCGAGCGGGTTGTGGGCTCCGACGTACACCCGCCCGATCATCACGAAGGCGACGAGCGCCCACGGCACGTAGCGCCAACGGCCGCGCAGATACGGCGCGACGAGCCCCGCCATGGCGGCGACGAGCACGGCGTGTCCCGACACGAAGCTCTCGCCGTGGATGCTGACGATGCCGCGGCGATGAACGTCCGGCCCGATCGACGTCGCCGGCCGCTGCCGGCTCACGATCGCTTTCACGATCCTCTCCGAGCCGAGCTTGGCGAGCGCGGCCAGTAGCAGCATGCCGGCGAGCCGGAACCGGCGATAGAACGCGGCCACCACTGCGACCAACGGCGCGACGAGGATCGCGCCCACCTGCTGGAACGGGAACAGCAGCGGGTACAGCGCACCGGGCAGATCGTTGACGGCGCGGAACGCGCTTTCCTCGAAACCGGACACGGTGCCGTCGCGCACCGCGAACATGCCGGCGCCGAGTACGGCGCCTCCGACGACTACGGCCACGGCGTCGCTCTGCCGCCGGACCGTCCGCCCCTTCGCCGCGACGGGCGCGGTCTTCATGGGCCCACCCCCCTCCGGGGTTGGAGCGTGTGCGAGAGACCATAGGCCCCGCGCGGACTCGGCGCACGAGAGGACTCCCTGTGGGACACTCTCGGGCGAGACCCGTGAGGGGGCGAGGCAAAGGTGGGCAGCCGGCGAGCTGCTGGGGTGTTGTTCCTCTCGTTGATCGTCGCCGTCTCCGGGTGCGGGACGGCGGCGATCGACCACAGCACGGTCACCGCGCTCGGCGACGACGCGATCACCGTGGGCTCGTTCAACTTCGGTGAGAGCGAGGTCCTCGCCGAGATCTACAGCCAGGCGTTGGAAGCGGGCGGGTACGACGTCGAGCGCGCCTTCCGTCTCGGGACCCGCGAGTTCGTCGCTCCGGCGCTGGCGGAGGGGCTCGTTGAGCTCGTGCCCGAGTACGCCGGCACCGCACTCCAGTTCCTGAGCCTCGGTCACGATCGCGTCGCCGCGGACGTTGCCGCGACCCACGCCGCGTTGGTCCGCGCCGCCGCTGCGAGCGGCATCACGGTGCTCGCAGCCGCCCCGGCGCAGGACGCGAACACATTCGTGGTGACGCAGGCGACCGCCGATCGCTGGGGACTGCGTACGGTGAGCGATCTGGCCCCGGTCGCGGCCGGCATGACGTTCGGCGGCCCACCGGAGTGCCCGGGGCGTGATCTGTGCCTCGCCGGGCTGGAGCACGTCTACCACCTCTCGTTCGACGCCTTTCTCGCCCTCGACACGGGCGGCCCGCTGACTCGCCAGGCGCTCGCGGACGGCTACGCCGACGTCGTAGTGCTGTTCACCACCGACCCCGCGATCGCCACGGGCGAGCTCGTCGCGCTGGAGGACGACCGTGGGCTGCAGCCCGCGGAGAACGTGACCCCGCTGATTCGCACCGAAGTGGTCGACCGCTGGGGCGACGACGTCGTCGACCGGATCGATCTCGTGTCGCGCCGGCTCACCACCGGCGACCTGCGCGGCCTCAACGCGGAGCTGCTGAAGCCGGGCGCAACCGTCCGTCGCGTCGCCGCGGCGTGGCTCGAGGCGGAGGGACTCACATGACGATCGACCAGCACGCGATTCCGGAGGAGGCTGCGGTGCCGACGGCCCCGCCGCCCCGGTCGACGGTGCCCCCCGCGGCCCGGCGGACCAAGGGCCATCGCCGGCCGTCCGGTACGCCCCCGCCGCTTCCGAGGAGCATCGGCCGCACCGGCACCGGTTGGCTCGCGGGCGCGGCCTTCCTCGTGACGTGGGTGATTGTCGCGTCGGTGTCGGACGCGGCCCAGCGCGCCACGGACCGCGTCGACGCCGCGATCCTGCGCCAGGTGGTCCGGCTACGCACGGACTCCCTCGACACGGTGATGACGGGCATCGCCCGGGCCGGGTCCGGGTGGGGTGTCACGGTCGCGTCCGTGGCGCTGATCGTGGCGCTCGTCGTGCTCAAGCGGTGGCGCCACGTCTTCACCTTCGTCGGCAGCATGCTCGTCGGCGTGCTGATCGGGTCGGCCCTCTACGAGGGGTTCGCCCGGCCTCGCCCGTACGACGTGACGATCATCGGCCGGTGGGCCGGCTACGCGCTGCCGGCACCTCCGGTCGCGGTCGCCACCCTGCTGGCCGTGAGCATCGTGTACAGCCTCGTACCGGCCGGTCGAGCGCGGAAGCTGGCGAAGCTGGCGGTGGGCGCGGTCGTGGTGCTGCTGACGGTCTCATCGCTCTACCTCGCCACCTATGGCCCCTTCGATCTCGTGGTCGGCGTCGCGCTCGCGACCGCCGTCACGGTCAACGCCTACCGCTTCTTCACGCCCAACGAGGTCTTCCCCGTGACCTACCGCCGGGGGAAGACGGCGCACCTCGACATGGGTGGCCGGCGGGGAGACGCACTTCGCAACGCCGTGAGGGATCAGCTCGGTCTCACCGTGCTCGAGATCAAGCCCGTTGGCCTCGAGGGCTCGGGCGGCTCGACGCCGTTGCGCATCCTGGTGCAAGGCGATCCCGACACGTACCTGTTCGGCAAGTTGTACGCGATGAGCCACGTCCGCGCCGACCGTTGGTACAAGCTCGGCCGGACGCTCCTGTACGGCCGGCTCGAGGACGAGGCGCCGTTCCAATCCGTCCGTCGCCTTGTCGAGAGCGAGGACTACAGGGCTCGTTTGTTGCGCGACGTCGGCATCCCGACGGCGGCGGCGTACGGGATCGTCGAGATGACCCCTGAGCGCGAGTACCTCCTAGTGACGGAGTTCTTCAACGGCGCCAAGGAGATCGGCGAGGCCGAGGTCGACGACGGCGTCATCGACGAGGGCCTGCTCGTGATCCGGAAGCTGTGGGACGCCGGACTCGCGCACCGCGACATCAAGCCGGCGAACCTACTCGTGCGGAACGGGCACGTGCTCCTCATCGATGTGGCGTTCGCGCAGGTGCGGCCGTCCCCATGGCGGCAGGCGGTCGACCTCGCCAACATGATGCTCGTCCTCGCCGTGCGCACGGATGCCGATCGGGTCTACGCGCGGGCGCAGCGGTTCTTCACCGATGACGAGATCGCGGAGGCGTTCGCCGCGGCGCGCGGGGCCGCGAGCCCGACCCAGCTCCGTGCCGCGATGAAACACGATGGCCGCGACCTGCTCCGGCAGTTCCGGGCGCTGGCGCCGAAACGGCGGCCGATCTCACTACAGCGCTGGAACGTCAAGCGGATCGGGCTCACCCTCGTGCTCGTCTTGGCCGTTTGGTTCACCGTCGGCATCATCGGGGGGTTGCTCTCGCCCTCGTACAACGCCCGGCTGGATGCATCGCCGGACTGCGGCACCAGCAACGAGATGATCCTCATGGCCCAGGCCGTCCCGTCCGCCACCTCCGTCCCGTGCATCGCGACGCTGCCGGCGGGGTGGTCCAGCGGTGGCATGAAGGTCCTGCGCAATCGGGCCAGCTTCTGGTTGAACTCGGACAAGGGCGGCGCCCACGCCGTCGAGGCGACCCTGCGCGCCGAGGCCGAGTGCTCGATCACGGGTGCGACCGCAGTGCCGAGCGACGAACCCGGCATGAGGCGGTACGAGCGCCCCGAGCAACTCCCGCCCAACCTCCGCGCGACCCGTTACTACCTCTTCGATGGCGGCTGCGTGACCTACGAGTTCGCCCTCGAAGGCCCGGACGCGGCGACGCTCACCTTCGACGCCGACACCGCGCTTGCGTTCCAGCCACGGGCCGTCCTGGTCGACAAGGTCCGGGCCGACACGGATCTGAAGCTGTGCGGCGTCGGAGCCCCGTGCAAGGGCGGATCGTGAGCGAGCCATGATCGGCCTCCGCCTCCTCGTTGTGGCCGCGACCGCGATTGTCACCACCGCGATCTCCTTGCGCCTCCTCGGTCTGCGCCGCGGATGGGGATCGGTTCTCCTCGCCGGGCTGCTCGGGTGGGGAACGGCGGGGATCCTGTCGCTCGCGCTGGTGCGGTGGGACTGGGGCGCCGACGGCCTCGTCGTGCATGCGGTCGCGCTCGGTGTGCCGGCCACCATGGCCGCCGCCGTCGCACTCGATCTCATCGCCCGGCCGGGCTCGCTCGCCGTCGGCGAGCGGGCCGGACTCGTCGTGGCGCCGCGGCCATTCCGAGCGGTCGGCGCCCGTCTCGCCGTGCTGCGGCGTTATCGCGAGCTGCTCCGGCTGGCCCGGCAAGAGGGCTTCGGACCGTTCCTGTCCGGCCATGACCGCGCTGAGCGTCAGGTCGATGCCCTCGGCGTGCGCCTCCGCCGCGTGCTGGAGAGCGCCGGCGGGGTCTACATCAAGCTCGGTCAGATCGCCGCGACCCGCGTCGACCTCCTTCCCCCTGATGTATGCGCCGAGCTCGGCGCGCTCCAGAATCGCGTCCCGGCTGATCCCGTCGAACAGATCCGGCCGGTACTCGAGGCCGAGCTCGGCGGCCCTGTCGAGCGCATCTTCGCCGAGTTCGACTGGCAGCCGCTCGCCGCGGCGTCCATCGGCCAGACGTACCGCGCCCGGCTGCACTCGGGGGAGGCGGTGGTGGTGAAGGTCCAGCGTCCGGGCGTCGAGCGCGTGATCGCCCGCGACCTCGCGGCGCTGTCGCTGCTCGCCGACCTCGCGCAGCGGCGTACGGCGCTCGGGCAAGGTCTCCGCTCCGGCGAGGTGCTCGAGCAGTTCGGCAAGAGCTTGCGCGCCGAGCTCGACTTCCGTCGCGAGGTGGACGCGATGGAGGAGGTGGCGGCGCTGATGCACGAGCGCCAACCGGTGCGGATCCCCAAGGTCTACAAGGACCTGTGCACCCGCCGTCTGCTCGTGCAGGAGCGATTCGACGGGTGCACGATGGCCGACGTCGCCGACCTCGACACGATGGCGGTCGACCGGGTGGCGCTCGCGCACCAGCTGCTGCGGACCCTGCTGGACCAGGTGCTCCGAGCCGGGTTCTTCCACGCCGATCCGCATCCCGGCAACGTCTTCGTGTTCGCGGACGGCTCACTCGGGCTCATCGACTTCGGCGCGGTCGGACGGCTCGACCCCATCCAGCAGGCGGCGATCGTCGACATGCTCGCCGGCCTCGTCCGCCGGGACGTCAGTCTGCTGCGCGACGGCATCGAGCGGGTCGCCGACATCGGGGAGGCGGTCGCCCCGGAACGGCTCGAGCGAATGCTGGCCCGGCTCATGGCCGAGAACATCCGACCCTCCGGCGCCGTCGAGCCGACGGTGTTGCAGGATCTCGTGAGCCTGCTGGCGCAGTTCGGCGTGCTGCTGCCTGGCGACCTGGTGTTGCTCGCCCGCACCTTCGTCACCCTCGAGGGCACGCTGCGCGTGCTCGCGCCGGAGGTGTCGATGATGAGCGCCGCGACCGCGATCTTGATGCCCGTCGACGGCGAGAGCATCGTCGACCGCGACGCGATGTTGCGCGACGAACTGCTCGCGGTGGTCCCGCACCTCCGCCGACTGCCAGATCGGGTCGACCGCGTCCTGATGCTCGCGGGGCGCGGCCAGCTGCGGGTTCGCACCGTCCTCGACGAGGACGGGTCGCGCATCGTGCGAACGCTGGTGAACCGCACGCTGCTCGCGATGGTGGGAGCGGTCTTCCTGCTCGTCGGGGCGCCGCTGTTGGTTGCCGCCGACGACGGACCGTTGGTGGCCCAGGACACCGGGCTGTTCGAGATCCTCGGTTACGGCGGGCTCCTCGCCGGCACCGTTCTGCTACTACGCGTCGCGGCCGCCGTGGCGCGGGACGGGACGACCTGATGTCAAGCACGACGTCCCAACCGACGGTCACACCCGACGCCGACACGCCCCTACCGGCCCTGGACCTCCTACCGCCCGGCGAGCGGTACTTCCGTCATCCCGGCGACGTCGTACGCCTGGTTCTGTGGGGCGCCGCGGCGGTGCTCCTGACGATCGTCATCGGCATCGGCACGTCCACCACCGACGGGGTCACCGACGACCTCGGCCGGGCCGCGGCGCGGCTCGCGGTCTCGATTCGCCAGCTCCTGCTCGCGCTGACGCAGGTCGTCGCAGTGACGGTGCCGGCGGTCGTCGTGGTGGGCCTCGCCGTTCGCCGCCGGTGGCGGCGCCTCGGCATCGTGACGTTGGCGGGGGGGGCCGGGCTGCTCACGTGGTTCGCGGTCGACGCGGGGCTCGACCTGCCGGGCCGCCTCGGCGACGCGGTCTCGAGTGGGACGTGGGTCGCGTCGACGCGCTTCCCGTCGCTCGCGTATCTCGCCGGCGCGGCGGCGGTCGCGATGGTCGGCAAACCCTGGCTTGCTCGCTCGTGGCGGCGGGCCGCTGACATCGGCCTCGTCGCCCTCGGCCTGGTGATGGCGGTCGCGGGCAGCGCCGGAGTGCCCGAACTCCTGCTGGCCGTGACGGTCGGCGCGGCGGTGGGGACGGGCCTGCTGGTCGTGTTCGGCGCGCCGAACCGTCGGCCGTCGCCCGCGACGGTGGCCGAGGCGCTTCGAGAGGCCGGCGTGGACGTGACCCACCTCGTGCTCCGGCGCGCTGAGGAAGGCAGGTCGCAGCTGTATCTCGCGACCACCCACAGCGGGCCGCCGGTCTTCGTGAAGGTCTACGGCCAGGACAGTCGGGATGCCGACCTCCTCTACCGCGGTTATCGGGCCGCGCTGCTCCGCGGTCCGAACGACAGCTGGCCGTCCCTGTCGCTCAAGCACGACGTCGAGCGCGAGGCGTTCCTGCTTCTCCTCGCGCGGCAGGGCGGGGTGGCGTGCCCGGCGGTCGAGACCATCTCGGCGCTGCCGGACGGGTCGATGACCCTCGCCCTGGAGTACGTGGAGGGCCTCCGCCTGGACGAGGTGCCCCCCGACGAGATCACCGACGACTTCCTGGACGCGCTGTGGACACAGGTGCGGACGCTGCACCGGCGTCGGCTCGCGCACCGCTCGCTGCGGGCCGCGAACGTGCTCGTGGGCGACAGCGGCCCGGTGATCATCGATCTCGGCTTTGCAGAGGAGTCGGCTGCGCCGCGGCTGCAGTCGATCGACCGCGCCGAGCTCTTGGCGTCGTTGGCCGCGCTCGTCGGCGGGCCACGGGCGGTGGCGTCGGCGACCCGTGTCCTCGGCCCGGAACCTGTCGCCACCGCACTCGCGTTCCTTCAGCCTCTCGCGCTGTCGGCTGGCACGCGGAAGTCGGCATCGAAGGCATTGCTCACCGAGCTGAGGGCCGAGATTGCCACGGTTACCGGCCACGAGCCTGTGCCCCTCGAGCGGCTCATCCGGGTGCGGCCGCGGACGCTCTTCATGATCGTCGCGATCGTGGGTGCCTTCTACGTTCTCCTGCCGCAGCTGGCGAACGTCGGCGACAGTCTTCGGGCGTTGCGTACCGCGAGCTGGGGGTGGCTCGCGGTCGCGGTGGTCATGTCGGTGGTCACGTACATCGCGTCCGCGATCGGCATCGCCGGCGGCGTACGCGAGCACATCCCGATCGGCCCAGCCGTCGCCGCTCAGATGGGCTCGTCGTTCGTGAACCGGGTGACCCCGGCGAACGTCGGCGGCATGGCGCTGAACGTGCGGTTCCTCCAGAAGGCGGGAGTGGACCCGGCCGACGCGGTCACGGGCGTCGGGCTCAACGCGATCGCCGGCGCGGTCGTCCACGTGATCCTGCTGGTGGTGTTCTTCGCATGGGCGGGTCAGAAGGGGACCGGGTTCTCGGTTCCGTCTGGGAGCAAGGTGCTCGTGGTGATCGCCATCGTTCTCAGCCTGGCCGGCATCGCGATGACCACCCGGAAGGGCCGGACGCTCGTGCGCACCAAGGTGTTCACATTCGTCAAGCGGTCCATGACGAGCATGGCCGGGGTGGCGAAGTCACCCGTGAAGTTGTCCGCGCTGGTCGGCGGCTCGTTCGGTGTGACGCTGGCGTACGTCGGAGCGATGGCCGCGTGTGTGGCCGCGTTCCACGGCGGCCTCACGATCGGACAGGTGGGCGCGGTGTACCTCGGCGCGTCGATCATCGCCGCCGCGGCCCCGACCCCCGGCGGCCTCGGCGCCCTGGAGGCTGCGGTCGTCGCCGGTCTCACCGGTGTGGGGATGGAAGCCGGCGCGGCGGTGGCCACCGTGCTCGCCTACCGGCTGGTGACCTACTGGCTTCCGATCCTCCCGGGTTGGGTCGCGTTCCAGCTGCTCGAGCGGCGCGGGCTGATCTGACCCGCCGTCAGGGTTGCTCCTCGACGGGCAGACCCGCGCCGCCGAGCCCGAGGGCCCAGCGCACGAGCGTCCCGGATAGCACACCGAGCCCTGCGCCGCCGACGGCGTCCAACGGCAGGTGGGCGCCCGAGTACAGGCGGCCCAGCGCGACGACGGCCGCCAGTGCGAACGCCGGCACCCGCCACGGTCGCGGCAACGACGGCGCGAGCGCCGCCGCCAGCGCGAACGCGGCCGCGGCGTGGCCGGACACGTAGCCGAGCCCCGAAGCGCTCTCCCGCAGTCGCACCTCCACGAGCAGCGCGGCCGGCCGGCCGCGGGACACGGCGGTCTTGATGAGCTTCGCCGACCACCACGCGACCTGGCTGCCGCCGAGGGTGGCGAGCGTCAGCCGGTGCTGGCGGCTCACGGCGTAGGTGGCCGCGACGACACCGAGCGATCCGACCAGGCTCCCCAGTTGCATCGGGACCCATACGAATGGCCACACCGCGTCGGGGAGACTGTTGACCCACTCGAACGTCGTCGCCTCGAACCGGGGGACACCTTGGTCGACCACGACGACGACCCAGCTCCCCGCCAGCACCGCGCCGCCGCCCAGCACGGCCGCGACCTCGCCCCGCCGGGCGGTTCTGCTCCGCGGGCTCCGCCGTCCCACCTCCGACCTCACCACCCCACCCTACGCGGGGTGCGTCGCGACGGAGACGGGCGAGTTTCAGGCGCCGGCTTTCAGCTTGCAGATGGCGAGGTGCGCGGCGAGCACCGACTCACGCGTCTGTGTCGACAACCCCGCGTCCGCTTCGGCCGCCGCCTTGGCGCTGTCGCCGGCCTGCTCGAGCTCCATCACCGAGTCGCGATCAGGCACGCCATCGGTCGCGTGTCGCTCCGCCTTGGCCAGCTTCGCCTGGAACTCCCGGACGACGGCCACCAGCACAGGTGAGGCACCTCCGTCGCTTTCGACCTGACGCCCGGCGTCGGCGATCTTCTCCACTACCTCATCGAACACGACCGGCATCGTTCCTCCCTAGAGCTCGGCGCTGACACCCATTCTCGACGCAATAACCCGTCGGATCGACCGGCTATTGCGTCAACCTCGGTGGGTGGCCCCTGACGGGGCCGCAACGGCAAGGTCCTCTCACGGTCGCCGGCCGTCACGCGCGTCGGCAACAGGCTCTGGTGCGGTGAGTAGGAGATTCTGGCCGCCGGTTGTGAGTGAGCACTCACTCAGATACCGTCCAGCCGATGACCAGGGCCCGGGCTGCGACCACCGAGTTGCCGCGCGTCGGGAAACGAGCCGCGTCGCTGCCGCCGGACGAGCGGCGGTCGATGATCGTGGCCGCCACGCTCCCGTTGCTGCTCGAGCACGGCGAAATGGTGACGACCCGCCAGATCGCGGACGCCGCCGGGATCGCCGAGGGGACCATCTTCCGGGTGTTCTCGGACAAGGACGCCGTGATCTCGGCGGTCCTGGAGGCCGCGTTCGACCCGGGGCCGCTCGAGCGCTCGCTGGCCGCGATCGATCGGGAGTTGCCCTTCGAGGACTGCGTCGAGGCCGCGGTTGAGCTGTTGCAACAACGGGTGGTCGACATCTGGCGGCTCGTGTCGAGCATCGGGACGCGGTTTCACGACCAGGCCCGGCGCCCGCAGGTCGAGAGCGACGCCCTCGTGCGACTGTTCGACTTGAACCGGGCGCGCCTCACGGTCGAACCGGTCCTCGCGGCGCGCCTGCTGCGGGCGTTCACGCTGTCCGTGACGCATCCGATGTTGGCGGGCGAGCCGATGGCTCCCCCCGAGATCGTTGCCTTGTTCCTCCATGGCGTCTGCGCGGAGCCGTCGCCGTGCTGAGCCGCCTGCTGCGGAGCCACCTTCAGCCGTACCGCCGCCTGCTGATCGCGGTCGTTGCCCTGCAGACGGTGCAGACGTCGGCGGCACTGACGCTGCCGACGCTCAACGCCCGCATCATCGACAACGGCGTCCTCAAGGGCGACGTCGCCTACATCCGCTCCACCGGTGCGGTGATGGTGGGCTTCACCTTGATCCAGATCGTTTTCTCTGTCGCCGCGGTGTACTTCGGCGGCAAAGTGGCGATGGGGTTCGGCCGCGATCTCCGCAAGGCGCTCTTCCACCAGGTGACCGAGTTCTCGACGCGCGAGGTGGGGGCGTTCGGGGCGCCGTCGCTCATCACGCGGATCACCAACGACGTGCAGCAGGTGCAGATGCTCGTCGTCATGGCGTGCACCATGGCCGTCGCCGCGCCGATCACGATGGTGGTCGGCGTCGTGATGGCCCTCCGCCAGGACGTCGGCCTTTCCACGGTCCTGCTCGTGAGCATGCCCGCGGCCGCGATCATCCTGGGGCTGCTCGTGTCCCAGATGGTGCCCGCGTTCCGGCTCATGCAGGACCACATCGACCAGATCAACCGGGTGCTGC
>WNGA01011242.1_pt1 | contig 11705 bp, 5 predicted proteins | sample 5400061 | NCBI WGS metagenome assembly WNGA01 (sample SAMN13153366, study PRJNA577476) | soil metagenome | isolation source: 100 cm soil or saprolite under grassland replicate 2 | place: USA:California | collected 2016-06-15
AGCATGGGGGCTATCGCGATTGACACCAGGTCCGCAGATCCGGTCCAGCAAATCAAAGAAGCAACCGCTGGAAAAGGAGTTGATGTCGCACTCGAATTGATCGGCTCTGCAAAAACCATGCGCCAGGCCGTGCTCTGCTTAGGCCTTCTCGGACGCGCCGCGCTTGTCGGATTAACCGCCGAATCGATGTCGATTCATCCGTACACTGAGTTGATCAACAAAGAAGTGGAGATTATCGGCGTGTCAGATCATTTGGCGACTGAGCTACTAACGCTGATGGACCTCGCCCGACGCGGCGAACTGCAATTTCCGCCCGAATCGTTACGCTTTGTCGATCTCGACGCATCCCAAATCAATGCGGCATTGGACTCACTTCAGGATTCCATTGATCACGTCAGAGCGGTAATTGTTCCTTCGAAATGATCTCCTGCCTATGAACTGGGAAATACTTGCAGCGCTCGGGCAATTGGCGGCGGTGTTTGTTGGGATCCCTTCCCTCATTTATCTCGCTGTCCAAATCAGAGAACAAACGAAGGAACGACGACAGTCGGCGGTGAATGTTCTCACTGCGCAGTGGGGCGATCTGACCTGCGCTCTGTACGATAGCGCGGAGCTCAGCGCAATTTTTCTTCGCGGCGTACAATCTTTCGCCGATCTCGATCCTGTCTCAAAACTCAGGTTCAGCGCGTTCTTCAACACTTTCTTGAATCACTTTGAAGCAATGTACTTCGCTCACAACGAGGGCTTACTCACGGCCTCGGCATGGGGTAAGATCGAACGGACGATGAGCGATGTGATTGCGTATCACGGCGTGCAAGAGTGGTGGAAGACGCGCCGACACTGGCACACCGAAGAGCTCGGCCGCGTCGTCGACGCGATTATCGCCCAAGGCGATGAGCCCAAGGCTTACTCAACCTACAATCTCAGCGAGATCGTCGGGCCGAAGACAGGCAATGAATGATCGCTGCAACTGTAGGGGAAGCTGTTAGCTTCCCGCTCCCATGATATGAGCGAGCTGAATGACTTTGCTTCCCGTTACGCAAAAGCGCGGCGCAGTCAACCGCATTCCACTGGACGTTGACCGGCACCTACGCAGGAACAGGAAATCACGTTCGGATCAGCGGCTACGAACTGTGGAAGATTGACAATGCCGGCTTGATCGCGGAATCGAAAGGCCATTTCGATGCCGGGGAGTACGAAAGACAACTGAAGCGCGCACCTGAATTGTAGGGCGGGCGCATCGCCTGCCGCTTTTTGGTTTCGCAAGCGGAGCGCTTGCCCTACAACCGAAGTCTGACGCATGAGTCTAAACGATCTCGCGAACATTGGACAAGTGATCGGCGCGATTGCGGTCGTGATCTCGTTGATTTACGTCGCGCATCAGATCCGGCAGAACACCAACGCCGTCCGATCGGCCACCGCTTAGACCGTGCATGAACACTTCGCCAAATGGTACCACTTGGTTGCCGCCGATGACGAGCTTTCGCAAATCATTGCGAAGGGGTTGCGTGACTACAGATCCCTTTCTGAAAAGGAGAGAGTTCGTTTTATCGCGGCCTTCATGTCGTTCCTCTCGTATTCGCTCGCGTTACCACTCTGGATGGGTTGGGAGCATGTTATCATGAACCTCGTCGGTGCGCCGGGTGGTAAGGCATTTTGGAAAGACCGGGCTTATATGTTTGGCGATGAATTCCGTCGATACATCGAAAACGATCCCATGAAAAGGGAGCCGCATCCCGATGCAAAGCCGATGGGTGCTTTTTCCATCGGTCAATCCGCTACATGAATCCATCCGAGTCTAGCAAGTGCCGCTGGCGCTCACTGCCTTGCCAGGAATATCTGTCACGCTGAAGCCTACCGCGTACGATCCGCGAAGACAGTATGTGCGAATTTTACGGGCGATCGTTGTAGTGGCGGCCGTGTCAGCCGCAAAAAGACATCGCTGCCTCGCGAATAACCGGACAATTACTGCTTGTCGTATGCCGACGTGTTTTTGAACTGCTTGCCGTGTTCGTCAGTCCCTTTTGCTGTTACTGTGCGGGACTTGCCATCAGCTGCTACAACAATGCGCCCGGTGGCGGTTGTCTTGTCACCTTTCTTAACGGTGAACTTCAACGTTTGCGCATCAATCTTCTTGTACGAGCGCATATCTGACGTTGGGTCACCGGTGACGGCGTAGTCTTTTCCGTCGAACTTACCCGTCCACTCATTGTGTATCGGCTTACCGTTCGCGTCGGTGCCATCGATGGTAACTTTCACCTGGTCGCCTGCAGCCTCATAAACAACAGTGGTAAGCTTTTCCATGCCGGAAGCGGTCTTCGATTTAGCTTCATTCAACTTCCACGTACCCATATTCGGGTCGTCGGCGGCGAAGCACGCTGCCCCCGAGAAAAAGCAAAGCCCCAGAGTCAATCCAATTGTTTTTATCTTCATGCCTCCAACGAGCACGGATTTTCAAGTACCGTCAATGTTTCTTTTCAAACTAACGAACGGCCGTGAAAAATCTCACGATTATGCGGTGGCGCAACTAGCGACCGCCTTAAAGCAGAATATGGATCGACATAACCCACGACAATCAGTCGAAGAAGTTTCCCGTCTATTGCGCTGTTTTGCTTCGGTTTCGTGGACAGAATCGTTGCTCGAGACGAAATTGCGTCGTGGTTTCAAAAAAGAAAACAGCGAGTCTGAAATCGGCGAGTGGCGCCGGATTCTCTTTCGAGGACAAGGTTGCTGCGGCGCTTATGGTCGAAATGTTGGCCGGCCGCCATTTCCTCGGATCCGAATATGGCGTTGCGACGCGGATCGAACGCCAGGCGAACGATTGGGAACCGTTCGGCGATATGCTTGTCACGGCACCGAACCATTGTGGCGACATCTGTGACATTGGCGGATCAGTAAAGAGTAATCGACAAGTCACAGCCAGCGGCGTGAGCGTCGAGTTTGCCGAAGGGATCTGGACTGCGCTCAACAAGAAGGTCATCCCTGCCGGACGCGGTGCATTATCATTGTATTCGGCGCCGCTATCGCCCGATGTCTTTGATCAAATAAACACGTTGTGTCGCCAAGCACGTGAACTGGAGCCTGAGCGATTGGAGGAGAAGACCATCCATGAGAAAACGCGGAAAATTTATGAGTCGTTCACGAACGGAGCAACCAAAGATGAAACAGGATTGCCCGGCATAGCCCTCAAAAATTTCATTGTTCGGCAATTCGATTTCGAAGCGGTGAGTTCAAGGAGTGAAGCCGAAGCCGTTCAATTATGTCGAGAGCTTCTGGCTACGGACAGTCGCACCGATGGCGAAGCAAAACGCCTGTGGCAGGAACTGCTCACCATCTCGGACGAGCTACGCATTTCCGGCGGTGCGGTCACTCGCGATCGATTAGTAGCGAAGCTACGGAACAAATTTCAGCTGCTGGATGATCCCACCGACGTAGCGGCGTGGTCGAAAATCCGGAGGTTCTCGCTAGAAGCGTTGGATGAAATCAAGGTCACGCTAACAGGCGGACTGTCTCTCCCGCGAACGCAGCAGTATGACCTCCTAACAACAGCTTTCAAAAAGTCGAAGGCATGTACGGTTTTGGGTGATTCAGGGTTTGGAAAAAGTGCTCTGGTAAAAAAATTTGCAGCCGAAAGAGAAGCTGTTGGTGATGAGGTGATATGGCTAAAAGCCGAGCGGATTGCCGCGTTGCGTGCCGCTGTCCCGGATGTCCAAGAGGTCGCGCAGCGAACTCGGCACTCGGCCGGTCTTTTGATTATCGATGCCATCGAGGGCTGTTATGACAGCTCAGCGCTGGCTCAAGTAGCTCGACTAATCAAGTTTCTCGTCTCCGACGATTCTGTATGGCGCGTAATCATCACGTGCCAGACGCCCGAATGGGCGCGCGTTAGCTCAGCTCTAACGAAAGAGTTGGGGAGCCATCCTGTCCTGACTGAGCGAGTAGATTGTGGTCCGCTAAGTGAAGACGATTTCATGCTCGTTCGGGCAAGTTCGACTTCGGTGGATTTGCTCGCTCAGAAACCTGCGCTGCGGCCCCTGCTTCGCTCACCCCAGATGCTGGACGTGTTGCTAACAGGCCAGCTTGCCGAGAATCGAGACTTGGCTGGTGAGGCTGATTTGGTCGAGTGGTGGTGGGAAAAGCAAGTTCGCGGCGGAAAACAAATCGCTGCCGAAGAACGCGTCGCACGGCAACTCGCAAACAAGATGGCGGATGGGCTTTGCTCAGAGTTGCCACTGGACTCTGTTAGTGGCGCAGAGGAAGCCGCGAGCAAACTGATTCAGAACCGCGTTCTGAAGCGCACACCACAAGGTTTGTTGCGATTCGATCACGATCTTCTCGCCGATTGGTCGCGGGTCATGCATCTCAAAAGTCTAGGTGAGCAAACGCTGACTTTCATCCGCGCTCATACTGAAAACCCGCCGTGGCTTCGCGCGATCCGCCTCCTTTCACAGCATTTGTTGGATCGAGCCGCGGATTTCGATCAGTGGCATGGCATCTTGGAGCAATGCAGTGTGCCTGCACCTAACGACAAGGAGCCGTCAGCGGAGAATCTACAGATTGTTGATGCATGGCTGGAGGGGGTTGCCTTTTCAACTGATCCAAAAGCAACACTGGAGCGCGTTCGCGATTTTCTTTTGGCTAAGAACGGTTGGTACCTGCGACGGTTAATTCGTCGACTGGTTCATGTAGCGACGATTCCAGACCCGGTTGCACAAGGCCGTGCCCGTCAAATCGACGCCGCAACCGCTGAAGCAGCGGCAGGAATCTATCGACTGCCGATCTGGTCGTTGTGGTCACCACTGATCGACTTTCTCGTATTGCATCGGACGAAAGTGATCAAGCTTGTGCCTGTAGAAATCGGCGAGCTGTCGGCGATGTGGGCGCGCTTGGAGGAGTATTTTCACATTAACTGGCTGCCATTCGCGGATGTCGTCATGCTGAACGCCGAGATCGAACTTCGACGCGAGGTCGCTGGTGAGTATCGACACTCCTCTGGTCCGTTTGGCCGTGGCAATCAAGCGCGAATCGCAATATATACCGGCGCACTGAATGCAGCGTCACAATATCCGGACCGCGCCGCAATGTTGCTTTTGAAAGCAGCTGGCCGCGCAGATTGGGAAACCGACGATGTCAAAGACGGGGCCGACAAGCAATGGGCTGGGAATTACACACAGAGGAGAATGGGCATTGGAATCCATACTGTCGAGATACCGCTGACGTCTTGGCCGGACGGCCCGCACCGGCGAACGAGCCGCGATTTCTTCCATGCATGGTTTGAGAGTGGCGCTGCACTTACCTTGTATAAGCGAGCGCCGGCGCCGAGTTGTGAAGCGACGTTGGCTTTTCTATTGGATTGGCCAAAGAGACGATTGCTGCCGAGTTCTTTTAGCAGTCACGGGCTCGACACTCACGGTTTCAAATCTGACGCGGATAACATGTATCCGCCGTTCTATCACAAGGGGCCATTCCTTCCATTTCTTCGGCAGAACTGGCGCCCAGCGTTGGACGTGATTGTTCGGTTGGTTGACTTCGCGACAGAACGTTATGCCGAATGGTGGCCATATGATGACAAACCCACCGAACTGAGGTTTCAAGGGCTGGCCGGTGAAACGGTCTGGTTCGGAAATCATCAAGTTTACATTTGGCACCGCTTCAACTGGAACACGCCCCACGTGGTGACGATAGCGCTGATGGCATTCGAGAAGTGGTTCGATGAGCAGATCGAATTAGGCAATTCTATACGTGAGCCGATTGAGGTCCTTTACGAAAACGCGCGGTCGTTGGCGTTTGGTGGCCTACTCGTTAGTCTGGGCAAACGGCACCCCGAGTTATTCACGAATGAGCTACGGCCTTTGCTGTTTGTGCATGAACTTTATATGTATGATTTCTCTGCAGTCCGCGAGACGGTCGGAGCGGGTTATTGGCCACACGATGGCGAATTCATCAACAATATCCGTCGTCAGTGGGAAGAACTGCCAGGTAGAAAAACGTCATTACTCGATGCAGCCTGCCGTTGGTTCATCAAAGGTGGCGATTTGCAGCCTGTCTTGGAGCAGGTTAGCGCGACTTGGACGGAGAAAGCGAACTCGCTTTCCGGCGAAAAGCGATTGGTTTTGCTGCGATGGGCGGCCAATTTTAAAATATCTAATTGGCAAAAGACGGTTCGTGACGGTCAAGAGTTCTGGGAGCGGGTTCTTCCCGAAGAGCTTCGCGACGAAAAAGCTGAACAGGCGCATGTCCAACGGCAATCTCTACTGGCGCTACCATATCAATGCAGTGATCTCTTGGAAAAGAGACCTCAACTCGAGGCGAACGCTTTTGAGTGGATTTGGCAGCAGCTACAGAACTGGCCAATAAACGAAGCCGCCGCAAACAACACGCAGGAAAACGAGATCCGTTCATCATTTCTCGATGACAGGCATTCGCGCGCCGGGTTACTAGCAGTCTTGCTATGCCTCGGCGGCGATTGGCTGGACGAAGATCAATCGCGACGACAATGGGTTGACAGCGAAGTCCGTAAACTTATTTCAGACCCTCCAAAGATCACCGCCTATTCTGCCGACGATGCGCACGATGATGGCGAAGGTTTTCTCGCCCGCTCTGCGGTGCGTTGCTGGGCAAAGCATCCCGATGACGCAGGCTGGCGAAGCGCAGTCGGAAGCTTTGTCGGCGTGTATCGATACCGGTCGCTGGCACATCTTTTCGATGAAGCATTCAGAGTTCGGAACTTATTGGGGAAAAGATATCGCGAGCTGGAAGCGTTCGCACTCACATTTGCTGTCGTTAGGCGCAAGGCTAATGTCGACGGGTTCAAACCGGACGCCGAGCTAATTCAAACGTGGATGCGCGAATGGCTGCCGAAGTTCGCGGAGGGACGCGGGCCAAAATGGACCGATCAATGGGCAGACATTGAGTTTCAAGAACCATTTCCACCGGCCCATGATCCTTATCACGGGATGACACACCGAAGAGGTCAGCGATCGCGTGGGTGGTACGGCTTCGACGTGGGCGTGATCCTCGCGGCGTTCGGTGGACTGCCGTCGCTCAGCGAAGCCCAGGACGCCGAAGAACGTCGCCATTGGCTGACGATCTGCCGCGAGTTGATAGGCGTATACATTCGGACTTTGCCGATTGAGGACGTGGACGATGATCCCGAGGAAGAGTGGCGCTACGAGCTTTGGGAGGCAGACCACAAGATCGCTGAAATTGTTGCCGCTCGAATGTTTGATTGCTCGCCGAACGAGCAACGGGAGCTTTGGTTACCCTTCTTTGAGCTTCCTCCGGCTGCTCACTATCACATCACCCAGCTGCTAAGCAGTCTCGTAATTGAATCTCTCCGGGGAGACAGTCCCAGAATCAGTACATTATTGCCGATGTGGCGGGCCATGGCCGAGCATCTTTTCGCATCTAAGCGATGGACGGGAAACTTGCAGTTTAAACAAAGAGAGGTTTGGAAGTACATCTTTCTTTATGGAACGTCGTTCGATTCTGTCCGGCACAAAGACTATCGTCCATTCGTCGAGGGATTGCGCGATTTATTCGAGCGGCACCTGCGTGAGATGGAAGTCGACGACCATGACCAATCTGCTTTGGCGGCCTTTCTTATTAGCGATGCCGGTCAGTGCTTGCTTCCTGACGCTTTAGAATGGCTCAGTGGAAGTTGGGAACGGGCAACAAGCTATTTTTGGGATGATGTAGCGAAGTCAGCAGGATTCGAGCGCTTACTGAAGTTCTCGTGGCGACATCATTTTCAAACGATTCGCAATAAGCCTGAATTGCTACGCGCATTCAAACTGTTGACTCTCAATTTGGCATCCCAGCAGGTCGCAACCGCAATAGATATTCAGCGGCAGATCGGAACCGGGTAGGCGTGACACTTGCCTGTCGATCTTCTGATTATGAACCGGCGTAGCCGGCGATCGCCTGTGCGACATCCAGCGTCGAATCCTTGCCGCCCTCGCCACAGCTTGCCCGCCGTGGTGGGGCGAGTCCGTGTCGTCGCGGCGACCGGACATGTCGTGCGTACGCACCTTGCCTTCCGCTGTCACGCGCGAAGCCGTCCCGCATTTGTTACGATGCGGGTGTGGGGATGGATTGTAATGCAGAGTGCGCGCGGTTGTTCGCAATGAAATAGAGCACCGGCACGGCCATGCGGCTAATGAGGAGCGATGCGATCTCGCCGGCCATCAACGCGATGGCGAGCCCTTTGAAAATCGGGTCGGTGAGGATGACACTCACGCCAACAACGACGGCGAGCGCGGTCAGGAACATGGGACGAAACCGGACCGCGCCGGCATCGACGACGGCTTCGGCGAGCGGCATTCCCTCAGCGAGACGTCGCTCAATGAAATCGACGAGGATGATCGAGTTGCGCACTACAATTCCCGCGCCGGCCATGAAGCCGATCATCGAGGTGGCGGAAAAGAAGGCCCCGAGGAGACCGTGCGCGGGCAGAATGCCAACGAGTGAGAATGGGATCGCAGCCATCACCACGATCGGCGTGACGAAGCTGCGGAACCAGCCGACCATCAGCACGTAGATGAGCACGAGTACCACGGCGAAGGCGGAGCCGAGGTCACGGAAGACTTCGATCGTGATTTGCCATTCGCCGTCCCATTTCAGCGCCGGCTTCGCTTCGGTGAAAGGCTGGACGGCGTTGTAGATTTGCACCGGCGTGCCGTCGCCGCCCAACTCGCGCGTGTCGAGTTTGCCAAGTGCTTTGTTCATCTTCAGAATCGCATAAACGGGACTTTCGGTAACGCCGGCCACGTCGCCGATCACATACGTCACGGGCATCAGGTTTTTGTGGTAGATGCTTTTCTCGATCGTGGTTTGTTCGACGTGCACCAGCTCCCGCAGTGGGATGAGCGGCGCGGTGCCGGTGGCGCCGGGCTCGGGCAGAGCGTTGGCGTCGCCGGATCGGACGCGGAGCGCGAGCAATTCATCAGGCGTCGTCCGCGCGGAACGCGGTAGCTCGAGCATGATGTTCACGTCCTCCTTTTCGCGCGGCAGATGGAGGAGATCGACCGACTCGCCGCCGACGGCGATGCGCAGCGTCTGCGAAATCGTCTCGGCGCTGATGCCGTGGAGCGCGGCCTTTTCCTTATCGATTACGAAGCGCGCCCTCGGTTGGTCGGCCTCGAGATACCAATCGACATCGACCACGCCCGGCGTGCTTTTAAAAATGTCGCGCACCTTGCGGGCGAGCGCGTGCCGATCCTGTTCGTCAGGACCGTAGACTTCGGCGACGAGCGTTTGCAAGACGGGCGGGCCGGGCGGCACTTCCGCAACAGCGACCCGCGCATCGTAGCGCGCGGCGATCTCGGCGATGCGCGGGCGGACGCGTTTCGCGATATCGTGGCTCTGCGCGCTGCGCTCTCCTTTCGGAAGGAGATTCACCTGGATATCGGCGACGTTTGCGCCCCGCCGCAGGAAGTAGTGGCGCACGAGTCCATTAAAATTATACGGCGCAGAGACTCCGGCGTAGATCTGGTAATCGGTCACTTCCGGCTCGGTGCGGACGGCGGCAGCGATGTCGCGGGCGGCCTGCGCGGTGCGTTCAAGCGAGCTGCCCTCAGGCATGTTCAGGATCACTTGGAACTCGCTCTTGTTGTCGAAGGGCAACATTTTCACCCTCACCCAGTCGAGCGCGACGGTTGCCATCGCAAGTAACAGCAGCGTTGTGATTGAGCCGAGAAAAATCCAGCGCCAGCGCGGCTGTGTGATCATCGGCCCCATCATTCGCCGATAGATCCGGGTGAAGAAATCTTCCTCGTGCGCGAAGTGGCTGTGCGTGCCGACGGTCGCAATGCCCTGGGTCAGTCGCGAATATTTTTTACCCCAGCGCAAGATGCGGATCGAAGCCCACGGCGTGACGATGAACGCGATCGCGAGCGACCAGCCCATCGCCGCGCTCGCGCCGATCGGAATGGGCCGCATGTATGGCCCCATCAATCCGCCCACGAACGCCATCGGTAGCACCGCCGCGATGACGGCGAACGTGGCGAGAATCGTCGGGTTGCCGACTTCGCTCACCGCTTCGACCGCAATCGCGGCCCAGTTGCGGCCTTTGTTTTGCCGGAGATGAAAATGGCGGACGATGTTTTCCACCACCACGATCGCGTCATCGACCAGGATGCCGATCGAGAAGATGAGCGCAAAAAGCGTGATGCGATTAAGGGTGAAACCGAGAAGATAAAAAACGAGCAGGGTGAGCGCGAGCGTAGCCGGGATGGCGAGCGCGACGATGGTTGATTCACGCCAGCCGAGCGTAAGCCAGATGAGGAGCGAAACACCGATGATCGCCAAGCCCATGTGGAAAAGGAGCTCGTTCGATTTCTCCGCCGCCGTTTGGCCGTAGTTGCGCGTGATCGAAACTTCTACATCGCGTGGAATGAGCGTCCCTTTGAGCGTCTCGATCTTGCGCAGCACCTCGTGGGTGACGGAGATCGCGTTCGCGCCCGGCCGCTTCGCGATGCTGAGCGTGACGTCCGGTTCTTCATCCAATGCTGAGGCACGAGCCGCGCCGTGGCCGAAGAAGGTGTAGTTCGACGCCTCTTCCGCGCCATCGATAATTTTCGCGATCTCGCGCAGATAGACGGGTCGTCCGCCGAAGACGCCGACGACAACATTACCAACGTCCTCCGCGCTGGTAAGGAATGCGCCGGTTTCAATCACGAACTCCTGATTGTTAGTCGTTAGGCCGCCCGCGCGAAACTGACGGTTCGCCTGTTGCAGCATCGGCACAAGGCCTGCTGCGCTGAGATTGCGCGAGGCGAGGCGCACCGGGTCGAGCAGCACGCGCACTTCGCGCCGCGAACCGCCAATGATCGTCGTCTCCGCGACGAGCGGGACTGCTTTGATCGCGTCGTCCACCTCCGCTACCAGCCGGCGGAGCGTGAGATGGTCGTAGCGAGCGCTGTGAAAAGTGAGCGCGAGAATCGGCACGTCATCGATCGACTTCGGTTTGATCAGCGGCGTGCCGACGCCATGCGGAATGCGGTCGTAGTTCGAACGCAACTTTTCCGTCAGCCGTACGAGGCACTCCTCGGGATTGGAGCCGACCTTGAAGCGCACGATGACGAGGCTCTCGCTGTCGCGCGACGTCGAGTAGATGTATTCCACACCAGGGATTTCCCAGAGCAGCTTTTCCATCGGGCGGGTGGCGCGCTCTTCGACTTCCTTTGCGCTGAAGCCGGCCATGTTCACGAGCACATCGATCATCGGCACCTTGATTTGCGGCTCCTCTTCGCGCGGAAGCAAGGCGATCGCGGCGACGCCGAGCAGAACCGCTGCGACTACGATTAACGGCGTGAGCTTGGAGTCGATAAAGGCGCGCGCGATGCGCCCGGCGACGCCGCTCGAACGCGGATCATTCAGGCTCATTGCTTGAGCGTCACAGGCTGGCCGTCACGCAACGACTGGGCGCCTTCGCTTACCACTCGCTCGCCGGAGCTGAGGCCGGAAAGAATTTCCACTTCACCACCAGTGTGCTTGCCGGTGCGAACGATCCGGAGTTGGGCGCGTTGATCTGCGACGACGAAGAGGCACTCCATTTGTCCGCGGACCACAATCGCCGACGCGGCCGCGCGGATTGATTTGCTCTCGCCGGTGCGCACCCAAACTCGACCGAACTGGCCGCTGCGCGTGCCTTCCGCCACAGGCAGATCGAGCTTCACGAGAAACGTGCGGCTGGCGGCATCGGC
>WNGA01011244.1_pt1 | contig 11705 bp, 9 predicted proteins | sample 5400061 | NCBI WGS metagenome assembly WNGA01 (sample SAMN13153366, study PRJNA577476) | soil metagenome | isolation source: 100 cm soil or saprolite under grassland replicate 2 | place: USA:California | collected 2016-06-15
GTAGGCGATCCCGCACGTGAGGCAGGCGTCATCGCCGGGGGTCGAAGTGCGCGAACGGCCCGCAACGAGGGTGGGCGCGCGGCGCGGTGACTTCGCGCGCGCGGCCGCGCCGCCGGCCTTCGTCGCCTGCGCCACGGTGCTGATCTGGCTGCTCTCCGGGGTCGGCGTGCGCGACGTCCTCGTCTTCCTCGGCTACCAGCTCGTCTTCCTGATCCTTCCCGGGTGCGTTCTCTACCGCGCGCTCGTTGCAGACCGGAGCGCGTTCCGCACGCTCGCGTTCGGCTGGGCGCTCGGCCACGTGGTCGAGGTGCTCGCGTACCTCGCGACGTCCGCGCTCGGCCTCCGCGCGCTCTTCCCCGCCTACCCCCTCGTCGCGCTCGTCGCCGCCCTGGTCGCCTACCGTGCGAGAAACCGCCCGGCGGACGGCTCCGCGACGACCGTCGAGCCGGCGTCGTCCTCGGTCGCGTGGTCGTGGGTCGTAGGAGGCCTCTCGGTCGTCACGGTCGCACTCCTCGCCGCCTGGATCTTCCCGGCGTCGCCGCTTCCGAGCACCGTCGCCTCCGTCAGCTACCTGAACGACCTCCTTTTCCATGTCTCGGCGACCGCCGAGATCCGTCACCACTGGCCGCTGACGGACCCGAAGATCGCCGGCACGCCCGCCTCGTATCACGCGTTCGCCGAGATGCACATGGCGGCGGTCAACCAGGTGACGGGAATCTCTCTGCCGCTGATCGTGTTGCGACTGGCGCCGGTGCCGCTCGCGATCCTGCTCGTCCTCCTGCTCAGCGCGGCCGGAAAGGTGCTGAGCGGCCGGGCGTGGGCCGGCCCGGTCGCGGCCGGCCTGTTCGTCTTCGTGAGCGAGATCGACCTCGACTCGCGCACCGCGTCGCTGCACAACGTGATGCCCTTCCTCGGCGGGGGGCCGTTCATCAGCCTGGCGACCAGTCCGACGTTCGTGCTCGGGCTCGTCTTCTTCGTCCCCGCCGTGGTGTTGCTGGCGGAGCTCCTGTCCGGAACCGGCGGTCCGGGGGGCCGCGGCGTGTGGGTCGTGCTCTTCCTCTTCCTCGTCGGCGCGGCCGGCGCGAAGGTCTACATCCTGCCGCTGGTTCTCGGGGCGCTCGTGCTCTTCGTCGTCTGGAGGTACGCCGCGGAACGCGTGCTCGACAGAACGGCGCTCGCCGCCGGCGCGCTCGCTGCCGCCGTCGTGGGCGTATTCGCGCTGACCTTCTACCGGGGCGCGAGCGTGGGCGAGAGCGGCACGAAGCTCGAATTCGCCTCGGCGATCAAGGGGATGTATCCGCTCGCGCTCGTCGAGCAGCGCGCGGGGTCGTGGTTCTGGGTGCCGGCCGTCCTGCTCGGTCTGCTCGCACTCTTGACGGCACCGCTCTCCGGCCTCGTCTGGTTCGTCCGCGGGGGCCGCGCGCCGCTCGCGCGGCGCCACGTGCTGTTGCTGTCGCTGTTCGTGGTCGGCCTCCTGCCGTTCTTCGTCCTCACGCTGCCCGCCTTCAACCACCTCGTCACGCTCGAGTACGGGCTGCTCGCGGCCTGCTTCGTCTCGGCCGAGGGCATCGTCGCGCTCTGGGGCTCGCGCCGCGCGACGACGAGGGAGCACGTCGTTCTCTGGGGGTTCGCGGCCGGCGTCTGCGGGACGCTGCTCGCGCTCTGGTACGTCACCCAGGACGTCCTCGGGCTCGACGGGTTGAGGCTCTACGCATCCTGGCTCGCGGCGCTCTGCGTGCTGGCTGCCTGGGCCGTCGTCGCGGGACGCCGGCGACTCGGCGGCGCGGTCGTGTCACGACTCCTGCTCGTGACCGTGCTCGGCGCGGCCGCGCTGAACATCCCCCTCGACTACGTCGCGCCGGCGCTGTCGAAGTGGTCGCGCGGCGAGCCGCAGTACGCCCAGGGCGATCTGACGCCCGCGCTCCACGACGGCCTCACGTGGATTCGCGACCACACGGATCCCGACGACGTGGTCGCTGTCAACGCGCAGCGAACGGCCGGCGGCGTCCCGGACAACTACTACGTCTCAGCGTTCGCCGAGCGGCGCGTCTTCCTCGAGGGCTGGCTCTACACCGCGAGATCGTTCCGCCTCGGGTTCGAGCGGGTGCGGACGGGCGCCGTGATGCCGTACCCGCACCGGTTCGCGCTCAACAACGCCGTGTTCCAGCGCGCCGACCGACACGCGCTGCAGATCCTGGCCCGCGACTACGGCGTCCGCTACCTCGTGGTGGACAAGGTGCACGCAATGGCGTCGCCGGAGCTCGCGCGGGTCGCGCGGCGCGTGTACACGAACCGTGACGTGGACGTCTACGCGGTGCCGGCCGTGGTGACGATGTGGTCCTCCGGCACTCCGTTGCCCGCCGCCGCAAGCGCGAGGGTGACGTGGTCGTGGAGTGACGCGCCGGCGAGCGCAGCGGCCGCGGTTGCGAGCTCGATCAGCTCGGCCTGCGGCTGCGTGCGCAGAAGCGCGGAACGCACCCGCCGTGCGGCGCCGCGGTCGAAGAGCATCACCGTGTCGTAATGGAAGCGACGCGCCGCGAGCCACGCTTCGAAGTCGGAGGGAACTGCGATCTCGATGCCGCTCGCGAGGAGGGCGTCGGTGGCGGCGCCGAGCGGCCACTGGTCGAGCGCGAGGAGCGTGATCCGAGCGCGCGGCCGCTCGCGCGCGAGCTCGGCGAGCAGGTCGAAGAGGCGCTGGTCCTCGTCCGGAATGCGCTCCGAGACGACGAGCAGCCGCTCGTTCGCACGATCGTCACGTGCAGAGACGAGGTGGCGCGGGGACTCCTGCCCGAGTGAGTCGAGGCGGTTCGCGAGCGCGTGCCGCCACCGTTCCGCGAAGACGGCGCGATTCTGCTCGACGAGCTCGGCCGCGAGGTCGCCGCCGTGTGAGGCCCAGCGTGCATGCGTCACGACCGAGCGCGGCTCGAACATCGTCGCGAGGCCGCGCTCGGCGAGCGCGAAGCAGAGATCGACGTCCTCGAAGTAGCCGCGGCCGTACACGAGATCGAAACCGCCGACCGCGTTGAACGCCGAACGGCGAACCGCGAGACACGCCGCCGAGACGTAGTCGACGACGCGGCGGAAGCGGAAGTCGAGGCGGTCGGGCGCCTGGTCGAACCCGTAACCGGTCGCGCCGTACGTGCGTGAGATCATGGCGCCCGCCTCCTGCAGCGTCCCGTCGAGGTTGACGAGTCGAGGCCCCGCCGCCGCAACCCGCGGGAGCTCGAGCGCTTCGATCAGCGGGGGCAGCCAGCCCGCGTGGACGAGCGCGTCCGAGTTCAGGAACACGAGGCACCGGCCGCGCGCCGCGGCGGCGCCCTGGTTGCACGCGGCGCCGAATCCGTGGTTCCGCTCGTTGAGGAGGATCCGCGCGTTCCGGACCTCGCTCTGGATCCGCTCCGCGGTGTCGTCCGGCGACGCGTTGTCGACGAGGACGATTTCGTACGGCTCCGGCGTCTGCTCGAGCACCGCCTCGAGCGCGAGGCGCGCCCAGCGCCACTGGCCGTAGGTGACGATCACGATCGAGGCCTCGGGCGCAGCCGCGGGAGTGAAGACGAGCGGGTTCACCTGCGCGTTCCGCGCAGGGCCGCGTAGAGCCTGCGGAACGGCGCGCTGTAGCGAAGCAGCTTCGTCTGGAGTAGTTGCTCCAGCGCCGACGTGGCGGCGGCCGCCTGCAGCCGGAGCGCCTCGACCTCCACGTACAACGCCGCGTGCTCGCCGCGAAGCTTGTTCAGCTCGTCGCCGGGCTTCGCTGCCTCTTCCGCGAGGCGGGCTCGTTCCGCGCGCAGAGCGTCCAGCTCTGCGACGGCGAGGTCATGCTGCGCGACCGTCCGAGCCCGGTCGCCCTGCTCGCGTTCGAGCTCGGCTCGGAGCTCTCTCACCCGCCGTCCCTGCTCGAGCCGGTCGATGACGTCTCCGAAGCGGAGGCGCTCCTCTACGAGCCGCCGGCCGCGGGCGTCGTGCGAACGCCGGAGGAGGTCGAGGCGTTGCTGTGCCTCGTCGAGCCCGTGGCGAAGCGTCCGCGCGGTGTCCGTCATCCGCTCCCACGCCGCGCGCTCGGCCGCGTCCGCGAGTTCGTCGATGCTCTCGTCGAGCGCTCCCGCCAGCGTGGCCTTGCCGGCGTCCGGCCCGTCGCCGGCGAGCACGTGCTCGAGTGCCTGCGGCAGCTCGTCGGGTGACGAGACGAGCGTTCGCCCCCAGCCCAGGCGTTGCGCATGCTCGTTCAGGCGCGCATCGACGAGGCCGAGGAAGACGGCGGGAACGCCGTATGCATACGCGAGCGCCTGCGCCGGCGCCGAGCTCCCGACGAATGCGCGGGCGTGCGCAATCGCGGCGGCGACGTCCTCGACCGTCGCGATCGCGGGAAGCCGGAACAGCGTCGGAGGCAGGTGCGGCGCGAGCGCATCGGCGAAGGCGCCGTCGCCGCGCCCGGGATCCGCCTCCACGACCAGCACGGGCGTTTCCGGCGCGTCCCCGAGCAAGGCCCGAAGGGCTGCGGCGATGCGCGCCGCCTCGGGAACCAGCCGCGCGTCGCCCTGGACGACGATCGGTGTGCCGCCGGACGGGAACGCCTCGATCGTCTCGAGGTACCTCAGTCTCCGCGCGAGCGTGTCGCGCGACAGGAGGCGATCGCAGAGCAGCAGCGGATCCGGCAACACGGCTATGTCGCGCTCCACGCCGGCCTCGGCGAGCCGCCGCCTCGACGTCTCGTCCCCGACCGAGACGTGCGCGCTGCCGGCGAGCAGCGAGCGCATCCGTCCGCGCTGGGCGTCGTCCAGGTCGTTCGCAAGCTCGACGGCATGCCACGCAACAGGCGGCTTCGCGGCGTCGCCGGCGAAATACACCGCAGCGCGGTCGCGTGCCTCGTCGAGCCCGATTCCGTAGAGGTCCGCGTATGCCCGCCCCGCGGGATCGATCGTCGAGCCGCCGACGACGACGAGATCGAGCGCCTGCGAGAGCTGCACGAGCCGGTCGGGTGTCGGTGCGCCGAGCGGCTCGGCCGAGAAGCCGCCGTCGAACGCGATCGGCCGCTCGCGGCCGAAGGGGGCGAACGTGACCACGTCGACCGCCGACAGCCTGCGGCGAAGCTCCTGCTCGACGAGCCGCGGGTAGAGAACCGCCCGGAGCTCTGCGACGTCGAACGTGCCCCAGACGCCGACGCTCGGACGACCGCCGCGGCCGGCAGTCATCGCGTCCGCCGTTTCCGCCGGCGCTTCGTCGACGCGGGTCACGCGCTGAGTGTACGGCGCGCGGGGGCGAGCGACGTCGGCCCCGGAGCGGCCATTCCGGCCGCCGGGGACCGGGTTACGATGCCGCTTCGGTGCAGGCCTGCACGATCATCGCTCGCAACTACCTCGCGCACGCACGGGTGCTTGCGACGTCGTTCCTCGCTCACCATCCGGAGGCCCGCTTCACGGTGCTCCTGCTCGACGGTGCCGACGGCGCCTACGACGCCGAGCCGTTCGTCGTTCTGTCGCCGTACGAGATCGGGATCGAGCAGGCGGAGCTCCACCGCATGGCGATGATCTACGACGTGACCGAGCTCGCCACGGCCGTGAAGCCGTGGTTCCTCCGCACCCTGCTGAGCTCGGGCGCCGACTCCGCCACCTACTTCGATCCCGACATCGAGGTCTTCGCGCCGCTCGACCACATCCCGGAGCTCGCCCGCCGGCATTCGATCGTCCTGATCCCGCACACCACGCGGCCCTTGCCGCGGGACCGCTCCGAGCCCAGCGAGACCACCCTCCTCTACTCGGGGATCTACAACCTCGGCTTCATCTCCGTGGGCAAGGGGAGCGCGGAGTTCCTCGACTGGTGGTCCGATCGCCTCGCGCGGGAGTGCCGGCTCGAGCCGGACGCGCACCGGTTCGTCGACCAGCGGTGGGTCGACTTCGCCCCCGGGATGTTCGACCACTACATCCTGCGCGACCCCGGCTGCGACCTCGCGCACTGGAATCTCTGGGGACGATCGCTCGAATGGACGGGTGAGCGGTACGACGTCGACGGCGTGCCGCTGCGCTTCTACCACTTCAGCGGCTTCAACCCCGACGAGCCGCACCTCCTGAGCAGGCACCAGGGCCCGTTCCCGCGCGTATTGCTGAGCGAGCGCCCCGCACTCCGGCGGCTCTGCCGCGACTACGCGAACAAGCTGTTCCAGAACGGCTACCGCCGCGTCAGCTCGCTCCCGTACGGCCTCGACACCCTGCCCAACGGCGTGCCGATCGACAAGCGGATGCGCCGTCTGTATCGCGCCGAGCTGCTCGCCGCCGAGGGTGAGGGTAAGGCGCTTCCTCCCGACCCGTTCGACGCCGCGAGCACCGACGCGTTCCTGGCCTGGCTGAACGAGCCCGTCGATGCGATCGGGGACGCACGCAAGGTCTCGCGCTATCTCCACACGCTGCGCGCGGAGCGGCCGGACCTCCAGCAGGCCTTCCCGGATCTTCGGTGGAGAGATGCGGACGCGTATCTCGACTGGGTCGTCACGGCCGGGCGACGCCAGGCGCAGATCCCACACGAGCTGCTCCCGGAACGCGGGGAGCGTGCGGAGGCCGATGCGGCGGCCGCCCTCGCCCGTCCGCTCGAACCGGGTCTCAACGTCTCCGGCTTCTTCCGGGCCGAGCTCGGGATCGGGGAAGCGGCGAGGCAGTTGATCGGCGCGATCAAGCTGGCCGGCTTGCCGTTCTCGACCGTCACCTACAGCGCCCGCACGTCGAGCCGCCAACAGCATCCCTTCGAGGGCGCAGCGACGACCGAGCCGATCTACGACACGAACCTGATCTGCGTCAACGCCGACGTGCTGCCGCACTTCGCCAACGACATGGGCCCTGACTACTTTCGAGATCGCTACTCGATCGGCGTCTGGTGGTGGGAGGTGTCGCAGTTCCCGGCGTCGATGCACAGGGCATTCGACTACGTCCACGAGATCTGGGTGGGCAGCGACTATGCGAATCAGGCGATCTCGCGCGCGACCGACAAGCCGGTGCTCACCGTGCCGCTCGCGGTCGAGGTGCCCGACGTCGAGCCGCTCTCGCGCAGCGAGCTCGGGCTGCCGGAAGGCTTCCTCTTCCTGTTCTCGTTCGACTTCTTCAGCGTTCTGGAGCGGAAGAACCCACTCGGCCTGATCGAGGCGTTCAAGCGCGCCTTCGCTCCGGGCGACGGGCCGACGCTGGTGCTCAAGAGCATCAACGGGTCGATGAAGCTCGAGGAGCTCGAGCGCGTCCGGGCCGTCGCCGACCGGCCCGACATCCTCGTCGTCGACAAGTACGTCTCGTCACGCGAGAAGGACTCGTACATGGCGGTCTGCGACTGCTACGTGTCGCTGCATCGCAGTGAGGGGTTCGGCCTGACGATGGCCGAGGCGATGGGATACGGCAAGCCGGTGATCGCGACCGGCTACTCCGGGAACCTGGCGTTCATGACCGAGGACAACAGTTACCTAGTCCCCTACGAGACGAGCCGAGTTCCCAGCGGCTGCGATCCGTACCCGGCCGGCGCGGAATGGGCCGAGCCGTCGCTCAAGGACGCCGCGGAGGTGATGCGGTACGTCTACGAGCATCCGGAGGATGCCCGGGAGCGAGGCCTGCGGGCACGCCACGCGATCCTGACGCAGCGCTCAGCGGAACGTTCGGCCGAGTTCATCGCCGAGCGCTACCGCCAGATCCGCGCGCTGCGGGAGCCGGGCGGCTCCGCACACGAGCTTGCGCTCGCCCCGGTTGGGGCAGGACAGGCACCGCTCGAGCGCGCGGCCACGATGATCGCCCGCGGGCCGGCCCCCGTTGCCTCGAGCTCTCGGCTCGGCCGCCCGACCGTCTGGTTGCGGCGCCTGCTGCGGCGGGCGCTGTGGCCGTACGTGGCGGACCAGCACGCGCTTTCGGCGTCGCTCGTCGAGGCGGTCTCGGGGCTTCACACCGTCCAGGCCGAGCACGGCGAGACGCTCGCGCGGCTGGAGCAGGGGCTGCGGCAGCGCGTGGACGAGGTCGTGGACGAGCTCGAGCGCCTCGACCGTTCCCTGCGCGACCTGCGGCTCGCCCTCGACGAGACGTCGATCTCCCGCGAGCTCGCGATCGGCGGCAGCGGGGCCGGCGAGGATGCCGCTGCCGACTGACGGCACCTTCAGGCTGCAGTTCACCGGCAGCTGCAGCGCCGACGAGTTCCGCGCGCGCTGCGCGGAGCAGGACTACTGGTACCACAGCTACTACTTCGACAACGGCTTCGAGCAGCGCGGCGACTACGACATCGGCCGCGACATCGCCTCGTACGGCTTCCCCGCCGACATGTCGGGCATGTCGGTGCTCGACGTGGGCACGGGGGGCGGCTGGTTCGCGACGTACTTCGAGCAGCGGGGCGCCGACGTGACGACCGTCGACCTGCGCGGCTTCGCCGACTTCGATGTCTTCGGTCGTCCGGGGTATCCCGACATCTCGGAGGAGAAGCCCGAGCCTGACGTCCGGCTTCCGGACGGGCGCGGGCTCTACTTCAGCCCGGTCAGCAAGGGCTTCTGGATCATGAAGGAGCTGCTCGGGCTTCGCGCGGAGTATGCGAACGCGCGCGTATACGAGCTCTCGCCGGCGCTGTTCAGCGGGAGGAAGTTCGAGCTCGTCTTCGTCGGCGCCGTGCTGATGCACCTCCGGGACCCGATCGGCGCGCTGATGGCGATTCGCACCGTCGCTCACGGCGAGGTGATCGCGACGTCGTTCCTGCTCGAGGGTGGACCGAGTGACCCGCCGCGGATGCAACTCCTGCAGGGCGACAGGATCTCGTGGTGGGCGCCCAACAGACGCTGCCTCGAGTCGTGGTTCCGAGGCGCCGGCTTCGCCGACGTCGAGCTCACCGGCAGCGTGCGATTGCGGCCGGACCGGCCGTACGTGGATGCCGGCGGCCACTCGAGCGCCGTTGAGCAAGTCTTCGCACGCGTCGAAGCGCGCGCGTAGGACGCCGCGGGCTCTCACAGCGATTGCCGCCGCGCAGCACGAGCTGCCACCGCTCCGTGGCGCGGCGCTGCCTGTACTGGCAGACAATTGCGAGGAAACGTCGCCGGCGTCTCGCGAGGGTGATTCCGGACCCTTCGGGCCGCGAGGCCACGGCAAGGCCGCCGCGAGCCGCGGGGATCGCGAGCGCGAGGACGACGTCGTGACGGCGTATCCTCCGAGGGTGCCGGTGCCGTGTCTCCGCGAAAGACGCTGTTTCGGACCTGGCACGAGCATCCGTCACCGCTCCGGCGTATTCTTCGGGAGTGAAGAGGAGGCGCGCGGACCTTGTCCCTGCCGTCGCGCTCGTCCTCTGGATCAACGCCGACGGGAACGAGACGCTCAACCACTGGGTCGGCACGTACTTCGACGGGTTGGCTCCGGCTTCACCTCGTTCTCGCGCCGAGGGCTGATGTCTGGAACACCGTCCGCGGCGGGGCGGCATCCAATGTGCGTGGATCTGGACGTCCGAGTCGCCGACGATAACGGCGAGGCGCGCGAGCAGGTGACTGTCTATCGCGGCACGAAGCTGCTCTCGACGCTCGCCTCGCCGTTAGCCGCGGTCCCGAAGACCGGCGAAATCTACTCAGTCCGGTGGCGCATCCCGCTCAAGCGCGCCGCGGACCGCTTCTGCGTTGTGGCCACAGACCGCGGCGGCAAGGCGAGCGACCGCAGCTGCGCGGCGATCCGCGTCGAGTGAGCAGCGCACCGCGACGCCGTGTAGACCGGAGGAGGTCTCCGGACTTGGCGCCGGCCGTCTTGGCGCCGGACTCGAGAAACAGGGCGTTGGAGCACCCGTCGCGTACGCGAATCGTGCGGCTATTCGGAAACGCGCTCAATGCCGTCAGCGAGCGCGGCTGGACAGTCGCGCTGGCGGTGTATGTCGTGCTCGTTCTCGCGACGTGGGTGCCTTTCGGTTTTCGAATAGCGGGTCTCCAGGAGGAATGGGACATCCTGGGCATGCTCGACCGGGGAGAGAATCTCTGGTGGATAACGGCGGACAGCGCAGCCGCGAGCCACCGGCTCCGCCCGCTCGAGTTCGTACCTCATGTCATGGCGTACAAGCTTGGCGGCGGGTTCCTCTGGTTCAACATCATCACAGTCGCCGCCTTCGTTCTGAAGGGCCTCGCGGTATTCCTCCTGGTCGAACGGCTCTTTCCCGGACGACGTTCTGTTGCGCTGTTCGCTGGATCGTTAGCGCTCTTTCATCCAGCCAATACAGCCCTCTTCACCTTTCGGTTTCTCCCCGGTTACGTGGCGATCGTGCTGTTCCTGTTCGCACTCGTCTTTCTCTGCGACCTCGCGCGACGAGGCGGTTGGTGGCGCGCCGTCGCCGCAATTGGCTTGTTGGCCGCGAGCTTGCTCATGTATCAGATCGCGTTCGCAGCGACGTTGCTTGGACCGGTGATGCTCTTTCTCGTCGGTGTCAGGAGGCGCCGGACGCTCGCGCTGCTGTCGGCCCTCTGGTTTGCCGCGCCCGTCGCCGTTGCGGTTCGGGGGATCCCGATCTGGCGTCACGGCGACGTCTACGAGAAGCGAAATTACGCAGGACAGCGCCCGACTCTTCAAGACTATTTCTTCGATCTCAAGCATGGGTACCGGTGGCAGTTGCTCGACGCCTGGCGCCCGAACCAGTGGGTCGACTGGAATCCGCGTTATCTCGCCCTCGGGGTTGCCTCGGGTGCCATTGTCTCGATCGCCGTCCTTGCGACTCGACACGCCTCGTCCTTCGTGCCACGGCGCTCCACCCTGCTCGCCGGTGTTGGTGCTCTGGTCGGTGCACCGCTCGGATCGGTGCCGGCGTGGGCGCTCCCCGGGCTGACCGGGGACACGGAGCGGACCTACCTGCTCTCCTCGGTCGGCGTCGCTGTCGCAATCGCACTCGTTCTCGGATTCGCCGTCCGCCGCGCCGCGGTCCTTGCCCTGGTAGCCGCAGGGTTAACGTCCATCGCGGTGACGTACGGGCTGCATCAGCACGCCCACTACGTCAGGCAGACCGACGTCAGGCTTCGCGTTCTCGGTGAGCTGTCTCAGCAGCTGCCGTCTCCACGGGACGGCACGATGATCGTGATTCGTGATCGCACGGCGCATCTGTTCAGGACATGGGGGCCGCTTTCGACATTCGCCGATGCGGTCATGGTCGCCTACCGCAATCCCACGCTCATCGTCGTCGGGTGCGACATTCCTCACGGAACCACGTACTTGATTGGACCGGAGCAGACTCTTGCCATTTGCCCCGACGGGCGCGACGGCACGGACATCCGGTTCTGGACCGGCTGGACCTACCCGGTCCCCCCGTCGCTCGTTGCGGTCTTCGATTACACGTTCGCGGACGAGCTGCGTCTCGTCCGGCGTATCAGTCGCCTTCCCACCTACGACCCGCGGGCACTTGCGGATCAGGGGCGAGTGTCGCGAGCCGGCTCGCTGTTCCCGTGCGACCCGATCCAACGCTGTACCCCGAATCCAACCGCGGGGTGGCCTGCGGGGCAAGTCCACGAAGTCCTCGACGCCGCCGCCACGAATTTGATCGGTTTTCGCGGCGTCGAGACGAGCGCGCAGGGGCTCCCATTTCAATGGACTGACGTACGGCAAGCGCACGTTTTCGCGCGCCTGCCACCCCGTCGAAGCCGGTTCGAGATGGTCGTCCTTTTTGCTCTCGATCCGCGCGTCTTGTCATCCGTTCGCGTTCGAGTCAATGGAGTCAGGCTGCCGGCGACGATCGCGTCTCGCGGCGGAGGA
>WNGA01026881.1_pt1 | contig 11704 bp, 14 predicted proteins | sample 5400061 | NCBI WGS metagenome assembly WNGA01 (sample SAMN13153366, study PRJNA577476) | soil metagenome | isolation source: 100 cm soil or saprolite under grassland replicate 2 | place: USA:California | collected 2016-06-15
TCCACCGTCGGGAACGTGCCGTCTCGCGCTCCCCCAATCCCGTCGAACGTGAAACTGCCGGAGTTGCGGAAATCAGGCAAACCGGTCTCGTCAAAGTACGTCACGACACGCGGCCTGTCGAAGTGTTTGCCGCCGTCGAACGATCTCGTCATGAAGATCGCTGAGCGCTTGACTCCCTGCTGGGTCCCTTGCCAGAAGACGTAGACCGTCCCTTTGCTGTCCGTGTTGACCTGGCAGTCCTGCCGGCCGGACTGCCTGTTGTTGTTGAACGCCGGTGAGACCTGTTTGTGAATCCACGTGTCGCCGCCGTCGCTCGAGGTGTTCACGACGATCGGCTCCGGGAAGCCGCCGATTTCCTGACTGCGGAAGGCAGCGTTGCAGATGTAGACGTTGCCGAAGAACGGGCTGATCGCGGTGTCGTCGACTGCTACCTGCTCGTGGTCGGAGAAGAGTGCGGCGTTTTGCTTCGTGACGATCACGGGGTCCGTCCACGCCGTGTTGTCGCCGGCCTTGGCGCGAGCGTAGTTCTCGCTGTCGAGACGCGAGACTGCGATCGCCTCGAAGCCCTTGAACGACTGTTCGTCGCGCTCGCTGGAGAAGTTCCCGGCGAGGTTGGCGTAGTAGAGCCGCCACCCGCTGGCCCACGCGAACTTCCCGTTTGCACCTATCCGCGGACCGAACGCGAGCGCCGGGTCGCCGTCGGCGACCAGACCGTTCTCGAAGTAGCGCGGAAGCGTCCCGATCGGGCCCGGGTGCGGGTCGCAGTTGTCGGCCGGATTGTCGGGCTGCGTGCCGACGACGCCGAGGCAATCCCTGGCTGTAAAGCCCTGATACGTCGGCTGCATCCAGCTCGAGCCGCCGTCGTCCGAGAAGTAGATCCCGGAAACGCCCACGGCCGGTGTGAACGGGCACGTCTTGTCGCTGCGGTTGTTGCAGGCCTCGAGGTCGATCTCGTCGTTGACTCCTGCCGCGGCAATGCTCGGGACGTTCGGATTCACCACTGCCGACGGTTCGTTCTGTTTGTTCTGCGCGAACGTGGTCGGCGGGCTGCCGACCGTGACGAGCGTGTCGCTCCCGTACGGAGTCGCGCCCGCGAACGCCGTCACGCCGAGAACGCACAGCGCAACGACGGCGAATGCCAGAAACTTCCTCATGCTCTCCCTCCCCTGCCCCTCGGTTGGCAGGCACCCTAACTCAGAACCCGTAACGCTGCTCCTGCCAGTAATCAGCGTCGTTGTGGTAGCCGTAGCGTTCCCAGAAGCCGGGCTGGTCGGAGGAGAGCAGCTCGAGACCTCGGAGCCACTTGGCGCTCTTCCAGAAGTAGCGGGACGGAATGACCAGGCGGAGCGGCCAGCCGTGCTCCGGCTCTAGCGGCCGGCCGTCCGCTTCCCAGGCGATCAGTGCGTTGTCGTCTTCGAGGGCGGCGAGCGGCACGTTGGCGGTGAACCCTTGCTCGGCATGTGCGAGCACGTAGTGGGCGCTCGGCCTCGGGCGGACGAGCTTCGCGAGCTCCCGCCAGTGGACGCCCTTGAAGCTCGTGTCGAACCGGCTCCAGCGGGTCACGCAGTGGATGTCGATCGTGATCTCGGTTTGCGGCAGCGCCTGGAGGTCGTCGTAGCCCAGGGTGATCGGCTCTTCGACCTCGCCGAAGACCTTGAAGTCCCACGTGGCGAGATCCGTCTTAGGCACGGTGCCGGCGTGCAGGACCGGCCACTTCTCCGTGAGGTACTGACCGGGGGGCAGCCGCGCCGGGTCGAGCCCCTTCTCGACGAGCTTCCGCTCGGCCTTCGACCGGAACAACGTCAAGCCTACGGCTCCTAGTTACGCCGAAGAGACGCTGTAGCCGATCGCAACGCCAGGCCCGCGAAAGCCGCAGCTAGCGGTAGACGAGACATCACAACCTAGACTAGTTGTCGTGTCGAGCGTTACGTCACCCGCCGTCGTGCGCCGACCGCGTGCGTTCGTCCGCGTCTCCGGGGCCGACGCCGAGGACTACCTGCAACGCATTGTCTCGAACGACGTCGAGGCGCTCGGCCCAGGGGAAGCCTGCGATGCGTTGCTGCTGACCGCGAAGGCGCGGGTGATCGCGCCGCTACGCGTGCTCCGGCGCGCAAGCGAGGACTTCCTCGTCCTGACGGAGCCCGAGCTGGGTGAGACCGTACGGGCGCAGCTCCTGCGGACGCGTTTCGCGGCGAAGGTCGAGATCGAGCCGGAAGAGCACGAGTCGTGGCTCGTCCTCGGCGGCGAGGAGGTACTCGACGAGCGACCCGCGGGGAAGGAGTTGAGCGAGGAGGAGTTCGAGCGGTGGCGGATCGAGTCGGGCATCCCGCGCTGGGGCCGCGAGCTCGACGACCGCGTTCTCCCCGCGGAGGCCGGGCTCGACGAGACCCACATCAGCTTCACGAAGGGCTGCTATCCGGGCCAGGAACCGATCGCGCGTCAGCACTACCGAGGCAAAGTAAACCGCCGCCTGCGCGTACTTGATCTCGAAACCGACACAGTTCCGGAAAAGGACACGGAACTCGTCCACGAAGGCAAACCGGTCGGGCGGATAACGAGCGCGGTTCCCGGGCTCGCGCTTGCCTATGTGCGGACCGAAGTTCCCAGCGACGCTCAGCTCGAGCTCCTCGCGAAGGCGGGCTTTGCCCGACTTCGCTCGTAAGCGCTCTCCGAAGAACCATCCGCGCGGAAACATCATGGCGCGCGCAGCGCGCCGGTTTCCGCGCGGCTATGCGCCCGGCATGATTCGAACATGCGACCTCTGCCTCCGCAGGGCAGCGCTCTATCCCCTGAGCTACGGGCGCTCTGGCGCGGCAGCAGTGTAGCGGGGTAGGGAACTCACCGCGCGGCGCGAACGCTGCGAGGTGGCGGATACGCCCGCTTTTCTGACACTCCGGCGCAACCGGGACGAGGCCGGCCGTCACGAGACGCGCATTCGCCGCGTGGTCGTCACGCTACTCGCGCTCCTCCTGCTCGCAGGACTGCTGAACGTGTTCGGCCAGCGGCCGCAGACGACCGAGGCCGCCGCAGCGGCGGCATCGCTGAAGGTCTACGCGCCCAGCCGGGTTCGCGGCGGCCTGTACTACGAGGCGCGGTTCACGGTCACCGCTCGACGAGACCTCAAGGACGCGACCCTCGTCCTCGACTCGGGTTGGGCCGAGGGCATCACGATCAACACCGTCGAGCCGAGCCCGGTCGGGGAGGCGAGTCGCGACGGCAAGCTGGCGTTCGAGCTCGGCCATATCCCCGCGGGGACGTCATACATCTTCTTTCTTCAGCAGCAGGTGAATCCGACGAACGTCGGGCGCCGCTCTCAAGACGTCGCGCTCTACGACGGCGAAACGTTCCTGACCTCCGTCGACCGGTCGATCACCGTCTTCCCCTGAGCTATGGACATCGTCCTCAGAGCAGCCGTTGCGTTCCTGTTCATCCTTCTCCTGACGCGGATCGTCGGACGGCGCGAGCTCAACACGCTCGAGCCGTTCGATCTCATCTTGCTCGTCACGATCGGCGACCTCGTTCAGCAAGGTGTCACCCAGAACGACTTCTCCGTCACGGGCCTGGTGCTCGCGGTCGGAACCATCGGGACGCTCTCTGTCCTCTTCTCGTACCTGCCCTGGCGGTTCCAGGTCCTGCGCCCGATCCTGGAAGGTGAGCCCGTGATCTTGATCCAGGACGGCAACGTGATCGAGAAGAACGTCAGGCGCAACCGCTTGACACAGGAGGAGATCGCCGCGGAGGCACGGAGCCAGCAGATCGGCTCGTTCGAGGAGGTGCGCTGGGCCGTTCTGGAGACGAACGGCAAGATCAGTTTCATCACGAAAAGCGGCAGCTCGAGCTAGACGGCCGTTGGCGTTTCGCGCGTAGGGCGGGCGAGCAAGACCGACCTCGTGGCGAACGTCCCGTACCAGATCGTGCTCAAGCGCGACCGCGATCTCGCCGGGCGCGGCCACGAGATCTGGATCCGACGTGCGCTGTTCCTCCTGCTGCCCCTCGTCGCCCTGCTCGGCCTGCTGAACCTGTTCGGCCAGCGGCCCGTCTCGATCACGGAATCCGGCGGCGGAGCAACGCTGAAGCTCTTCGCGCCGCCTCGCGTGCGGAGCGGTGTCCTCTATCAGGCGCGCTTCCACATCACGGCACGGCGCGATCTCAAGGAAGCGACGCTCGTGCTCGGGCCGGGTTGGCTCGAGAGCATGACCGTCAACACGATCGAGCCGTCACCCGTCAACGAGGCGAGCTCCAACGGCGCGCTGACGCTCGACCTCGGCCATATCCCCGCGGGCAGCTCATACCTTCTCTTCATGCAGTTCCAGACGAACCCGACGAACGTCGGACACAGGCCGGCGCCGGTGATGCTGCTGGACGGCGACGAGAAGCTGCTCGAGATCCACCGGACGGTCACGATCTTTCCCTAGCCGTGGACATCGTTCTTCGAGCCATCGTCCTCTACGCGTTCATCGTCCTGGTGATGCGGATCATTGGGCGACGCGAGCTCTCCTCGATGAGTCCCTTCGACCTGATCCTTCTGATCATCCTCGGCGATGCGATCCAGCAGGGGCTGACCCAGGACGACTACTCCGTGACGGGCGCCGTCATCGCCGTCTCGACGATCGCGACCTTGCAGGTCTTCACCTCGTACCTCTCGTACCGTTCGGACAAGGCCCGTAAAGTTCTCGAAGGCCAGCCCATCGTGCTGGTCGACCACGGCAAGCTCGTCGACGAGAATCTCAGGCGGGAACGGATGACCGAAGACGAGGTCGCCGAGGAGATGCGCTCGCAGCAGATCGGCTCGCTCGACGAGGTCGAGTGGGCGATCCTCGAGTCGAATGGGTCGCTCAGCTTCATCAAGAAGTCGGGGTAGGCTCCTCCGCGCCCGTTCCGAAAACGCGATTCTCGAACTGCGATGCCGCTGTACCTGACGGAAGCCGACGTCGGCACCCTGCTCACGCCCGCAGACGCCGTTGACGCGATCGAGGGCTGCTTCCTGCGGCTGGCTGCCGGTGCGATCCGAAACGCTCCGCGGCGGCGTCTCGAGCTCGAGGAGGGCCGGCTCGCGGACATGGCGGCCTCGGACCTCGAGCTCGGCTATGCGGGCGTCAAAGCGTACGCGGGCTTTCGGGACGGAGCGGTCTTCGTCCTTGCGCTGTTCGCCGTCGAACGGCCCGAGCTGGTGGCGCTCATCGAGGCAGACCGGCTCGGCCGTCTTCGCACCGGCGCGGCGAGCGCCGTCGCGGCCAGGCACCTGGCACGCGAGGGTGCCGCGTCCCTGGGCGTGATCGGCTGCGGCGACCAGGCGGAGACACAGGTCACCTGCATCCGCGCAGCGGTGCCGACGATCGATCGCGTCGTTGCGTACTGCCGCACCGAGAGAAACCTGCGCGCGTTCTGCAAGCGCGTCGGAGCCGAGGCGGGCGAGAGCCATCGCGACGCGGCGGAGCAAGACGTCGTCGTCACGATCACGACCTCGCGCGATCCGGTTCTGCGCGGGGAATGGCTCCGGGAGGGCGCCCTCGTCTGCGCCGCCGGCGCGAACAACCCGGCCTCCCGTGAGCTGGACAACGTCGTCCTCGAGCGGGCGTCGTTCGTCTGCTGCGATTCGCTCGAGCAGGCCCGGATCGAGTCCGCCGACCTGATCGAGCCCATCGAGCGCGGCGACCTCGACTGGCTCGAGGTGCACGAGCTGCAGGAGGTGGTGTCAGGAGAGCTGCCGGGGCGCCAATCCCCCGAGGACATCGTGGTCTTCAAGTCGAACGGGATCGCGGCGTGGGACGTCGCGATCGCCGCCGCCGCGGTCGAGCGCGCGAGGGAGAGGAACGTCGGAACGGAGCTCTGAGAAACGGAGCTCTGACTATCCCGCGCGCGCGGCTTCGAGCTCCCGCCTACAGTCGTCGACCGTCTCGTCGCCGAGCGCCTGAATCACTTCCGGACGGTCGAGCAGGCGCAGCCGCTGATGCGGGCTGAGACGATTCTGGACGTAGCGGTCCTCGAGGATCTCGCCGAGCCCGCGCCCCCGGCCGTGCTCGCGAATGACGTAGGCGGCCACCCGCTCCTCGGTGCTCGATCCGGCGAAGAGGAAGGAGAACGGCGAGCGCAGCAGGCTTGCGAATCGCTGCATTCAGCGATTGTATCCTTGCTTCCGTGAGGCGGAAATCGACGGAGGGCCGCTTCGCCGAGAGGATCGTTCACGGCGTCGACCACGCGGGCGCCGAGGAGACGATCGTGATCTGGATCGAGCGCAAGCAGGGCGCTCTGTGGGCGGTCGGACGCGCTGTGAACCTGCAACACCGCTCGAGCGACCAGCCGCGCCGCGACGACTATCTGTTCGAGGGCTACGAGCTGGACGACGCGCTCGAGGCGGCGAACGAGGCGCTCGAGGACGACCTCAGCGTGTCCGAACGCGACGGCCATCCCGAGAACCTGAAGCCGTTCACCCGCGGCGAGCTGCTGAAGCCGCTCGAGCGCTGGTTTTTCGGCGCGGTGGCGCTTCGCGTCCCCGCCCGCGTGAGTCCGGCCTGCGGTTAGACCGGCTTCGCCAGGTCTAACCTCCGGCCTTCGGTCTAGCGCTGAGCAGGAGGAACGACTCGATCGGCGTGTGGCCACTTCAGGTTCGCATCGGGAATTGGATCCCCATGCGGGTCGTGGGTCGGGAAGCCCAGGGCTTTGTCGATCCGCTCTTCGAGCTCCTCCGAGATCACGTGCTCGAGCCGCTCCGCCTCGTCGTGCACGTCCTTCACGTCCAGGCCGAGGGTTTCCGCGAGATACAGCTCGAGCAGGCGGTGATGCCGGATGACCTGACGCCCTGCCGCTTGGCCAGCGCCGTCACGGACACACGTCCGCCGTCGGCGCCGAGCTTGTAGATCTCGCGCAGGTAGTCCTGGATCGCGTCGGTTAGGGCGGGCTTCGCCACGACCACAGTCTAGGCTGGGCGTGATGCCGGTCAGGATCGGCCATTCGGCGGACCCGGACGATGCGTTCATGGTCTGGGCGCTCGCATCGGGCCGCGTCGACCGGCGAGGATTCGAGTTCGAGCTCGTGCCGGAGGACATCCAGGTGCTGAACGAGTGGGCGCTCGACGGCAGGCTCGAGGTCACGGCACTGTCCTTGGCAACCTATCCGCTGGTGCAGGACCGGTACGCGCTCCTGCCACACGGGGCCTCGATCGGATCCGGCTACGGCCCGATCGTCGTCGCGCGCGAGCGGATGTCGCCGGGCGACCTGCGCAACCTCGAGATCGCCGTGCCGGGAACGTTGACGACGGCCTTTCTCGTGCTCGGCATGGTGCTCGGGCGCGCGTTCGCGCATCGCGCGCTGCCGTTCGATCGCATCCTCGAAGAGGTGAAGTCAGGTCGCGCAGACGCCGGGCTCCTGATCCACGAAGGGCAGCTGACGTACGCGGACGAAGGCCTCGTCAAGGTGCTCGATCTCGGCGAATGGTGGCTGCTCGAGACGGGATTGCCCCTTCCACTCGGAGTCAACGTCGCGCGCCGAGACGTGGAGCGGCTCGACGATCTGTCTGCCGTGCTCCGCGACTCGATCACCGCGGGACTCGACAACCGCGACGAGGCAATCGCCTATGCGCTCGGCTTCGCCCGCGACCTCTCGCCGGACGATGCGGATCGCTTCATCGAGATGTACGTGAACGAGCTCACGTGCGACTACGGAGATGAGGGCCGCCAAGCCGTCGAGGAACTCCTGCGCCGCGCGGAAGCCACAGGCGCCTATGAGAGGCCCGTCAGAATCGAGTTCGTCGGCTAGCTTTGCCGATATGAGTCGCGCGGTGATTCTGTCGGGCGTGAGGACGCCGATCGGGCGCTACGGCGGCGCGCTCGCAGACGTTCGGCCGGACGATCTTGCCGCGAGCGTCATCGCCGAGGCGGTGCGTCGCGCCGGCGTCGCCGGCGGAGAGATCGAGGACGTCTACTTCGGCTGCGCGAATCAGGCCGGCGAGGACAACAGGAACGTGGCGCGCATGGCCGGGCTGCTCGCAGGATTGCCGGAGAGCGTCGCCGGCGTCACGCTGAACCGGCTCTGTGCGTCAGGCCTTGCGGCGGTGGTCTCCGCGTGCCATGCCGTCGCCGCCGGTGACGGCGACCTCTTTGTCGCGGGCGGAGTGGAGTCGATGAGCCGCGCGCCGCTCGTGCTGGCCAAGCCCGAGCATCCCTTTCCGCGGGGCAATCAAACGGTGTGGGACACGACGCTCGGCTGGCGCTTTCCGAATCCGCGCCTGGAGGAGATGTTCCCCCTCGAGTCGATGGGGGAGACCGGAGAGAACGTCGCCGAGCGCTGGGTGGTCTCGCGCGAGGATCAGGACGCGTTCGCGCTGCGCTCGCACCAGCGTTGGGCCGCGGCGGCCGAAGCAGGAAGGTTCGACGACGAGCTCGTCTCGGTCAACGGGTTCGAGGGCGACGAGCACCCACGCCCCGACACGAATGCGGAGAAGCTCGCCGCACTCAAGCCTGCTTTCCGGGCGAATGGAGGCACGGTTACGGCCGGCAACTCCAGCGGCATCAACGACGGCGCGGCGGCGCTGGTGATCGCAAGCGAGGAAAAGGCGGCGTCGCTCGGAGTGGAACCGCTCGGCGCGTTCGTCGGCAGCGCAGTCGCCGGCGTCGACCCACGGGTGATGGGAATCGGGCCGGTGCCGGCCGTGCGGAAGCTGCTGGAGCGCGTCGGCGTCGCCGTCGAGGAGATCGACCTCGTCGAGCTGAACGAGGCCTTTGCCTCACAGAGTCTCGTCGTCATCCGCGAGCTCGGACTCGACGACGAGAAGGTCAACGTGAACGGTGGGGCGATCGCGCTGGGTCATCCGCTCGGGATGAGCGGGGCACGGCTGGTCGTGTCGTTGCTGCACGAGCTACGACGGCGCGGCGGCAGATACGGCCTCGCGACGCTCTGCGTGGGTGTTGGCCAGGGGCAGGCCGCGCTCTTCGAGCGCGAGTAAGAGCTCTTCTCAGCGTCGAACATTCGCCTAGCTCAAGCCCAAAGGCCGGAGGTTAGGGCACGCGCAGCGGCCTTAACCGGAGGCGAACTGACGCGGGCGGGGATGGCGAAGCCACCCCCGCCCGCGGGCCACCAGCTTCCGCCAAGAGGCTTAGAAGTGCGCGGGCTTGGCCCGCGCACGTTCCCCGTGAAGCGGCGTACCCAGAAGGCCGAGCGAAAGCGGAAGCTTTCGCTCGGAACTCCCGCTCGGAACTCCCTCAAAGGAGTGATCTTCGGCGTAGCGGCGCAAGTTTGCGGAGCCGCGCGGTTCTCCTCCGCCGAATGCGACGCAATCGCCTGATCGCAGTCCCAAGCCGACACGACGTCGTGCGAGTTCTCGTCGTGGACGATCACGCACTCTTCGCCGAGGCGTTGATGCTGACGCTCGCGATCGACGAGCGCATCGAGATCGTCGGCTCCGCGTCGAGCGGAGGCGAGGCGGTCGCTCTCGCCGAGGCGCTCCGTCCCGACGTCGTCCTCATGGACGTTCACATGCCCGGCATGGACGGGATCGAGGCGACGCGGCAGGTGCGCCGGGTCTCCCCGCGCTCACGGGTCGTGATCGTTACCGCCACGCGCTCCTCGGAGCTGTCGGCGTACGCGCTGGCCGCCGGCGCCGTGCGCTACCTGACGAAGGACACTCCGGCGCTTAAGCTCATCGACGCGATCGTCGAGGCGCGCACGGCCCGTACCGTCGCCGAGCTTCCGGCGCGCAGCGGCACCGAGGCAAGGGCCGGCTAATGAGCGCCGTCGCGTCGACCAAGCCTGCAACCGGCCTCGAAGGGATCGCGGAGCTCGCCCGCCTGACGCTAGACGGCTCGAGCGAGTCGATTGCGCGGATCCTTTCTCTTGCCCGGGCGGCTCTCGACATGGACGTCGCGCTGATCGGCACGTTCGACGAGGACTTCGTCGTGCAGGTCGTCGACGGGGAGCACGAATGGTTCGGCATCGAAGCCGGCATGCGCTTTCCCCAGGATCAGACCTACTGCCTCCACATGATCGAGGGGGACATCCCCAATCTGATCCAGGACGCTGCGCACGACGTGCGGACCGCCGACCTTCCCGTCACGCGCGAGGCCGGTATCGGCGCCTACCTCGGAGTCCCGATTCGACTCTGGGACGGGACCCTCTACGGCACGCTCTGCTGTCTCAGCCGCTCGGCGGAGCCGACGCTGAACGAACGAGACGTGCGCTTCATGCGCGTCCTCGCCGAGATCGTCGCGGACCAGCTCGATCGCGAGCAGCTCGAGAGCGAGAAGCGGCGCCTCGAGTCGTCCCGGATTCGGTCGATCCTCGATCGCAACGAGGTCGACATGGAGTTCCAGCCGATGTTCGACCTGTCCGACTGCCGCATCGTGTCGCTCGAGGCCCTTGCGCGTTTCCGGGCGGAGCCGGTGCGCTCGCCGTTGGCGTGGTTCGCCGAGGCCGCGGAAGTGGGGCTCGGAGCGGAGCTCGAGCTCGCAGCGATCCGCAAGGCGTTGGAGCGCCTGCACGAAATTCCGCTCGACATCGCGCTTGCGATCAACGTGTCACCGGTGACCGCGCTCGATCCTCGTTTCTCGAAGTTGCTCCTCGACGTCGCCGATCGGCTCGTGATCGAGATCACGGAGCACGCACAGGTCGACGACTACGACGCTCTGCTGTCTGCCCTCGCTCCGCTGCGAGAGCGCGGAGCGCAGCTCGCGATCGACGACGTCGGCGCCGGATTTGCCAACCTTCGCCACATCCTCAGGCTGGCGCCCGACATCGTGAAGCTCGATCTGAGCCTCACGCAGGAGATCGCCCACGACCCGGCGCTCGAGGCACTCGCAATGTCACTCGTCGGATTCGCCGACGGCGTCGGCGCCTCGATTGCGGCCGAGGGAATCTCGAGCGACGAGGATCTCGACTTGCTGCGGGCCCTCGGGGTGGACTACGGCCAGGGGTTCTACCTGGCGCGGCCGTCCCAACTGCTTCACCACTGACCTTCCCCCAAGCCACGGGCGTCGATTGCCGCAGGGCGCCCGTGGCACCCCCTTGACATCCGTCAAAACCGTCCCACAGTGAGAGCACGTTGAGCGCAGCTGCTCCCGCTTCATTCGCGCAGGCGCGGCAGCCTGCCGATGCGACCGGCCTTCTGTACGAACGGTATGCCGGGCGCATCTTCGGCTACTGCCTCAGCCTGCTCGGCTCGCGCGAGGATGCCGAGGACGCAGTGCAGACGACGTTCGTGAATGCGCAGCGCGGTCTGCACCGCGGGGTCGTGCCGCAGTTCGAGCTTGCGTGGCTGTTCAGGATCGCGCGAAACGTCTGTTACAACGCGCGGAAGTCGTCGTCGCGACGCGGGCGACTCGAGACAGCACGCGACCTCGACGACCTCCAGGATGTCCTGGCGACGCCGGAGCGCGTCGGGGGCGTGTCGGTCGGCGATCTGACTCGCGCGCTCTCGTCGGTTCCGGAGCGGCAGCGCCGAGCGTTGCTGCTGAGGGAGTTTCAAGGACTTTCGTACGAGGAGATGGCGGCGGAGCTCGGGGTCTCGGTGACTGCCGTGGAGACGCTCCTATTTCGCGCGCGGCGGTCGGTTGCGGCGCAGCTCGAGCAGGGTGAGACGACACGATCTTCCGGTGTGGTCGCCTCGCTCGCCACCTTCGTCCGCTGGCTCTTCCAGGGCGGGGCCGCCCCGCTCAAGCTTGCCGCGGCGACTGCGACGGTTGCCACGACGGCGACGCTTGCCGTTGCTCCTCTG
>WNGA01011248.1_pt1 | contig 11703 bp, 11 predicted proteins | sample 5400061 | NCBI WGS metagenome assembly WNGA01 (sample SAMN13153366, study PRJNA577476) | soil metagenome | isolation source: 100 cm soil or saprolite under grassland replicate 2 | place: USA:California | collected 2016-06-15
CGGCGCGTAGATGATGTTGAGACCGCGCTTCGCCGCCATGTCGAGGCTCGTCTTGGAGAACGAGGCGACGTAGAACGGGATCGGCTTCTGCACCGGCTTCGGCGTGATCGACATCGGCGGGATCCTGTAGTACTTGCCGTCGTGCGACCAGGGACCCGCCGAGTTCCAGGCCTTGAGCACGATGTCGATGCCTTCCTCGAAGATCTCGGCCGAAGCCATGAAGTCGGTGCCGAAGGGCGCGTATTCCTTGCGGTCGTAGCCGCGCCCGGTGGCGAAATCGACGCGCCCGCCGGAAAGCAGATCGAGCGTCGCCCAGGCTTCGGCGACGTGCACCGGGTGGTGCAGCGGCAGCACCGTCACGGCAGGGGCGAGCCGCACGTGCTTTGTGACTTGCGCAATGTTGGATAAAAGCAGATCGGGGCGCGAGTTCACCCCCAGCGAATCGAAGTGGTGCTCGCCGATCCAGCACGAGTGCATGCCGAGCCGGTCGGCGAGGATCGCCTGCTCGCGGATCTCGAGCACGAACTGATTGGCCGAGCGCGGATTGTTCGGGTAGTGGTTATCGCTGAGGGTGAAGTAGCCGAATTCCATGATCCTCCTCCCGTGCTACAGCATAGTACGATTCCAAGGTGCTGAGGCTCTCCGGGGTCACCAAGCGTTTCGGCGACCGCGCTGTCCTGGCCGATATCTCGCTCGCCGTCGCCGCCGGCGAATACGTCGCCGTGATCGGCGAGTCCGGCATCGGCAAATCGACGCTGCTCAACCTCATCGCCGGGCTCGAGCCGGTCGACGCGGGAAGCATCTTCTTCGGCGAAGACGAGATCACCGGCCTCGGCGACGATGCGCTGACCCTGCTGCGGCGCGAGAAATTCGGCTTCGTGTTCCAGGCTTTCCACGTCCTGCCGCACCTCAGCGTCGAGCAGAACGTCGGTCTGCCGTTGCTTCTGCGGAAAATCGAAAATAAGGAAAAAGTCGGCCATCTGATTGCTGCAGTCGGGCTCGCCGGGCGCGAACAGAGCATGCCGAGGGAGCTCTCGGGCGGCGAGCTGCAGCGCGTCGCCATCGCCCGCGCGCTGGTCGGCGACCCGCAGCTGGTGCTGGCCGATGAGCCCACGGGGAACCTCGATCCGGAAAATGCGCGGCAGGTCCTGGCGCTTTTCAAGGCTCGGGTAAAGGAACGAGGCGCGGCAGCGATCCTCGCCACGCACTCCGAGCAGGCGGCCGCGGGCTGCGACCGGCGCTTCCGGCTTAGCGCCCAGGGGCTTACACAATCCGATTGAGGAGCGGCCTGCCGGCCTCGAGGCGTTTCACGTTTTCGAGCGCCGCGCCGAGGCTGCGCTCGAGCGTCTCCTGAGTAAGCCACGCCAGGTGCGGCGCGCACACGACGTTCGGCAGCTTCAGCAGAGCGTGATCGGCCGGCGGCGGCTCGCGCGGGAAGACATCGAGCCCGGCGGCCGCCAGATGTCCCGTCTTCAGGCTTTGAATCAAGCACTCTTCGTCGACCAGGCCGCCGCGGGCGGTATTCACCAGGATCGCGCCGGCTTTCATAGCTCTCGCATCGATGATTTTTTCAGTTTGCGAAGTGAGCGGCAGATGGAGCGAGACGATATCGGACGTGGCGACCAGCGTTTTGAACTCTGAATTGCGCTGCGAGCGTGACCAGTACAGCACCGTTGCGCCCATCGCTTCCAGGATCGGCTTCAAGATCTTCGGCACCTCGCCGTAGCCGACCAGGCCCACGGTGCGGCCGCCGAGCTCGCCGAAGTGATCCTGTAATTGCCAGGCTTCTTGCCATCCATTCTCGGTCCTTACATAGGAATTCAACTGAGAAAGACGCCGCAGACATGCGAGCATCAGGAGCAGCGCCATCTCGGCTACCGCGCGGCTGTTGGTGCCAGGGAGGTTGCAGACCGCGATGCCGCGGCGCTTCGCCGCCTCGACGTCTATGGTGTTGAGGCCGCTGCCGATTTTCTGGATCAGCTTCAAGCTGGAGGCGCGGTTGATCTGATCCTCGTTCACGGGCCTCAGCACGTGCCAAAGCACATCGATTCCCGGAAGAAGACGGTCATACGCGGCATCGTCCGATTCGGGAGCCGTGAGAATCTCGGTTCCGTCACCGGACAATGCGGCTGCCTTGCTCGCTAGCGCTTCGCTTGCATCGAACCGAAACAGGACTCTCACGGCGTAATGAGAAAAATGGGGTCTGTCCCTATTTTTTGAACAGCTTTCTCGCGGGGAAGGGCAAGGCCTTGCCGCCGAGCGCCTCCTCGATGCGCAGCGCCTCGTTCCATTTCGCCATGCGCTCGGAGCGCGAGAAGCTGCCGACCTTGAGTTGCGGCACGCCCCAGCCGACCGCGAGGTGGACGATCGACACGTCCTCGGTCTCGCCGGAGCGCGCCGACATGATCGCCCGATAGCCGGCTGCGCGTGCCGCATCCCAACAGGCGAAGGTCTCGGTCACGGTGCCGACCTGGTTGGGCTTGAGGAGCACGCTGTTGCACGCTCCCTCGGCGGCCTTGACCCGTCTTGCGTCGGTAACGAAATAATCGTCGCCGACGACCTGAATCTTCTCGCCAATCGCTTGCGTGAACGCCTGCATTGCCTCGGTGTCATGCTCCGCGAAAGGGTCCTCGATCGAGACGATGGGGTAGGCCTCGATCCAGCGCAGCAGCATGGCGTGAAGCTGCTCCGCCGAAAGGCTTTTTCTTTCAAGAGAAAAGTAATACTGGCCGGCGCGGTAGAGCTGGGTCGCCGCGATGTCGAGCGCGATGCAGACGTCGACCCCGGGCTCGAGGCGCGCATCGGCGATGGCGCCGACGAGCTCCGCCAGCCCTTCCTCGTTCGACTTGAAGCTTGGCCAGTAGCCGCCCTCGTCGGCGACGCCCTGCAGCGCGCCGCGCTTCGCGAGCCTCGCCCCCGCGGCGGCATAGACCTCGGAGGTCCAGTCGAGCGCCTCGGCGAAGCTGCCTGCGCCGGTGCAGATGATCATGTAGTCCTGCACGTCGACGCGGCCCCGCGCATGGGCGCCGCCGCCGAAGATCTGGATCTGCGGCACCGGGAGCGCGACGCGCCGTTCCCCCGAAAGCTTTTTCCACAAGGGAATTTTTTGTGCGGCGGCGTCAGCCTGCGCGCAGGCGAGCGAGACGGCGACCATGGCGTTGGCGCCGAGCCGGCTCCGGTCCGGGGTGCCGTCGAGCTCTATCAGGCGCCGGTCGAGCGCTTCCTGGTCATTGACGCTGAGCGCACGCAGGCCGTCGCGTACGCGCGTGTTGATCTGATGCACCGCCTTGACGACGTCGACGCTCTTCGCTTCGCCCGAGCCCAGCGACGCACCCGCCGGCGCGATGGCGCGGCCCAGGGCGAGCCGCGTGGTGCCGCGGCCGACGATCACCTCGGCCTCGACGGTGGCACGGCCGCGCGAGTCCCACACGCGACGACCCTTTATGTCGATGATTTTTGCCATGCGCTCTTCACTTCGCCCAATGTTTTTTTCTTGAGAAAAATCAAACGCCGGGCGGCGTTGCGTACCCGCGCTCTCGCAGCTTCATCGAGATATTCCACCGGCGACTTGCCATCGATGCGCGCGAGCAGCAGCCCGGGCAGGAGCGTTGCCGCTCGCTCTTCCAATGCAGCGGGCACCTCCCAGGTCACGCGTGAGAGGTATGGATGCGCCAATGCATCGAAACAGTGCAAAAACCCGTCGCGCGCCTGAGGCACCCAGACCGATTTCAGCAGCATGTGGTTGAGGCAGAACGCGAGGTCGAACGCGGGATCGCCGTACCAGGCGCATTCGGCGTCGAGAAACACCGGGCCGTGCGGCCCGACCAGGATGTTCTTCGGGCTGACGTCGCCATGCACCAAGGCAAGCCGGGTTTTCGCTGTTCTATGGACAAGCTGTTTCATTATTGAAGCGAGATCAGGATGCTTCGCTCCGGTTGCCACAAGGTAAGGCTCGAGCCGGATGGCATAGAAGATGGCGTCGGTGGGAAACTCGCGCGCGATATCCTCGCGGCGGGCCGTGGCAGCGTGGATGTCCGCCAGCGTTGCGCCGACCCGGGCCGCGAAGGCGGGGTCGGCCTCTCCGCGGCGCAGGCGTTCTTTCCACACCGGGTAGTCGACGTACTGCATCGCGAACAGGCCCGCTTCGTCGTCCCCCGCGAGCACCGCCGGCGCAGCCCCGGGGGCGGCGCGCGCGGCAATTTCCATCCAGCGGCGCTCGTAGCGGTTGCGCTCGATCGGCGCTTCCCAGAGCTCGGCGACGCGCAGGCGGGGCAACGCGCGCTTCACGCACACCGGCCCGCTGGCGAGATCGACGCGCCAGATGTCGGAGGACACGCCGCCGGAGAGCGCCTCGACCTTCGGCTGCTCGCCGTCGCGCGCGAGCCCGGAGCGGCGCACGAAATCGAGCGGCGGCGCAGCGCTCACGGCCGCAGCCTGGGAAGGTTCGAGCGCAGCCACGGGCCGAGCACGCCGAAGCCCAGGCCGAACACGGCGATCATCGGCGCGTAGCCGAAGACGCTCACCGCGAGGCCCATCGCCGCGACGCCAAGAGCCTGGCCGGCGGCCCACGCCGAGGCGTACAGCGCGACCGCCGAGCCGCGCGCGTCGGGCGCCACTTCTGTGGCGCGAGTCTGCACGGTGTTATGGATCAGGTAGAACGCGAGACCCAGGCCGACGGTGCAGGGGATCGCGTAGGCCCAGTGCGGCACCAGCACCACCAGGAGGAAAAGCGCGCAGCCGAGCGCTCCGCCGGCAGCGACCAGCCCGCGCTCGCCCAGCGGCACCAGCCACCGCGCCGTCGACGAATACAGCAGCCCGCCCACGCCGTAGCCGGCGAGAATCAGGCCGATGGTGGTGAACGAGAGGTCGAATCGCAGCTTGAAGTACCCGCTGAGGAAGACGTAGGCGCCGAAGAACAGGAAGGTCTCCGCGACGCCGACGCCGGCGAGCCAACGCACGGCCGGCCGCGACAGCAGCGCGCGGTGGATCGCGAGCGGGTCGAAGCGTCCCGGCACGGACGGGCCCCAGCTTGCCGCGGTGCGCAGGAAAAGTATCAATGAAACCAACAGGAACACGGAGCCGAGGACGGCGAAAGTCGCGCGCCAGCCCAGCATGTCGGTCAGCGCGCCGCCGAACAGCGGTCCGATGGTCTGGCCGAGCAGCGAGCCGGCGATGAAATGCGCTACCGTGGTCTGGCGCTCGCCGAGAGGGACGACATCGCCGATGTACGCCATGCCGAGGGCGACCGAGGACGAGGCGAAAATGCCGGTGGTGAAGCGCAGCGCCGCGAGCGAGCCGACGTCCCAGGCGAACGCGCAGCCGATCGAGACTGCGCCGGCAAGCGCGGTGCCGGCCGTCACGATGCGCAGCTTGCCGAAGCGGTCGCCGAGCGGCCCCTGCAGCAGCACCGACCCGGCATAGGCGAGCGCGAACGAGGTGATGATCGCCGAGGCCGCCGAGACGCTGGTGCCGAAGTCGGTCGCGAGCTTCGGCAGCATCGGCTCCACGCAGCGCAGCGAGATCCCGGCGTTGAACCCGGCCAGCGCCAGTAGAAGGATCGCCTCGCGGGCCTGCGACGCGTCGCTAGGGCGCAAGCCGCTCGATGCTCCAGGAAGCGTCCACGCCGCCGCCTTTGCGTGTGTACAGCAGCCGGTCGTGCAGCCGGTCGGCGCGGCCCTGCCAGAATTCGATCGCCTGCGGCACGACGCGGTAGCCGCCCCAGTGCGCTGGCCGCGGCGGGCGCTCGCCGTAGCGCCGGCGCGCCTGTTCCATCGATTTTTCGAGAATTTCCCTGGAAGATACGGGTTCGCTCTGCTCGGAAGCCCAGGCCGAGAGGCGCGCGCCGAGCGGCCGGGTGGCGAAATAGTCGTCGGAGTCCTGCGGGCTGACCTTTTCCACGCCGCCCTCGATGCGCACCTGGCGCTCGAGCTCCGACCACAGGAACACCAGGCAGGCGGTGGCCCGCGCCTCGAGCTCGCGGCCCTTGCGGCTGCGGTAATTGGTATGGAACACGAAGCCGCCGCTCTCGATGCCCTTCAGCAGCACGGCGCGCGCCGCGGGCGCGCCCGCGGCGCTCACCGTCGCGAGCGTCATGGCATTGGGCAGCGGCAGCCGCGCCCGCAGCGCGTCCTCGAACCAGCGCTCGAACTGGCGCATCGGATCGGGGTCGGCACGCGACTCGGCGAGGCCCGCGCGCATGTACTCCTGGCGCAGCTCGGCGATGTTCATGCAGGGATTTTACGTCTCAAAAAAACCCTTCTGAGTGAAAACGTCGAGTTTCCCCTCTGAAAGTCGTTGACATGCACCTGCGGATTCGGCATCTTCTCGTCCACCGCCGCTCCGCGGCGGGGGAAAGCCGGGATCGAACAACGTAGCGTACGTTCAGAGGAGAACCGAGATGGCGAAGAAGAGAAAGAAGGCCGGTAAGAAGCGTAAGCCGAATGCGGCCTTCATGAAGCCGATGAATCCGACCGGGCCGCTCGCGGCGGTGGTCGGCTCGAGCGCGATTCCGCGCACCGAGGTGACCAAGAAGATCTGGGGCTACATCAAGCGCAACGGCCTTCAGGACAAGAAAAACAAGCGCATGATCAATGCTGACGAGAAGCTGAGGCCGGTGTTCGGCGGCAAGGGCCAGGTCTCGATGTTCGAGATGACCAAGCTGGTCAGCCGGTTTCTCAAGTAAGCGTTTTCCACGGAAATGCACAAGGCCGGGCGATCCCCGGTCTTGTCATTTCTGGTGGTAGGAACTCAGGCGCTCGTGTGGTAGGACGTCACCCGCTCGACCTCGTTCTTCGAGCCGAGGATCACCGCCACGCGCTGGTGCAGGCGCTTCGGCTCCAGCTCGAGGATGCGGTTGCGGCCGTCGGTCGCGGCGCCGCCCGCCTGCTCGACGATCAGCGCCATCGGGTTCGCCTCGTACATCAGGCGCAGCCGCCCTTCCTTGTTCTTGGAGTCGCGCGGGTACATGAAGATGCCGCCGCGCGATAGCACGCGGAACACGTCGGCCACCATCGAGGCCACCCAGCGCATGTTGAAGTCCTTGCCGCGCGGGCCGTCTTTCCCGGCCAGGCATTCGTCGATGTAGCGCTTCACCGGCGGCTCCCAGCGCCGCATGTTCGAGGTGTTGATGGCGAACTCCTGGGTGTCCTCGGGGATGCGGATCTCGGGATGCGTCTCGACGAAGGTGAAGGTCTCGCGGTCGAGCGTGAAGCCGTGCACGCCGTCGCCCACCGTGATGACGAACACGGTGGTCGGGCCGTAGACGGCGAAGCCGGCCGCGACCTGCCTGCTGCCGGGCTGGAGGAAGGCCTGCTCGCCGGGCTCGCAGTAGCTGCCGTCGGCCAGCTTCGGGCAGCGCAGCACCGAGAAGATCGTGCCCACCGAGATGTTGACGTCGATGTTCGACGAGCCGTCGAGCGGATCGAACAGCAGCAGGTACTCGCCGCGCGGGTAATGCGTCGGGATCGGCCGCGGATCCTCCATTTCCTCGGAGACCAGCGCCGCCAGATTGCCGCCCCATTCGTTCGCCTCGAGCAGAATCTCGTTGGAGAGCACGTCCAGCTTTTTCTGGGTTTCTCCCTGAATATTCTGAGAACCCGCAGAACCGAGCCCATCCGCGAGCGCGCCCTTGTTGACGCGCGTGCTGATGCCTTTGCAGGCGCGGGCGATGGTCTCGATGAGAAGGCGCAGGTCGGCGTTGATCAGGTTCTTGCCGCGCTGCCGGCTGACGAGGAACTGGGTGAGGGTGACCCGCCGCATCGCGCCTATTTTACTTGCTGATTTGCAAACCACGCCCCGCCGAGGAGGCTGACGGCGAGCAGCCAGAACACCGGCGTCATGCCGAGCGCCGCCGACAGCGCGCCCGAGACCACCGGAATGAAAGTCTGGCTGGCGTTGATCATGGTGGTGCGCACCCCGACCGCCTCGCCCTGGCGCCCGGGCGGCGATGCGTCGTAGAGCAGCGCCATGATCACCGGCTGTGCGCAGCCCAGGCCCAGGCCGAGCATGAAGGAGATCGCCATCAGAAGCGCGGCGCTGCTCACCAGCGGAAACAGCAGATAGCCCGAGCCGGCGAGCGCCATCGACGCGGCGATGATCAGCCACTGGCGCGCGCGGCGCATCAGCAGCGGCATCGCCAGGCGCACGACGAAGGTGGCCATGGCGAAGGTCGCCATGATGATGCCGATGGTCGCAGGCGCGAGGCCGATGCTGGCGCCGTAGATCGGCATCAGGAACGAATACAGGTCCCAGCCCGTCGCCAGCATGCCGCTGACGATGAACGTGTGGCGCAGCCCGGGCACGCGGAACAGATCGAGCAGCCGGTGCTCGCCCGCGGCCATCGCATGGCGCTCGGGGCGCGGCAAGGGCTGCTTGCGCTGCCACAGTGCGACGAGGGCGAGCGCGGGAAAGCAGGCGAGCACGAGAAATGCCGCGGCGTGCCCGAGGCCCTCGATCGCGTAGCCGGCGACCAGCGGCCCTGCCGACCCCGAGAGCGAAAACCCGATCGCGAGCCAGGCAAAGTTCATCGCCCGCCGCTCCGGGCCGCCGTGCGCCCCGATGATGCTGTTCATGCCGATGTGCACGTACATGAATCCGATGCCGAGGAGGCTGCTCGAGAAGTAAAGCGTGCCGATGTAAGGAAAGAGAAACGGCAGGCTGGCCCCGCAGACCAGCGCGGCAAACGCGGCGAGCAGCGGCCGGCGCGGCCCGATGCGGTCGATAAGCCGCCCGCTGCTGACCGACAGCAGCATCGGCAGCGCCGCGAAGAGCGCCATCAGTACGCCGACGGTGAAGGGCGAGGCGCCGAGGTACAGCGCGAACAGCGCCGTCGTCATGCGGCTGCCGACGAACGCCAGGTGGCCGAGGACGTTCAGCCCCAGGAAGTAGAGGATGCTCAACGTCTCTTCCAGACCGTCATCGCCACGCCGGTGCAGGTGACGGCGATGCCGGCGAAGGTGAGGGCGCTCGGCAGCTCGCCGAACAGCGCGAGCTCGAGCACCACCGCGAACACCGGGGGAAGGTACATCATGCTCGTGACGCGCGTAGCCTCGCCGTGGCGCATCAGCCAGTACAGCACGCTCACCGCCAGGATCGAGGCGAAGATCACCAGGAAGGCGATCGACAGCAGAAGTTCAATGGAGAAAATGACCTGAAAACCTTCTACCGCGACTGCCAGCGGCGCGAGCACTGCTGCGGAAGCGGCAAACTGGATCACCGCTGCCGCCTTGAGGTCCGCGCGCGGCGAGAAGGCTCTTTGATAAAGCGTTGCCGCCGTGACGCCGATCAGGCCGATCAGCGTGCCGAGCAGGCTGCCCCAGGTGATTTCCCGGATGTCGATCTTGTGCCAGACCACCAGCGCGACGCCGGCAAGGCCGATGACCACGCCCGACCACTGGCCCGGCCGAAGTTTTTCGTTAAGGAACCTGGCTGCGATGACCGCCGTGAGCAGCGGCTGGCTCGAGATGATGAGCGCTGTGACGCCGGCCGACATGCCGAGGTACTGCGCGTAGTGGCTGCCGCCGAGCTGCACCGCATGCATCAGCAGCCCCGCCACCGCCAGGTGGATGAATTCCGCGGGCGTGCGCGGCCAGCGGGGTTTCCAGAAGAGAATTATGGGTAAAAGACAAAGCAGCCCGAAGCAGAATCTCAGGGTCAGGAAGGTGAACGGCGGGGCGTACTGCAGGCCGAGCTTGGTGGCGACGTAGCCCGAGCCCCACACGGCTACGAAATACCACGCCAGGAGGACTTTCAACCGCGCGCTTGCAGTGCGGCGATGCGCTCCTCGATCGGCGGATGGGTGGCGAAGAGCTGGAACAGGCCCGAGCGGCTGTCGATGCCGAAGGCCTTGACCGAATCGGGAAGACCGCCGGTCTGCAGCCCTCCCAGGCGCGTGAGCGCCGCGATCATCGGCCGCGGCGAGCCGAGCAGGCCGGCGGAGCCGGCATCGGCGCGGAACTCGCGGCGGCGCGAGAACCAGGCGACGATCATCGAGGCGAGGATGCCGAACACGATCTGGCTCACGATCATGGTGATGTAGAAGCCGGGGCCGACGCCGCGCCCGGTGCGGAACACCGCTTTGTCGACGATGAAGCCGACGACGCGCGAAAGGAAAAACACGAACGTGTTCAGCACGCCCTGGATCAGGGTGAGGGTCACCATGTCGCCGTTTGAAACGTGCGTGATCTCATGGCCGAGCACCGCCTCGAGCTCCTCGCGGCTCATCGACTCGAGCAGCCCGCTCGACACGGCGACCAGCGCCGCATCGCGGAAGGCGCCGGTGGCGAAGGCGTTGGCGGGGCCCTCGTAGACCGCGACTTCGGGCATGCCGATGCCGGCGTGCTCGGCAAGCTTCTTGACTGTCTGCACCAGCCAGTATTGCGTGGTGCCTTCCGAGCCGTCGATGACTTGCGCGCCGACCGACCACCTGGCGATGGTCTTGGACATCAGCAGCGAAATGAACGCGCCGCCGAAGCCGAAGACGGCGGAGAACGCGAGCAGCGAGCCGTAGTCGATGCCCTCGGCCATCAGCCAGCGGTCGAGGCCGAGCACGCTGACGATCACCGAAAGCACCAGCAGGACCGCGATATTGGTGGCGAGGAGAAGGACGATGCGTTTCATGGAGTTGCTCTCCTGGGACGGCACGTAGATAGGGGCGGGATTCTACGTTTTCAAGATCGAGCGCGCACCCTTTTCCGCGATCACGTAGGTGGGCGCATTGGTGTTGCCCGAGGTGATGCGCGGGAAAATCGAGGCGTCGATCACCCGCAGCCGCGCCACGCCGTGCACGCGCAGCTCGTCGTCGACCACCGCCATCGGGTCGCGCCCCATCTTGCAGGTGCCGACCGGGTGGAAGATGGTGGTGCCGAGCTCGCCTGCCGCCTTCTCAAGAGAAAGATTGTCTTGAAAAGCCAAACCGGGCCTGTATTCCTCCGGCTCGTATTTCGCCAGCGCCTTTGCGGACATGATGCGACGCGTGAACCGCATCGCGTCTACCGCAACCCGCCGGTCTATGTCCTCACCGAGGTAATTCAATCTTATTTCCGGATACGCCGACGGGTCGGGCGACTTGATGCGCACCCGGCCGCGCGAGGCTGGGCGCAGGTTGCAGACGCTCGGCGTGATCGCCGGGAAGCCGTGCAGCGGCTCGCCGAACTTGTCGAGCGACAGCGGCTGCACGTGCCACTCGATGTTCGGCGTCGGCTCGGAGGGGTCGCTCTTCGCGAACGCGCCCGCCTGCGAGGGCGGCATGGTGAGCGGACCGGTGCGGAACATGAGGTACTCGAGCGCCATCGCTGCCTTGCCTAAGAGGCTGTTCGCCATCCCATTCAGCGTCCGGACGTTCCTGACCTTGTATTGCATGCGGATCTGCAGGTGGTCCTGCAGGTTCTCGCCGACGCCGGGGAGATGGTGGATGACCGGAATTTGCTTTTCGTTCAGGAGCTTTTCATCGCCGATGCCTGAGAGCTGCAACAACTGTGGTGACCCGATCGCTCCGGCTGCGAGAATGGTCTCGCTGTTTGCTTCTGCATAGAAGGAATCCCTGTCTTTCGTGAACTCGACGCCACTCGCCTGTTTCCCCGTGAGTCTTATTTTTGAAACCAAAGCGCCTGTCGCTACCGTCAGGTTCTTGCGATGCAGCACAGGGCGCAGGAACGCGTTGGTCGCGCTCCAGCGCCGGCCGCGCTTCTGGTTCATCTGGAAGTA
>WNGA01011977.1_pt1 | contig 11703 bp, 12 predicted proteins | sample 5400061 | NCBI WGS metagenome assembly WNGA01 (sample SAMN13153366, study PRJNA577476) | soil metagenome | isolation source: 100 cm soil or saprolite under grassland replicate 2 | place: USA:California | collected 2016-06-15
GCAAAGTCCTCATCGTAATCGAGTAGCGAAGCTCCTTCGCCGGCGGAATTGAATGCTGCCAGATCTCTCGCGAAGGTCCGCTCATTAAATAAATTGAGCGCGGTTGCAGTTCGATCGATAATATTTCATCACGCCAACCGCAACGCCAAAATGCGGAATATCCCGGTGCCAGCCAATCGGGGATCCAGTAGAATATTCCATGATGGACGTTTGGGCTAAAGCATTCGGATCAATGTTGAAGAGTTTTCCGGCGCGTGCCCGGACCGGTAAAAGCAATGCTGGCGCGTCTGGAGCTGTTGTGATTTCACTCGTTCCGAACTCGTACTGCCAGCCAAAACTAGCTATTCGCCGCTTCCCAGTAAATTGATAATACTTAAACGGCGTAAGCTGAAGTTTCTCAATCTCCCGGATAAGTTCATGCTCTTCGCCCTCTGAAAGAAAGTTTTGGTGATAAATAAATCCTTCCGGAACTTTTGCCGGGACTTCAAAAAGACTCAGATCTCCATTTACTCTGGGCATACTATTTATAATGCCATGACCCGCGAAAAGTTTAACTGGCCTCGCTAAGGATTTTTGGTGCTTCAGGCAACGATTTTGGAATCATCATAAAGGGCACAGTTAAATTATCTTCTCGTTCCACGGCCGGCCGCGCGGGCGCAACGTAATGCCCAAGCCCAACATTGATGCCATCTTAGTTTGGCACTCCGTTTTTCAAACGGTCGTTTTGGTCGGTTTCATGTTTTATCTTTGCATTTGCTCCTGTCATTAACGTCCATTTCGACGTTTTGCGAATTCCCGAAACGTCGAAGTCTGTCATGTTATTGAATCCGGGAAACGATTGGAACGGAGTGAAATGATTGGAACGACTGGAACGGACCGGTCCCTGTGATGAACGTAGCGAAGCGGTTGAACGGTAGATTCCGGTCATGCGTGAGCGGAGCCGAAGGATCGACAGGCTAAGCTCAGCTAAGCCCGTCCATCCCGCGACTCTAATGGCTGCGGTTCGACGGCTGCTGACATAAAAAACCCGAGCAACAATTGTCACTTTTCCGACACTTTCTATTTCTGTTGACCGCTGCGTGTGATTCTTATCTAGTTGGCCCGTGTTGCACGTCATCATCGAGATGCCACTCCCAGTTTATGACGGCTTTGTAGATAAGTGTGATCAATCCTCACGCGAATACGCAATCCTAAAAAACGGCCTCATTGTCCGCCGACCAAAAGCCGATCACTTCGAGCGTATAGTGGAATCAAGTGCGATAAGAACGATGCCGACAAACTTCTTTTATTAGCTTCCAAGGTCTATCCCGAAGCCGTTCAATACATCGCAAGAGCTATCATGGCTGCGCTGAAGTCGGATTAGCTGTCAGCAACACACAATTAGCCCACTACCTCGAGCCGGACACATTGACGTGACGGCTGCGTAGGGGTCGCAAGTCCGAATGAGTTGTTCTGGCGCGCGTACTCCGCGTTGCCAACACGAATCAAGCTGGTCGCCAAAAGTCGGATCACCGTGGCGAGTACTTTCTCACGTGGCAGCCCGAGATATGCGGAAGACGGCATGGACGCCGTGTATTCTTTCACTGATTTTGTCAATTTGCGCTCTCTCCGCTGCGGCGTTTCCGTCTCCAACGCGCCTTCATAATTATCCTCTCACTCTCTCCCTTCTTGATTCTCGAAGCCGTCTTTCCCATGCAGCTCTTCGGCTTATTCGATCACCGGCCGCACATCGTCAACAAAATTTCTTTGTAAATTGTCCCCCTGAGTTCGAAATTTTCAATTTTCATTTTCGCCAAACAAGCTCACTGTTTGCGGATTTTCCCGACGTTTTTTTCTGACACGGCGCCATCGGCTGGAGCGTTTTTCATGAGTTTGTTCAATGCTTTGTTGCTGCTCGCACATCTGACAGAGAAGATGGCTCGACTTTTGCGCTTGACCAATACGGGTAGAAGAAAACGTGGAAGCACAAAAATAACATCGGGCAAGTTAATGCAGCGGATCGATGGTTGTTCGACAAAGGAGGTATAACATGTCGTTACTAGTTTTAATTCTCGTAGTTCTCCTGCTGGTGGGTGCGTTGCCAACCTGGCCGTATAGCAGCGGCTGGGGCTATGGACCCAGCGGACTACTCGGTTTGATCTTGATCATCGTACTGGTTTTTGCCCTGATGGGGCGAATTTGACGTCGCTCAAGACCGCGGCTGTTCTTGGAATTTCATAGGTTGCTTGGCTCCCGGAATTAACGGCGGAGCCAAGCAGCAGCGCTAACACCGCATTTTCCACTCCAGGCATTGAGACGACCCGAGTCGCACCACTTGTGCTCCGTCAACTCGGCCGCGTCGGCGCGTTCAGCACAGCACCGCTTCTATTCGGCAGCTTTATCCGACCTTAACGGCCCGGCCGGAGCACGACATGAAAATCGCGCAGATTGCACCCTTTCATGAGAGCGTGCCGCCGCTTTTATACGGCGGCACAGAGCGCGTGGTGTCCTATCTCACTGAAGAACTGGTGCGGCAAGGACATGACGTTACGTTGTTCGCCAGCGGTGACTCGGTAACACAAGCACGCCTGGTAGCGTGTTCCGAGAGTTCCTTGCGTTTGGATGATCAAGTCAACGATCCCCTGGCGCATCATTTTGTTTTACTCGAGGAAGTCTTCGCCCGCGCCGATGATTTCGACGTCATTCATTTTCACATCGACTAATCTCCACTTTCCCTTTTCACGAAGGCAGGACACGGCGCATTTGACGACACTGCATGGGCGTCTCGACCTACCGGATTTAAACCCGCTCCACAAGAAATTCAGGGAAATACCGGTCGTGTCGATTTCCAACGCGCAGCGCCTCCCCATGGCGTGGGCCAATTGGCAAGGGACCGTTTATCACGGGCTGCCGTTGGATCTTTACCAAGCGTGCAGTGAGCCGGGAGAATATCTAGTTTTTCTCGGACGAATCTGTGCTGAAAAACGATTCGATCGCGCCGTCGAGATCGCCAAGCGAGCGAAGATGCCGCTGAAATTCGCCGCCAAAGTGGAAGACGCAAACCGCGAGTATTTTGAACAAACCATCAAATCCGCGGACGGCCATGCCGTGGAAGGGCTCGGCGAAGTCGACGAAGCCGGCAAGCAAGAGCTATTGGCAAATGCCTATGCGCTGCTATTTCCCATTGATTGGCCGGAACCATTCGGACTCGTGCTGATCGAAGCAATGGCGTGCGGCACACCGGTCATTGCTTATCGTTGTGGCTCGGTGCCCGAACTTGTCGATGACGGTGTGACTGGCTTTGTCGTTGAGGATCTTGACGCGGCGACGGAAGCTGTGTCCAAGATCAGAACTCTGGACCGCGCCCTGTGCCGGCACCGCTTCGAAGAACGCTTCAGTGCCACTCGAATGGCGGAGGAGTACTTGGCTATCTACCGGCGGCTAATGAACACTGAATCGCAAACCACTTCGCGTTGAGGGCCAAGGCCGCGCCTTTCCTACATAGCCATACAATGTTACCGGATCATAATATTGGCATCACCGTCACGCCGCACGACGCCAATGCCTCGAAAATCGCGGTCGATTTCCAGATCCAGTGACCCTTGACCGACCGTAAGGTTTTTAACCTGAATTTCCTCGATAAACGGCGGTAGCAGGGGAGCCGCGAAGGTTACCCGGGATCGGCTCGCGTCAATGGACAAACCGAGGCAGGCTTGCAATAGCAAGAATACCGATGCCGCCGCCCAGGCCTGGGGCGCGCACGCCGCCGGATAATGCGTCGGCCCCTCACCCTCTCGCCGCGGAAATCCGCAGAAAAGCTCCGGCAGACGATGGAGATCGAAGGACAAACTGGCATCGAATAGCCCGGTCAGAATTCGATTTGTCGCTTCCTTGAAACCGTAGTTCGCGAGGCCCGCCGCCACGATCGCGTTGTCATGCGGCCACACCGAACCATTGTGATATGACATAGGATTGTAGCGCACTTCTCGGGTGCTCAAGGTGCGCACGCCCCAGCCGGAAAAACATTCGTCACTCAACAGGGTATCCGCGATCCGGCGGGCGTATTCGTCGCTGGCGATGCCGGTGAAGAGACAGTGGCCGGCGTTGGAAGCCACCACTTGGCACGGGCGCTTGTCCTGATCGAGGGCAATCGCGTAGGTGGAAAGTTTCTCGCACCAGAACACCTCATTGAATTTTTCGCGCAGCATCTTCGCTTCATCGAGCAGCGCGCTCGCGCGGCCGACTTGACCAAGGCTGTTGGCAAGTCGTGCTGCCGCCTCTTTGGCACCGTAGACATACGCCTGAACCTCGCACAGGGCGATCGCTCCTTGCGGCAGCGTACCGTCTTCGTGCGAAATCGAATCCGACGAATCTTTCCAACCCTGCTGTACCAAGCCGCGCGAAGATTGGCGGACCGATTCGACAAAGCCGTCGCCGTCCACGTCGCCGTAATTGTCGATCCATTCAAGAGCGGCGTTGATCTGCGGCCAGATCGATTTAATGAATTCGAGATCTCCCGTGCGGTCGAAATACGCCCCGGCAAGCATCACAAATAACGGCGTAGCATCGGTGCTGCCGTAATAGAGACCGAATGGAATCTCCTCGAGCGCAGCCATTTCACCATGCCGAACCTCGTGCAGAATCTTTCCGGGCGTGGCGTCCTTTTCAGCGATAATCTGCGTCGCTTGATGCGCCGCCAAATAGTTCAATACGCCTTTGGCAACGCCGGCATTGATCCATAGGAACGCCAGAGCCGTGAGAATGCCATCGCGGCCGAAAGGCGTGCTGAACCATGGCACTCCGGCGTACGGATAAAGGCCGTATCCCGTATCCGTGAACATCATGTGTAAATCGGCCGCCGATCGATCAAGCCAGACGTTAAATTCAGGATTCGAGGTTCGCACCAGGCACTCGTCCGCTTTGTATGAATCCGTGGCTCGTTGGGCTTCTTCCAGCGCCGTGCTCAGCAACCGGCGGCTCGGAAGCCGCCTATCAATCGCGAAAGCGTAGGTAATTTCGAAATGCTGCTGTTTGCCGGGCGAGAGAATCCTGTGAAAGTGCGCCTCGAAAGGCGATAATTTTTCCGGCGCCGGAAAGAATGCGATGTCGCTACGACGCACGACGCCGTCTAATCCCTCGTAACCGAGTGCAACACGATCGGCTTCGATCTCATCCGCCAACCGCCGCCCGCGCGCCTTGCGCTTGATCCCGCGCACTTCGAAGATGTCCGCAAAGTCCGTGTCAAACTCCACCGTAAAAAACAATTCCACGGGAGAAAGACTGTAATTGATGAGCTCTAGCGTTTCGAAGCAGGTCGCCTGCCATATGAACTTGGTGCGAAAGATATGCAGATCGCCGCGCCGCAATATAACGTTGCCATCGACATAGACGTCTGGATTGGTCAAATTGACGGTGAATAGAAGATTGTCTTTCTTAACCGTTGAGCTCAGCAGAAAGGGCCGAAGGTTGCCCAAACGGAACGTGAGCAGCGAAAGAAATCGCGTCCCCTCATGGTAAATCCCTTGCTCGCCCAGGCCGGTCGGCTGGATGTCGCCGCTGCGGTCGAACACCCCGAAGCTGTCGCCTTGTTTCAGCACCCGGACTTCATCGGTGGTCGAGGCCGTGGCAACGATGTAGTAGTTATCGGTGAGACGGATGATGTCTTCCATAATGCGCTGGCCTCCGCCGTGGCAGTGCCGCCAATCAACGAATCCGAAATGGCCGACGCACGCGCCCCCTTGTTGCTTTGTTCAGTCGGCGCGACGCGCAGCCATTGCGCAGCATGTTTGTTCGGTATCGCCTTGGCAGTTGTATTTGGCCAGCATAACAAATTATTCGGCCCAATACCCGACGCGGACCATTTCTTTTCTTCTTTGCGAGGCTGACGCGTGACAGTCCGCTCATGTTCAGTGCTGGCATATAAGTTTGAGCCCGGCCAGTCCTATAGCCATACTTAGAACGACCGGTCAACAATAGCATAGGGTATGGCGAACCGGTCCACTTACCGGAAAGAGAAAAATTCCAGGTCATGGCATTCTGCATGAACTGCAAAATTGGCCGACAAAAGATTTCGACGAGTTGAGGAGTTCAGAGAATATACCAACCGGGGATCTCTGCACAGAGCGTGCAGGCTTAAAGAGATCTCGAAAATGCGCAAGCTCCGATGAAATTGCACCGTAGGGAGAGGATCGATATATGCGTGCTTTGGTCTGGATCAGCTAATCGCAACGGGCTATGCAACACCCGATTTGATCGCCGCGACACGAGGCAGCATTCGTCTGCCTGCGCTCGATGCTCGGGTATAAACGCCAGGCAACGCCAACGGGCCTACGCTGTGCTGTAGTCGTTGCTTTCGCCGAACGCGGGTTGCCTCAGCTTCCAGGTCAATGGGAGGGCAAGTGCGCACAGCGCAGCCATGCCCCAAAACCCTTGCGCGCCCAAGCGCGCGTAGAGCGCGCCGGAGACAAGGGTGAGCAATGCGCTGGCTGCGCCGATGCCAACCGTACCGTAGAGCGCCTGCGCTGTCCCTTCGAGGCCTTGCGGCACGATACGGGCGATCAGACGCATGCAGGCGAGATGAAGCAGCGCAAAGGTGATGCCGTGAAGCGGTTGCACCAGCGCAAGCGCCATCACCTCGGTGGTCTGTGCCACTACCGCCCAGCGAAGCATGCCTGCCAGTGCTGCAATGGCGAGCGCGCCGGCCGGTGTGAGCCGCGTCACGAGTGCCGGGCCGATGACGAAGAACACAAGCACCTCTGCGGCGACCGACTCCGACCAGAGCAAACTCGCGGTAACCGGGCTAATGGTTGCGGCGCTCCAGCGGATCACCGCGAATGCGTCGTGCATGGCGTGGCTACCGAGGATGAGCGCCGCCACAAGAACAAGATTCCGAAAAAGCGGAAGCCGGAGCAGAATGAGAACACCGCCCGCCGGCGCTTGCACAGCATCGGCTGTGCGAGCGTGAATCAATTCCGGCACCAGGATCGCGGCGAAAGCTGCCGCGCCGAGCAGGAAGGACTGCAGCCAAACGATCAAGTCGAGACCGAATGCGCTCACCGCTTGGCCGGACAGCAAAGTGCCGACGATGAAGGCAGCCGAGCCGGTGCCGCGGACCCATCCATACTCGAAGCCCTGACGGCCGCTGCTCGGCGGCGGAGAGGCGGATCCTAGCGCCAATGCGTCCGCCAAGATGGTGATCGGGGCTAGCGACGCGGCATGCAGCACACTGATCCCAAGCAAGATCCAAAATCCATGCGCCGCGAGATAGCTGAGCGTGACCGACGCGGCAAGCGCGATGCAGACGACGAGGACGATGCGGAGCGCCTGGATCAAGTCGCCGATGCGTCCTGCCAGCGGCGCCGTGAGCAATCGCACGGCCGTGCCGGCTGCGAGCACGAGCCCAAGCTGCTCGGGCGCTAACCCCCGCGCGCTGATAAAGCCGGGTAGGAATGGAGAAGCGACTCCGAATGCCGCATACATCGCGGCATAAAGCAGAATGAATCTTCTCAGCTTGGTCGATCGGAGGGAATCGAACATGGCTTCGTACGGGGAGTCTCAGATCGGTGGCGGTGGCGCGCACGTCACTAGCCGCCTTCATTTCGTGCAGCCAGTCGGCAATCGAACATGAAGCGATTGCCGTGGCGATCGGTCCGCTCCATTCTTCTCCGGCAAGCTTATAGACGTGAATGAAGTGTTCAAGCGCTCGTGCTGTCTCTCGCCATCCGCTGGATGGCGACCGGAGCGCCGCCGCCCATTGCTATCAAGACGGTAATGCGAGAAGCCGCCGCGAAGGAGAATGTCTTCGTCTTGTCACATAGATGGGAACAAAAGAAATTTCAGCGTCTCAATACATGGACAACTGCTCGTAGCTTGCCTTTGCCAATTTTGATCCACGTCCCGGGTTATCCAATCGTGGAGCACTAGCGGAGTCCCAAGTAGCCAAGAATGAAGAGTACTACGACTATGACCCCAATGATATAGAAAATATTATACATAGCGTTCCTCTTTTACTCTATGAATCTATTCTATGAAGCGAAGCGGCCGCCTATTGTCGACCGATCGGTAGCCGCGGTCTTCTATTCTAACGCTTGTCTCCTAAATCGGGGGAAATTAGTCGAAAGCCGTCCGCTTCATTGTATCCGTACGGTTAGAGACCGCCATTGGCTTTCGAGAGCAACTGACATACCAGCTCTACCGCTCGCCAACGGCTTAGCATTACGACTTGACACTTTAGCCGACTTCGTCCGCGTGAATCGAGATTTAACTCTGGCGCCGCTCTCACCGAGAGTTCGATGGCGTTTAAGGTTGCAAGATATTTCCGTAAGGAAACAGCGACAGAGTATGAACAAACCACACTAGCGATGCACCAGTCGCGCAAGATAGGTGACTGAAATTTTGCGGATTCGGCTATTGCAACGGTCGGCATGTGGCTTGCTCATTGAGTGTGGGTGCCATGATATTCCGCCGAATCGCGAAAGGAGAAGACGAGACGTGCAGTGGCAATAAACCATCGGTCCGAGAGATTTGCCTCGCAAAAAGCTGCTGGAGTTTCGGGATTATCTCGAAAAGTCTAGCTGGCGATCGCACATCCGCTTCAGGACTTCGAAGCTAGTTGCTGAGCGAAACTCATTTCATCACTTGTTCCAGCTCCTCGCGAGTCTTAGCCCCGAGATAGTACAATACGTCGCAGTGCTGTGATCCAGAATATCGGATAAGTGCGTCGAGGACTATGCCGATGGATTGGTGCTGAGAATGCACTCGGAGACCTAAAAGCTATGAAAATCGCACAAGTCGCCCCGCTTGATGAAAGGGTGCCTCCTCATTGCTACGGAGGAACCGAACGTATCGTATCCTATCTAACCGAAGAACTGGTCAGCCAAGGTCAGGACGTAACCCTTTTTGCAAGCGGGGATTCGTTGACTCGTGCCCGGCTGATCGCCCCGTGTGAACGTTCGCTTCGCCTGGATTCTGATTGCAAGATCCCGCTGCTTCCGCATGTGTTGCAACTCGATCAAGTGCTTCAAAAGGCCGGGGCATTTGACGTCATTCATTTTCACACCAGCTTTTTGCATTTCCCTTTCGCTCGACGACTAGGAAGACGTCATGTCACCACACTCCACGGCCGGCTCGATCTCCCGGAGTTGTTCCGGTTCTTCGGGGAATTCGGCGAGGTTCCGGTGGTTTCGATTTCAAATTCCCAGCGGCGCCCTTTGCCGACGATCAACTGGCAGGGAACCGTTTATCATGGACTCCCTTCGAAGCTTTACGATGTGTCGACGAGCGAGGGAACCTATCTCGCGTTCGTCGGGCGAGTCTGTCCAGAAAAGCGGCTTGATCGGGCCATTGAAATCGCCAAGCGCGCCAACATGAAGATCAAAATTGCCGCCAAGGTTGACCCGACGGACAAACATTACATGGAAACTACAATCCGACCTTTGCTGGATCATCCATTAGTCGAGTTCATTGGAGAAATTGGCGAGGAGGAAAAGCAAGCGTTTCTCGGCAACGCGTACGCGCTACTTTTTCCGATCGATTGGATGGAGCCGTTCGGCCTCGTCATGATTGAGGCCATGGCTTGTGGCACGCCCACCATCGCATTCCCGTGTGGCTCCGTCCCGGAAGTCATCGATCCCGGAGTGACCGGATTTATCGTCGAAAATATCGAAAGTGCCGTGAAAGCTCTCGAGCAGGTCCCGCGCTTCGACCGGATGCGCTGCCGGGAGATTTTCGAGGCGCGTTTCTCCGCTGAGCGGATGGCAACGGACTATTTAACGATATACGAGAGCTGTGTCGACGCAAAACGCCGCGCTCGCCCCGCAATGGTCCGACCGAAGGAAAAGAGTATGTCCCACACCAAGCATTGGCCCCTCATAGCTCTTGGTCAGCCCCCGAGAGGCTCACGTGTTATAAAATGAAATGTTTAATCGGATAGTGTTTTTTCATCACGAAGCCGGCGAACTTTTTCCAGGTCTGCAGATTTCTGCTGGTGTCGCGCCAATGGCCTCACAGCGAAATACGCCGACAGCGAAAGCGATAATTACGCGTGATCAGTGAACCGAATAAAGAACAGCTATCATTGGACTCAGCAACCAGGCACATCCTGGAAGAATGCAGAATGGTTCTGCCGGGGATTCAAGCGCTGTTTGGATTTCAGTTGATTGCTGTATTTAACGAGGGATTCGCGCAGAAATTATCAACCGTGGAACAGCAGATTCATTTTGTTTCGATCGTTCTGACGGTAATTGCCGTTGCTCTCGTGATGACTCCCGCTGCTCTTCACCGCCAGACTGATCCTTTGGCGGTAACTCGTCAGTTTATCCGATCTAGTACGATCCTGTTGCTCCTAAGTATGTTTCCACTCGCGCTGAGTATTTGCTTGGAGATCTATCTCATCGCTCACATTATAACGAGTCTTTTTTGGTTGGGTTTGGTATCCGCTGTTGGGCTTTTCTTGTTGTTCTTATCCTTGTGGATCGTCCTGCCCCATATCGAGAAAAGAAAGAATTGATCCAGACCGTGGCTCAATCCTAATTGCCTGTTCATTTTCCTGGCAAACAGGAGTAACCGCTGTATAAAGATTTTCCCCTCAGAGATTTTCAGAGCACGTTCTTGGGAAAAAATGTCCTCACTGTCATGGGCCTGGCCTAATTTTTGCTCGCACGATATTAATTGGGTGCGACAGTGATTGAAGCAGTCATTTTCGATATTGATGGGACGATAATTGATTCCGTCCCACTACACATACAAGCATGGAATCTGACTTTTCAGAAATTTGGCAAAGACGTTCCCTTCGAAGCGATACGCCGTCAGATCGGTAAAGGCGCCGATGAATTGTTACCAGTCTTTTTTTCTAAAGATGAGCTACGTCGATTCCGTAAAGAGTTGGAGAGCTATCGCAGTGAACTGTTCAAACGAGAATATCTACCGAAGGTAAAAGTGTTTCCCAAGGTGCGCGAGTTGTTCGAACGGATCAAGCAAGACGGCAAGCAAATCGCGCTAGCATCGATGGCAAAACAAGATGAGCTCGAGGTATACAAAAAAATTGCGCGGATTGACGACCTAATTGATACGGTAGCTTGCTCGGAAGAGGTTAAAAAATCTAAACCGCACCCCGACATTTGCGCTGCGGCAGTCGAGAAATTGGGTATCCCTCCAGATCAAGTCATCGCTGTTGGCGATACGCCATACGATGCCGAGGCTGCAGACAAGATAAACCTGCGCATCATTGGGCTGTTGTGCGGTGGTGGGAATCAAGAGGAATTACGTCGAGCCGGTTGCGTTGCGATCTACCAAGAGCCCGCCGACCTGCTTGGGCACTATGACAGTTCGCCCATCAGCTCGGGGTAAGTGGCTAGAATAGAAAGCCTGAGTTACCCCCAGTTTGACTGATAATCGCTTTCCGCAGTGAAGGTCTTCTGCCGCTGGTTGCCTCGCACAATAACGTGAGTGAGAACCCCCGCGGCGTATAGTCGGGGACGGCGCGCCATAACGCAAGTCCCTTACCAATACGTCTCAGAATTCTGATAATCATCTAGCAGGCTTCTCCGAGAGGCACTAGGGTTGGTGATGAGCCAACCCCATAACTTAACGGAGGAGACGAAGATGAAACTGTACGGAGCGATCGATCTGCACTCGACGAATAACGTGACGGTGGTGATCGATGAACAAGATCGAGTTGTCTATCAGAAGCGCTTGCCCAACGATCTGGCATTGATCCTAATGGAA
>WNGA01012305.1_pt1 | contig 11703 bp, 8 predicted proteins | sample 5400061 | NCBI WGS metagenome assembly WNGA01 (sample SAMN13153366, study PRJNA577476) | soil metagenome | isolation source: 100 cm soil or saprolite under grassland replicate 2 | place: USA:California | collected 2016-06-15
GGCTTCACGAAATTCGCAAATGCAAACGGCATAGAATAACTATAGTAAACACTATCTGATTTATTTACGCATGATTTGGCAGGATGTATTGCTGCTATAAATCTTCTTGTTCCTATACGTACGGGACTCTTGTACGCTGTCTCGTTGCGCAGCTATGCGGGGTTCTTAAATATTCAACAATAAAAAGCTGTATTTACAGGTGTACTATCAGTACTGATTAAAAATCAACGATGTAAATCATAATAAAGTTTTCTCTTAACGGAAAGCCCGCCTGACTACAATTGAAAATAAATTAATAGTTAGGCAGGCTTTATTTTTTGTTACGATTGAGTAATAACTTTGACATCAAACGTAAAATATGGAATCAATAAAAACGAATGTAGATGAGATAGTAAATACAGCAGGTAATGTTGAGTTAAAACAAATAGGCGAAAAAATATTAAACAATCAGCGCATTGGTTTTGCTGAAGGTGTAAAGCTTTTTGAAAAAGGCTCTCTTCCTTATCTCGGCAGCCTTGCCAACTGGAAGCGAGAACAAATGCATGGTAATAAAACTTACTTCAACAGAAACTTTCACATTGAGCCAACCAACGTTTGTGTATTTGCCTGCAAGTTTTGTGCTTATTCAAGATTGTATGCTCATCGAGAAGAGGGTTGGGAATTAAGCATTGAACAAATGTTCGATATTGTAAAAAGTTACGATGGCAAACCAATTACTGAAGTGCATATTGTTGGTGGTGTTCATCCAAAAATGAATCTTTATTTTTTTGCTGAACTTATTCAAAAAATAAAACAACATCGTCCCGATTTGCATATAAAAGGTTTCACTGCGGTCGAACTTGATTATATGTTTCGTAAGGCAAAACTTTCTGTTGAAGAAGGTTTAAAGTTTCTGCATAATGCAGGTCTTGATTCTTTACCCGGCGGTGGTGCAGAAATTTTTCATCCTGAAATTTAACACCTTTATTCCCCTCAAGTTTCGCAATAAGGATAATGATATGAGTCACATACCTGAAAGCTCAGTAGTGGAAGACATGAAGATGTATGCAGTGGCAAGATTATACCTCGATAATTTCCCACATCTGAAAGCTTACTGGCCAATGCTTGGCAGGCAAAATGCACAGCTCAGTTTATCATTTGGCGTAAATGATTTGGATGGTACTATTGATGATACAACAAAAATTTATTCCATGGCGGGCAGCGAAGAACAAGCTCCGTCTTTATCAACTGCACAACTCGTTTCATTGATCAAACAAGTAAGAAGAGAACCTGTTGAAAGAGATACATTATACAACGAGATAAAAAATTATAAGGATGTTGATGCAGCAGAGCTTGAGATAAATCCTTTATATAATTAAACCTACGAGGTGTTTGAAACCTTATAGGTTTTTTCATTGAGCCAACTATCAGAATCGAACTGACGACCCGCACATTACGAATGTGCTGCTCTACCATCTGAGCTAAGTTGGCTTAAGTATTCAAATTTATAAAATGCCTTACAATTATAACGGTTAAGATAACAGATTTTATAAATCAACTTCTGATTAACGATTTAGCCTTTACCTTAGTGCTCTTACCCATTTAGAAAATTATAGGTTCTTTACTCTTGGTTTATTTTCTAAGGCTTCAATTTAAGGTTAATTACAATGTCATCACCAACACCAAAAAAAGTTATTATCATTGGTGCCACTTCAGGTATTGGAAAAGAAATGGCCTTGCTTTATTTACAAAAGGGTTACAGTGTAGGCATAACAGGAAGACGCGAAATGCTCTTGAATGAAATGAAACAAAAATTTCCATCGCAAATTTTTACAGCCTGCTTTGATGTTCGCGGAGAAAATAATATTGAGTGTCTCAAAACATTGATTGATGAAATGGGTGGCGTTGATATTTTTATTTACAATGCAGGATATGGTGAGCCGGGTGAAACACTGAATCCTGAAATTGAAAAAAGAGTTTATGAAATCAATGTAAAGGGATTCGTTGATTTAACGGCTTATATGTTCAATTACTTTTTACAAGAAGGTCATGGACAAATTGCTGCTACATCTTCTATTGCATCTGTCAAAGGCCTTAGTCTTGCGCCTGCATACAGCGCCAGCAAAGCTTTTATGAGCAATTATATGGAAGGCCTGCACATGAAGGCGCGCAGGTTAAAAGCAAATATTTTTATCACAGATATTCAACCCGGTTTTGTAAAAACAAAACCTGCGTCTAATCCCCGCTTTTGGGTTGCCTCTCCGCAAAAAGCGGCAAAGCAAATTATTGCAGCCATTGAAGCAAAGAAATGGCGTGTATATATTACAAAACGCTGGTGGCTTATAGCAATGCTTATGAAGTATATGCCTTCATGGCTTTATCACCGCATGGCCTGAACAATTTTGTTAAAAATTCAACGTTCTCATAATGAGGTGAAGATAATGCACACCTGTTAGCATCTTTATAACAATTGATATTGTTTGTGCATGATAAATTTGTAAAGAGAGTGTAATGAAAATTTTTATGGACCGCGCTTGGAAACGTGAATTAAATTTTTATTCCCGTACATATGGGAATCGTGTACGCTTTGTTCATTATTCAGCATGACAAGGCGCGAATCTAAAAATAAAACGATGAACAACTTAAGCATACTACACCAACAATTTGAGAGAGAAAAAAACATGAAAGCACTTGGCATGACAGTGCTTATAACAGGCGCAATATTTCTCTTTTTGTTTCTTGTAAGCTGGACAATTCCTCAACCACCTCCTCCGCCGGTGGATGAGGGCATTGAAGTAAATCTTGGCAACAGTGATTTTGGCATGGGAAAAATTCCTCCACAAATTCCCGGTGAACTTTCTGATGCAAAAGAAACAAATACAAATCCTCCCCAAACTTCAAGAGCCGCTGCAGAAACGCAACCCGAAGTCGCAGAAAACAAAGAGCCTGATGCTCCTGTTGTACATACTTCTCCAAAACCGGAAGTAAAGAAAAATCCCGCTGAAACAGAAAATGCTGAAACAAAAAAAGTTACTAATAAACCTGTTGTAAATACACCGCCAAAACCCGTAAAACCAAAAGCAGTATATGCGGGTGGAAAAAATCCGAACAATGGTGGTAACAATGCAGACAGCTACAACAATGTGCGCAACCAGGGCATTGCCGGTGGCAATGGTGACCAGGGTAAACCAAATGGTAGTCCTAATTCTGATAGTTACACAGGAAATGGTGGAACGGGAAGCGGCGGTGTTAGCATAACAAATGGTTTAAGTGGAAGAAGACCTGTAGGCAACACAAGATTTGAAGACACTTATCAATATGGTGGTAAAGTACTCGTTAATGTTACTGTTGATGAAAATGGTTCAGTTACTTCAGCGAGCTTGAGGCAAGGAAGTCCGTTTGCGGATATTAATAAGATTGCACTCAAAAGAGCTTATCAAATAAAATTTTCCAAAGGGACAGAAACTCAATCAGGCACCATTCAAATTAAATTTGAAAATCCAAAAGGATAAATTTAATTGTGAAAAGTGAAACTTCAAATGTGAGAAAAAATTTTATCCACATCCAGAGTTCAAGATTGACAATATTCAGAATGTACAAGTGCCCGCCTGATAACGTCATTCGCATGGGAGTGACACAAAGGCAATGAGTAATATTACTTCAGTCTGTTACAAAAATAAAAAACCTCCTGTAAACGCAAGAGGTTTTTTCTTCTGACAATAGAATATTTAATCACTGTTTTACGATTTTTATTGTTTGTTTTAGTTGTGCATTACCGAACACCACTATATAATTTCCTTTGGCAAGTGTTGATACATCCACACTTGTTTGAATTGCATCTTTTTGCACAGCATAAGAAGCTACAACGGTGCCGTTTAATGAAACAATTATAAGCATAGTGCCTGTTTCAGCTTTTGGATGCGCAAGTACAAGATAATTTATAACAGGGTTTGGAAAGACACTCACTTTTGTTGGTATTTTACCATCAATATGTACAATGCCGCTTAGGCTTGAAGAACCATCATTATCAATCATTCTTATCCTGTAATAAGCAGTTCCCACCAATGCTTTCGGATCCTTAAATGTGTATGTTGTTCCGCATGAGGTATTTTTAGCAGCAACATCTCCAATACCAACAAAACTTTCAGCATCTGCGCTCTTTTGCACTTCAAATTTGTTCATGTTTATTTCATTGCATGTTTGCCAGCTAAGACTTGCATAACCATTATTATCAATTACATTAAATGATAACAATCTTAAAGGCAATACGGCATCATTCCAGTCAGTAGAAACTTTAATCGCATCAATTTCGCAAAGTGGAGTGTGTGAACTACGTTGTAAAAGAGCCAGTTTTCCAAATTTTCTTGGTTTACTGGCGCTGTCAATATCTATTATTTGGGCGTCGGGGCTTGTCTGCAGTGTATCAGTGCGTGGATTTACCCAGAGCATTACAAGGTTATTGCCCTCACCGGGAACAAACTGATATGCCATTGTTACAAGTAAAGTAGTGTTTATAGAGAATTTTGGTTTTGCCCATGCTATTTGTACAGAATCAGGATTTATCCTTGGGAAAACACCAAGCTTAAAACCAGTTGATGCTCTTTTTATAGCTACCCCTGCTGCATTTGCCATGCTATTTGATAACGGTAAAAAGCTGATAAAACCTTCTCCTTTACCGGTACCATTAGGAAAAAGATTGCCTACTGAAAGAACGTCTAAGAGAAAGGTGCAATAAACAGTATTGGAACTTACCGTGCTGAATTTTGCATAAGCATTTTCTCCATTACTCTTTGCGGTATCTAATAAAACTGCTCCGCTGGTAGGAGAAGGATTTGTAACATAGCCCGAATAAGTTAAATTGGCATTAATGACCTGAATGGGTTTTGCTGTTCCCGCAAATGGCGTCCAGTTACCGCCACTAACGGTAGTGAGCGCACCTGTAGCATAATTAAAATCTTCAGTAAGTAAACGTTGTGCGGAAACAACTGAGGCGGCAAGCAGGATTAGCAAAAGGAACATAAAGGTCTTTTTCATATAAAATTGTTTTATGGATAAATATAGGAATAAATAAAAATGTTGTGCATCATCGTTACATGAATTTCTCAAAAGCATTTCAAAACGTATCTTCAACCTTTGATCGCGAAACATGTTCCATAAATTTCATACCACCGCAACACTGCTTATTACTTGTTTCCTTTTTTACCCATCTTCTATTTACGCGCAGAAAAAAATCGCCACTATCACTGGTAAAGTTTTAGATGAAAATGATAAGCCCTTGAAAAGTGTTTCAGTACAGGTTTTAAATGTTGAAAAAAATACTGCCACAAATGATTCCGGTTACTTTCAAATTAATGTTGCTGCCAATAAACCTGTTGCACTTGTTTTTAGTTTCGTTGGTTATACAACGGTTCAAAAAAATTTTTATTTAGGCACAGGAGAGAATGAAAAAATTACCATAAAGCTTCAGCGCTTTACAAAAGAACTGAAAGCCGTAACAGTAAAAGATGAAAGAGATCGCAGGCAACCCGGTTTAGTCAATATTGATGCTTCAAGAGCATTGGTAAATCCTTCGCCAATCGGTGGTATTGAAAGCCTGATAAAAGTTTTTGTGGGAAGCAACAATGAACTTACTTCTCAGTATTCTGTGCGTGGTGGCAGTTACGATGAAAATCTTGTTTACGTAAATGATTTTGAAGTATATCGTCCCTATCTCGTAAGAAGTGGACAGCAGGAAGGATTGAGTTTTATTAATCCTGAACTTACCAGCAATGTAAAATTTTATAACGGAGGTTTCCAGGCAAAGTATGGAGACAAGATGAGTTCAGTGCTCGATATTACTTACCGCAAACCCACGCAGAATGCTGGTTCCGCTTATATTGGCTTATTGGAACAAGGCTTGCATCTTGAAGGCACAGCGAAAAAAAATAAAGTCACTTATTTGTTTGGTGTGCGCAACAGAACCAATCAAAATTTACTTAGCAGCCAGGAAACACAAGGCAATTATATTCCTTCTTCGGTTGATCTGCAAACATTAGTTACATGGCAGGCTACAAACAAATGGAGATTAGAAGCATTAGCAAATTTTTCTAAAACCAAATTCAGTTTTTTTCCAAAAGAAAGTCAATTAACATCTTCTGTTTTTTCTCCTCTTTATTCAACAAGTCTTGGTCTTGATATTTTTTTTGAAGGACACGAGAAGGATAAATACAGTACCAATTTTATCGGACTATCTGCAATTAATCAGCCAACAAAAAAATTGCAGTTAAAATGGATGCTCAGTTACTTTAGTGATAAGGAAGAAGAGAATATTGATATTACCGGTGCTTATTTATTTGGTGAAAGAGATTTTGATCCAAACAGTGCAACAAATGGTGCTATCGTAAATCCGTTGGGAGCAGGTGTTAACCAAAACTATGCACGCAACAAACTCGACATTGATGTGTGGAGCGCGTCACACAAAGGAACCTTGGATGCAGGAAAACATTTTTTGCAATGGGGGAATACTATTGAAAGACAAGTTGTACATGATCATCTGCATGAATGGATATATAATGATTCCGCAGGATATTCGTTGCCTTATAATCCTAACCAGCTTTCGTTACAAAGTTTTACAAGTGGCGATGCAGATTTTAATGTAACACGTTTTCATGGATATATACAAGATAATTTTCGCTTTAATGATTCCTCTGGTTTTATACTGCAGGGAGGTTTGCGTTATAACTACAACACACTGAATAAAGAGTTTCTTCTTTCACCGCGTATCGGCTTTTCATTTAAACCTGACAATTGGAAAAAAGATATTGTAATTCGCGGAGCTGCAGGTGTGTATGTGCAGCCACCTTTCTATCGTGAAATGCGCAGATATGATGGCAGTATTAATTACAATCTAAAAGCGCAAAAAAGTTACCAGGCAAGCGGAGGTTTTGATTATTATTTCAAACTTTTCCAACGTCCTGCAAGGTTTACCACTGAAGCATATTATAAATACATGACCGATGTAGTTCCTTATGATATTGATAATGTTCGTCTGCGTTATTATGGTGAGAATAATGCTAAAGCTTATACTGCCGGCATCGAAGGAAGATTGTTTGGTGAAATTGTAAAAGATGCTGAAAGCTGGATAAGCATTGGTATTATGCGCACGAAAGAAAATCTTAACAATGATTATTATACCACTTATCAAAACGCAGCAGGTGAAACTATTGGTCCGCACACGGCCGATAAAATTCCCGTTGATAGTACCACAAATGCTGTAGGTTGGTTGCGCCGCCCTACTGACAGGCTTATAACATTCGGAATGTTTTTCCAGGATTATCTCAGCACCAATAAAAATTTCAAAGTTTATTTCAACACACTTTATGGCAGCAATATGCCTTACAATATTCCAGGCAGCATACGCTATCGCAATGCGTTAACCATCGAGCCGTACATTCGTGTGGATATTGGCTTCAGTGCACTCCTGCTTAACGAACAGAGTGCACGCCGCAGTCATTCGCCATTTAAAAATTTTGACAACATCTGGGCTTCACTTGAAATATTTAATGTTATTGATCGTGCCAATACGATCAGTTACCAGTTGGTAAAAGATTTTTCAAATACTGTTTATGCAATTCCCAATCGTCTGACACCAAGACTGGTAAATTTTAAGATTTTTGCAAAATGGTAAGAGAGTTTCGGATTTACGATTTTCGGGTTTACGATTTTTTTATTTTTTGTTACAAGCATTATCAAGCATGGCATCACCTCTTGTGTCACTCATGTCGCTGTTCCTCTTTCAATGAAACACGTAGTTTCCAAATTTAAATTCTTTACACTTCAATAATAATCTGGTATAAAATCGTAAATCAGACATCAGAAATCAGAAATCAGACAGGCGGCTGCGGAATTTGTGTCCTCGCAAATCCTTTAACTGAAAATAGAATCATAACTTAAATATCACACCGGCATCAGACACCAGAAATCGTAAATCCACAAATCTGGTATCTATAAAAATTAGACATCTGTCTATCAGACAGAAATTGTAAATTATAAATTGTAAATCATAAATTCATAAATCATAAATTCATAAATCCTAAATCTTCTTAATACCCATCACCATCCAGTAAATTACCCAAGCCACCAAGAATGCTTCCTTCTTCTTTGCGTTTTACAGTGCCATAAGCAAGAATACGTGCAGCAAGCCTGCTTACAGGCAATGTTTGAATCCATACTTTTCCCGGTCCGCGTAAAGTAGCAAAGAATAAACCTTCACCGCCAAAGATGGTATTCTTTATGCCGCCAATAAATTGAATATCATAATCAACACTACTGGTAAATCCAACAATACAACCTGTATCAATTTTTAAGAGTTCACCAGGCACCAATGTTTTTTCAAACACATGTCCGCCTGCATGCATAAATGCCATGCCGTCGCCTTCCAGTTTCTCCATAATAAAACCTTCGCCGCCAAATAAACCTGTTCCTAACCTTCTCTGAAATTCAATGCCGATGCTTACTCCTTTTGCAGCGCAGAGAAATGCATCTTTCTGGCAAATGACTCTTCCATCAAGTTGCTGAAGATCCAATGCGATTATTTTACCAGGGTATGGTGAAGCAAAACTTACATGTTTTTTACCCTGGCTTGCATTTGTAAATGCAGTCATAAATAAATTTTCCCCTACCAGTAAACGTTTACCGGCACTGAATAATTTATTCATTAATCCGCCTTGTTGCTGACTGCCATCACCAAACAAAGTTTCCATTTGTAGGCCGTCATCCATCATCATAAATGCTCCCGGTTCTGCAATGGCGGTTTCACCCGGATCTAATTCTACTTCCACATATTGCATTTCTTCACCAAATATGTGATAGTCTATTTCATGATTGCGTATCATATGTTTTGTGTTTTATGTTTTAAATTCTAAGTTTTTTAAAAGGGATTGCAAAGTAAATTTAAAATTGATTTTGTAAAATGTTTTATTGTGATGAATGATTTTTAAAGTTCTGAGTTCCTAGTTTTATTTTTTCGCCTAATCCTAAATACCCCATTTACTACCACTCATATTGCTCAATAAAGTTCAGAACATTGAAGAGAGTGACACAACAGGTGATGCTATATGCAATGCAGCTAAGTACAAAAAAGGTTCTGCTTAATCAAAGTTCAGCAATTCAATCAATTTTCATTTACTTTGGGGAGTATGACGGAAGTTTACACCCTGCTAATGGGCATTGTAGTTGCCTTGTTATTCATTGCTTTTTTTTCTGGAATTGAAATAGCATTTATCAGTGCTAACAGGCTGAGCATTGAATTAAAGAAGAAACAAGGTAAAACAAGCGGCATTATTATGTCGCATTTTATGGAACAGCCTTCTCGTTTTCTTGGCTCCTGTCTTGTGGGACTTAATTTTTTTCTTGTTATTTACGGTTTGCTTTTTAGTGAGCTAATGAAAAATTTTATTCATATAGAAAACCCATATTTAAAACTTGGCTTTGATACTTTTTTTTCTACTGTTATTGTACTGCTGATTGGCGAGTTTTTACCCAAATCAATTTTCAGGGCAAAGAGCGATGGATTACTCAGTTTTTTCGCTCCGCTCAGCAGTCTCTTTCACAACTTTTTTTACCCGGTCGCCTCGCTGTTTGTAAATTTTTCAGAAGGCATTTTAAAATATTTGTTTAATGTAAGAATAAGATCTTCCGACGAACATTTCTCAATGGTAGACCTTGAACATTTTTTGCAGCAAACCAATGAGCAGGATGAAAGTAGCCAGGATTTAAACAGGGAACTTTTACAAAATGCTTTGTCACTGCCCTCGATCAAAATTCGTCAATGCCTTGTGCCACGCACAGAAATTGAAGCGGTGAGTATAAACACTACGGTAGAGGAAGTACACAAACGATTCATGGAAACCAAGTTAAGTAAGATAGTCGTGTACGAAGGAAATATAGATAATATACAAGGGTACATTCATCAATTGGGTCTTTTTAAAAAGCCTGCAGAACTCAAGTCAATCATTCTGCCAATTTCTGTAGTGCCCGAGAGTATGAGTGCAACAGATCTTATCAATAAATTCACAAGAGAGCGCAAGAGCATTGCATGGGTTGTGGATGAATTTGGTGGCACTGCGGGCATCATTACGATGGAAGATGTGCTGGAAGAAATCTTTGGTGAAATAAAAGATGAATACGACACAGAAGAGTTTATTGAAAAACAACTGGCGGAGAATGAATTCATATTTTCCGGACGGCTTGAACTGGATTATATCAAGGAAAAATATGATTTGGAATTTCCTGGAAATGAATCAGAGACTTTATCAGGCTACATCATTAATGAACATGAAACTATTCCGAAACCAAAGGAGCGCATCATTATTGATAAATATGAATTTGATGTACTTAATGTGAGTGACACCCGCATTGAAATGGTGAAAGTGAAAGTGCTGCGTTAACAAAGGTCAATAGTTTACAAGTTCACAAGTTCAGAAGCCATAAACTTTGCAATATCCCAATATCTAATATCTTGATATCGTATTTCCACATTTCGATATTTTCACAATTTCACATTTACATTAGCTCATTAACCCTTTACTTTGCAGCCTTATAAAAAAATAATCAATTCAAAAATGGCAACTGGTTTTTTTGACAGAAGGAGCAGGGGCAGAGCGGAAATGTCTTTTGTAGATCACCTTGAGGAATTACGCTGGCACATTATTCGTTCATTGCTTGCGATATTAGTATTTGCTGCTGTTATTTTTATCAATATAAAATGGGTATTTGATAATATTATCGCCGGACCCATAAGCCCCAACTTTGTCAGCTATCGTGCCTTCTGTGATTTCAGCCACTGGCTGCATCTGGGCGATTCACTTTGCCTTCCGCCATTAAGCATCAATATGCAGACAACTACATTTGGCGGACAATTTTTTGGCAGTTTTTCCATAGCTTTTGTAGGTGGTTTAATCGCAGCATTTCCTTATATCTTCTGGGAATTCTGGCGTTTTGTAAAGCCGGCATTAAAGCCAAATGAATTAAAGGGTACACGTTTCGTTATTTTCTGGGTTTCATTTTTTTTCTTCCTCGGTGCTGCTTTTGGATATTTTGTACTTGGTCCTTTCACTTTTAATTTTCTTGCCAACTTCCAGGTAAGTGCATTAAATATTGTTCAAACAAAACCTACCATCAACGATTATCTCGATAATCTCACAAATCTTATTTTAGGATGCGGCATTGCATTTGAAATGCCTGTACTTTCTTACGCACTTACAAAAATCGGCCTCATTACACCACACTTTCTGCGCCGTTCAAGAAGATATGCCATTGTCATAATCCTCGTTGTAGCTGCAATCATTACACCAAGTCCTGACTGGATTAGCCAAACAATCGTATTTATTCCATTAATGGCTTTATATGAATTAGGTGTAGCAGTATCAGCAAGAGTTTATATGCAAGAGCAGAAAAAAGAATTGGAAGAATGGAGCTAATTTCAGTTGGCAGTAAGCAGTTATACATTTCGCAATGAGAATCTATATTTTTATTTTGAGCCTAACTGTGAAACTCTGATTAAGCTTCGTTGCGTCGCACTCTGCTATGAAAAGAATATGCTCTTGGAGATTAGGAAGTATGGTGGAATTAATTACGACATAAAATTAAGTTTTGTTTACAAAACTTTCTCAGCTTTTGAAAACATTACTCATCCTGCTATGTGCGGTCACCTTGGCGCCGAATTGTTTCATTAGTGTTGAAAAG
>WNGA01016337.1_pt1 | contig 11701 bp, 6 predicted proteins | sample 5400061 | NCBI WGS metagenome assembly WNGA01 (sample SAMN13153366, study PRJNA577476) | soil metagenome | isolation source: 100 cm soil or saprolite under grassland replicate 2 | place: USA:California | collected 2016-06-15
GCGTCGAATTCGGCCACGACCTGTTCGGGAATCTCTCCGGCTACCTCGAGTTCTTCAGCGCCGTGAGCACGGAGCGCGACGCGGAGTGGGAGGGGACATTCGACCCGGGCTTGATCTACGAGGCTACAGAGAACCTTCAGTTCAACGTCGGCCTGAACATCGGTGTAACCCGCTCGGCGGATGATTGGACTGCGTTTGTCGGGATGACGTGGCGGTATTAGTTAGCACACAGGTGATTCTGATCCGTACTTACGTATCGTTTTATGAAAATGAACAGCGCAGTCCCTGCGAGGCCACTCGGCAGCGTCTTACTGCTGTTCGCCTGCCCCTGCGCCGGTCTGGCCGATGGGCCACCGCCAGCGACGCCGGTCTGCTCGGCGGCAACGTCAACCCGGCTCCCGGCGAAATCTCCCTGGCGCACAACGGCGTTCTCTTCCTCGACGAATTGCCGGAGTTCTCGCGCAGCGTGCTCGAGACCCGGCGCCAACCCCTCGAAGAAGGCCGCGTCACGATCTCGCGCGCCGCGGGTACGATGACTTTCCCTTCGCAATTCATGCTGCTAGTTTCCCGCACCATCGCGGATTTGGCCGGATCCGGGAAGCTCGCCTCCGAGCACATCTCCGAGGCGATCCACTATCGCTCGTTGGACCGGCAGTTGTGGGCGTGAATTGCAACACGCCGCCCGTTCAGCAAGTATCGGCGTTCGAGCGCACGGCGTTCGCCATCGTTTTGACTTTCGACCCCTTTTCCTCACCTGCCGCGCACTGACAATGTCAATTGATAGGTCAGGTTTCTGACACTACTGCTCAAACATTGGCGTCATAGATTTGGCTGGATATCCCGCCAGACGTGTCAGTGCGCTGACAAGCCTTAGGATTCTCGCACGCGTAGTGCAAGTTTTGACGAGTGTCGGCGCAGTGGCACGCAAGCTGCGTGGACCGACCCGGGATTATCGGACGTACAAGATTCATTTATGAAAGATTCCAACTCCACAAATTCTCAAGGCTCTGCCCATTCTGCAGCCCCGCACGATACGGGATTTTCCCCGTGGCAGCGGTTGAAGACGAAACGCATTTCCTACTTAGCGCTGCCGTTGCTCGCCATGGCGACGGTGACGGAATTCGTGATTTTGGCGACCGGCTGGAAATACCAGCAGATGGTCTGCGTACCCCAAGGGATGGGGGTGACTTTCTTTGGCATCGGCCCGATTGGCGCGACGATTCTGGCGGTCGAGTTGCTCAAGCTGCCACTGGCCGCTTGGACTGCTTCACGCCATGGCTGGCAAAAAGGCTTCATGCTGATGGTCGGGTTGCCACTGATTTGTTTGCTGACGTTCCAATTGGTGAAGGATATGGCGGTTTATGAGATGGGCACGGCCATGGCTCCCGCCAGCCAGATGCTCGAGAAGGCAGCCGCGGAGGAAATCAAAATTGCCCAGCTCAATGGCGAGTTGACGGCCATCGATGGGAAGAGAGCGGAACGCGAAGGCAAGCTCGCGGAGTTGGCCGCGAAGCAGGCCAAGGCCAAGGTCGAACTTGAAGAGTCGCTCAAGCGCAATGACGCTTCGCGCCACGATGCTATCAATCTCACGGATTATCAGAAGAAAGAGCTGTCCGAGGTGGAAGCCCGCCAGGCCACCATCATCCAGCAATTTAATGCTGACACCGAAAGTGTCACGAAAGCCATTGCCGATCTGCGCGCGCGTCGCGAAGGGGAATTGGCCAGGGCCACGAGATGGAACGCTGAGGAGGCCCGTATTGAGAATGCCTATAAAGCGAAACTGGCGGACTACACCAACAGAAAAACGGCCTATGTAAAAGACAAGGCGGAGTACGATAAGGCCAACTTTCTCAAGCGTAAGTTCATGAGCGAACCCGTCGATCCCGGTGTGCCGCCCGAGCACGAGGTCAACACGATTCTTAAACCCACGTTGGTCGCGGAGCTCGAGGAGCAAATCAAAGCCAAAGAAGCCGAATTAGTAACCATCAATAACAAACGCCGCGAGCGTGTTGCCCAAGTGGACGCCGATGCCCGTCGGCTGCGCGAACAGTTCGACCAGCGCTCCACCACCAAGCGCGAAGAATCGGACAAGAAACGCGAGGATTTGTCTGCCGCCATGGCCGCGTTGGCGAAAGAAGAGAAGGCGGAAAGAGACCTGATCGACCAGGAGTTTGCGGCGGTTGTTCAGAAGGTGGACGGGATTCGCTCGGAAATCGATGCCAGCCGCAAAAAGGCCGAGGGATTTTACGAGGAACGTGAGACCGCTATCAGAAAGACTCAGGTGCACCGCATCGCTACTACCGTGGAAATCGTGCGCGGCTTGATCAAGGGTGAACGCCCCATGTCGATCACTACGACGGCCAAGGCGCGGGGCGACATTCTCACCGACCAAATCAGCATGGTGCGGATTTGGGTTTATCCCGTGCTGGCGTTCATCGTCGCTTTCCTTCCGACGTTGATGGTGGAGATCGGTTTCTCAACCGTTTTCCAGCCCGAGCAGCAACGCCCCGTTCATCGTCTCGGTTTCCTCGGTCGCCGTCTGCACTGGCTCGACACGCGCGCCGGCCGTCAAAAGATCTTGCGCGCCGAACGCATCGCCAGCGAAGCCTCAGCCCAGATCGCCGCTCGCGACAAGGCTCTGGCCGCTGCGAACGCCGTCGCGGATCAGGCGCTGGTTGAGAAAGAAGCACAGCTACAAGCCGCTCTCGCGGCCCGGAGCGCTGCCGCCGCCGAGCATGAAGCGCAGTTGAAGCGGAAGGAAGAAGAGCACGCCGAGCAATCGCAGACCCAGGAAGCCGAATGGGTGGCCAAGCTTGCCGGCATGGCGGATTCGCTCAACCGCACGGTACTCGAGAAAGACGCTCTGCGCGATTTGCAGAAGTCAGAGGTCGAACGCCAGATTCAGATGCGCCAGAATGCGTGGTCGGATCGCCTCACTCAATTGCGTCAGGAACTGGACGACCAGCGCGCGGCCAGCGAGGCGGAGCGCACGGCCCTGATACAGGAACACCAGAGGAAATTGCTGGAAGTGTCTGAAGATTGCAAAACCCAGGTTATTCAGGCCCGTCGTCAGACCGCCAATGCCGAATTGGCCGCGGTGGAAGCAACCGCCAAGTTAACGCAAGATTTGAAGGAAGCCCTGCACGCCCGTGACACGGCGGAGGCTCAGTTGCAACAGCAGGTTGATTCCTATTCCCTCAGGTTGTCGCAAGCCCAGGAGGACGCCGCCCGTCAATTGGAGAAGGCGGTCCGTCAAGAGAAGCACCGTTCAGAGCGGCAGCAATTGGAGTTTGGAAAGACGCTGCGCCAGCGCGAAGAGGACTTTGAACACCGATTGAAACAGCGTGAGCAGGAAGTGACCCTCGGATTTGACGCCCGCCTGGCGGAGGAACAAACCAGGATGGAGCAGGAGGCCCGCCGCCGCGAGGCGGAGCTCGATCGTCAACTCGAGGCCCGTTCCCTTGAGGTGGAGGCGCGCTGGAAGCAAGAGGTGCAGCAGCGAGAGGAAGCCGCCCAAATCAGGCTCAAACAGCGGGAACAGCAGTTGCAGGCGCAGGCGGAGGTCCGGTTAAGCGAAATGCACACGCAGGCCGAGCAGGAGTCGCGTCGCCGGGAGTCGGATTGGGAACGCCAGCTCGAAACCAAATCGCGCGAGGCCGACACGCGATGGAAGCAGGAATTGCAGCAGAAGGAACTCGCTTTCCAGGCCAAGCTCAAGCAGCGCGAACAGGAATTGGCCCTGAAAGCCGACGCCCGGGAAACCGAATTGCAAAATCAGTGGGCCTCGGATCTGCGCGTCCGCGAGGAAGAATGGGAACGCCAGGCCCAGTCGCGCGTCCGTGCGACGGAAACCCGTTTGGGTCTCGAGGCGCAGCAGCAGGAAGAACTGTTCATATCCAAATCGCGCCAGCGTGACCAACAATGGCAGATGAAGTTGGACGCCGTCCGAGCAGAACTTCAGACGCAGAACGAGGAAGTTCTTCGCCGCCGCGAAGCGGAGGCCGAGTCTTCTCGACGCGAGTTGGAAGCCCAACTGCGCAAGGAAATACTGCAGAAAGAAGAGGCCGCCCAAGCCATGACCAAGCAACTTGAGCAGGACCTGGTCGCCGAGCTGAGCGCGGAAGCGGAGGCCCGCCAGTTGGCCGCGAAGGTGGAGTGGGAGACCGAGTTCCAAACCAAAACGCGCGCGGCCATCGAACCTTTGAAGTTGCAGTTGGCTCGCATTGAAAGGGAGCGCGACGAAGCCGCCCAATCCGCTTCCGAGAGCGCCCGCCAACTGCAGAACCTGGAGAAGAAATTGACGGAAGCGTCCTCGTTCTTGAATGGCTGGAGAAATGGAAAACACGTGGTCGGGACGTCTTGATGGGAAGAACCGATCTGTGCGCCTATCGGCAAGACCGGTTGCCGATAGGCGGATTCACCAGGATGAAATTGTACGCGCCGTCGTTGTAAATCGTTTCAGACGGCGCGACCCAGTTGGCGGCGCTCTGACTGGCATGCTGTTCGAGATCTCGCTGGCGTCCCGTGGCGTGCGCCCCACGGCGTGTTCCTTGGTGGTCATTCGATTCAGCGGTCATCGGCGGTCAGGCAATTCGGCTTACTACAACGGCGGCGGCGCGACGTGGAACTATGGCGAGTGTTGTGACGGCCCGGTCGCGATCCTGAACAACTGCATTGTGTATTATAACACTGCCAGGATCGGACCGAATCACGATCAAGCGATCCTGCACTATTCATGCACAACTCCGCTTCCGGCAAACGGAGCGGGCAATATCACCAACGCACCACTTTTCCTGAACCAAGCCGCTGGCAACTTGCGCCTACAGTCCAACTCCCCCTGCACCAACGCCGGCCTGAACGCGTACGCGCGCGGCTCTGATCTGGATGGGCGCATCCGTATCCTTGGCGGCGGTCTGTCCGGGCCATACGCGGGTGGCACTGTGGACATGGTAACGAATCGACTTTCGCCTAAGGAAATGGCGTTGTTGAGAAGAGATCCGCGAAATTTGAACTGATTTCAGGGTCTTACAGCCGATTTTCGACCCCGTTTTGGCTTTAACGCAAAACGGATGCGGCTGGCGTTCCGGGCATGGCACGGGCAAACCGATTGAGAGGGGATGGGGGGGTATTTCACCTCACCGATGTCATAACCGGGCGTTCCTGCTGAAGTTCGCCCGCGCCCGCGACGCGTACCGGGCCAACGTGCGCGAGCACGTGCAGCAATTCCACGTGGCGGTGGCAGCCGTGTTGGACGGAAAGCCTGGAGGTGGGGAGTCTGGGATTCGTGGAGAGATTCAAACCACTGATCTTGTTCCGGCGCAGGACCAAAACGTGCCGACCGCTGACGACACGTGGGGTTTACAAGAGGCGGTGATTCCTTACGGCCAAAATGCGGGCGTGAAAAAGGTTTCCAAGGCTACAAGTTGAGGTGTTTTATTTCGTATCGACCTCCAATGCAGCGAGATGTCTTGGCGACAGTTGATACCAAAGATTCGATTGCAGAACCTGGAGAAAAAATTGACGGAAGCGTCCTCGTTCCTAAATGGCTGGAGAAATGGAAAACATTTGGTAGGAGCTGCTGGGAAGACGGGAAACCACGGGCGTTGATCTGCCAGACGAATCAATTCTTGGCGACCACCAAAAGCGATGCATCAGAAACGGGCAGCTTTCGGGGACTGTTCGTCAAACAGGCGTCAGCCTGGAGGCCGAAGTGGAGGCGGACTCGTGGCTGTTTCCGAGCGTCGGGCCTGACGCAGGATGGCAACGCTGCTCATCAAAGCGAGCAGCCAGCCGATAAAAAACAAGAGCAACCCCAGTTTGCCCTGCCAGGCGTACGGCCGCATCCCCTTAGCCACGTCCGATTCGGACATGAGGACCTTGAACAGGTGGACAAACCAGACCATCACAAGGCAGAAACCGGCGCTGGCAATCGCCACTTGCACCAAGCCGAACCAGACTCGGCCGGCGATGATCGAACCGACGCCTGGCGTGACGAACTGGTTAGTCAAGAGGCAAACCCAGGCCGTCGATCGATCCAGCGGCCGATCTCGGCGGAAAAGAGAGCGGGTGTGCGGTTTGCGTGGCATTTCCGGTGGCAGAGGCATATCTCAATGAAGGATGCCAGCCAGCCGCGCCACATCTTATTTGGTGGCCGGAAGGCGTCTAGCCCGAACATTTTGCACCGACCGTCATGCCTGTGCCGGATCGCTTTGGGCAGTTGCTACGCTGGAGGCGGGTTCAATCGCGCTCGTCGGGGTGGAAGTTGCTTCACTGGGAGCCGACACTGTTGGCTGGCTCCGCGCTCGGAAGAGATCTTCATACGCATAAACGGTTGCTCCCACGGCAAGCGGCATGGTGATGAGCAGGCCGACAATCAGAAACGCCACGCCGCTCACACCGACGAGGCACGTCAAAAGAAGCAGTCCGAAGCACCGCCACCAAGAGCGGTTGACGACCTTGCGGCTGACTTCCATCGCCGTCCAGAAATCCAGCCGCTGGTCGAGAATCAGCAGCGGCACGAACATCCACCACGCCACGAGGAGGTAAATGCCGGGTACGACGCAGGCCAGGATCCCAATGAAGGTCAGCAAGTGCGCCACGATACTCGCCAGCATCAAGGGAACAAACTGAATGCTGAAACCGGCGAAGGCCTGGCCAAGATCCGCCGGTTCGCCGCGAATCCGCTTCAGAAAGAGCAGACTCAGACCTGCCAGCAGCACAAAGGCAAAAATAACTTCGGCGCCGTGCCCCAAAACTGGGACGGACGCCAGTCCGACCAGGACCAGGAAAATCACCGCCGTGGCGCCCACAAAAAGCCAGAAATTACTCTTCAGCAAGACCCAACTTCGGCTGAAACAGTCGGTAATGTCCAGTTGGGGACTGCGCGCCAGAACTTCGGCAACCACCGGGTCCCCCTCGTCCTTGACCAGTGGCGGTGGGGGCGGTGTCGTGGATTTCATCGCAAGGGCGGCGGCGAACTCGGGAAACTGTGCGAGTGGTTTCCACTCGCTGCCTCCTTCCACCTGCGTCTGCGTTTCGCCGTTGGCACGCCCCGCAGCGATCCATTGACACACCTGGTCCGCGGACACGGGTCCGTACACCCGCTGATCTGCACCGATGATTTTGTACATGAATTTTGACGTTGACCGGTCGTTTCGATCCAGCCTGAGAACACGGGCAGGGGGCACAGAGTTGCAGGAGAGTTTCCGGGTCGCCGGGTGCCGCCCCCTTTCCCCCGCTTTCCGGGCGCATCTTGACCGTACCACCTTCTGGCGGCTGGAAAGCCGCCAGAACCCGCACGCTGGAAAGCGTGCGCTACAGCGCAGCTTTCCAGCTCCGCAACCGGCGCCAGCGTGCGTCGGACCTTGGTGGGACCCCACTTTCCCACCTGACCATCCTGCCCTTGACCGATGCGCCAACCTGGCTGATTATTCCCTTGCCGAAAATGGGGGCGTACTGGTTTCGACCTGGGAAATACGCCGGAGGCGGCATGCCGAGGATGGTTCGTTGGCCTCGTTAATCATCGGACCAAAAATAACTGCTAACCAAGAATTAGCACTCGCGGCCTAAATGAGCCGTGACGTTCACCACTGGACGCCTGCTACGGTGGAAGAACGCAACAGCAGGCGTGGTTGACGGCGGAGACTGCGCGCCGGCAACCGAGACTTTCTCATGCGGACTAAGCTGCGCCACTCGCGTCGGATCGTTATGGCGCGGCTGACAACTCTCATCCGACTAAGCATGTAGTCGCGGCTGGTAGATTTGTCAGGGACGCGGGTTCAACTCCCGCCGCCTCCAGTCTTCGCTCGGAGCGCAGCGACGAAGCGAAGACTTCCGCGCCGCAGCGCAAAGCGCGAAGGCGGGCCGGGCACTGGGCGGCAACGGGTCACTCCGGCCTTCGCCCGCAGTGCAGGGGAGAAGCGAAAGCTGCCACGCCGATGCTCGACAGTGCGAAGGCGGGCGATGCGTGGACGCCGGGCTCCAGCTCGGCATGCCATCTTCCGATGAAAGCTTTCTTCTACGTTTATATCCTGGCTTTGGAGTAAGCCCACACGGGAAACCTCCGCAAGGTGAGTTCAACCGTTTCCTGAACGCGCCGGTAGCTTTTGCTTTTTGTTGCCACGGTCTTCCTTTCGCTGATCCAACAGCACCGATTTCACGCTCCTTACTACCTTCATTTCCTCTTCGTCCAGTTGATCCAGGAGCCGCTTCGCCCGCAAATCGAAGGACCGGCGCGGCTGCTCGTCCGGCTTGGAGCGCTGCCCGCCGTTGTGGAAACACCAACCCGCCGCCCCGCCATTCCATGCCCCGCGCAAATCCGTCAGGAAATCGGCGGCCACCGGATCCCAGGTTGTGTAGCCACGCCGGAAGGGTTCTTGGTAATGCACTGGCACGATGCGCCCGATCTCTTCCATGAAGGTCAAGGTTTTGCGGGTTTCGGCCTCGGTTTCAGCGGGAGACTCTCGATGCCGCGGCCGGTGCGGACACAGGAAATCGACCCCGGCCACCTCCACAGCTCCGCGTACGTCTGCGAGGCTCAAGTCATGTCCGCCGAATGAGGCCGTGATCAATCGTTGCGGGTCCAACAGCCGGACCTTCTCGCGCAATTGCCCCAGCTCAGCAAGACTGACGTAGCGGGCATCGGCAACATCTCTTTCGTTGCCCAGGTCGAGGTACCAGTTCCTGAACGGTTTCAAGCTGTTGACCAGTGTGTCCACTGCCGCCAGATGCCCGTTGAGTTCGGGCAGCTCCTTCCCGCGTGTAAGCGTGATATCCACCACCATGCCCAGCCGGTCGCATTCGGCGACCAGCCATTTCAACCGGGTGAGATACGGCTCACGCGGTAGCCCGGCAGCCGTGACCGCCGACACGTTGGTTTCGTAACCTCCCCACGTGGCCCACAGACGCAGCCAGTTGAATCCGTGCGCGTGAAACTCACCGAGGTCCCGCCGGATGAATTCCGCGGGCGCTCCCAAGGCACCGTAATAACTGAAGCCAAGGAGAAAAGCGGGCCGGTTGTTCACTGTGAAATGAGTGTCCTTGACACCCAGAATGGTGTTGTTCCCGTGGGCGAGGTTTGCGGCAAGAATACCGGGCGGCGACGCCGACACGAAACTCATGACGAGGGTGATGCTCGCCAGCCGGAACATCCATCGTCGCCTCCTCAATCGCCAGGCCCGACTCCAGCTCCACGGAATACTCCAAATCGGGCAACGCAACCACGCGCAATGATTCCGACAACGCGGGCAAACCCGCCACGCTTGCCGATGGTGGACTCACCGCTGAAAGCGCGCTGGCCTTGCGCACCCCGATTCGTGCCAGCCAGACCATGAGCAGAATGCTCGCGATCATGAACGGTGACGCTTTGAGGAACGCGCCTTTGATCATCGCGTCGCTGACGTCCGTGGTGCGACGCGCGGGCGCGGCACGCTCCACCGGCAGGTTGTCGAGATGATATTTTGCGAGCACAGACCGCCGGAAATTTGGGTCGGCCGTCAGATGGCGGTTGCGCTCGTCGAAAGCCGTGTAAGCCGTGCCCCCCATGACCATGTATTTCTGTCGAATGGTTTCGGCGGCGCGGTAATACACACTCCGTTTGGCAGTGGCTGCGGGCGCCTTTTCGTGCAGCGTGTCCCACAACAGGTTCAACACGACGTAGCGCTCTGCTTCGTCCGGAAAATCAGTTGCAATCTGGTTCGGTTCCGGGAACCGGCTTGCCACGGCTTGGCTTGGTGCGCTAACGGTGCTTCCCGCTATGAAAGCGATCGTTAGCCAACTGAATGTCGACAGAAGAGCCGGGCGGCTGCTGCGAAACTGAGAGAAACTGCGGTTGGATCCGGGCTTCATAGCTTATCTTGATCTGGCTGCAGGCCACGCCTGCTTCATTTCTTCAAATCCTCCGCAATCGTGGTCTTTCAACAAAGGTTAGTCTCATTGCAACCAGAGGCTATCGTGAACACGCCGCCTACGCCAACATCATCGGAAAACCTCCGCGCACAGCGCGAGTGCGCGCTCGAATCCGCTGGCGTGGCGAACGCGGCGGCGCGCGGCCTACAACCGGCCGCTGTAGGCCGGGTCCGCGTCCCCGCCGAACTGGCACGCGCATTCATTTCTGTCACAGTACGCGCGTAGTGGGTCTGAAGCCAGCCATGCTGCGAGTTCGGTTCACGCGGAAGGCGCGTTGCTTCGGGTTTTTACGTAGCGGACAATCAGGTCATTACCCCACTGTTCACGCCCGACTTCGGCGTTAGCCTCGGTTCGAATGCAGGACCGGCGTTCACTCTTGCTTTCTGTCGTCGTTGCAAATCCAGTTGGGACTCGCGCAGGGACGGGAGGCGATGTCAGTCAGACCAAAATATGCGTCCGTGACAGGTGCCTTTTTCGACATCCGAGCCGAGATTCTCAGGAACGGCAGTTCAAGCCGTGCCTGATTTCCAGAAACAACTGTGTGTTCCGGACATAAAACAAACTTCAACCATGGCAACCCCATGAATTCACAAAAATGATTTGCTGGTTTTTTTTCACGTTGGGCGCCGGTTGCCTGGTTGCTCACGCCGACATGGTCACCGACTGGAATTCCGTCGCGTTGACTGCCATCAAAGCGGACCGAACGTCTCCGCCGAAGGCCGCACGCGCCCTCGCAATCCTGCATGTATCGATTTACGACGCCTGCAACGGCATCAGCCATAACAACCAGCCGTATTACGCGACGGGCAAACCGCCCGGTGTCGCGTCCAAAGAGGCCGCCATCGCGGCCGCGGCGCACGCGGTCCTGGTCCAGCTCTTTCCGGCCCAGCAGAACGCTTTTGATGTCGCCTACGCCTACAGCCTGGAAGGAATCGCGGATGGTCCGGCCCAAAGTGTGGGGATTTCCTGGGGCGAATCGGTTGCGGACACGATCCTGCAAGAGCGCAGCGGTGACGGTTCGGACACGGTGGTTGGGTACACACCCGGAAGCGGCGCTGGGATTTGGGTGCCGACACCGCCGGCGTTTGCGCCGGCACTCCTGCCGAACTGGCCGTCGGTGACGCCGTTCGCCATGACCAGCGGTTCACAATTCCGCCCACCCTTGCCGCCCGGACGGGACAGCGCGCAGTGGGCTTCGGATTTCAACCTGACGAAGGAACTCGGCCGCTCGGACAGCGCCACGCGCAGCGCGGAGCAAACGGCGATTGCCAGGTTCTGGGCCGATGGTGGCGGCACCGTCACGCCTCCGGGACATTGGAACGTCATCGCGGGCGACGTCGCCAATCAGCGCGGGAACTCGCTCGACCAAAACGCACGGCTGTTCGCGCTGTTGAACATTGCTGAAGCGGACGCGGCGATCATTGCGTGGGATTGCAAGTACGCCTTCAACTTTTGGCGACCGATCACCGCCATCCCCAACGCCGACATCGACGGCAACCCGGATACGGTGAGTGATCCGGACTGGACGCCGCTTCTGGTCACGCCGAATTTTCCCGAATACATCTCCGGGCACAGCACCTTCAGCGGCGCGGCCGCCGCCGTGCTGGCTGTTTTTTTCGGCTCAGACGACATCGCCTTCACGACCACGTCGGAGGACCTGCCGGGTGTTTCCCGCAGCTACAGTTCGTTTTCTCAGGCGGCAGAAGAAGCGGGCATGAGCCGAATTTACGGCGGGATCCACTTCCTGTCAGCCAATCTGAATGGGCTGGCGTCCGGGGCGGAACTGGGCGGCTAT
>WNGA01011251.1_pt1 | contig 11700 bp, 10 predicted proteins | sample 5400061 | NCBI WGS metagenome assembly WNGA01 (sample SAMN13153366, study PRJNA577476) | soil metagenome | isolation source: 100 cm soil or saprolite under grassland replicate 2 | place: USA:California | collected 2016-06-15
TCGGCGTGAAGGGCTTCTCCTTGTACCGCCGGATCGTGAACGAGGAGCCGCGGGTCGTGACCTCGCGGCTGTACGTCGCCTGGACGCGGTGTCCTTCGACGGACGTGCCGTCGAGGATCGGGTTCGCGACCGAGATCTGTTTCGCGCAGCGCTGGCCGAGCATGACGACGAACGAGTTCAGAGCGTCGTCGTCATCGAAGATGACGCTCGTCTTGATCGACTCGTACTTTTGGTGGAAGATGAACAGGGGGATGGCGGTGCCGTCGCAGGAGACGTCCTCGATCCGCAGGTCGGCCATCAGGACGTCCACGGGACCGTATCCGACGAAATCGCGGATGATGTAGTAGACGATCTTGTCCTTCGAGGCCGGCTCAAGACGTAGGCCGCGGGATTTGATGAACGAGTCGACCGCCTCCTGGAGGTACTCCTTCTTGTCCTTCTCCGCCATCTTGTCCCACTCGTACTCGAGGGTGCGGTTCAGGGAGTCCTTGATCATGTCCAGGAACTCCTTCTCCCGCGCATCGAGCTGAGGCTCCCAGACCTCGTAGATGTACTCCGACCGGTCGTGGTCGTATACGACGCGTGAGTAGGTCAACGGCTCGCGGATCGGGACCACCTCGATCTCCTCGAGCGTGTCGCGGGTGAGATTGGGGATTCGCGTGAGATACGACCCGCGGGTCCCGGACCACTCCGCCTTCTGCTGGATCGCGCCCCTCGGCATCATCACCTTTCGCTGCTTCGGCATGTATGGTCTCCTTAGAACTGCACGTTCTGCGTGTTCTCTCCGATACCGACTTGGACCTGCGCGTGCTGGAGGCGGAACACGCTCAGCGGCATGACGAGGGCGTTGTTGTGGATCTTCAACTGCATGATGTAGAGGCCCGTGTTCGGGTTGAACAGGGAGCTGATCTGGTAGACCCAGAGCCCCCCGCCGATTGTTGCGGTGAAGGTCATGCCGAGGGCCCCCGAGGAGAAGGTGCCCCCCAGCTTCAGGGCGTCCGCCAGGGTCTGGTTCAGGAATGCGTACCACGCTTGCCCGTACCGCGATGTGTGGTTGATCCAGATGATCGCGTCGTTCGCGAAGCCGCTGTAGTCCTGGCGGTCGAACGCGAACACCTGCGTGTTCACGATCTCAACGCTCGTCCCGGCGATTGCGCCGCTGCCGTACAGGCTCACGAGCCCGAAGGAGATGTCGAGAGAGTTGTTCGTCTTGATGACGGCGAAAGTCGGCTGGGCCCGGACGACTTGGCCGTCTCCCTGGTACCGAATCACGGCGCCGTTCTCGTAGGCGACGCGCTGCGGCAGGTAGTACCGGTTGGCCACGTCCAGGTCGATCGTGCCGTTGGACTGTTCGCGGACGGGGGTGGGGACCCCCTTGATGAGATAGTCGAACCGGACGGTGAAGGGGCCCGAATCCGGAGTGGACCGGAGAGTGCCGATCGTGGGGGCGGCGAAGATGGGCACGCCGTCGACCCCGAGGCCGATCGCGGCCGACGCGGTCGTCGGGATGTAGAACGCGCCCGCGTTCCGGGCCGCTTGGGCCGCGAGGACCTGTAGGTCGATCGCTCCCTTGAGGCTCCCGAAGTTGCCGAGGGCGGTGTTCATGTGGGCCGCCTCGGAGTCCTTCATCCACACGGGGACGTACTGGTTGACGATCAGGCTGAGGAACGTGAGGAACACGAGGAGCGCCATGATCGTGCCGACGGTCGAGGCGACGCCCCGTTCGTCCGATCGAAGCTCGCGGATCACAACACGCATGGATTCACCTGAGGAGAATCCTCCGTATACATTCCGTCGGCCCATCCTGGGTGACGCTATTTATAGGTGTCGCGCTGAAAATCTGACCTTGAGAATGAGTCGATTTTCTCCATGAAAAGCGCCCTCGTTTCGGCGGCGAATTCCGTCGCCATTTTCATCGTCGATGGGAGGCCCTCAGCGACCCCGTTTCGGCGCTCGGCGGGCCGCGGCGTAGACGAGGGAGGCCTCGCCCGCCATGAAGCGCTTCATCCCGTCGATCGACGCGTACTCGTTCGGCGCATGGGCCCGGGATCCGTGTCCGAGGCCCGTCGAGACCCACGGCAGCTTGAGGTACTCGTCGAAGGCGAACGCGGGCATCGTGCCGCCGCTCGACGGCCAGATCTCCGGCTCCTTCCCGTGCGACTCGACCGCCTCGACCGCCGCCTTCGCGATCCACGAGCCCGGATCGGTCTTCGCGGGGCCGTACGGCCCGTGTACATCGATCCGCAGGTCTCCGAAGCCCCGCTTCTTCAGATGGGCCTTCAGCCTCCGCAAGGTCCCGTCGACCGTCATGTCCTTCACCAGCCGGATGTCGATCTTCGCGTATGCCTCGTGCGGGAGGACCGTCTTCGTGCCGCCGTGGTCGATGTACCCCGCGTAGATGCCGCAGATGTTGACGGTCGGCTCGAAGAGGTATGTCCGCAAGAGCTTGTCCTTCGGCCGGTCGTACTTGAACTTCGCCGTCCGCTCTTCCTTCAGCCACGCGTCCGGATCGAACCGCTTCGCGAGCACGTTGACCATCGCGATGTCCCTCCTCGTCGGCGGCACGACGTCGTCCCAGATGCCGTCGATCGCGGGCCGTTGGTCCCGGTCGACGAGCGTGTTCAACGCCTGGAGGAGCCGCCAGACCGGAGATCCGATCCACACCGCGTTCGAACTGTGGATCTCGCTGTCCATCGGGCCCCCGGCTTGGGGATTCCCGCGGGACCAGATCGTGAGGTAGAGGCACCCCTTGACGCCGAGATAGATCGTCGGCACACCGCGCAGATCCTCCGAGTAGTCGTTCGCGATGGCGCCGTCCGCGCGGAGTTCGCGCCGGTGCGTGCGGATGAACTCGATGAAGTTGGCGCTGCTGATCTCCTCCTCGCCCTCGGCCAGGATCGTGAGGTTGACCGGCATCTCGTCGACGTCGCGGATCGTCTTCCACGTGAAGAAGTGATTCGACAGGGCGCCTTTCGAGTTCGTCGAGCCGCGCGCGATGACCGCGTCGCCGACCCCGGGGACCTGGTGGATCTCCGCGGCGAAAGGCGGCGCCGTCCAGGCCTTGAGGTCGCCGACCGGCTGGACGTCGTACATCTCGTACACGACCAGCGTTGCGGGCGCGCCGACGTCGAGCTCGCCAATCACGAGCGGATGCCCGCCTTTGGACCACGTCTGCGTCTTGCAACCGATCTCGGCCATCATGCCGCGGACCATCTCCGCGCATTCGTGGACGCCTTCCCCGGTCGCGCTGACGGACGGCTGGCGCAGCAACGTCCGCGTGTACTCGAGGGCTTGCGGGAAGCGGGACTCCAACGCGCGATAGACCTCGGCCGGCGCAATCGGCTCCATCGGCGGCGGGCAACGGCCCCATTCGGATTAAGGTTGACCTCCGTCCGGTCCGTTCTCGCTCGTCGAGTTGTCCGAGCGCTCCGATCGGTTCGACGCCGCCGAACGCCTGTTGAGCCGAGGCGCCGTCTCGCGCGCGGAAACCTTTTTCCCTTCCAGCTTCATGGTCCGCGCGCGCCGCGGTAACTCAGTTTGGGAGAGTGCGAGACTGAAGATCTCGAAGTCGCCGGTTCGAGCCCGGCCCGCGGCATGATCTCCCGCCATCCCGCGAACGAACGTCACCGGCCCACTCTCCGCAGGACGGTCAATGCGGTCGCGGTAATCCATCGGCTCGGGCGGCCGGGGACCTCCAATCCGAGCGGATAGAACGGCCCGGGGACTCGGTCGTCCGGGTCTTCGCTGTCCGGAGGGTGCGCATCCAAGGTTCCAACTTCCGTCCCGGTTGCGCTCGCTTCGAGCCGGTCGAGCGCAGGACGCATGGCCATCGTCCGCAGGAACCCGCGCCCCGTACTTCTTCTCAAAGCCCTCGATGGGATCCCGCGCCCCGTTCGATAGAATCTTATGGTCCGACCCGTTTCGACGCCCGTCCCGCCTTAGCTCAGCCTGGTCAGAGCGGGTGACTGTAGAGTGCTCCCGTGCACACGGCGTGCGCGGTGCCCGCTGCCATCATCAGGCCGCCGGTTCAAATCCGGCAGGCGGGACTTCCCTCCAAGGCTCCCAACTCACATCGGTCCGCCAGGGGCCATGGCCCCCATGGAAGCTTCAATACGCGCGGACGCGATGGGCCGCGCGGTGGGTCGATGGACAAGAAGGCAAAGAAGGCCGTCCTGCAGATGATCCCGTACGGCGCCTACGTGGTCGGGACGAAGTCGGACGACGGGTCGGACCACTTGATGTTCGGCACGTGGCTCATGCAGACGTCGTTCAAGCCGCCCCTCGTCGCCTTCGCGCTCTCCGAAGACAGTCGCACCCTCGCGCACGTTCGCCGATCGAAGGCGTTCGTGGTCTCGTTCCTCACGGATGGGATGAACAAGATTGCGGAGAGCGTCGTCGATGGCTCGTTCGAGAAGGTGAAGACGGATCACACCGCCTCCGGTCTGCCGGTGGTGGACGGCGGCGCCGGCTGGATCGAGTGCCAGGCGGTCGACATCCTGGAGCGGGGGGACCATCGCATCGCTCTGGCCGAAGTGGTGGACATCCACCAGGGACGCGGCAAGCTGATGCCGCTCGATGTGCTCAAGTGGCACTACGGCGGCTGAGACCGCGCGGGGCCGAGGCGTCGCAGTTCATTAACCGAGGCGCAATCCCCCTCGCATGTCCGGATTTCCGGAGATTGTCCGCCGACTCCCCGAGGCGCACGCGCCGTTTCGCGGCATCACGCTCCGCCTGTTGCAGGGGCCGACCGCATGCGCGACGTTCGTCGAGGCGATGCAAGACTCCGAGGTGCCGGAGCACTCCCACGGCGCCCAATGGGGGGTCGTCGTCGCCGGGGAGCTCATCTTGACGATCGGCGGGGAGACGCGCGTCCTGGGGCCGGGAGAGGAGTACCTGGTGCCGGCCGGCGTGCCGCATTCGGCGACGCTCAAAGCGGGCGTGCGGGTGATCGATTTCTTCGACGACCCGAACCGGTACCGACCGCGGAAATCCTGAGGCGGCGAGATTGCCAATCGCACTGCCCGCACTTCCCGTGCGGATCGTCGACGAACGGCGCGCGCCTTTGTCAAGTCGGCCCCGCGACCAAATCTATTAATACGCTCGCGGCCGTTGAAACACGTCAGACAAAGGTCCGACCCGCGGGCCTTGCTGGGATGGGCATGGGACTCCTTCGTTTGCTCCTCTGGCCGCTCCGGATGGACCGGAAGTCGGAGGAACGCGATCCGCCCCGCCGCCGGCGCACGTCGCGAGGGACGCGGGAGAGCCACCATCCGGGCGTCTACCGGATCGAGGTCGACGGCGAAGCGAACCGCTTCCACGGCGACGGGCCCCCGTTCTCGTTCTGGTCGTCCTCCCGCATCATCCTCATCCTCTCCTTCCTGCTGTGGTGGGTCCAGCCCGCCGGTCCGATGATCGCGGGCTTCGTCGGCGGGCGCCGCTCCGGCTCGGCGATGAAGGGCGTGACGGCGGCCCTGTTGCCCGTCATCACGATCTACGTCGCGAACGCGGCGTACGCGCACAACTTCGCGTCGCGGCAGATCGACTTCGTCGCCTCGCTCCCCCTGGTCGTGAGCGACGCGGTCTCGAGCATCCTGCCGTTCCTCCTGCCGTACAAGGAGTTCATGGTCGCCTACATGCAGGGGTTCGTCCAGGCGCTGACCACGACGTTCGGCATGGGCACGAACGGCTACCTCATGGTCATCATCTTCGCGTACATCGGCGGCTTGATCGCGGAGCAGACGCGACGGGAGATGACGTTCGGGTCCGGGTCCGGATCCTCGGTCGGAGTGAATTTCGTGCAGCCACTGCTCGGCGCGCGACCGTACGTCGATGAGGAAGAAGAGGCGTACGAGGACGACGAGGAGATCGTCCGGTCCCGGCGCCCGGTTCGCGGACACGCCCGGGGCCACGCCCGCCCGATCGTCGTCCCGGAATCCCGCCGGAGACGCCATCGCGGTCCCTCGGACCGCCTCGACGACTATCGCTCCGTGCCCGCGGAAGTGCTCGACACGCAGGGCCGTCACGCGACCCGCCTCCGTCGTCGCCCGGACGATGACGAAGAGGACGAGGACGACGACCGCGAGGTCGTCGAGGTGCGCTTGCATCGATCCGGTCGCGACCACGACGACGATCGGCGCGCCCGCCACCACGGGGCCCGGGCGAGGGCCGACGAGGACGAGGACGAGGAGCCGCCGGAGCGGGAGAGCCGGCCCGCACGGCTGCGCAGCCAGGCGGAGGAGCGCGCGATCCAGCGGTTCGTCGAACGCGCCCTCAAGAATTACGATCACTCGAAGTTATGAGCGACAACTTTTTTACCGCACGGTCCTCTGACTGTTTCCGCTCCTAATGTTCTGCCCGAAATGCGGCTCGCTCATGTTCCCCACGAAGGGGAAGGTGCATTGCAACTCGTGCGGCTACGAGCGGTCCCTGTCCGGGAAGGACGCGACGGTCACGAAGGTCGCGCGGGCGGGGAAGGAGAAGCCCGCGGAGACGCTCGTCCTCGATGAGATCACGGAGACGCTCCCGAAGACCCGCGTCGAGTGCCCGAAGTGCGGCCACTACGAGGCGTTCTGGGTGATGCGGCAGACGCGCGCGGCGGACGAGCCGACGACCCGGATCTACCGGTGCGTGAAGTGCGGCCACACCTGGCGGGAATACTGAGCCGAGTGCCGGGAACCTTTATAATCGTCCATCGGATTGCGGACCGAAATTCATGGGGGAGCGCGAATTGTTCGAGGCCAAGGTCAAGGCAGACGTCCTCAAGGAAGTGGTCGACGTTGTATCGACGCTCGTCGATGAAGCGAAATTCAACTTCGGCAAGGACTCCGTCATCGTCAAGGCTGTCGACCCCGCGCACGTCGCGATGGTCGACCTGTCGTTGGACCGGGGGGCCTTCGAGGCCTTCAAGGCGGACGAAGGAGAGCTCGGCATCGACATGGACAAGATGAAGGAGATCCTGCGTCTCGCGAAGGCTGGAGAGACGATCTCTCTGAGCCACGACGAGGACAAGAACCGGCTCGTCGTGACGGTCGGCAACACGACGCGGCGCATGGCCCTCGTCGACACCGCCGGCATGAGCGACCCGAAGGTGCCGAGCCTGAACCTCCCCGCGAAGGTCGTCGTGCGGACGGACGAGCTGCGCCAGGCGATCCGCGCGTCGGAAAGCATCAGCGACCACATCGCGCTCAAGGCTTCGCCGGAGGGATTCGAGATCGTGTCGGAGGGCGACACGGACAACGTCTCGCACATGGTCCCGAAGGACCTGCTCGAAGAGATCCAGGCGAAGGAGGCGGTGCGGTCCCTGTTCCCGCTCGACTACTTCTCGAACATGGTGAAGGCGATCAGCTCCGCGCCCAACGTCTCTCTGTTCCTGGGCTCCGACTATCCGGTGAAGATGGAGTTCAAGATCGCCGGCGGCAAGGGCGATGTGAAATTTCTCTTGGCTCCGAGAATTGAATCCGATTGATGGTGCGGCGCCATCCCGACACGCAACGCTTCCTACCGGTCGCCGGAATTTACACTACATGTAGTCGAAAATTGGTTCGTCGGTCGCGACTTCCCTGTGACGTGCAACGAGGGGGGATTTTCGCTTATCTCGCAGGGCTTGTGGACGGCGACGGCTACTTCAAAGCGACCCGATCTTATAGGACGCCAAGAATCGTTCATCCCTACTTTGGGACTGTGGTCGGCGTGCAGCAGCTCTGGCCGAGCGATGCGGTTAGCCTCTTTGCTTCAACATTCGCAGGTCGCGTCAAGGAACCTCGGAAATCTGCCACTGGACGACTGATCGCGCGGTGTGAAATTTATGGAGCAAAGGCGGAATCAGCAGCGCGTCACCTCTTGCCGTTCCTTCTGCTGAAGAGGGGCCAGGCTTTGCTCCTATTGTCGTTCGCACAGCTGCGCAGTCACAGACGCGGGCGACCTCCCTTTGGAGATGACACTTGTGACAGAGTGGAGAAAGAAATGGAGACACTTTGGCGAGCCCTCTCATCTTTGAACGATGGCTCCCGCAAGTTCGGAGCGCCACTCGACGTCGAGAACGGCCAGATTGGATATCACGACTTGTCACCAGCTGCATTGGGATGGTCACAGGAGCAGCAATTCGCATATCTCGCGGGAATCATAGATAGCGACGGCAACTTGAGGGTCGAAAGGAAGCGCGTGCCTGGAATGATATCGCCTTACTATCGGATTAATATCAGATGCACGCAGGTGGTACCGTCGCGAGCAGTCCAGCTCCTTGCGGAGACCTTTGGCGGTCGGGCTTCCACTGTGCTGTCGAAGCGGCCGGAATGTCGTGATCTTGTCTCATGGAGCTTGCACGACAAGGCCGCGGCCGCTGCCGTAGAAGCCCTCCTTCCATACCTACGGGTGAAGGGGATCGAGGCCCAGCTCCTCCTGGAACTCCGAGGGCTGAAGGCTCATGGCAAAGGAGGCCTGACTTCGTGGACGCATCGGACAAGGTGGCAACGGCCGATCCCTATGCAGAAGAGATGCTACTCCGATGCTCAGGTCGCTCAATTCGAGCGGATACACCGAATGGTCCAGCGACTCCACTCCGGGGGTCTTCGGATCGATGAGCCTCGTGCGAATCAGATGGATCCGGGGGGGGGGGCGAAACACGGCCGCGACACATCAAGCTAACCCGGCGGCAGGGATGGCCAGGACAGGCAGCGACAATTCGACGAGCGACGCCACCAAACGGCCGGATTTCTTCACCTAGATTGTCTCACCATCAGACAGGGCACTTGCCGCTCTCGGTCGGCCGAGTCCAGACGAAATCGTCACACGCCGAACGCGAGTCGCAGTGCCGCGTAAGCGGCCATGCCGACCGCCGCGGACGCGGGGATAGTAATGATCCACGCCCACACGATGCGGCGCGCGACGCCCCATCGCACCGCGGAGAGGCGCTTCGTCGCTCCGACGCCCATGATGGCCGACGCGATCACGTGGGTCGTGCTCACCGGGATGCCAGCGAGGGCCGTGCTCGCGAGGGCGATGCCGCCGCCGGTCTCCGCGGAGAAGCCTTGCCACGGCCGGAGGGCGGTGACGCGTTGCGACATCGTCCGAACGATCCGCCATCCCCCGAAGAAGGTGCCCAACGAAATCGACGCGTGCGCGCCGAGGATCACCCAGAAAGGAACATGGAACTCCCCCGTCGGCGGCCCCCACGGCGGTCCGATCGTGGCCACGACGAGGATGAGCGTGATGATGCCCATCCCCTTCTGAGCGTCGTTCGTGCCGTGGGTGACACTGTAGAAGAAGCTCGAGACGAGCTGCAGTCGCTTGAACTCGTGATTCACTCGAGACGGGGTCGACCTTCGGAACACGCGGATTACGAGGAGGGCGAGGCCGAAGGCGAACAGGAGCCCGACGAGCGGGGCGGCCACCATGTACACGACGATCTGCACGAGGCCCTTGAGGAGGATCCGTCCCAGGATGATGGACGGCAGGAGGCCGGCGATGAGCCCCGCCAGGAGGAGGGCTCCCATCGAAGGGCGATCGTTCCGGATGACGCCGACGAGGAAGAGCGCGCCCACGCCCACGCCGAACGCGCTGCCCGATACGGCGAGGAAGAGCACCATGTTCCCCTCGCTCGGCAGGATGATCGAGCCCGGGCCGGCGGCCAAGAGCGTGGCGCCCACGAGGCCTCCGATCAGGGCGTGGCTGCTGGACGTCGGGAGCCCCCAGAGCCAGGTGACCAGGTCCCACACGATCGCGCCGATTACGCCGCCCATGATGATGGCGATCGAATGAAGGAACTGCGCCTCACTCAGGGGGAGCGCGTTCACGCCGAGGACGCTCGTGTCGATGATGCCCCGGCCGATCGTCTCTGCGATGGCGTTCGTGATGAAGACCATCCCGACGAAGTTCCCAACGGCGGCCATCGCGACCGCTTTCGTGGGCGTGAGCACCTTCGTCGCGACGACGGTCGCGATCGCATTCGCCGCGTCGTGGAACCCATTGAAGAAGTCGAAGGAGAAGACCACGAGGATTGCAATCACGATGAGCTCAAGGAACGCCATGGTCTCTTCCGGGAAGGAAGCGTGTCCCGGACCTCTCACTGGTTCTTCGCCACGATGTCGCTCAGGACGTTCGCGACATCTTCGCAGTAGTCCGTCGCCTGCTCGAGCCGTTCCGTGATTTCCTTCAGTTTGATGATTCGAATCGGGTCGGGGTCCTTGAACAGCGCCGCGATGGAGTTGTTCATGAGGTCGTCCGCGACGTTCTCGAGGTGATGGACCTCGACGGCGATCCGCTCGACTTCGTCTCCCTGTTTCATGTTGCGGATCATGCCGACGGCCTTCTTCAGGAGCAGGGTGGACTGCGCGATCGTGTCGGCGAGATCGATCATCGCTTCGGTCGGTTGGTCGACGTCGTACAGGTCCAACCGATTCGCGGCCGCGTCGATCATGTCGAGGATGTTATCCAGCGAACTCGCGAGCGATTGGATGTCCTCGCGGTCGATCGGTGTGATGAAGGTCCTGTTCAGTGCCTCGAAGACGCTGTGCGTGAGGTCGTCGCCGCGGTGCTCGATGTCCTTGATCGAGCGTCGCTTCTCAGGGACATCCCGGAAATCCCGGACCATGTCCTGCAGCGCGACCGCTCCGTCGTTCACGGTGGACGCGACCCCTTCGAGGAGGTCGAAGAATCGACGTTCCTGCGGAATGATCCACTCTTTCAAACCCAACGCTCCACCCCGCTCGGTCCGCGGTAGCTCCGGAATCCTCATTAAGGTGTCGAAGACGCCGACTACTCCTCGCCCACGTCCACGCCGGACGCCTCGAGCTGCGCCATCAGCTGTTTCCGCATCTTGCGGTTCCCCGCGAAGCCCTTGATCGCCTTGCGAGACGTCTCGTAGTTCCGCAGGAGTTCCTTCACCTCCCGCGGCGAGACGCCGGCGCCCCGCGCAATGCGCTGCACGCGAGACGACTTCACCTTCTTCGGATCCGTCATCTCCTCGTCCGTCATCGAGTCCATGATGATCTTGAACCGGTGTAGGCGGGCTTGCGTCGATTCCATGTCCGCGTCCTTCATCTTGCCCGCGACGCCGGGGATCAGGGAGGCGAGCTTCCTCATCGGGCCCATGTCCGTGAGCATCTCGATCTGTTCGTACATCTCGTGGAGCGTGAACTTGCCAGCCATGATCTTCTTCGTCAGCGCCTCGGCTTTCTGCGCATCAATCGCCTCTTGCGCGTGCTCGAGGAGCGTCTCGAGGTCCCCCATGCCCAGGAGGCGGGAGATGAACCGGGGCGGCTCGAACTTCTCGAGGTCGTCGATCTTCTCTCCGACGCCGAGGAAGACGATGGGGGCCTTCACCTCCGCGACGGCGGAGAGCGCGCCGCCGCCCTTCGCAGTGCCGTCGAGCTTCGTCACGATGACGCCTGTGATCGCGACGGCCTCGTGGAACGCCTTCGCCTGCGGCCCTGCCTGCTGGCCGACGGTCGCATCGAGGACGAGGAGCCGTTCGTCCGCCTGGACGGCCTTGCCCACCGACTCGATCTCCTTGATCAGGTCCGGCTCGAGCGCGTGCCGCCCGGACGAGTCGACGACGATCACGTCGATGCCCTCGAGCGCCTTGACGCCGGCCCGGGCGATCTTGACCGCGTCCTTCGCCGCCGGATCGCCGTAGAAGCCCGCGTTGATCTGGGCCGCGAGCTGCTTGAGCTGGTCGTACGCGGCGGGCCGGTGCACGTCCGC